>Ga0187851_10002201_pt1 | contig 17584 bp, 11 predicted proteins | sample June2016WEW_6_10_FD_132997 | JGI IMG/M metagenome (GOLD analysis project Ga0187851, IMG submission 132997) | Peatland microbial communities from SPRUCE experiment site at the Marcell Experimental Forest, Minnesota, USA - June2016WEW_6_10 | ecosystem: Environmental > Terrestrial > Soil >...
CCAGTGAGTTTGGAGGTCCCTCGGCTTCGCTCGGGATTTCGCCTGCGGGCTCGGACGCCCGCAAAGCGGCTCAAGTTCAAGTCCCCCTCCGGGCACCAGGGAAAGAGGCCCTCGGCTGCGATCGAGATATGGGGCCATTCATTGCCGGCCAGCCTCGCCAAATGCAGGTCCTTCGACTCCCTTCCCCTTCGACTTCGCTCAGGGTCCGGTCGCTCAGGATGACCGGTCATTTGTGACGCGGACTTTAGAGACGTGACACGAGGCATCTTCTGCAAAGCGCCGCAACTTCACTCTTGCTCGCACGCCCGCAAAGCGGGCTCAAGTTCAAGTTCCCCTCCGGGCACCAAACATGTGAGGTCCTTCGTCGCTGCGCTCCTCAGGATTTCGCCTGCGGGCTCGGACGCCCGCAAAGCGGCTCAAGCTAGGCGACCTCTTCGGCGCTCCCGGCGGCCGGGCTCGGCGCCGCCAGCTTCATGATCGCCATATACGCCGCGCCTGCCACGAAGAACCCGACGAACCACGCGTAGTCATACAGAAAATGCAGCGGCAGAACAAACACGCCCACCAGCGCGATCGCCACTCCAAGCGCGAGCGCAATCAGCGCACGCGGATTTACGCCCTTGGTGTAGTAGTACGCTCCCTCGCGATGGTAGAGCGAGTTCACATCCAGATCTGTTCCGCGGATGAAAAAGTAGTCGCAGACCATGATGCCGGCCACAGGCCCCAGCAACCCCGAGTAGCCGATCAGCCACCCGAAGATGTAGGCATCCGGCGTCGCCAGCAGCTTCCACGGGCACATCGCGAGGCCGAGGAATCCGGTAATCAGGCCGCCGGTGCGGAAGCTGATCAGCCGCGGATAGAGATTGGAAAAATCGTTCGACGGCGATACCACGTTGGCGCCGATATTTACATTGAGCGTCGCCACCAGCACCGCGATCAGCGCCAGGAACGCAACAAACGGCTGATGAAACATGCCGATCAGCTGTACCGGATCCCAGATCGGATGGCCAAACAGCACCGCCGAAGCCGACGTAACTGCGATGCCGAGGAACGTGTAAAGCACCATCGCCACTGGCAGCCCGAACGCCTGTCCCCAGGACTGCGCGCTTTGAGATTTGGAGTAGCGCGTGAAATCGGGAATGTTCAAGGCCAGCGTGGCCCAGTAACCAACCATCGCGGTTAATGAAGGGAAAAACACGCTGAGAAATTCGCTGCGCGAGTGGAACTGGCTCGGCGTCGACAGCATCGCGCCAAAGCTGCCCGCCTTCACTCGAACCCAGATCAAAAGCGCCACCGCCATCACAAACATGAAGGGCGCGCCGAAGGCTTGCAGCCGGCGAATTGAATCCACGCCTCGCCAGACGACAACCATATTCAAGAGCCAGAACCCGAGGAAGCACGTCCACAACACGCCGCGATTGCCGTCGAGCGACGGCCACATCACCACCAGCATCGCGTCAATCGCGCTCCCACCGATCCAGGACTGGATGCCGAACCATCCGCAGGCCACCACCGCGCGCAGCAGCGCCGCAATGTTTGCGCCGCGCACACCGAACGATGCGCGCAGAAACACGGGAAACGGAATGCCGTATTTCGCGCCGGCATGCGCGTTCAGCAGCATCGGCACCAGCACGATCAGGTTGCCCAGCAGTACCGTCCCGATCGCCTGCTTCCAGTCCATGCCCTTCGCGATCAACCCTGACGCCAGCCGGTAGGTCGTGATCTCCATACACATGGAAAACCACAGCGCCATGTAGTTGTAGAAAGTCCAGGTACGCTTCTCAAGGGGAACCGGCCGCAAATCCTGATTCGACAGGGATGGATCAACCGAACTCACGGGACCTCCTCCGGGATGCACTCCAGCTTCAGAGAAAAGAACTCACGAGAGCGAGTTCTCTTGCGGCAGCAAGCAAGCCGGTAGCAGAACACCTAAGGTTTGCTGAGCTTCAGCGGCACTTCGCGCAGTCTCTTGCCGGTTGCCGCAAAGAGCGCATTGGCAAGCGCCGGTGCAATGACTGAAACTCCTGCTTCTCCCACCCCCGCAGGAGGCGCGTTGCTCTCCACGATGTGAACATTGGTCTGGTACGGCGACTCGCTCATTCGCGCTACGGGGTAATCGTCGAAATTGGATTGATCGACCATCCCGTGACTGAAGGTGATCTTTCCGCTCCGGGCGATGCTAGTTCCGAAGACCGCTGCACCTTCGAACTGCTTCCGGATATTTCCTGGATCCACGGCGGTGCCCGGATCGACGGCAGTTTCTATGCGAGGAATCCGGAAGCTTCCATTGTCGTCCACCTCGACTTCCACAACCGAGGCAACGTAGGTGGAAGAATAATGGTGGGCGGCAATGCCCATGCCATTGCCTTTCCCAATCTTCCTTTTGCCCCATTCTGCTTTTTCCGCGGCTAGCTCCACGACTCGCCGCAATCGCCCAATATCCAGCGGATAGCCGGGTTCGGAAGGGTAGTCATGCAGGTTGGGATCGAGAATGCGAGGAGGCCCGAGGACTTCCAGCATGTATTCGAGAGGGTCGCGGCCCGCATGATGCGCCAACTCATCGAGGAACGATTGAGCGGCGAATGTATGGAAGTTGCTGGCGACAGCCCGCAGCCACCCCAGCCGAACGTGCGCTTCGGCGGGCCCGGTTTCGATGCGAATGTTCTGAATGTCGAGCGGAACTTCGATCCAACTGCCTTTCAACTCCCAACTGCCGTAGCGCGCGTTGGCGTCAAAGGTCGAGTTGATCGGCGGGAAGACGGAGCGGCCCAGCCACGCCGTCGGCTTGCCCGTGTCGGTCAGCGCAGCCTTCAGGTAGACGGCCGCAACCGGCAGATAAAAGTCGAATTTGATGTCATCCTCGCGGCTCCACACGACCTTGACCGGCTTGCCAACTTTCTTCGATAGAACTGCGGCTTCGGCCGCGAAATCATAGAATGCTTTGCGGCCAAAGCCTCCGCCGAGCAGAGGAACGATGCATGTGACGTCCTCGTTTCGGATGCCGCAAAGCTGGGCCACGATCTCCTGAACTCCTTGTGGGTCCTGGGTGGGAGCCGAGACTGTGACCTTGCCGTCGCGGAAATCCGCCAGCGCCACCGGAGGCTCCATCGGAGCATGCGCCAGATGGGGGAGATAGTATTCCGCATCGAAGATATTCGTGCGCGCCGCGAATTCCGCGTCAACATCGCCTTGATCGCGCATCACGCGACCCGCCTGGCGAACGGTCTTTTGCATTTCCTCCTTGTAGTTGCCGGAATCATAGGTGCTGTTGGCGCCGTGGTCCCAGGTGACGTGGAGCTTTTCTCGCCCCTGGAACGCCGCCCACGTATTGTCGGCGATGACTGCCACGCCTCCCAGTGGCTGGCGGCCATGCGGCGGCTTGAACGTTTCGATTGCCACAGTGCTTCGCACACCCGGCACCTGCAACGCTTCGGAATCCTGAAAGGAGACAAGTTTTCCGCCTAATACCGGAGGACGTTGAATCGCGGCGTACACCATGCCGTCCACGCGAGCGTCCATTCCGTAGCCAGCTTTGCCAGTGCAAATGTCCCTCAGATCGTAGAGGCTGGCGTCCTTTCCGATGTAGCGCCAATCCTTCGGAGCCTTGGTTCGTACATCTTCCTTCGCCGGAACCGGCAAGCCTGCAGCGGCAGTCGTCAATTCCCCATACGCCCACTGCCGCTGTGTCGGCACGTGGATCACGGTGTGCAGCCCGGTCTTGCAATCCGATGCCGCGACCCCCCACTTGGCAGCGGCCGCAGTCACCAACATTTGCCGGGCTGTAGCTCCGGCGAGGCGCATCACATCGAAGAATCCGCGAATCGATGCCGAGGCATCCGTCACCTGCGAGCCATAACGCGGATCCCCCACCGCCTGGACGATCCGCACACGGTTCCAGTCCGCATCCATCTCGTCCGCGACTATGCGCGGCAAATCGGTGCGGCTGCCGTTCCCCATTTCCGAGCGGTGGGCGATCAGGAACACCGTCCCGTCCGCCTCCAGCCCCAGAAAGACGTTTGGATGAAAGCGCGCACGATCCGCTGGTGAGCAGGCGGCCGGCTCTGCCCAGGCCATGTCGGGTGCGAAGTGAGCGCCAAGAACAAAGCCGGCGCCGGAGATGAGATGTTGCAGGAATCCTCTGCGGCTGACATTTTCAAAGATGGTCACAATGCCTCCGCCGACCCAGCTGCCACTTTGATCGCAGCGCGGATTCGCTGGTAGGTACCGCAGCGGCAGATGTTCCCATCCATCGCCTCTTCGATCTCCTGATCGGTTGGCTTGGGCTTGCTCTTCAAGAGCGAGACGGCCTGCATGATCTGCCCGGCCTGGCAATAGCCGCATTGCGGAACATTCAGCTCCATCCACGCTCTCTGGACTGGGTGAGGCGCTCCCGAAGAGATGCCCTCGATGGTGGTAATCTCCGCGCCTGCCGCAGCGCTCATTGGAATCACGCAAGACCGGACGGCCTCGCCGTCAAAATGCACGGTGCATGCTCCGCAGAGCGCCATGCCGCATCCAAACTTGGTGCCTGTAAGGCCGAGAACGTCGCGCAGATACCAAAGCAAGGGCATGGCTGGATCTCCGTCGAAAAGACGATCGGTCCCGTTCACTTTGAGTCGAATCATGCTCTGCTCTCTTGTCTCATCATGCCGTTGCAGCCCAGTTCGGCCACCCACGCACGAAAAGTTGCAGCGAGCGGCACTCGCTCACTCGGAAGTATCAGAAAGTCTTGGTTTCTTTCGGGGAACTGAAGCTCAAACTCGATTGTAGGACGTGCGCACCCCGTGGCACTCGCTCTGGCGCGAACCGGTCGTATCCCGTCACTTTATGTCCACGCCCCGCCCCTTGCTTCTCTCCTCAAATACTTCCCGCGCCCGGCCTTGCCGATAAGCTTCCCGCCGCTCACAATCAGTTCGCCGCGCGAATAGACATCGCGGGCGTTGCCGCGCACCTTGAATCCTTCGAACATCGAGTAGTCGACCCGCATGTGGTGCGTCTTCGCGCTGATGGTGTAATCCTCATTCGGGTCCCACAGCACCAGGTCTGCGTCGCTCCCCGCCTGCAGCACGCCCTTCTTCGGATACATCCCGAAGATCCGCGCCGGCGCCGTCGACACCAGCTCCACGAATCTGTTAATGGAAAAGTTCCCCTGTCCCACGCCGTGGTGGTGCAGCAGTTGTAGCCGGTTCTCGATTCCCGGCCCGCCGTTGGGAATCTTGGTGAAATCATCCTTGCCCAGCGCCTTCTGATCCTCGAAGCAGAACGGGCAATGATCGGTCGAAACCACCTGCAGGTTGTCCTTCTTCAAACCCTCCCAGAGCTTCGGCTGGTTCTTCCGCTCGCGCAGCGGCGGCGTGAACACGTACTTCGCCGCTTCCCACCCTTTGCCTTCCATATCCTCGAGTGATAGCAGCAGATACTGCGGGCAGGTTTCGGCAAACGCCGGCAGTCCGCGGTCGCGCGCCTCGCGCACCTGGTTCAGCGCATCTTCGCTCGACAGATGCACGATGTACACCGGCACGCCGGCGATCTCAGCCATGGCAATGGCGCGATGCACCGCCTCGGCTTCGGCCTTCGTCGGCCGTGTGAGCATGTGATGAATCGGCGCCGTCTTGCCTTCGGCCAGCGCGCGCTGCACGATGACATCAATTACGGATCCATTTTCTGCATGCATGCAGATCAGGGCGCCGTTCTTTGCGGTTTGCTTGAGCGCCTTGAAGATGGTGGCGTCGTCGACCATGAGCACATTGGGATAGGCCATGAACAGCTTGAAACTGGCCACGCCTTCGCGCACCATGTCGTCCATGTCTTCGAGGCCCGCATCGGGCAGGTCGGTGACGATCATGTGCAGCCCGTAGTCGATGCACGCCTTGCCTTCGGCCTTCTTCCACCACGTGTCCAGCGCGGTACGCATCTTTGTCCCGCGCGCCTGGATCGCAAAGTCCACGATGGTCGTCGTCCCGCCAAACGCTGCCGCCCGCGTGCCCGTCTCAAAATCATCGGCCGACTTCGTCCCGCCGAACGGCATATCGAGATGCGTGTGCGCGTCGATCCCGCCGGGCAAGAGCAGCAGGCCTGTCGCGTCGACGACTTTGTCGGCCGCGCTGGGGTCGATGCCGGCGCGCACTTCTTTGATCGTTGCGTCGTCGATCAGCAGGTCGGCCTTGGCGCTGGCGTCCGCGTTGACGATGGTTCCGTTCTGAATCAAAACTTTCGACATAGATCACATCCCGATTGACTAGAAGCTGTCTTATAAATCTTGACTGGCCGGAAAAAACGTACCTCAGGGAATAGAGGCCACGTCTTTGTTGGCGTTTTACGGCACGATTGAAGTCGCGCCCTGATTCTAGACAGCGTCTGGCAATTGAAAACGAACGTTCTCGCCTCAGGGGTTAAAACCCCGTCATTTGTCGATGCCTTTTCGGCCCGGCTAAAGCCGTGCCCTTTTACAAACCCTCCGCGCCAAGATTCGCCAGACCCTGCCTAATCCCTGATCCCTGATCCCTGCTTTATCTGTGTCCGCTCTTCCCACGTCTGCGGCGGCACATCCTTGTCGACACGCACCATCGTGATGCACCCCTCGACTGGGCACACACACCAACACAGATTGCACCCCACGCACTCCGTCTCATCCACGCGCGGAATCCTCGCGAGCGGCGTGGGATACGGACCCTGGGCAAACGCCGCTGCGCGCTCCTTGCGCGTCACCGGCGTCTCAGCTAGAGACGCCCGGCTCTCCGCTTCCTCTTCCGCTGGCGTCCGGTGCAGTTCCACGTGCCCGTCAATAGGGCCGGAAGCGCGATCGAGATGAATGCACTGGTGCGCGCCATCCCAGCAGGCGATGTGGCACAGGTCGCACCCAATGCACTTCTGCTCGTCGATGCGCGCCACAATCTTGTAGTTCAGGTTCAGGTGCTTCCACTCGGTGACTTTCGCGACCGACAACCCTCGGAAATCCGCGAGCGTCTTGAATACCTTCTCGCGCATCCAGTTGTCCAGACCCTCGGCCATGTCCTCCACGATCCGATAGCCGTAGTGCATCACGGCCGTGCACACCTGCACTGTGCCGCATCCGAGCAACAAGAACTCCACCGCGTCGCGCCATGTCCCAATCCCGCCAATCCCCGAGAGCGGCAACGCCGACTCTGGATCGGCCAGAATCTGTTGCACCATGTTTAGCGCGATCGGCTTCACCGCCGGTCCGCAGTAGCCGCCATGCGAACTCTTCCCGTCGACATTCGGTCGCGGCACAAATGTGTCCAGGTCGATGCCGGTAATCGAATTGATGGTGTTGATGGCCGACAATCCATCCGCTCCGCCGCGCTTCGCCGCCCGGGCAACCGCGCGAATGTCGGTGATGTTGGGTGTCAGCTTCACCAGCACAGGCGTGCGCGCCTTCTCCTTCACCCACTCGGTAATCATCTGCGCGTATTCGGGCACCTGGCCCACTGCCGATCCCATGCCGCGCTCGCTCATCCCGTGCGGGCAGCCGAAGTTCAGCTCCAGCCCGTCCGCACCAGCATCCTCGGCGCGCGTCACAATGTCGTGCCACGCCTCGCGATTCGACGCCACCATCAGCGACGCAATCAGAGCGTTTTTGGGATAGCGCTTCTTCACCTCCGCCATCTCGCGCAGGTTGACATCTACGGGCCGGTCGCTGATCAGCTCAATATTGTTGAAGCCCATGATGCGCTGACCGTTCCAGTCTGTCGCCGAGTAGCGCGAGCTCACGTTGGTCACCGGCTCGCCGATCGTCTTCCACACCGCGCCGCCCCAGCCCGCGTCGAACGCGCGCATGATCATCTCGCCGGTATTGGTCGGCGGAGCCGAAGCCAGCCAGAACGGATTCGGCGAATCGATCTTTCCCGCAAATCCCTTCACGCTGATGTCAGGCATGGGCCACCTCCGCGGACAACATGGCGAGTGCCGCGCGCTTGCCTCCGGCAACGGCGTCCACCACCTCGCGCCCGCCGTTCACGCAATCGCCCGCGGCAAAATACTTGGGATTCGCCGTTTGCCCCGTCACAAGATCCGCCACAATCCGGCCATCCTTGACTTCAACGCCGCGCAGGTTCTGAAGCAATTCTGCCAATGTCGACTGGCCAATCGCCGGAACGACCAGGTCGCACTCTATCGTGTACTGCGAGTCAGGCAACGGCAGGAGCTTGCCGCCTACTTCGTGAACCTGCACCGTATCCAGCAGCAGCCGCCCGTCCGATCTCGGCTTCACAGCCAGCGGCAACCTTCGCCACAAAAACTGCACGCCCTCCTGCTTGGCATGCTCGTATTCAAAGTCAAATGCGGAGATGTCGGCTTCGCTGCGCCGGTAGAGCATGTACACCATCTCCGCGCCCAGCCGCCTCGCCGCGTTGGCCGCATCGATCGCCGTATTTCCCGCGCCGACCACTACAACCGTTCCATGCAGCTCTTTCACGTGTCCGGTCTTGTACGCAGCAATCAGCTCCAGCGCGTTCATCACACCGGCGCTGTCCTCGCCGGGAATGCCGAGCCGCTGCATCGCTCCCAAGCCTACGCCAAGAAAGACGATGTCGAATTCCTTCTCCAGGTCACCCAGCGCTGCAGCCGAGTTCACATCCAGGCCGTATCGGAATTCCACGCCCAGCTTGCGAATCATCTCCACTTCGCGCACGCTGTCTGCCGCGCGCAGCTTGTATTCCGCCACGCCGTAGGTATTCAGGCCGCCGGGCAACTCGCGCCGTTCGATGATCGTTGCGCTCGCGCCCTGCCTGCGCAGCTCCGCCGCGCAGGCCAGCGATGCCGGCCCTGCCCCAATGCAGGCCACGCGCAGCCTCTTCACGCTCGAAGCCTTCGCCGACGGCGTCTCGCCTGACGACCAGAACGCGTCCATTGCGTGACGTTGCAGCAGGGCAATCTGAATCGGCTTGCGGTTCTGCCGGACCATTACGCACGCGCCCTCGCACAATACATCCACCGGGCACACCCGCGCGCAGCTCGCGCCCAGAATATTTGCATCCAAAATCTTGAGCGCCGACCCGCGCAGGTTTCCGGTCGCAATCCGTTTGATGAAACCCGGCACATCGATATGTGTGGGGCACGCCGCCGTGCAGGGCGCATCAAAGCAGTTAAGGCACCGGTCGGCTTCGATGACCGCTGCCTGCGACGTCAGCGCCGGTTTCAGTTCGCCAAATCGCGCCCGAATTTGCGGATCATCTGTGATCGCCGATGGGCTCATGCGGTTTCTCCGCTACGACGCCACCAGCGGCCCATACAAATCCGGCCGCCGGTCGCGATAGAACTGCCAGGTCCGCCGTACCTCGGCAATCTCGTCCAGGTTCAGGTCAGCCGTCAGCACTTCGTCCTTGTCGCGGCTTGCTTCAGCAATAATCTTTCCCCGCGGATTGGCAAAATAGCTTGTCCCGTAAAACTCGCCGATATTCCACGGAGCTTCAGTGCCGACGCGATTGATGGCTGCAATGAAATACCCATTCGCCGCTGCATGCGCAGGCTGCTCCAGCTTCCACAGGTACTCGCTCAACCCAGCCACTGTGGCCGACGGGTTGAAGACAATCTCTGCCCCATTCAAGCCCAGGCAGCGCGCTCCTTCAGGAAAATGCCGGTCGTAACAGATATAGACGCCGATCTTTGCGAACCCGAGATCGAACACAGGGTAGCCCAGGTTCCCCGGGCGGAAATAGAACTTCTCCCAGAACCCCGGCGCCACATGCGGAATATGCGTCTTGCGGTACTTGCCCAGGTACTCGCCATCCTTATTGAGCACCGCCGCGGTGTTATAGAAAATGCCCTCCTGCTCGACTTCGTATACGGGAACGATCATCGCGATGCCCAGTTCCTTCGCCAGCCCCTGCATCAGCTTGACCGTCGGCCCGTGCGGCACCGGTTCGGTCATCTGATACCACTTCACTTCCTGCTCGGCGCAAAAATACGGGCCATTGAAGATCTCTTGCAGGCAGACAATCTGCGCGCCGTCAGCCGCCGCCTTGCGAACCAGCCCGACATGCTTCTCAACCATCGCATTCTTCTGCAGCGCGAGCGGCTCGGTCGCGGGCACTGCGTTTGAAGCCTGAATGATCGAACATCGAACAATACGTGGCATTTCTCGCCACCTCCTACCTGGAAAAGGGGTGAGTCTTAGAAAGTACCCGAAACGCACTGATTCGGCAACTAAAAGGGACGCCCGCGCGGCCGCCGGTGGATTTACGGGTGGCTGGATGAAATGGGAGCCACGGCGCGCGCAAAACGCGTCAAGATCTTAGGGTTCGACGACGGCCTTGGACAGGTTGCGCGGATGGTCCATGTTGACGCCGCGCTCGAGAGCCATGAAATAGGCGAACAACTGCAAGGGCACGACCTCAGACAACGGCAGGAGATAGTCCGAGGCGCGCTCGACCTCGACGCAATCGGCGGCAAGTTCTCGGATGGCACGGTCGCCCGCATTGGCTACGGCGATGACTCTGGCTCCTTGACTGTTGAGGTCGCGAAGCAGGCGCAGCGTCTTCTCATAGCGCTGGACAGAGGGCGCAGAATCCGGATCGAACGCGGCAAGGAGGACAAGGGGGACGGAATCGCTGACCAGAGCATTGGGTCCGTGGCGGAGCTCTCCCATGGGGTAGCCTTCGGCGTGGACGTAGGAAGCTTCTTTGAGTTTCAGCGCTCCCTCGCGCGCGATGGCGTAGTGGATGCCGCTGCCCAAATAGAGGAATGTGGATGCGCCGCTGTACTTTTTGGCGAGCGCGGCCATTTGCGGCTGCCAGGCCGGCAACTGTCTCTCGATCTGAGCGCATTGCGCCCACAACTCCGCTGCCAGAGCGGGCAAAGTTGCGGAGTCGAGCTTGCCCGCGCGTACTGCTTCATAGAGCGCCAGGATGTAGAGGGCGGCCAGCTGACAGGTAAAGCTTTTGGTCGCGGGGATGGCGCGCTCGGGGCCGGCGGCGAGGAGCATGGAAATATCCGCCTCCCGAGCCATGGTGGATAGGGGTGCGTTGGTAATAGCCAGCGTTTTCCAGAGCTGCTTTTTGGCTGCGCGCAATGCGGCGAGCGTATCTGAGGTTTCTCCCGATTGCGAAAGCACGAGACAGGCGGATTGGCTGGGCGAATCGGGCCCGGCAAAGTTGTACTCGCTAGCGTACTCGACATCGACTGCCAACCCGCCGATCTCTTCGAGCCAAATCTCGGCGGCGAGGCCGCTGTGGCGGCTCGAACCCGAAGCAGCGATGACGACGTGTCCGTTCACAGGCACCCAGCGATCGAGCTCGCGGCCGAATTCGGGCCGCAGTCCGTCTTCGCGGAGGTAGAGATTGAGCGTGCGCCGGAGCGCCTGCGGCTGCTCGTGAATCTCGAGCAGCATCTGGTGGGGGAGTGCAGAATCAGGCGGGAGATTTGAGTTTTCGTGCGAGTCCAGCGGGTCGGATTCCATGATCACATGATGTCATAGTGATCACTCGGCTGACCAATTTAGTTGAAATTTCCGACGATTCTCAAGAAAAGCCTTTGTTTTCCTATTCCAGCGGCGAGGGGAAGCGGTAGAATCACGTTGACATGTCCGAGTCAATCAACCGCAGATCTGAGCAGATCGTCAAGTATCTGCTCAACGCAGGCACAGCTACGATTGAGGAGCTATTGAGCGTTGCCGGATCTTCGGCGCCGAGCATCCGGCGCGACTTGGCGCGCCTGGAAAACCGCGGCCTGATCCGGCGCAGGCACGGCGGCGCTGAGCTGGTGGAGCCTCTGCTTTACGAGCCGTTCCGCTTCGACAGCTCGTTCCTGGCCAGGGAACAACGCCACGCTGCCGAGAAGCGGCGGATCGGGTTGGCTGCCGCCGAGTTGATCCAGTCCGGAGAGACAGTGGGTCTTTCCGCGGGCACAACGACGACGCACATCGGGCGAAGCCTGCGCCACCGGGAAAAGATTCAAGTGATTACCAACGCCATCAACATCGGCATGGAGCTGTGCAATCGGACAGCGATCCGCACCTATTTGACCGGCGGCGAGGTGCTGTGGGCCTGGGCATTTGCACTGACAGGGAACGCAGCATTGAACTTTCTTGACAGCGTATATATGGATAAAGTCTTTTTGAGCGTGACGGGCCTGGACGCGGAGCGCGGCGTGACAACATTGGAGACGGACGAAGCGCTGGTTTATAAGAAGATGATCAAGCAATCGAAGCAAGTGATTGTGGTCGCAGATTCGAGCAAGCTAGGGATGGTGAGTCCTGCCATTGTGTGCGCGGCCAATGAGATCCATGTGCTGATCACAGACCAGGGCGCCGCGCAGGAAGCGATCGCACCGTTTGAACGCCAGGGAATCACAGTGCTGCGCGTCTAGGAGCGAAAACCGATCCGGGGCCAAGAGCCAAAATCAATCCAGCGGCCAAACGGCGAGTGCTTCGCTTGCGCCGGGCGAAGCGTCATTTTTTGAGAATTGGCGCGACTGCCGAACGATACGCGGTCTCGAGCAGATGGATGGCTTCGCGTACATCGGCTTCCAACTGATTTCCGTTGGTGTGCGGCGAATGGGGGCCGTTTCTGCGGGTAAGCGACCCATGGAGGGAATAGATACCGGAGCGCCGCACCACTTCAACAAGGCTCTCTAACCGCAATCCGCCGCCCGCGATCACATGAATGCGATCTGCGGCCCGTTGCCTCAAGGCCGCGATGCGGCCGGCGCCGCTGAGCACGTCAGCAGCGCCACCTGAAGTGAGCAAACTGTCGGCTCCAGTTCGAATGACGTCCTCGAGTGCTTCAAACAGATCTGGAGTTTCATCGAAGGCGCGATGGAAGGTGACCGCCAAGGGGCGCGCAAGCTCGACAAGTGCGCGAGTGCGTTCAACGTCCACACGGGCGTCGGCGAGAAGCACACCTACGGCAATACCGTTGGCTTCGGCCTGCCTGGCCTGCTCGATCTGCCTGGACATCAGATTGAATTCTTCGACGGAGAAGCAAAAGTCGCCACCACGCGGCCGGATGAGGACGTAAACAGGAAGGTTGAGCGACTTCAGGCTTGAGTTCAATAATTCGGGGGCCGGGGTAATTCCGCCGCAATCAAGCCCGGAACACAATTCGATTCGATTTGCGCCACCAGCCTTAGCTGCGTGACCGGCGGCGAGTGTTTCCACACACAACTCAAAAAAGACTTGATTCATGGTCAATTCCGGCGATGACTTCCCTTCATCTTCGTGGTGTGCACCTATCTCGCAATCGAAGTCATTGACCCGAGACATAAGCGAGTGAGCCGTCAAATTGCCGGGATCGATGGGCGGTGAATTAACTATGAAGCCTTCGCAATCGTCCAAAGGACATGTTGGACCCAGCCGATTTGATAAAACACGCAACAACTTGCCAGTTTATAGCATATGAGTATAAAACGAGCAATTATGTGATCGATAAAATTACTATTGATCATTTCTTGCGCTGCGGATCGTTTTTTGTGATTGACGGGGCGCCACCCAATAGGCTTCATTCTTTATATGACGACGATCGTTACCGCCGATGCGCTGTTCGACGGGAGCGGGCTGGTTCAGGATCCCGTGGTCGCCGTCGATGGCGGCGAGATTGCCTCGATCTCCACGCGCGCAGCCGCCTCAGTACCCGTGGGCGCTCGGGTCATGGAGTTTCCCGGCGCGACGCTGGCTCCGGCGTTCTTCGATATTCACATCCATGGCGCAGCCGGGCACGATGTAATGGAGGCGACGCCGGAGGCCCTCGGCGCAATGGGCCGGTTTCTCGCGTCGCGTGGAACGGGAAGCTTTCTGGCAACGACCGTGACCGCGCCGCTGGATGCGACGCTGCGAGCGCTGGAGGGGCTGGCGAAGCTGATTGCGCATGCGCCGGCGATGGATTCGGCGCGACCGCTGGGAATTCACTTAGAGGGTCCGTTCCTTTCGCATGCCAAGCGCGGCGTTCATCCCCCGGAGTATTTGCTCGAACCTGACGCTGCAATCTTTGACAAACTGTTCGAGGCGGCGGCGGGACGGGTGCGGTTGATGACATTGGCGCCTGAACTGCCGGGCGCGGCGGAACTGACGGCGCACGCCGTGAAGCGCGGAGTCAGGGTATCGCTGGGGCACTCGAACGCGACGGCGGCGGAGACGCGCGCAGCCATAGCGGCGGGGGCGACGAGCGCCACGCACACCTTCAATGCCATGCGTCCGCTGGATCACCGTGAGCCGGGAATCCTTGGCGTGGCACTGACCGACGACGCGCTCTTCGCCGAGCTGATCTGCGACGGGATTCACTCAGCGCCGGAGATGGCGCGGCTTTGGTGGCGGACGAAGGGAGCAAACCGGGCCATTCTGGTGACCGATGCCATGAGCGCGACCGGGATGCCGGACGGGGAATATCAACTGGGCGGATTTGCCGTGCAGGTGGCGAATGGCCGGGCCACGCGGGATGGAGTGCTGGCGGGCAGCGTTCTGACGCTCGACCGCGCGCTCGCAAATTGCGTTGCGTTTACCGGCGCGACTGTCGAGGATGGGCTGAGGATGCTGACGGCGAATCCGGCTGCAATGACGGGATTGGCAGATCGGGCGGGGCGCGTGGCGGCTGGCGGGCGCGCGAACCTTGTTGCGGTTGGTAAGGATGGAGCGCTGATGGCGACGATGATCGACGGCGGTGTTGCAGTGATCGGTGGTCAGTGATCGGTGGTCAGGGATCAGTGATCAGGGGGCACTGGGCGGGATGACGTAAACGTGATTGCGGCGGACTGGAGTGTCGGACCGGACTTCTTCCACCGGCATTGAGGTCGTTTTGGCGATGATCTCGGCCAACATGTTGTGCACAAGGGCTGGAGGTGAGCCCGGCGGCCGGCTGTGTGAAGCGCCTAACGGCGGCGAATTTCTCAGGCGGGGTTGCGATGACAAAACCTGCGGTAAACTCGTCTTACGGTTTCCTCGCCCGTACCCCGCAACAGATTGAAAGCAAGAATCTCGCAACTGCGGCGCCGAGGCAACTGTCGTCATGAAGAAAACACAGGAAGCCGCGGAGCAGCTTTTTGGCGAGGCACTCGACCTGAGTCCGGGGGAACGGCCGGCTTTCCTGGAACGCGCCTGCGAAGGCCGTCCGGAGCTTCGCCGGCTGGTTGAAGGACTGCTCGATCAGAACGATCACCTCCAGGGTTTTTTGTCCGACCCGCTGGTGGAGCTAGGCGATCAGCTGTTGGATGGAAGTCGCGGGAATATCCCCGAGGACGTCGCCGGCGAACGGCTGGAAGCCGGAGTTGAGCTGGGGCCGTACAGAATCGAACAACAGCTAGGCCAAGGCGGCATGGGGCAGGTGTATCGCGCCTGGGATACGAGACTGGGACGTCCAGTTGCGATCAAGACTTGCAGGCCAGAGCTTCTAGAGCGTTTCAAACTGGAGGCTCGCTCCATCGCGGCGATCAGCCATCCTCATGTCTGCACGCTTTACGATGTTGGCCCAGGCTATCTGGTAATGGAACTGGTGGAAGGCGAAACCCTGGCGGCGCGCCTGAAGCGGGGCAAACTTACCCTCGCCCAGACGCTTCGATATGGAGCCCAGATTGCCGCCGCGCTTGCAGCCGCTCATGCTCGCGGAATCGTTCACCGCGACCTGAAACCGGCCAACCTCATGCTGACCAAGAGCGGCGTTAAAGTTCTAGACTTCGGTCTTGCGCGGTCGCAGAGCAATCCCAATCTTACAGAGCCCGGCCACGTGATTGGCACGCCGGCGTACATGGCGCCGGAGTTGATGAAAGGCGAAGAGGCCGATGAGCGGTCAGACCTATACGCGCTTGGGCTGATCCTGACAGAAATGGCTACCGGACATTACTCGCGCTTGCCGCAGGATCTTCCGTCGGCTCTGGAACGCGTGGTCCGGAGGTGCCTCGAAAGTGATCCCGACGATCGCTGGCACTCGGCGCGCGACCTCGAATGGGAGCTGGAATCGATCGCTCAGGACCAAGCCGAGACCCGGTCCCGTCCGCGGCGAACCATTCCGGCGTGGATGCTGGTGGTTGCGGGATTGGCGATCGTCGGGCTGGGAGCGTTGACAGCCTGGCAACTAGGCCGGCACGGTGCAGTTCCTCCGTTAGTGCGGGTGAACATCGTTCTTCCGGACAAGGCTCTGGTGCGATCGCTTGCGGTTTCTCCGGACGGGCGATTTGTCGCTGTGGTTCTGGTCAAAGACGGCAAGCAGCAGATCTGGATCCGCGCCCTCGACGGCCTGGACCTGACGCCCCTGGAAGGAACCGACGATGCAACCGACCCGTTCTGGTCCCCTGACGGCCAATTTCTAGCCTTCTTTGCCGATTCCAAGCTGAAGAAGATTGAGCGCACGGGTGGACCCGTGCAGACGCTGTGTGACTCCATGGGAGCTGAGGGTGGTACCTGGAATGGCAAAGGCGACATCCTGATTGGCGCTTTGGACCAGGTCTTGCGGGTTTCTGACGCCGGTGGCGCCGTATCCAGGATTCCGGGGCACGCCGGCATACGGGAAGTCTTTCCTGTGTTCTTGCCCGACGGACGTCACTACGTCGCCAACCGCGTAGGTGCAGGACTGTGGCTCAATTCGATGGATGGACCGGAGGCGCGGCAGATCCTACCCGACAACGCCCGGGCGCAGGTGGTGGCGGCGTCTTCAGGCAGCCGCGTAGGAGCCATCCTGTTCACGCGCGCCGGAGCGCTGATGGCGTTGCCGTTCGATGAGAAAAGGCTGGAGGCTGCCGGAGAGGCGTTTGCCGTGACACAGCAGATTGCCGGGAGCGGCAACTGGGAATGGCTGGCCGCGTCCTCCTACAACGGTGTAGTGGCCTATGTTTCGGGCCATTTCAGCACGTGGCAATATGTCTGGCGGGATCGCCAGGGCAAGAATCTGGGCGCGATTGGGGACGCGGGCGGCGTGGTGATGATCTCCCCTGACGGGAAACAGCTGGTTGGAGATCCGGCGGGGCAGATAACGATACTCGAGTTCGGAAGCCGGGTAAGCACGCGGCTGACGGTGACTTCCTGGGGACAGAATCCTACATGGTCGCCGGATGGACGCTACGTTGCTTATGACGGGTCTGGCGGCATCTATCGAAAGGCAACGGCCGGAGGCGCCCCTCCGGAACTCTTGCTTCGCTCGCAGTCGCAAGTGTTGACCTTCCCCAAGAGTTGGTCACCAGACGGACACTATTTGATTTACGCGCAAGTCTACCCAGGAAGAGGTTCGGACCTGCTTGCTCTCCCCATTGATCAGCCGGGTGCGAAGCCGATTGCTTTGTGGCAAACGCCGGCAACATCCGACCAGGGGGAATTCTCTCCGGACGGGCACTGGGTCGCTGTTACCTCCACTGAATCCGGCCAAAGCGAGATCTATGTCATTCCCTTTCCACCTACTGCGGATGAGAAGAAATGGGTTGTGTCCACCGGTGGAGGCGTGATGCCGCGCTGGCGGCGCGACGGCAGGGAGATGTACTACGTCTCGCCGGATTGGAAGATGATGGCGGTGGATGTGGACACGCAGCCAACGTTCCGGTCCGGCACCCCTCGTGCGTTGTTTGACACTGAGATGGTGGATACGGGCATTCGCAACGGGCCCATGAGCTGGGACGTTGCTCCAGACGGCAAGCGATTCCTGATCATCACCGA
>Ga0187851_10002208_pt1 | contig 17554 bp, 19 predicted proteins | sample June2016WEW_6_10_FD_132997 | JGI IMG/M metagenome (GOLD analysis project Ga0187851, IMG submission 132997) | Peatland microbial communities from SPRUCE experiment site at the Marcell Experimental Forest, Minnesota, USA - June2016WEW_6_10 | ecosystem: Environmental > Terrestrial > Soil >...
CCGGCCTGGGGCAGCGGCGCTGTCACCGTCTTTGAAGCCGGACCCGGTCCTCGATGGAGACCCCCTTGACTGACACATTCACCGCTCCGCGCAGGGCGACGACGGCTGCGGGGCTCGCCGAGGTCGGCCCCTCGAACAGAAGAGAAGCAGGTCATGTGCGCTGACATGCGAGTCGGGTTCCGGATCATCGACGGAGTCCGGGTTCGCTGCGCCGAGAGCACCGCTCCTTCCGAGCCTTCGATCCTGCTGACGAACCCCTGGCCCGAGAGCGTGTATGCCTTCGCGCCGATCTGGCCTTCGCTCGCACCCGTCGCTCGACTGGTGGCCGTGGATCTTCCGGGCTTCGGTCGATCCGAGCGCCGGGACGACCTCCTGTCGCCTCGCGCGATGGGCGAGTTCCTCGTCCGGTTCATCGCCGAGTGGGGGCTGGAGCAACCGCATCTCGTCGCGCCGGACATCGGGACTTCTGCCGCCCTGTTCGCGGCCGCGTCCCGCCCTGGCCTTCTGTCGAGCGTGGTGGTGGGAAGCGGCGGGGCAGCCGTCCCGATTCAGCTCACCGGTCCGCTGGCGGAGTGGGTGCTCGCTCCGGACCTGGATGCTTTCCGTGCGATCGACCCGCGGGCGATCGTCGGCGCGACACTCGAGACGATCGAAGGCTACCGGCCGCCGCCGGAGATCCGCGAGGACTACCTCAAGTCATACGAAGGCGATCGGTTCGTGGAGTCGATGCGCTACGCGCGCGCCTACCCCGGCGAGCTTCCCCAGCTGGCGGAGCGTCTCCCTGAGATCAACACGCCCGTCCTGATCATCGAGGGCCGCCGGGACCGAGTGGTGCCGCTGAGTAACGCCGAGTTTCTCGATAAGCGCCTACCGAACAGCAAGCTCGTGGTCGTCGAGGCCGGGCATTTCGTGTGGGAGGAGCGAGCCGATGAGTACGCCTCCCTTATCGCGGACTGGGTCGCGGGCGGATACCGCGCTGCGGCGCATGCGGGCCGACCGGAGCCGTGATGTCACCAGCGGCCAGCAATTCCTCTCGTAACACGCGGCACTGAAAAGAGGTCGGGATGAACCAAGAAGCAGTCGGGTACGAGCACGATATCCGTCCGCTGTTCCGCGAGAAGGACGTCAGCTCGATGTCAAAGGCGTTCGATCTCGCGTCTTACGACGACGTGCGTGCCAACGCCGACAAAATCCTCGCGAAGCTCGCGGATGGGTCGATGCCGTGCGACGGTCCTTGGCCCGAGGAGCGGGTCGAGCTCTTCCGCAGGTGGGCGGACGCCGGCTATCCGGCCTGAGGGAGGGAGTCACAGATTTCCTGGGGTGAGTTCGAGCTCAACCTTCCGGAGGGGCACCGGAGGGTGTATATCGGTACCCACCTGCGCCAGCGTCGGCATCTCGCCCGGCTCGAGCAAGGTCATTGACGCAACCAGCCGGTTGCCATATTATGGCAACCGTTCGATTGCTACTTGCTGGAGGGCGTCATGGGTTTTCCTGATCACATCGAGCGGACCGTCGAGCTCGCTCACCCGCCGGGCCAGGTGTGGGCGGCGCTCACCACGGCCGAGGGCCTGGCCAGCTGGTTCGGCCAGCAGGCGACGATTGACCTGCGTCCGGGCGGGTCGGCCAGCATGACGTGGGAGGGCGGCCACACCGCCGACATGCGAGTCGAACGGGTCGAGGAGCCGACGGTGTTCGGCTTCACCTGGCACATCTACGGCCTGCCCGATGATGATCCGCGCCGGACCTATGTCGAGTTCACGCTCGAACCGGCCGGTGCGGGCACGCGGCTGACCGTGGTGGAATCCGGCTTCAGCCAGCTGCCGGAGGACGCCTACCGCAAGGCATTCGACGGTAACACCCAGGGCTGGGCGAGCGAGCTGGGTGACCTGGTCAACTACCTCGATGCCGCCTGACATCGAGGCGATCGCCGAGCAGGTCTTTGCCGCGCTGGCCGACCCGAGCCGTCGCGCCATCCTGGCCGAATTGGCGTCGGGCGGTCCCGCTACGGCCACTGACCTGGCCGGGCGCCTGCCGATCACGCGGCAGGCGATCGCCAAGCACCTTGCCCTGCTCGCCGAGGCGGGCCTGGTGACGGCCGAGCCTGGAGAGCGGCGCCGGGTGCGCTACCGGCTGCGCTCGGCCCCGATGCAGGTGGCGCAGCAATTCCTGGCCGCGCTGGCCCGCGACTGGGACGGTCCGCTCGGCGCGTTGAAGGACCACCTCGACCAGGGTGCGCGGGGGCCCGCCGCAACCCCACTCCACGAAACCCGGGCACATCATGGCTAGTCACGAATTCGCCACCAACTTGCGGTGGGGACCTCAACTGGGAAGGCGGAGATCACCATGAAAACTCCCCCGATCGTCACGCAGCAGGAATGGGAGGCAGCGCGCCAGCAGCTTCTCGTGAAGGAGAAGGCTTTGACCCGCACCCGTGACGCCTTGGCCGCTGAGCGCCGGCGGATGCCGTGGCTGGCGGTGGAGAAGGGCTATGAGTTCGACGGGCCTAACGGCACAGCGAGCCTGCCTGGCCTGTTCGAAGGGCGCCGTCAGCTGATCGTCTACCGTGCCTTCTTCGAGCCCGGCGTGTACGGCTGGCCAGACCATGCCTGCCCCGGCTGCTCCCTGGTCGCCGACCAGGTCGCCCACGTTGCCCACCTGAACGCCCGCGATACCACGCTCGTGTTCGCCTCGCGCGCGGCGCAGCCAGATATCGAGCGCGTGAAGGCGCGGATGGGCTGGAACATCCCCTGGTACACCATGACCGACGAGTTCGACGCGGACTTCGGTGTCGACGAATGGCATGGCACGAACGCGTTCATCCGCGATGGGGACAGGGTGTTCCGCACCTACTTCGTCAATAATCGCGGCGACGAACCCATGGGAGGCACCTGGAGTTACCTCGACCTGACCGCTCTCGGACGGCAGGAGGAGTGGGAGGACTCGCCCGAGGGCTACCCCCAGACCCCGCCCTACGGATGGTGGAGGTGGCACGACGCGTACGGCGACGCCGAGCCGTCTCAGGGCTAGCTGGCTCCGGCGGCTTGCACACCGGCACCCCGACTTCCGCAGGTGCCCCGGGTAGACCTAGGTCCCCCACGGATGTGGGTGCCAGCCCCCTGGTGCGCCACCGCATCGCCGGGCAGGATGATGCCGGGAAGCTATAAATCCACCCGCGGTCTGACGCCGATTTACCAGAAGTGTCGTATAATTGGCGGCCTCTACCAAAGAGTTCACAATATATTGCGGGAGAGGGAATGACAAATGGACAATGAAAATAAAAATGAATTCTGGGCGAATGTCAGCACGGTTGCCGTAACGCCAGTTGCGGTTGCCGCCGGGCTGGCCAAGGGCACCTACGACGCTTCGACTGACCACGGAGCTTTCATCGAAGGGTTCAATGGGGCTGCGACCCCGATTATCAGGGCCGGAAGGAATTTCGGCGCCGAGCACGGCCCGACCATCACCAAAGGCGTGGTTACGGGCGCTGCTGGCGCGCTCGGTGCCCGTATCGTGCACGTAGGCCTGCGGGCCCTGAGACTCTAACCAGCAAGACTTCGCCCAGTCAGGCTGACTCTGGCCCGGAACTCACCCTCGCAGCCCCGCACGGCCTTTCTCCTGCCTGGGCCAGCAGGCTGCTCGAGGTTGCCCGGGCAGCGCGGCGCGGCAAAGCCGCACTCGCCATTTCCAGGGGAGTGCGGCTTTGCCGTTTCCGCTACGGGGTGACGAAGTGGAATCCACCCACACCATTGCCGTTGCCGGTCGCGCTGAGCGTGGCCGGGTCCAGGCCCTCATTGGAGAAGTAGTACAGCCGCTGCCCCCGGTAGGTGACCTGGCGGCCCTGCGGCGACCACGCCGCGCCAATCTGCCCGGCGCTGACCCCAGGTCCCGCGCCGGGGGTGCCGTCCGTGAGCGTCTGCGGCCAGGCCACCGCGCAGGCTCCGGTGCAGGCTGCCGCGCGGGTATAGACCGGGAAGTTGATCCAGCCCACCCCGGTCATCATCCGCGCGGCCAGCGCGGTGTGCCCGGCCACCTGGATGGACGTAAGCTGGCCCTCCCACCACAGCGCGCGGCCGGAGGGGCTGAGCAGGCTCCACACGCCATGCCACGGTGGCAGCGACGGCTCGTCCCAGCCCATCCCGGTGACCGCTCCCGGCTGCTGGTCGAACAGGTACAGCGGGTGCCCGGCGTAGGTGACCTGCGTGCCGAAACTCCGCTTGACGGTGCCGAGCAGCGCAGCGTTGATCCCGGGCCCCGCCACGGGTGCCCCCTTGGTGGTGACCGCTGGCCACTCGGCGTTCTTGTCGTTGGATGGCCCGGTGCACAGGATCGGCCCGATCCGTGTTTTGACCGTGTAGGACAGGCACCCGAAGTGGGTTCCGTAGTCAGACGTGATCATGTACGTGCTGTAGCCCTTGAATTGCCCCGATCCGACCACGACGCTTGGCCCGTACGCCGTGGCGCCCACGGAGATCACCGTCCCCGTGCCGCCCGATGCGGATGCAGCGGGATGTGGTGCGGCGCTGGCTGCCGTGGTGGCGGCTAAGGTGAGCCCGACTCCGGCGAGAATGCCCAGGGCTGCCGAGAGTTTGCGCATTTTCCCCCCTTAAAGGGTGCTGGCCCAGGGGGATTATGCCAGGCCGACACTCCCCCGTATGGGGCCTGGTTTCTGCGAGAACCATACATGTCAGGGCACCGGGGCGAAAGCATCACAGAGGTAAAACATTGCCCACTACTTTGACTAGTAGTCCCACTATTACTCCTCGCGTTTAATCGTTGTCACGCGGCCCCCGTGCCGGAATTATCCGGTCTTATGAGTACCATCTGGCACTTTGGGCGCAAATTCCGCTACCCCACCGGCGGGACCCACACCAGGGCCGGCTGTGCCCGGCGACGTAGCCATTGTCACTGCTTAATCCACTGCTCTTCTTCCACCCCGTTGCACTGAACGGCGGCCAGCGGGTCGTGTCGGCCAGAGTGAGATAGGAAACGACCAGGGCGACCAGCCCGATAATGGTGCCGACTTTGACGTAAGGACCCTCGGGCATGACTATGCTCTTTCTATCCAGCCCGTCCTATGCAGACGAAAAGCGTGATGGCTGTCGAACTTGGGCCGTGCGGCTCAGACTCGTCGTGCAGTGCCTTCGAGAACGATCAGGCCGGGCTGGCCAGGATCGCCGGAGCTTTCTGCGGTGATCTGCATGTGCGTGAATCTGAGCGGATCAGCGGCGCTCCACATCGTGAAACTGCCGGCCCTGGCCCTGAACGTCCCCGCTGTGATCAACCTCGGATGACCCGGGCGGTTGCCGGGCCCGGCATACCAGCACTCATAGAACTCTCCCGCGCCGAGCCGCGGCAGGTTCTTGACCGTGAGGTGGACTTGCCAGCCACCGGCGGTGTGCCGGGCAGTCGCATGGCCCGACGGCTGCACCCGCGCCGATGTCCGCACCGCCGTGGCGTGGAGCGCTATTTGTGTCCCCGCTCTGGCCACGGCGGGCGCTGTGCTCTGGCCGATCTGAGCCACAACCACGATGGCGGCGGCAGCGGCGGCCCCCAGTGCGGCGGCTAGGGAGAAGACGGGAAAGTTCCAGTGCCAGTGCCACCACCTCGACATCCTCGCCGAAGCCGTGCTGGGCGCATTGCCGCGGTTCTTGGCCTCCTGAACGGCCTGCTGGACAGTCGCGGCGGTTGCGGGTTGCGGGGCCGGCCCGGCCATCATGACGACAGGCTGGAACGCGCCGGGCTGGCCAGCGGTCAAGATGGCGTGCTGGATGCTGGCCAGCGTCTTGGCCGCGAGGTCAGCAGGGGGCTCGACGGCCGGTGCCGGGCACTTCAGCGCCCGGGTCACTGCCTCGAACCCGGTCATGGTCGCCTGGCACTCCGCGCAATCCCGCAGATGGATTTGGAACGCTTCGGCGTCGGCCGGGTCGAGGGCACCCAGGGCCCAGCCGGCCGCATCAGAATGAGCCAGTTCAGGGTGACCAGCGTCAGGCGGCATGGAAACCTCGCTCGTCGAGAGCGGCACGCAACGCGCGCATCGCGTGGAACATCCGTGTTTTCACCGTGCCTAACGGCAGGCCGAGCCGCTCAGCGATCTGGGACTGCGTCAGATCCCGGTCATAGGCCAGGCGGATCACCTGCCGGTGCGCCTGGCTGAGCGTGTCGAGCGCTTCCCGCGTGATGACGCTGTCCAGAACCTGTTCGACCGTGTCGAACTGGGGCGGGGAGTAGACCTCCTCGAGCGGAAGCAGTTCCCGGGACGAAGGACGCTTGCGGAGGTCCAGGGCGACGCTGCGAGCCATCACGAACAGGTACGTGCCGACACCGGCCCGCGCAGGGTCGAATCGCCCTGCTGTCCGCCATAGCCTGACGAAGCATTCCTGAACCATCTCCTCAGCCAGCCCGTTGTTCCCGAGCGCCTGCATTCCGAAGCGGTACAGCCGCCTTCCATACCTCCGGTAAAGCTCGGCTACCGGGCCGTCCACGTCCCCGGTGGCTATCTGCGCAACCAGCTCTGCCTCCTCAGCAGCGCTGCGGTCCTCAGCATCGGTTACCGACACCGCGGCGTCCCCCCAACCAGGTTCTTACGACGTTCACCCGCCGAACGGTTCACAACACGCCCCGGTCTTTTCCGGCCGAGGCAAGGGCCTGGTCACGTCGGGCTCACTGGGTTGGCGCGGGTACCAGCAGCAGGCCGACTTGTCTCATTATGTCGATGCGAGCCTGCCCGCCTTGAGGCAGCCAAAACCGGGCCTTGACCAAACCGCGTGGCGGGCTGTGAGCTCCTCCTTCGGACGGAACCGGCCCCCCGCCGCCTCGGGGTGCGGGGCAGGCAGCCGGCCCGGAGATGTCGGGTGGCCCCGGTCGATGCTGTGGTTCCAGCATGCCGGGGCCGGCCGATCCTGCTTCTGCCTCATCTGCGAGCGGGGGTTCCTCCCGGGCTGGAGGACTGGTCAGCACCAGCGCGAGGCGGGAGTCTCGATGGCCCCGGCGTTCTCCTAGACCAGGAGGAACAGCCCCAGCGACAGGAGGCCCCAGACCAGGTACAGGACGCCGCCGATGATCCCGAGGGTCACCCCGGTCACGGCCTGCCCGTGACCAAGCCCGACCTCACGGCTCCGGCTCAGGCCGATCGCACCGAAGATGATGGCGCTTACGGCTAGGCCCAGGGTGAGCAGGCCGCCCCACTCGATAACGACGGCCAGAATTCCGAGGACCATTCCGGCCACAGCCTGGCCATTGGATGCCTGGACCAGCCTCAGCTGGGTAACATACGACGTGTTCGGCTTCTCCTGCGGGAAGTATGTACTCATTTCTCCTCCTCCGGGGCCGGTGGCCCTTGCTGCTTCTGTTGGAGAGTTACGACCCCATTGGCGTGTGCGGTTCACTCGCGGCACGAAAAGTTTGCGAGAAGAATCGGGATTCACAGGTTGGCTTGAAGAGCGCCATCGGGCAGAGCGCACGGCGCAGCGTTATCGCGAGAAGAAATGGCCCGGATTAAAAGCCCAGGACCCTCAGGGGCGCACTGACTGGCGCCCGGCCCGCGTCTGCGGCGGCTCGCAGGAAGTACGACCGCGGCCCGGCGACCGGTTCAGTGCCAGGGAATCCCGTGCCGCAGTCGGGCTACCGGCGGCGGTGCCCGCGGCGTCGGCAGTGGTCACGCCCGGGCCGACCTCCGCCCTGCGCAACCCTGGCCAGGATCCACGGGGAGCCCCGGTGCTTGACAAATCAACCAGACTGCGTAGTATAGCTAGCAAGAGGCACTAAGAAGGAGAAGAAATGACTGAGAGCCGTAATGCTGGCCAGGAACTTCAGGGCGAGATCCTGAACACGGTCCGCAAGAGCCAGGACGCTGTTGTCGATGCCATCAAGCGCTGGGCCGAGACGGTCCAGTCGATTACCCCGTCGATGCCGATCCTCCCCTACACCTCCCAGCTGCCCAAGCCTGAGGAATTCGTGGCCAACGCCTACGACTTCGCCGAGCAACTGCTCGCCAGCCAGCGGGAGTTCGCCGTGAGCGTGCTCCACGCGACCACGCCGATGCTTGCCCCTAAGAACGGCAACTCGGCCGGAAAGTCCGGCTCCCAGACCAAGTGACCAAGTAGCCGCGCGGCGGACCAGGGGGCTCCCGGGTTCGCCGCGTTCGCGCATTCGGGGCGCGACACCCCGTGCGTACTATACCTAGCAACCGTCTTCTGCTCCATACACCCCGGGGGGGTCCGATGTCAGATCCCAGAGTCGCGCAGAGGGACGCGCTTGGCGCCTACATCCGCAGCCGGCGCAGGCTCGCCAACCTCTCACTGCGCCAGCTGGCGGAGCTGACCAGCCTGTCCAACCCCTACCTGAGCCAGATCGAGCGCGGGCTGCACCAGCCGTCCGTCCGCGTCCTCAAACTCCTGTCAGACGCTCTCAACGTTTCCGCGGAAACCCTGCTCGCCGAAGCCGGGCTGCTGGATCCCGGCAGTTCCGCACGCGCCGCCAAGGCCGCGGACCCTGGTTCCGGGCCATCACGGTGGGACGTACAGGCCGCCATCCGCGCCGATCGGCGGCTGGACGATGACCAGAAGGCCGCCTTGATGACGGTCTACCAGAGCATGATTCGCCCCGCGTAGGTCCCGCAGCCGGGCCATCTGCTCTTCTGGGAGGAGCCGGGCGGTTTCGTGGACGCGATCACCTCGTTCCCCCTCACGGCACGTATGCCCCGGCCGGTGCCGCAGGCCGGCAACGGGAAGCATTGAGCTTCGACACCGTGGCGATTAGGCTGACGCCAGGCTGAGCTGAAACTTCAGCGTCGAAGAGTCGGCCGCCGGGAAGCCGAGGTCTCGAAAGCATTGACCATCATCAGTGACGGGCACCGTCTCGGCCCCGAAGAGGCCCGCTAGGGGAGCAACGGCAATCAACTGCTTCCCCCGTAGCGACGCCCAGCGGCCATGACGGCCGCGATTTCGGGCCGCGACGCTGCCAGCGGTCTCGTGCTAGTGCTCAACTCGGGCAGTTCTTCAGTCAAGTTCGCGCTGGTGCTCCCCGGGAGCGGCGAGCGTCTCATGGAGGGAATCGGCGAGCGGCTTGGCACGCCTGAGGCGTTGCTGCGGATCCAGTGGTTTCCGGCGGCAGCACTCGAAGAGCGACTGCCCGGAGGTACCCACCGGGCGGTGGTGGCCCGGGTGCTGGATCAGCTGGCCCAGACCGGGCACGTCGGCTCTGACCTGCTCGGTGCCGGTCACCGGGTGGTGCATGGCGGGGAACGGTTCACCTCTTCCGTCCGGGTGGACGAAGCGGTTATCGCCGCAGTGCGCTCGTTTAGTCACCTGGCGCCACTGCACAACCCGGCGAATCTGGCCGGCATCGAGGCTGTGCGTGACCTCCTGCCCGACTTGCCGCAAGTGGCCGTGTTCGACACGGCGTTCCACCAGACGATGCCGCCCCACGCTTTCCGCTACGCGGTGCCCGAGGAGTGGTACACCCGCCACGGGGTGCGGCGCTACGGCTTCCACGGCATCAGTCACCGCTTCGTCAGCGAGCAGGCGGCCTCCATGCTGGGCCGGCCACTTGGCGAGCTCAGGCTGGTCACCGCCCACCTCGGCAATGGGTGCAGCGCGACCGCGGTGCGCGACGGGGTGTCGGTGGACACCACCATGGGACTAACCCCCCTGGATGGGCTGGTGATGGGGACCCGCTCCGGCGATGTCGATCCGGGTCTTCTCAGCTATCTCGCCGGCCGGACCGGGATGAATGTCGGCGAGCTCACCCGCGCGCTGAACGTCGACAGCGGGCTTCAGGGGCTGTCCGGCATGAGCAACGACATGCGCACCGTCGCCCGCGCCGCTGCCGACGGAAACGAGCGCGCCCAGCTTGCGCTCAACGTTTTCGTGCACCGGCTGTCCAAGGCGATCGCCGGGCTGGTAGTCGGGCTGCAACGGCTCGACGCGCTGGTCTTCACCGGCGGCATCGGCGAAAACAGCGCCGTGGTCCGCGGCCTGGTCCTCAGCAGGCTGGGCTTCCTCGGCCTGGCTGAGGACCCCCAGGCCAATGCCGGGCATGGGCGGGGAACCAGAGGGCGCATCAGCCTCCCCGGCCCGGTCCTGGCGCTCGTCGTGCCGACGGACGAGGAACTCCTGATCGCCCGCGACACCGCCCGCGTCATCGACCCCGACACCGACCCCGACACCGACCGCGACACCGCCCGCGACACCGCTGGCAGCCGGCGAACTACCGACCACGCGAAAGGGTGACAATCATGGCCCGGACCTTGCTGGTCGTGCCCACCACGGCTGGCGCTAGCCTGGCCAGGACCTGCCTCGGGGTGGTGCGGGCCCTCGAGCGTCGGCGCGTGAACGTCGGCTTTGTCAAGCCGGTGGCTCAGCCGCGTGAGGACGGTGGCCCCGACCGCTCAGTCGCACTGGTCAGGGCCACGACTGCACTGCGCCCTCCAGAGCCACTATCCACCGACCAGCTGGAGCAGCAGCTCGGATCGGGGAGGCTGGACGTGGTGCTCGAGGAGGCCGTCGCTGCCTGGCAGCCCGTCCATGATCAATACGATGTCGTGGTCGTTGAGGGGCTCAGCCCCGGCCCGGACGAGCTGTACGCCAGCGAACTCAACCAGGCACTGGCCAGAGCGCTCGACGCCGAGGTCCTGCTGGCCGCCAGCTGGCCGGCGGCAGACGCGGTGGCTGGCGGGCACCACGCAGAGTCCATGACTAGGCCCGGGCCAGATCCGGACGCGGGCACTGCCGGGAGTCTGGCCGAGAGGCTCGCCATCACAGCCGACGGGTACTCATCGGGTGAGCAGGCACGCGTGGTCGGCTGTGTGGTCAACGGCGTGCCGGCGAAGGATACGTCTGGGGCAGTGCAGCTGCGCGAGGCGCTGGTCCAGCACCGGCTGCGGCTCATCGCTGCGGTGCCGCACCGCCCGGAGCTGACCTGGTTGCGGGTGCGCGACCTCGTCCGTGAGCTGCACCCGCGGGTACTCAGCGCGGGCGACCATTCCCGGCGTATCAAAGCGGTGGCGGTCTTCGCCCAGGGCATCCCGGGCGGCCTCCGCGTGCTCACTGAGGGCCGGCTCGTCGTCGTTCCCGGGGACCGCCACGACGTGGTCATGGCCGCCTGCCTCGCCGAGCTCAGCGGAACCCGGCTAGCCGCCCTGCTCCTCACCGTCGGGACCGAGCCGGATCCACGGGTCCTGGCACTCACCCGGGCCACCCGCGCCACCGGCCTGCCGATCCTGGTCATTGACGACAACAGCTACGAGACCGCGACCCGCGTGCGTGATCTCGACCAGGGATTGCCGGTCGACGACCTCGAACGGATCGAGGCCGTTACAGACAGTATCGCCGATGCGCTGGACGCGTCCTGGCTCGAGTCGCTGCACGGCTCCGCCCGGTTCCGGCGGCTCAGCCCCGCCGCTTTCCGCTACCACCTGGTCGAGCAAGCCTGCGCCGCCGGCGCGCGCCTGGTCCTGCCCGAAGGCACCGAGCCCCGGATCGTGCAGGCCGCGGTCGTGTGCGCCGAGCGAGGTATCGCCCGCAGCGTGCTGCTGGGACCGCCGGACCAGGTGGCAGAGCTGGCCCGTGGCCTTGGGCTGCACCTGCCCGACGGCGTCACTGTGGTCGACCCCCAGGCTGTCGCCGAGCGCTACGTCGCCCCGCTCGTCGAGCTACGGAAAGACCGCGGCTGGACCGAGGAAATTGCGTGCGATCGTCTCGCCGACCCGATCATGGTCGGCACCATGATGCTGCAGCAGGGCGAGGTGGACGGCCTGGTGGCAGGCGCGGTCCACACCACCGCGGCCACCGTTCGCCCCGCGCTGCAGATCCTGGGCACCAGGCCAGGTAGCCGCCTGGTCTCGTCGGTGTTTTTCATGTGCCTGCCCGACGAGGTGGTCGTCTACGGCGATTGCGCCATCAACCCTCAACCCGGCGCCGAAGACCTGGCCGACATTGCCATCCAGAGCGCGGCGTCGGCACGGGCATTTGGCATCGAACCCCGGGTGGCCATGATCAGCTTCAGCACGGGCACCTCCGGCTCGGGCACCGATGTCGACAAGGTCGCCGAGGCGACCCGGATCGTGCGCGAACGTGAACCCGGTCTGGCCGTGGACGGCCCGCTGCAGTACGACGCCGCCGCCATCACCTCGGTAGGGCAAGCCAAGCGGCCCGGCAGCGCAGTGGCCGGACGGGCCAACGTCTTCATCTTCCCGGACCTCAACACGGGCAACACGACATACAAGGCTGTCCAGCGCAGCGCACAGGTCGTGAGCATGGGCCCGATGCTGCAGGGCCTGTCCAGGCCCGTGAACGACCTCAGCCGCGGTGCCTTGGTGGACGACATCGTCTACACGCTGGCGCTCACCGCGATCCAGTCCCGGGCCCGCCAAATCTAGCCGCCTTCCGGGGGCTATCCGGCATCATCAAAACGATCACTGACCGCGTGTGCGCAGATTCGCTCGTGCATTACCCGAACACTACCCGGACCCGGCCGAAAAGGGCCGGGATATACCTTCCCGTCCAATATACATCGTTCGGTAGGACCTTCGCCTCTATTGAGGGCCCGGTGCACGGCGTTGAGTCAGTGCCAGGTACCTGCGCCGATAGCCCGGTCCCGTACCGGCGGCTTGCATTGCCGGTCGTCACAATTTCCCCAAGGGAGCGACGACATGAAATACGTCCCACCAGGCCTGCCCGGCAGCATTGTCTCCGTCCAGCCTAGGTATGAGAATTTCATCGGCGGCAAGTGGCTGGCGCCGACGCACGGTAAGTACCGTGTGAACCTGGCCCCGGCGACCGCGGGTCCGATCACCGAAGTGGCCGACTCCACGCCCGAGGATGTCGAGCTCGCGCTGGACGCTGCGCACGCGGCCAAGGACGCCTGGGGCGAGGCGTCAGCCGCGGAGCGGGCGGAGGTACTCAACGCGATCGCCGATGCGGTCGAGAATAACAAGGAAATGCTCGCGGTCGCGGAGAGCTGGGAGAACGGCAAGCCGGTCCGCGAGACGCTGGCGGCCGACATTCCCCTGGTTGTCGATCACTTCCGGTACTTCGCCGCCGCGGCACGCGCCGAGGAGGGGCGCTCGACAGAGATCGAGAAGGACCTGATCGCCTACCACTTCCGCGAGCCCCTCGGTGTAGTGGGTCAGATCATCCCCTTCAACTTCCCGATGCTGATGGCGGCGTGGAAGCTCGCGCCGGCGCTCGCGGCAGGTAACTGCTCGGTGATCAAGCCCGCCTCGCCGACGCCGTGGTCGATCCTCAAACTGATGGAGACCATCGAAGACGTCCTTCCGCAGGGTGTGATCAATGTCGTGACCGGTCCCGGTGCGGAGATCGGCAAGGCGCTGGCCGCGAACCCGCGTATCGCCAAGGTGTCCTTTACCGGGGAGACCGTCACTGGCCGGCTGATTATGCAGTACGCCGCGCAGAACCTGATCCCTTCTACCGTGGAATTGGGCGGCAAGTCGCCGAACATCTTCTTCAGCGATGTGATGGCTCATGACGATGACTTCCTCGACAAGGCGGTCGAGGGCCTGGTGCTGTACGCGTTCAACAAGGGCGAAGTATGCACCTGCCCGTCGCGGGCCCTGATACAGGCCGACATCTACGACGAGTTCATGGCCCGCTGCCTGGAACGCATCGCCGCCATCAGGCAGGGGAATCCGCTGGACAGTGATACCCAGCTTGGGCCGCAGGTCTCCGCGCAGCAGATCGAGAAGATTGCCTCCTACGTTGACATCGGCCGCAACGAGGGCGCGCAGGTGCTCATCGGCGGCGAGCGGGCCCGCGTGGACGGGGCGGAGTTCGCGGACGGCTATTACTTCCAGCCGACGGTGCTGAAAGGCGACAACAAGATGCGGGTGTTCCAGGAGGAGATCTTCGGTCCCGTGCTTGCGGTCACCACGTTCACCGATGACGCGGACGCGCTGGCGATCGCGAATGACAGCCTCTACGGGCTGGGCGCCGGTGTCTGGACCCGGGACGGCAGCCGGGCGTACAAGATGGGCCGCGGCATCAAGGCCGGTCGCGTCTGGACGAACTGCTACCACCAGTACCCGGCAGGTGCCGCGTTCGGTGGCTACAAGATCTCCGGCATCGGCCGGGAGAACCACCGCATGATGCTGGATCACTACAGCCAGACGAAGAACCTCCTCGTCAGCTACAGCAGCAAACCGCTCGGGCTGTTCTAAGGAGCCGGTGATGTCGGAGCCGATTGCCCTGGCCCGCATCACCGCCACCCCGGCCGCGCGCGAGGCGATCCGTCTCCTCCGCGCGGTCCGGGGCGCCCCGGTGATGTTCATCCAATCCGGCGGCTGCTGTGCCGGCAGCACGCCGATGTGCTATCCCGTCGGGGAGTTCCTCATCGGCGACATCGACGTCCTGCTCGGCGACATCGACGGATGCCCGTTCTACATCGACAAGCGCCTGGATGAAGCCTGGCACCAGGAACAGTTTCTGCTCGATGTCGCCCACGGTGAACCCGAAGACTTCTCACTAGCAGCCGGGGACAACCTTCATTTCGTTACCCGCTCCCCCGCCTGCGTGTCTCCGGGCGCACCCGGCCCGCCGAGCGCACCCCACGACAATGTCTTTCCCCCCGCCCCTGAAGAGAGCACACCATGAGAGCAGCAGTTGTCACCGATTTTCACTCCCCCTTGCAGGTGAAGGAGGTTCCGGTCCCAGTGCCGGGCGCAGGTGAGGTTCTCGTCCGGATCGAGACGAGCGGGCTGTGCCACACCGATATCCACGCCGCGCACGGCGACTGGCCGGTAAAGCCGGTACCGCCCTTCATTCCCGGGCACGAGGGCGTCGGCCGTATCGAGAAGCTCGGCACCGGCGTGACCACCCGTGCGATCGGCGACCGGGTCGCGATCGCGTGGCTCGGTTACGCGTGCGGCGAGTGCCGCTACTGCAACAGCGGGTGGGAGACGCTGTGTGAGAGTCAGGAGACCTCCGGCTACTCCATCAACGGCGCCTTCGCCGAGTACGCCGTCGTCTCCGCGGCGTTCGCCTCGCCGGTACCGGAGGGCGTGTCCTCCCGGGACGCCGCGCCGCTGGCGTGCGCAGGAGTGACGACCTACAAGGCGATCAAAGTTGCCCGGGTCGCGCCTGCCGAGACGGTCGCCATCTTCGGCGTCGGAGGGCTAGGGCATCTGGCGCTGCAGTACGCCCGCATCGCCGGTGGGTTCGTCATCGCCGTGGACATCGAAGATCACAAGCTCACGATGGCCTCGGAGTTGGGCGCCGACCATGTCGTCAACGCGCTGACCAGCGATCCGGTCGAGGCGATCCAGGCTCTCGGCGGTGCCGATGTGGCCGTCGCACTCACGGTGTCGCCCGCGGCGTTCGATCAGGCCTACCGGTCGCTGCGCCGCGGCGGGCGCCTGGTGTGCGTCGCGCTTCCCCCAGACAACGCGACCCTGAGCGTGCCGATCTTCGACACCGTGATCAACGGCAAGACGGTCATCGGCTCGATCGTCGGCACCCGTAACGACCTCCGCGACGTGTACGCCCTGCACGCCGCCGGCCGCACCAAGGTGATCTCGGTCGACCGCAAGATCGACGAGGTCAACCAGTCCATCGATGACGTCCTCGCGGGCCGGATCCTGGCCCGTGTCGTCTTCCAGCTCTGATCCCGGACGATCAATGGGGCGGGGGTAACGAACCCTCACAACCTGCTCTCGGGGCGGAGCGGCGGCCCGCAGCGTTGCCGCCGATGCAGGAACCTTCGCGGCGGTGTCACCCGGCGCCCCCGGCAGGCTTGCGGTACATCCGGTAATGCAGGACGAGGAACGGGAAGCCGAAGACGGAAAAGGCGTGATCGGCCCGCAGCTCGCCCTCCTCCAGAAAGACATCGAGCTGCTCGGCGAAACCGCGGACCGCTAGCACCGTGAGGTCCCGGCTGTCCGGGTCGACGTAGGCGAGGTAGTGACCCGGCTGATCCAGGTCACTGTGGCTGGTCAGGATCAGGCCCCCGCCCGGGCGGGCCCGTGGCAGCAGCGTCGCGGTGAAACTGGCCTGCGGCAGCGGGAAGCCGACACTGACGTACCCGCGGCCGCCATGCCGGTAGGTGGTGTAGATGCCGACGTAGATCGGCTCGTCGGTATCGGTGAACGACCGGATCCAGCCGCGGATCGTCGGGGCGCTGTCATCGGCGCCGGGCAGCGTGATCGTGTCGATCCGGCTGCGGATGCCCCGCTGGGTCTCCCGCTGGTTCATGGGCACGTTCGCCTGCCCCAGCGGCCGGGCGACCAGCGTCCGGTAGAGCAGATAGCCGGGGCGCACCCACAGCCGCCACTGCGGAACGATGTCGAGCGCGAACCGGGTGGTGTGCTCGTAGAACTCGCGGACCAGGGGGTCGATGCCCGCCGGGTCGAAATCCGGGCCAGCCAGCTCGTCCACCGACGCGACGATCCCGACATCGGGCGCGCCGGCGACATAGCGGCCGCCGAGCACCCCGGCGAGCTCGCGGACGTAGCCGGTGCCGACGTACCGGGACCGGGCTTCCCGGGGCACCACGAAGGGCAGATCCTCCGCCCGGACCCGTTCCGCGAGCAGGGTCACCTGCGCGTCCCGGAACACCAGCGCCGATGTCACCCGGTAGGCCAGCATCACGGCGCTGGCGACGATCGCCGGCGGCGCCGTCCCCCGCCGCCCGCCGAGCGCCCCGCCCACCGCGGCCCCGAACAACGGCCCGAGCAGCACCTTCTGGGGGCGGACCCCGAGTAGGCCGCCGAGGGCCCCGGTCGCCGCGCCCACCGTGATGGGCCGGGCGGGCGTCAGCCGGCCGGCCGCCCATCCCAGCGGGGCGACGAGCGCGGCGCTGGTCGCTATCCGCTGCCACAGCGGCGGGATCTCCCCCGGACGTTGCCGGGCCCGGGCCACCGCCTCCGACGCGGCCAGCACCGCGGCTCCGGCGACCGCTCCCAGGCCAGCCGCCCGCATGCCGCGATGAGCGGTCAGGGCGGCCCCGGCCACGCCGCCGATCACGCCAGCCGCGAGGATCTGCTTTCCCCGGTCCGCCGTCGTCCCCGGCTCATCCGCTGTCATCCCCACAACGTACTGTGGCCGGATGCCGGGCACCCCGCGCCACAGTCAACAGCCTGCTGGTTCATGCCTGTGGAGGCAGGCGTCCGCCGTCAGGCCAGGCTGGCGCGGATGGCCAGGCAGCGGCGGGTGGAGCGCCCGGCGAGCATCAGCCGGGCGAGGCTGGCCACGGCCGCCGCGGCGGCCAGGGCGGGGGAGAGCCTTCCTGGCGCCGTGGCCAGCTGGCCCGCCAGCAGGGCAAGACCGAGCCCGTCCGCGCCCATCGCGCCGAACCCGGCGACCGCTGCCGCCATAGGGGCACCGCGCGGCCAGGCCGGCAGCCAGCGGGTAAGCCGGCCGGTGGTGGCGATACCGACCAGGGCAGCGCAGGCCGTGACCCCGATAGCCACGGCCACGAGGTGGAGGACGGGCGACAGGCCCGTCCAGTGCCAGGGCTGGCTGAGGCGGATGCCAAGGTGGCTCGCGGCGGCCGCGGCGACCCACAGCAGGCCGACCAGCGGGCCGGTCGCCAGCAGGATGACCGC
>Ga0187851_10002210_pt1 | contig 17549 bp, 16 predicted proteins | sample June2016WEW_6_10_FD_132997 | JGI IMG/M metagenome (GOLD analysis project Ga0187851, IMG submission 132997) | Peatland microbial communities from SPRUCE experiment site at the Marcell Experimental Forest, Minnesota, USA - June2016WEW_6_10 | ecosystem: Environmental > Terrestrial > Soil >...
GCCTTTAGCTTGCAGGGGGATGGAAACTACCCCAGTAACTGTTGCTAAATAACTGATTTATATCCTTAATCACCTTTTGCTGTAAATGAAATTAAGACATGCGAACTGTTGTGTTTATTATTAGATATCAATGATTTTTTTTGTAAGAAATACAGTAAAAACCTTTTAAATGATGATGCTGTTAATTTTTTGAAAAACGTATGCTCTGAGGTTGCTGAAAGATACCCTTTTGAATTTGATGCAATTGGCTGCGACTGTGATCACGTGCATCTTTTTGCTGGAGCTGAGCCGAGTATTTCCCTTTAAGAGTGATGCAGATTATTAAAAGTATATTACAGCCAGAATAATCTTCAAAGTATACCCTGGAATTATAAAACAGGTTTGGGGTGAAAAATAGGGAGCTAGATAGGATATATTAGAACAGTTGGAGAAGAATCACTTCCATTTTATAACAAATTATGTTCAGAATCAGGGGATAAGGAATAAATGCAAGCATATGAGCAAACTAAAATAATTGACTTTCAGTAAAAACTATATCATAACACTAGCGCGAACATGCCCCGTTGTCTGCAACGGGGTGCACCAGCGCAATTTTGATTTAGACAACCCCTAATCTCATTCTCTTTTCTGCTCACAGCTGCAGTTAGAATAGGAATTACATACTGATTTTTTATCAATTGTAGGCAGATACTTACCCTTTGTCGCAACTACAAGATTTACAGCTGAACCTGCCGGCAACTTTGTACCTTGTTTTGGTTCTTGTCTGATAATTTCTCCAACCATAACACCTATAGGAAAGATACCTTTTTGCTCGATCACCGTTCCTGTTGTGAGTCCTGCCTCTTTCAGACTTTTCTCGGCCTCCTTAAGGGACAGTCTCACGACGTTTGGCACATCTATAGTATCCTCGAAAGTTAAAACTGTTTTAATCAGCTGCCCATGTCCTCCCTCACTTTCTTCCAAAATCTCTTCGAGTAGATCAATTGCTCCACTAATTCGAAGGAGGGTCTCACTTAGTCCGTTTTTCCTTCTTTCAAGTTCTCCAAGCTTCAACTCTATATCTCCCACTATTTTTTGCCCGGCTTCGTATTCTTTCCTGAGTTCAATTAAACGCTGTTCAAGTTGTTCTTTCATGCTCTTGCAGATCCCCTTTTGTTTGTTACTCTTATCCATATCAAGCCCAATTTTGCTTCTATCCAAACATATCTTCATCCATTTTTTTACTTTGCCCTTTTGATTTCACAACAGAGGATTTCGATAAACTCTAAATTTCTTCATATATAAGTGGTGCGTAATTGACTAGAAATATAAGAGATTTATCGAAGTCCTCTATATTTTTGCTTTAAACTTCTACAATCAGTTATTGTTTTTACTTAGTTTTTTTACCTTCATGTATGCCACTTTTCATCGATGTACACAAGAATGCTATCCATCTTCTCAATGTGACAGCAGCTTAAAAATGAATCTAACTTTCGACGAATAATAGTTGCTAAACAGGCAAATGAATTCTACATCTATGTAATTAAACGTAATGTCGAATTTCATGTGTCTTCCACTCTTTGCTTTCACAGGAAAGTAATTATTCAACCTAAAAAACAATATATTTAGCTATCTTTACTAGAATTGATTTAATGAGTTTTGTTGGGCTTATTTCCTTTAACTGTAGGCTATTGATAATTCTTTTATTTTCTCATTAGTAAGAAATCAGAAGTTTCTGTTGTATCAAAATAGATATTATCAAGTGATTTTTGTAGGTGAATAGTTACTTTTCATTTGTATCTATTTTAGTCTTCAACTTTCTTTTATTTTTCATACAATTCTAACCAATATACTTTAAAAGTTGTATTTTTTCATTTTATTAAACCAAGTGATCAATAATTTTTTTGTCAAGAAAAAAACGGTCTTTAAGAATGCAAAAATTGAAAAAATACCGCCACGGATTCCATTTATTTAGATTGTCTTAAATATTTGTATAATCAAATTGCATTCTACCACCTCAACCTAAAGGATGGAATATGTTTTACGCAATTCGCTTTGCTTATCGAAACTTATAATTCATCAATTTTGTTTGATCACATTTCTCTGTCTAGATAATTTAAACTCTGCTTTCGATTTATTATCACGAAAAATGATGAAATTCTTTTGTGTGCTTCAAATCCTAGGTTATTGCTTAGATTGGGGGTCCTGAATCTCAAAATTAAAGAACTCCCTATGAGGTCATTTCTCTTATAGAGTTCCGCTTAAATCAAAATCGTCGTAGCAGTAGCAAGCATTCGTCTTTTTATTTTATTTGTCAATTTTATTTTATTTGTCAATAAAAAAAATCAAATCTCAAGAGTCACAGCAAACAAGGATGGCAAGAAACCTAAGGGTCAATAAGTAACTCAGAAAAGATTTGTAAAGTAGTTAATGCTTCTTATGAACTAATAGGATATTCTTTTAAATTTTATGAAGAATGCGATCACTCTTTAGATGATGTTGAAGTCAAGCTAAGATAGCAAAGGTGAAAGATTAAATAAAGCTTTATCCCTGGGACAAGGTAAATATCCATTCCAATATCATCTTAATATTCTAGCTTTAGAATTTAGATGACTATTCACCATTTGAGTGTTGCATAGTTAAAATCTCTTAGCAGCAATTTTTACTCAAGAAAACTCTTGCTATTTTGTTCTTTATGGTGAAAACAAACATTTTTAGTTAGTGAAAGCAGACTACTGAAATTAATTTCTTAAATGATTGGAAGAAACTTTTTCACACACTCTTAAATCTATATATTGTTAACAAAACAGCTTCAGTGGCTGATCTGAAGCTGAATTAATCATTATTTTCGATGTGCTTGTTTTGCAGTAATGCCACGTTCTTTCATACTTCGAACTTGAAAAATATATTGACTGAATTTCTATCAGAATATTTCTTGGTTTTCGTGAGCACGTCTAAGACAGTGTCACAGTCTGGTTATCTAGGAAAGAACTATTGATGATTATAAAGAAGAATAAATTTTTGACAGTTGTATAGTGACTTAATTGCCTTAGTTTGAAAATAAAAGATGGATTGATTTAGGATTCTATTGTTATCCATTCAAATCCTGAGTATACGAAAGCAGATAAATCCCGAGAAAATGAAGCAAAAACAAGAAAAAGCAACAAAGAGTTAATCTGGAGATTTTGTGTATTATTTTTCAATAATCTCTATCAGTTGATAATATTGAAACAAAATAATATTTTTAGAATAGTTGAAGTTTCCTTATAATTAAAGAATAATGAACCAGAATAGAAAAAAATATGGTCAAAAGGAAATAATCTTGCTCCATGGCATGAGTTTTTCCAAATATATAATTATCTGCGATGAATTTAACAACGGAGGATTACAAAAAGAGTATCTTTGGTAGCAATGTGGACTTACACGCAGATAACTAATTCAGCAGGAAGAAAAATGGAAAGTTTAAAAAGTATTTTAACCGAAAGAAGAAGTCAAGTATATATGCAAAGGTAACTATTGCTCTGTCAAATGAAATTATCGCAACTAAATGGCACATGGTTATAAACGGTTAGAATATGCAAAGATGAGATAGGATATCAAAGTGAGAGAAATTCAAAAGTGGAAAGTTGTTGAAATTGAGATATTCTAAGTTGAAAAATGTGTACAATTGGTTGGTGGGATAATTGCAATTATAGGAAAAGAGGAAATGAGAGCGAGTGAGATAGATAGTCTCGTGTATTCCAATGCTAAATTTTTAGGAGAAGATGGCGGAAAAAATTGGATGTATTTTGAAAAGAGTATTTACTTATTGCCTCTAAGTTTATTAGGAAACGTTAATGCAGAAGCTGAAGGGAAGAACGAGAAATCAACTTTTCACCCACATTATGGCAGTAAGTTTGAATAAAGGTGCAAATGAGATAGAGGGAGAATACGGTTCAATTGTAAAGAATTTACAGAAGGAAATGGACTCTTCGTAGCAGTTATAAAATTTTAGTTGGTAGAAATAGAAGTATTTCGTAGTTGGCAGTGAGAGTTTTATCATTATCAATTCGAGGAAGAGAAATGGAGAAGAAAAAATTATATCAATTGAAATCTGAAGCAAACCAAATTGACCCCGTTCTTAAAATCGGAAAAAATGGGGTAACCGATGCTTTAATCGAAGAATTGAACAAGCAGATAAAAGCTAAAAAGCTTGTGAAGGTAAGGGTACTGAAGAGTGCTGAAGAGAGAAAAGACTTGAAAGCTATTGCTGAAGAAATTGCATGTGCCACAAGATCAACATTGATAGAGGTTCGTGGAAGGATCGTGGTTCTTTACAAGTAATGAAATCAGAGTTAAGGATCATTTTCGTAGAACGGATTCGATGGATGAACACAACTCACGTCTATAAAGCAATCTCAGTAATTCCGATTTGCTATATTTTTGACTGACTATTATTATTTCATAATTTTTTTCAATAGTTCGCAAGAGAAAACTTCATATTTTGGCCTGAATTATCTGCTAAAAACAATCTTATCAAAGCATACCAAAATAAATAATCGAACTCTCCTCCATATAGATTTGCTATTTGTACACGATCCGAAAGTAAGTATGTGTACAAGTGGGAAAAGTGGATAATAATAATAGAGGACATGATAACAGAGCCACTGTTAGAGGACTTGATTCAAGTGATGAGAGAAATCGGGTCTATAAAATAAGGCTTTTTATTGGGAATGAGCAGTTAAAATGAAAGATTAATAACATTAAACCTTTAATTCTTTAAAAAGCAAAAGTATTATAACAAATAATACAAAACAAATTTAGTCAGATAAAAGTTAGAATTGGATAAGGGATTTATGTGTAGAATTCGTTGAAATTGAATAAAATCTTTGGAGGGTCAGATGATCAAACTTACAGCAAATGAAATCCTTGAAATTGAAAATCTTATAGAAAAATTCTCAAAAGAATCTGAATTCACAAATTGTGCCGAAAGAGTAATTAGAAAACTGGAATTCAACGGGAAAAGCTTTAAGATAAAGGTAATTATTGAAGCCGAAGAAGATTATTTTGAGGACATTTTTACTGATTGATTAAAGATTAGTTAAAAAGACTAGTCTAAAAAAAATCAAAGATTTATTTTTCTGAAATTATTGGAAATTTGCATACGAGAAAAAGGACGCAAGTTTTTTTAGAAGGGACCGGTAAGTCGGAAGAATAGGTGGGCATTAACACCCACCTTTATAGTTTATTCGTGTATCTTTTGTGATTTAAATGTCATAATGCTATAAGTTTAGTTTGTGTTTAGATATTTATTATTAATCATGGGGTACAGAGGATTACGAATACACTGGACTTAAGACAAGTTATGACGTTAACCTTCTCACCTCAATTTCTTTTCTTTTAAGCACTAATTCATTGCTTCATTATAAAATGGGTTCTACAATCCAGCATAGGATTGCATAAACAGTAAAACTTTCATTTACATTTTAGTTACAGTTTTATCTTTTCATTGATAGTTCGTGTCATTAACCATTAGTACATCAAGATTTTCTAGTGGTTGTGAGGGTTTCAAACATCCCCCTTACGAGGTAAAAGGCATGATTATAGCCATAAAGACAGTACTCATAGCCATATGGGTAGTAGGCGACCTCTGGTTAAAAATAGGCTATAAGTCCCCGAGTACTCTTCATTAAGGGTGCATACCTATGAGAAAGTGGGTCGTTCTAAATATCCTCTGCTAAGGCAATAGAAGTTGCAACAACACCAGTAACCTAACGAAAAACTTCTTCAAAACCGGAAGATTTTGCATCAACAACTACTGTTTCGATGCATTTCACAGAATTTTTAAAAAATCTTCGCTATTTTCATATATTTTTTTATCAGACATTTTCTCTGTTGCTATCGCAACTTTTAAACACTCAAGTTTTACTGTATTTTCCCATAAGTTCCCCTTCTGCTATGATGTGGCCTATCATCTCGCTTTCAAGCTTTTTTCTGCTTGTTCCTGCTTTTAGTCCAAGTTGCTTATCTAGAGCATATACTCTAAAAAAATACCTGTGGGTACCTGAAGGGGGACAGGGACCTCCATACCCTATTTTCCTAAAATCATTTATTCCCTCAACCCCTGGTATACTATCTTCATCTATTTTTGCAATAGGTACTATATTCCAGACAATCCAGTGGGTAAATATTTTCATGGGAGCATCCGGGTCATCCATTATAAGCACTAAACTTTCAGCTTTTTCAGGAATACTTATGAATTCCAGAGGTGGATTTATATTCTCCGCGTTGCAAGTGTACTTTCTCGGGATAGTATGGTTGGATTCGAATGCGCTGCTAAAAACTTTTATGTTCTGGATGTCCATATTTTCATCCTCTTTTGCAGTATCAGGAGTTACTCTGACTTTAATTATTTTCTTCTCATACTGAATTCCTATAGAAATTAAGAGCTTCCGAAATTAAGATTATCCAAACTAATACGTCCTTCTGTTATGGGTGATCATACCTTAGATGGCTGGAAATTGCTCAGAACTATAAAAGATTTCGATAAACCCTAATTTTTGGCTGTTTATTTATAGTGCTTAAATAAATGTATATATGGAAATCAAAGGTTTATCTAAATTATCTATAATATTAAGACTAAAGAAATATAGCTTTAAGGCTTAATATCAAAGTATCTCCTAAAATTCAACCTCAAAATACCTCAAGTTTAATCCCAAAAACTGATCCTTGCAGTTCAATCTTGCTACTTGATTCTAGGCTAAAAAAGACAGTCTCAAACTCAGATCCATTAGGTACCAAAGTTTGAGAGACGGCAGATTTCAGATCTGACCTTCTGGTTATCTGTTTTAGCTGACTTTGTCGAAAATCCATTCATGAAACATTCTTTGTAGCCATCCTCTGAGACCATAACCGAAATCATGAGGTTTGGAAAGTCGAAAATCAGTCTTCTACTTCAAGAGCTTGAATTACATCACGGACTTCCAGCTCTCCTTTTGCCACACGCTGAACTAGTGGATAAATAAATGAACAATCATCGATTGCTGCCCAACGTTCTTCTCCTACCGCTCTGACAACTTCATCTAGTATGTCGCCACAGGTTTCGCAATACTTTTCATTGCTTTCTAATCCACAAGATTCGCATTTCATTGTAAATACCCATAAAACTATGGAACTGCAGATAATAAATAAATTATGGTGAAATGTGAGTATATTTACACAGTCATTAAGAAATCGGGAGTAGAGTAAAAGAGGGATGAAAAAAATAGTTCCTGAATACTTCAAAGTTATAAATTATTGCGAAAGGAGGTCAAAATGTGAAATACTTAACAACCCTTCATTAAAGGCAAAATTTTCTCGAAAATTTTTATCACAATCTTTTCCTATATAAGGAAAGTGTTGCGATCAGATTAAAATCTACCAGTTCACAAACTCTCATCAAGCAAACTCCATTTTAGGTACTTTACGTGTTCAAAATCTATTTCCAAATGAGTATAATACCGCACTGATCACAAATAATTGCAGTAATCAATATAGAGAATTTCAATAGATTCCTATGAATTCGAGCATTAGATAGGTTAAATTTCTTAATAATAATTTTTATTTATGAAAACGATTATCTACTTGGTTCTTTATAAAAAATACAACCATCTTCAGTCAGTTGGAGTCAAAATAGCTGAAACTGATCCCTTAATTGATTGGAAATCTTTTCGTATCATTTTGAGTTCATATTAGACAGTTTTACATTCTGTTCTTCCAGAAAAATACTTATGGATAACTGCAAAGAAGAATGAATATAAGCATAGTATTCGAATACAACTTAATTGCCTTAGTTTTAAAATAAAAAAGAGAATGATTCATGACACTAATTTTATCTATTCAGATCCTAAACATACAAAAAAGGATAAACATAGAGAAAATGAAGCAAAAAAGGGAATTAAGAGACAGATCTTAAAAGAGGAAGGTTAGTCAAACTTTGAATATAAACTTCACAGAATAACAGACACAAATTATAAGCTGATCCGCAGTTTCAAAACAACCATTGCATAACTTCATGATTCTCATGTAAATTTATCAGAAAAGGAATGACGGTGTTTTACATATGCAGAGTATACTTTGCAGCAAAATCATAAGGTTAAGATGCAATATTGAGAAAATCAGTAAAAATACATATCTGGAAATTAAAGATAATATCGAGGATAAATGAGATCAGCTCAAAAAAGGTCTCCAGGGAACGAATTTATGTAGTAACTGATAAAATATTAAAAGGAAGACAGGTTCCTATCACTACTGCTCTAAGAGTGAATCTGAAGATGTTATGCAAGTCTTTTCGCCATTTCAGTTTAATGTCCTGCACTTTATTTTATGATATTAAACTGAAATAAATTCAAACTTAAAATTATTAATAAATATTTTTCAGAAAAACGCTATATCAATGCTTATAACTATACTGAGAGCCTTTTGAGTTAAAAATTGAAATTTCGCGATCAGATTTTCTTCCCCTATCCTGTCAAAGCTGAGAGAAACATTATTCTCTTCGCAGAATTTTCTTTTTCTAGGAATCGAGGATAATTATTTACCCTCATTTACCCTACTTTTGCCATGATTTTTGATCCTATCACAATCTGCAACATAGATATCCAGAATAGATTTGTGAGATCTGCGACACATGAATTTATGGCTGAAAAAGATGGAAAGCCCACTACAAGGCTAGGAGATCTTTACGAGGCACTTGCAAAAAATGAAGTCATGTTAATTATAACTGGCTATTCTTATGTTCTTCTTGGAGGCCAGAGTGATATTTTCCAGCAGGGAATCTATGAAGATCGCTTTGTTGAAGCTTACCAGAAGATAACTGAAAAGGTGCACAGATACAGGAGTAAGATAGTACTCCAGATAGTGCATGCAGGGAGGCAAGCAACCATTTCTGAAGAATACTCGGTTCCAATAGCTCCTTCCGAAATAAAAGGTATACACTCCGCAGTTACGCCGAGGGAAATGACCGAACAGGAAATTCTGGAAGTAATCGAAGCCTTCACAAGAGCAGCTTCTAGGGCAAAAAAATCAGGCTTTGACGGTATACAGCTCCACTGCGCCCATGGTTTTCTTCTAAGTGATTTTATCTCCGCATACACAAACAGAAGGACGGATTGCTGGGGGGGTTCAGTGGAAAACAGAACAAGAATAGTTACTGAGATTGTCAGATGCATAAAAAAGCAAGTTGGAGTTGATTTCCCCATTCTGGTCAAATTGAATGCAACAGCTGGTCTTCGGCCGAACTCCCAGCAGGCAGAGATAGGAGTCGAAATTTCACAAGTTATTGAGATTGCAAAAATTTTGGAGAAAGCTGGAGTTTGTGCAATCGAGGTAAGCGGAGGGATGAGTAAGACAAGTGGGGTGACCATAAAGTTAGCTATTAACTCTCCGACCAAAGAAGCATATTTTAGAGAATATTCTAAAGCAATTAAAAAAGCTCTGAATATACCTGTAATTCTTGTAGGTGGCATTAGATCCCTTTCTATTATGGAACATCTTCTCGAAAACGGATTTGCTGATATGATCTCCATGAGTCGGTCATTTATCTGCGAGCCTGATCTTGTTTTGAAACTTAAATCCGGAAAAGCTACAAAAGCACGGTGTGTGTCTTGTAATCTCTGCTTTGATATCGAAGGGATCAAGTGCAACTTCGAGTTTGATTGAAGTCCAGATACCAAAGACAATCTATCAGTCTCTCTTTTCAGCTCTATGAAAGCTTTATTTCTTATTTTTCGATTATTTTTTCAACTAATTTTTACGTATATTTTTTATAAGAGAGAGGAGCAAAAGAAATAAACATGTAAGGCTAGTAAGGGACTTTGTATTATATTTTTCTTAAAGGTCAGCTACCTTAGAATCAGGTATGAGGATCGAAATAATGTCCAAAGAGAACCATGTTGGCAATAAGATACGCAAACTTAGAGAAACCCAGGAAATGAGCTTGGAAGAACTGGCTGAAGCCAGTCAAAGTAGCGTGGGATTGGTTAAGCAGCTAGAAAACGGACCCCTGGTTCCATCTTTGACACCTCCTCTGAAGATTGCCAGAGCTCTAGTATCCGGTTAGGTACTTTTTTGGATAATACACCTCTGAGTGGACCTGCAATTGTTAAGGCATGGCTACTTAGAAATGTGGTACGTTTTTTTGGAAAGGCAGAATTCCCAACGAAAAGTTCTCTTGAGTTTTATTCGCTTGCATCAGACAAAGCGGATCGTCACATGGAGCCTTTTATCATCGATATACATCCTTCTCTCAAGGAAAACCACAAACTCTTTTCTCATGAAGGAGAGGAATTCATCTATGTCCTTTCAGGGAAAATCGAAATATTCTATTGGAAAGATGTTCAAAGGCTAAACTCAGGAGACAACATTTACTATGACTCAATTATTCCGCATGATGCACATGCAGCAGTAGAAGAGGGTGCAAAAATTCTGGCTGTGGTTTATACTCCTTTGTAAGGTCACAGTCTGGAGAGGATGGGTTAAGATCTGAAAATAAAATGTCTGAAATTTATAAAGTTGCAAAATATCAAAATATACGTATTTCAAAGCACAGGGAATCAAAAATGTTCAGTACGATTGTTAGTCCGCGATTTGGGGACATGGATGGGCTTGGGCATATAAATAATACTGTCCTCCCAATATGGTTTGAAACAGGGAGAAACCCTTTATTCCGGATATTTTCACCGGATCTTGATCTTAGTACTGATGTATGGCATCTGATCCTCGTCAGGACTGAGTTTGATTTTCTTCGTCAGATGTATTATAGGTCTGACGTGGAGATTAGGACTTTTATTGTGAAGATAGGGACCAGCTCCTTTACTGTTGGGCACGAAGCCTGGCAGGAAGGTGAACTCAAAGCAAAAGGTCAAGCAGTACTAGTCTATTACGATTTCAAAATCAAGAAATCAATGCCTCTTCCTAATAAGATACGCGACATTCTGAAAGCTCACTGCTTTCCTGCCATCGATACCGATGAAATGAATGTCGATTCCTCTGCTCTATTTTGAACGTACATGAAATAACACCCGCAAAATGAGTTTCAAAGCATTGAAAATATTTTCACTCCTTAGCCAATATTTTGATCATGTATTTGGTCCATTAATAAAAAAATGGAGACGAATATGTCTATAATTCTTTGGAAGATGTGGAGAGGGTCTTATGTATACGGTTTTCAACAACCAATGGACACAATCGACAGTTTCTAAAGGTGGATAATGCACGTGAGAGGTTGAAACCATGCATCTTATTAAAAATTCCCTCGGGGAGTTCTATGAAAAACAAGCAGCTTTAGATCCTGACCACGAGTTTATCGTTTATCCGGACCGAAACCTGCGTTTTACATACGGGCATTTCGACGAAAGAGTTAATAACCTTGCTAAAGGGCTTCTTGCCATTGGAATTAAAAAAGGAGATCATGTCGGGATCTGGGCAAAAAATGTTCCGGACTGGCTGACTTTTATGTTTGCAACTGCAAAGATCGGTGCAGTGCTTGTTACTGTAAATACTACGTATAAGAGCCATGAGGTCGAATATATTCTCAAGCAATCTAATATGAAGGCACCGGCTCTTATCGATAGTTTCCAAGATGTTGATTATCTGAGAATTATCTACGGACCACTCCATGAGCTCAAAAATTCAGAAAGGAGGCGTCTGAAGAGTAAAAATTTTCCATGCCTGAAGAGTTTGATTTATATAGGTCAGGAAAAACACAAGGGCATGTATAGTACCAGTGAGCTTATGCTTCTTGGCAGTCACTATCCCAATGACGAACTTCGAAAAATACTAGCAGGCTTGCATGGCGATAATGTTATCAATATGCAATACACTTCAGGGACGACTGGTTTTCCGAAAGGGGTTATGTAGACCAGCAAAAATATCCTTAACAATGGTTTTTCAATAGGCGACCGTCAGAAGTTCACCCAAAACGACCGATTTTGTCTACCTGTTCCTCTTTTCCACTGCTTTGAGATTGTACTTGGGGTTATGGCAGTCTTAACTCACAAAGCAACGTTTGTGATGCTTGAAATTTTCGACCCTCTCAAGTACTAGCCGCAGTTCAAAAAGAAAGATGTACAGCTCTCTACGACGTGCCTACGATGTTTATCGCCGAGTACACCCACCCTATGTTTGATATTTTCGACCTTTCTTCCCTCCGAACCGGGATCATGGCTGGCTCAATATGTCCTGTGGAAGTTATGAAAAGGATCATGATAGACATGCACTGTTATCAGATTACTAGTATCTACTGGCTTACAGAAGCTTCCCCTGGTATAACCCAGACTACTGTGGACGGATCCGGTTGAATTTAGAGCTGAAACCGTAGGTAAGTCTTTCCCTGGAGTAGAGATCAGAATTATTGACCCGAATACCAATAAACCAGTGCCCACAGGTACGGTAGAAGAGATTTGTTGTCGTGGGTACAATGTAATGAAAGGGTACTATAAGATGCCTGAAGAGACTAAAGAAGTTATCGATGAAGATGGCTGGCTTCACAGTGGAGACCTCGGAACCTGCGATGAAAAAGGTTATTATAGGATCACTGGCCGAATTAAAGATATAATTATTCGAGGAAGTGAAAACATCTATCCCCGAGAGATTGAGGAATTCTTGCATGAAGTTCCAGGAGTTAAATATTCACAGGTAGTAGGCATTCCTGACAAGAAATATGGAGAAATAGTGAGAGCATTCATAATTTTTAAAAGGGATGCAGACCTGACCGAAGGTGACATAAGAGGTTATGCTTCTAGCCGAATATCTCGCTATAAAATCCCAAAACACGTTTTCTTTGTGGAGAATCATCCCCTTACAGCAAGTGGTAAAATCCAGAAATACAAGCTTAGAGAATTGGCTGTTGAACTATTAAAAAAAAGAGGAAGAAGCAGCAGTTAATTCATTCTATCGGAATGATCTCGATATCCACTTTCCACTGAATTATCAACGAATTCATTTTCTTGCTCAGCTCCAAAAAAGGAATAATTTTTTTGAAGTGGACGACTTGATCATAAAATATGCGTAAATAATCACTATTTCAGATGCAAATCTAATTTCCATGTCCTCAGGGAATATACCGACTAGATTATCGATTATATATAACTCTAGAAGACAAAAAGATTATAAGGAAAATTTTTGGTCTGGGAAAGAGAATTTTTCAGACAGGCATTTTGTCGCGATTATTTAAAGAAGCGATCATAAAGGAGTAGATAAAAAGTGTGGAAATAAATAACTTATCACTTTTTTACGTGGATTGGTAAAATTTTTCAGCTGAAAAGTTACAACCCAGTTTCTGCAAATGTAGGCAAAAGTGCTATATATTTTCTCAATATGACAGTAGCTTAAAAATTAGTTAACTTCAATGAAAAATATAGGCAAGTAGAAAAAAATACAGGCTGAAATAGTGAATCCAAATATAATAATTCATAATCAGGAGATTCAAATTAAAGAAACTACAGGTAAAAAATATGAATTCATACCATAACTAATTATATATATTTGATTATGTTTTTAAATAACCAATTACTTGCAAGTACGAAAGATAAGGTTTAATAAAAATAAAATAGAGACTATATGTTTTTTGACATCTTTGATCTAACGAGGGTATCCTTTTGGGGTATAAATTTATTATATAAATATAGCTTAATAATATATTGTAAAAATATGCATATGTAGTATTAATATGCATCCTTTTAAGCGTCATAACTATAGAATTCCTGCGTTCTATGTACAAAATCAAGCGCATTAGGAGCTGTATTTCAAACATGCATTTCAAACAGTTAAAGCCTTAATGTAGTTGATTTCCAGTTAAACTGCATAAGTACAAAAAACACAGGAATATCTAGTATCCAATATATATTATTTAAAATTCAAAATCTAAAATATGTTATTATATTAATATACATAATTAGATGTCTATCAAAGTAGTAACTATATAAAGTATATTTAAGAAAATATGCATTAATTTATTTTTTAATAAATAACTATATTTTTTAGAGTGATACAATCTAAACTCAATTAAGATATTCTATCAAACAAAGAAATATGTACATTATAAGATATATTTTTAAGAGGTTAGCAATAAATTTTGTAGAATTAGTATAGAATAAAAAACCATCTAGAAAATATTATTCACAACTAGACTATTATTTGGAGATGATCGCAAAAATAATATCAATTTGAATAATAATCCAGAAAAGCTATTTTAATAAGACTATATTAATAAATCATTACTTGATTAACTGATGGTAGACTCAAAGTACTAATTTATGTAATATAAACATAGTTGTATTATATCTACAAAATTACTTCAACGTAACTTTTTATGAGAAATCAAATCTACGAAAAAATATATGATTCACCGCTTCCTCACAAAAAGTATTTTTAAAATTTAAATTCATTTTGAGGATGTTACTAATTTAGATTTCTTTGTTCATGAGTTATAAATGGAGTGAGCATATCTATAAAATTTAAAAAATGAACGTTAGCATTTGTTATTCAGTTAATTTTAAATTTTTGTATCACAAATTTTACTTTTGAGCTAATTTTTAGCAGGTTATTGCTATTTTGGAAAATCATTTGACTATACTATATGAATACATTTTGCCGTTGATAAAGTCCTGCATTAAACCCCCTATTTTGTGGAGTCAATCATTCCAAAGACTATATGAATATACAGTTTTTGGCCGACAGACCCCCCATTAAAAGAAAAAAAACATCGAGAAAAACATACGAATTAATTGGAGTTTGTCATACACGGAGACTATAAGTATGGCAGAACAAATTATCTGCGGCCGGGAAAATAAAAATACATCCAAAGATCTAATTTTAAAAAATAGTTAAATTACCTTGACCTTGTTGTTAAATATTTTTTCCTTTTGGACTGTACGTTTCTATAATAACTTGAATCAAAGCGTCTATACTCCGTCAGTGAAATTAAGGTAAAAACATGTAGTAGTTAAATGAAAACTGGAATTTAAAAAAATACCTATTTTTTAAATAACATCAGACTATATACATCTCTAAGATATATAATCGAGTTCTGATTAGGCAGTATACAATTTTTTTAGAAAATAATAAATTTTAAAAAAGCCTTGGAAAAAAATTGGGTATAAAGAACCAAATTACAAGCATCAAGTGTAAATTTGAATTAAAATTTAACCCAAATTTGTGATATTTTCAGATTAATCGATCCTACAATAAATTTGTCTCAAAAAAGTGACTTAAAAATCTGAGATTTATGATACATATTGGTAAATATTCTTAATAAAATTTTTTTGTACTCTATTTTAAAAGATATATTTTCTAGTCTCAGTATTTTGGATCTTTAAGCAGGATAAATAAATGCATTTCCATTAGAATAAAATTTGAAAATGTAATTTTAAATAGATACATAAACGAATACTTAATTTTGATATTTTATACAAAATAAAGTTAGTGAATTGAAATAGAAAACGTCACTTAATTAAGTGACTTGATTATAAATCTAATCGTATCTCAAATATTTCTTCAAATAATTTGTATTTTTTCCGTGCTCTATATAAATACTGACGAATTGGAGTTTCATTTCTTGTCTTGGCAAAGAGAGCTTCAATTTCTCCTCTGGAAAAAACAGCTTGAAGCTTTTTAATGGATATTTTCTCGAGCTCATTGCTATCTTTAATCACCTGATTGTTGATTGTAATTGGGATTGGGAGCAAAGATAATGGAGCTTCATCAATCCAGCTCCATTCCAAATTGTAGATATTTACGTAAAAAGTTCCGCAGGAAACACATTTTGTTACAACCACATTTGTCTGACTTACAGAGTGGTAACTAAGGCTAACAAGCATTGCAGAACAGCTACTACAGTTTCCGATCTCATTTTCTCCCAGGTCACACGCAGGAATTCGACTTTCTCCAATGCGGAGATTATTGTTCGTAAGATCGTACTTATATTCCATTTGATCAACTCTTGGAGAGGGTAGAGATCCGGAATCAAAATTATTAGCCATCGTGCTTTTTTGATTTTTATTTACTTCTTTGATCTAAGGTTATCAACTTATTAATATTAAATCCTATAAACAGATGAATCCGTCTTCAGTAGTTTTCAGCCATTCTACAAATTTTCACTTTCTTGCTTCAAAGCGTCGAGATTTACGGAAATGAACTGCAAAATTCTTTTAGAGCGAACTTTGGAGAAGTAGATTTACTAATTCCAGTTTTATTGCTATTCTTTAGAAAAAGGTAGCAATTTCAAACTTTGAGACAGAACCATATTATGAGCTGATATTCCTTTTAAGTTTATATAATTTGAGATCCTACAACTATTTTGAACAAAAATTTTGTTAAAATATTTTTCGAAGACTGATATGCATTGGTCATTAAGCACAAATTTAAAAACTTTTGATCCTGCACCGAGTTTTTGAATTGTTGCTGTAAATTCCAAGTGAATGATAGTATAATATGGTGACTCATAAATATTAAAAATTTATATACATTAAAATGAGTTCACAGTATCATGTAATTGCTCAAATCAAATTTTTCCAAGCTTATACAAGACTTCTCTTACTAGTTTTCTGGATTTTATGCTAGGAGGTTTATATCCGAAGTGTGACTACCCATTTTTCCGGATTCTGTTCATTCCCTACTTGTTTTTGCTTTATTTTCTAGAGTCAAATTCTCTTTTACATTTCATGAATCTAAGTCTTTAAAATTAGCTTTATGAATTTACTCATTTATTATTTTTCAAACCAAGTGATCAAGTTGGCTTCCTTCAGGGAGAATAAATTTACAAATCTATATATAGAACTACAACTGACATAGTTTACTAAAGTAGTAAAGGTGGTAATTAATGGTATCCATCCGAGCTAAAATTAATTCCAGATTAGAGAAATTTTTAGAAGTAGATTACAGTGGATATCGAAGAGCTATATTATGCTTTTTCATCCAAGTAAAAAAAACAACCATCGATGAACTGCATGAAATGCTATGTGGTAAGTATAGTGTTTCAAGAAATACAGTTGCATCTATGGTAGGATACATTCATTCGAAACTCGGAATTTTGAGAGCACACAAAGAATCATATAAAACCCCAATGGTTTACTTCCTGAGAGAAGAATATATGGATTTACTTATGAAGATTGTAACCCCATCCAAAAATTTGACTTGATCAATTATCTAAGAAATTCAAGTTTTCATTTAAAATCGCCTGATTAAAATGTCACTTGTGAAAAACGCACCCAGAACAGCAACTACTATCGTAGTAAGATCAGATGCCAATACACGCATAAGTCATTCAAGAGACCCATATTACAGCCTTATGCGACGTATTTTTCAGGAAGAAACTACTGCTGCTAGGGGTCAAAAGTTTTTGATAATTATTGAAGAGCGGCAAGCTGCAGGAGAAGTAATTCGGACTGAAGAATGGAAAACCCTTCTAGAAGAACTGCAGATAAGTCGCGCCTCATTTTACGCAATGCGCAATAAGTTACTCGGAGCTGGGTTAATCTCAATAAAAAATAAAGAATACAGGCTTTCAGGTCAGTTCTCAAAGGACCTTATGGATATGGCTCGCTGGTGGTGGA
>Ga0187851_10002216_pt1 | contig 17490 bp, 14 predicted proteins | sample June2016WEW_6_10_FD_132997 | JGI IMG/M metagenome (GOLD analysis project Ga0187851, IMG submission 132997) | Peatland microbial communities from SPRUCE experiment site at the Marcell Experimental Forest, Minnesota, USA - June2016WEW_6_10 | ecosystem: Environmental > Terrestrial > Soil >...
ATCGAGCGCTTATGGATCGCTGACGAATCTTGGCCTCGTGAAGTTTGCTTCCCGCCATACCTTCATCATCAATCCCGAAGGAAAAATCGTGAAGGTGTTCACGGAGGTCAATCCGAACGAGCACAGCGCTGAGGTTTTGTCGGCTCTGGGCGAGTTACAGAAATAGCCGCCCGACCTTGAAAGGGTAAGCATCACCCGATGAATTATGACGCAATCCTGGTGACGTCATTCGGGGGACCGGAGTCCACCGAAGACGTGATGCCTTTTCTGGAGAATGTTCTGCGCGGGAAGAACGTGCCGCGCGAGCGCATGCTGGCGGTGGCGGAACATTACTACCACTTCGGGGGCAGAAGTCCGATCAACGATCAGAATCGCAGGCTGATTGCGGCGCTGGAAGCTGAGTTGGCGGAGCACGGACCTCACCTGCCTGTTTACTGGGGAAACCGCAACTGGCATCCCATGCTTGCTGATACGGTTCGCCAGATGAAAAGCGACGGAGTTCGGCGAGCGCTCGCTTTTGTCACCTCGGCTTACAGTTCGTATTCGAGCTGCCGCCAGTATCGCGAAGACATTGCGCGAGCGCAGTCCGCGGCGGGCGAGGGCGCGCCGATTGTCGACAAGATTCGGGCGTTCCACAATCATCCCGGATTTATCGAGGCGGTCGTGGATCGGGTGCGACAAGCGCTGGCGGAGCTACCGGAGAAGCGGCGCGCGGGAGCTCAACTTATCTATACCGCGCACAGTATTCCATTAGGGATGGCGCAACATTGCGACTACGAAGTGCAACTGGAGGAAACCGGCCGTCTGGTAGCGGATGCGCTGGGGCACAAAGAGTGGAGGCTGGTCTACCAGAGCCGAAGCGGGCCGGCGTCGCAACCATGGCTGGGACCGGACATTCTCGACTGCTTGCGAACGGTCCGAGCGCAGAGCGCGAGTGCGGATGTGGTGATCGCCCCCCTTGGTTTTGTATCCGACCATATGGAAATTCTTTTTGATCTGGACACGCAGGCGCGCGAACTCTGTTCGGAACTAGGCTTGAGTATGGTGCGAGCGGGGACGGCGGGCACGCATCCCAGATTCATCCGCATGATTCGCGAACTGATTTGTGAGCGGATCGACGGCAACACAGCCCGGCTTGCGCTCGGGTCGCTCGGCCCGCGTCCTGACGTTTGCGCAATCGATTGTTGTCCAATGCCAACGCGCCCGGCGACCTGATGCAAGCTTTGGAAATTTGCTCTGCCGAACACAAACAGCAAGAGATCAGCGATCCCGAGGAGCCATATGCGTGAACTCGATCCACTCACTTTTCTGGTAGCAGAGTCATTATTTCGAGGCGACCTCAAGAAGCGCCCCAAAGCCGCGAAAACCAGCGCCGGGCGCAGGGCTCGCAAGATTGTGTCCGATGAAAACGTGTGCCTGTTGTTGCTGGCCCACGGGAGTAAGGATCCACGATGGTGCGCGCCATTCGAGCGGATCTCCCTTGAGTTGCAAAAGGAGTTGGGGCCGAGCAGGGTGCGGCTGGCCTATATGGAATTCATGCGGCCAAACCTGGTGGATGTGGTTTACGAATGCGTGCAGCAACGAACCCTGAATCTCAGACTGCTGCCGCTGTTTATGGCCGTCGGCGCCCATCTCGCAAGCGACATTCCCGAGCAGGTGGCCGATGTGCGGCGGCAATTCCCGGAGATCTCACTTGAGATTCTGCCGCCCGTTGGCGAGGACGCGCGCATGATGCAACTGGTCGAACAGATTGCGATTGAAGCTGCCACCGAATGAAGCGGCAGCGGGGTTCACGTCGATACGTCTGACCTCTAGTGCACTGGAGCTGGCTGCGGAGTCGCTTGCGGAGCGGTTGCCGCCGGGGTTGAGAAATTCACCTTCGGAACTTCGCGCGATCCCGGGGAGGCCTCAAAGTAAGCTTCGTTCGGCTTGAATCCGGCGAATCCCGCGAAAAAGCTGTTGGGGAACTGCTGAACATAGGTGTTGTAATCCTGCAACGTGTCGTTGTAGCGCTTGCGCTCGACGGCGATGCGGTTCTCGGTGCCGGCGAGTTCATCCTGCAGGCGGAGGAAATTCTCGTTGGACTTCAACTGCGGATAGTTCTCGACCACGACGAGGAGGCGGCCGAGCGCTCCATCCAGTTGTCCATTGGCGGCAATTTTTTGCTGAGGTGTGCCCGCGGAAAGCAGCGCTGATCGCGCTTTCGCAATGTCGCCGAACACCGTTACTTCCTGCTGCGCATAGCCTTTCACCGTTTCGACGAGGTTCGGAATCAGGTCCGCGCGACGTTGCAGCACGATGTCCACCTGCGACCACGCTGCCTTCACGGCCTCGTTCTTGCTCACCAGCGTATTTTTCACGCTGACGTACTGTCCGAAAGCAAAAAGCACAACCAGCAGAAGGATGACTACGACGGCAATGACTCCGATTAAACCTTTACCCATGCGATTCTCCTAAAAGAACTCTGTTAGAAACTCTATGCGGGATTCACCGGACCCGAGCCCAGCATTCTATCAACTGCCGTCGCTACCTGCTCCAGCGCCAAAAGATATCTGGAAAAAACATCTTTCACACCGAATTTCCTGCGGTCCGCCTTCTGCTCCCTCACGTCCAGGACCTGCATAAAAGACAGGGAATCAAACTGGACATGCGTTGACAGCGCCTGCACCGCTGCGCGCTTGCCGACCGGAGCATCGTGGCCGAGCACAATCAGGACGTGGCGGAACAAAGTGGCAAACGACGAGACAGATCTCGTCAGCAGATCCCACAGGCGCGAATCGTTATCGTTGGCCAGCAGCACATGCTGGCGGAGCACGGCGAGCTTTTCGCGCAGCTCGTATTCCACCTGGGCGCGGTGCAGATTTGCCGGAATCGATAACCCTTGCAGAACTTCTTTGCCGAAGACCACCCGATGGTGCTGCTGCATGTCGAGAAACTCGATCGCGAAAACATCGGTGGACCGCTTGATCTCGTCGAGAGTCATGACCAGAGGCGGAGGCTGCTTCCGCTCGCTCCACCATTTCACGGCGGGCGCCAGAGCCTGCAGCGCGGCAAATGAGCTGTCCCGAACCACGCAGAAAAAATTCAGATTTGAGAACTCAGGATGAAAATCTCCCGCCACCGCCGATCCGAAGAGGATCACGCTCTCCAGATTTTCTCCGGCTGCCGCTTGCAGCCGGCTGACAAAGTCGCTAATCTTTTTCTCCGGAACCATTCGTATCCTCTCTGGCTACCAACTACTGCTGGCGCCGCCGCCACCGGAACTGCCGCCGCCGAATCCGCCAAACCCGCCCCCGCCGCCAAAGCCGCCTCCACCCCAACTTCCGGCGCCTCTGGATCCGCCTCCCCCAAACATGCCGGAAAAAATGATCCAGAAAAGCACGCTGCGCAGCGGAGTGAAAAGAACGATCAGCACCACGATTATGATGAGAATGATTCCGCCGACCGAAATTCCTCTGCTGGGCTGCTCCGCAGGCTCGGGGGGAGCGGGCTCCGGTTGCGGCGTAGTGAGTTGGACTCCGGCATCCTGCGCGATTACGGCCGCGACCCGCGAAGTTACCAGCAGCAGGGCCTTGCTGTAGTCCCCCGTTTGCATGATCGGGATTGCTTCGCGCTGAAAGCCGCCGACTTTGCCATCGGGCAGGATCGGTTCCAATCCGTAGCCAACTTCAATGCGGGCCTTGTGGTCGTCGATCGCATAAAGGATGAGCACTCCGCGATTGGTGGACTTGCTTCCGACTCCCCATTGGTGGAAGAGATCGACGGCGTAGGTCTCAATGTCGGACCCGTCGAGCGATTTGACGGTCACGACCGCGATCTGGGCGTGCGCTTTCTCGTCGATCTGGCGGCAGATCTCATCCATTTGCGCGATCGTGTTGTGATCGAGCACATGGGCAAAATCATCGACGTAATCGGTTGCCTTCAGCTGGGCGACGGGTTCGGCCTGTGCTGTTGCAATCGTCAGCAGCACGGCGCACGCCAAAACTTGCAACCATCTCGCGAGGGAACTCATCGGAGGGGAAATTGTACAGGACGGGCTTCCGGCGCGAGAGGATGAAGGCGGTACAATGGCAATCCTCCGGCGACACGCAGGAACGCATGCTCATACCGTGCCGTCCGCAAGGCGGATCATGTTACATCGACGTCGAACCATCATCCCGTTACTGCTGCTGACCCTGATCGCGTCTTTTTCGTTTGCCTCCAAGAAGGAGAAAGAAAGGCCGCACCTTCTTCCAGTCGGATTCTCACTCCGGCAGTTCTCGGCGCCCCGGGACCATAACTGGCGCGGGTCTGACGATCGCACGTTGACTGGCATAGTCTGGTATCCCGCCGAGAACGGCGCTGACGCCAAGGACCAGTATGTCGGGCCGCCGGATGCGCCCCTGTTCTACGCTGGTCGCGCTGCCAAGGACGCGACTCTGGCCCCTGCGTCCGCCAGGTTTCCGCTGGTCGCGCTCTCGCACGGCACCGGAGGCAGCGCCATGCAGATGGCATGGCTCGGCACTTATCTGGCTGCGCGCGGCTACATTGTGGTCGCGGTGAATCATCCGGGGAACAATGCGGTGACCGGGTACACGACCCAGGGATTTGCCGAAGGCTGGGAGCGGGCAAGGGATATCAGCATCGTGATCAGCGATATGCTCGCCGATCCGCGGTTCGGCGGAGAGATCGATCCGGATCGCATTGGAGCGGCGGGTTTCTCTTATGGGGGATACACGATGATGGAACTGGCGGGCGCGACCACGGATGTAAATCGGCTACTGGCCTGGTGCGACGAACAAAAGGGCGCTTGCAATCCTCCCGAGATGCCGGACTTTCTGGATAAATTCAAGTCGATCCGGCAGCAACCCGAAGTGCAACATTCTATGCTGCATTCTGGCGATTCGTACCGCGATGCGCGCATCCGAGCCGTGTTCGCCATCGCGCCCGCAGTGGCGCGCGCGTTTACGGCGGAGAGCCTGCAGGAGATCGCTATTCCGGTGGATATTGTGGCTGGTGGGGCGGATACCATGGCTCCTCCGACGGAGAACGCGCGGTTCTTTGCCGCTAACATCAGGAACGCGCAACTCACCATTCTTCCCGGGGGCGTCGGTCATTACACGTTTCTGGACGTGGGCACCGATGCCGGAAAGAAGCAGCTTCCTGATTTGTTTGTCGATAAGCCCGGCGTGGATCGGGAGGCCGTCCACAAACAGGTAGCCGCGATGGCTGCCGACTTCTTTGATAAAGAACTGGTCCCGCCGAAGAAGAAACGCTGAAGGGACATTGTTCCTCTTTCGGTTTAGCTCAACTCCGTCAAAACCCCACTCCAGAGCCGCCTTTCGAGGGAGGTGAAAATCATTGCATGTTGACGCCCGCGGGTCCCTTGGGAGACAATCGCACACATTTTCGTTGTCGAAAATGAGATGCCGCTACCGGCCCGCAGCGGGGTGGTTGGTCCGCAGGCTGCCATGGTATCTGCAATCCCGTTCCAGCCAAGCACGCCTGGCCAGAAAGAATCTTCAATGCGCCACTCAAAGGTCACCATTGTCTGCAGTTGTGTAATCTTCACTGGCCTGTTCGCAACTCCTCAACTGGAAACTCCACGACTCTTCAAACCACCGCAAACCTATCCTGGGGGTGGTGCCGGCGGGGCTTTTCAACTCGCCACAGGAGATCTGACTGGGGATGGGAAGGTTGATCTGGTAGTAGCCGATTTGTGTCTCAGTGTTGCCGACTGTTCCACAGGAGGAGTTGGCATCTTGCTAGGCGCTGGTGACGGGACGTTTCAAAACGGCCAGACTATCGCTTCCGGGGGAGTGGAAGCGCTCTCGGTGGCGGTCGGCGACGTGAATGGTGACGGCCTGCTCGACGTAGTCGTAGCCAACCAGTGCCAGAGCGTCTCCAACTGCACCCGAGGCGCGGTGGGAGTTCTGCTGGGCAATGGGGATGGCACGTTCCAGGCCGTTCGCAGCTTCTACTCGGGCGGATATTACGCGAGTGCCATCGCGGTGGAGGACGTCGATGGGGATGGCAAACTCGACCTACTGGTGGTCAACTCGTGCGTCACCAACAGCGATTGCAAGAAGGGCGACGTCGGGGTTTTGCTGGGTAATGGAGATGGCACATTCCACGCCGCGCAGAGTTACTCTTCGGATGGAGCTTACCCGGCCGGGATCGCAGTGGCGGATGTAAACGGTGACGGCAAACTCGATCTGATCGTGGCCAACAACTCTTTCATTGGCAACCAATCGTCGGGCGCGGTTACCGTGCTCCTGGGCAATGGCGATGGAACCTTTCAACCCGCGGTGGGCTATGCTTCGGGCGGACAAGGAGCGAGCGCAGTAGCGGCGATCGATGTAAACGGAGATGGGAAGCTCGACCTGCTGGTGGCGAATGTGTCCGGGAATTCCGCTCAGGGCGCGGGTGCCTTGGGAGTCCTGCTGGGCAATGGCGACGGAACGTTTCAACCGGCGCAAAGTTACAGCACGAGTGGTTCCAGTTCGTTTTCGGTTGCAGTGGCCGATGTAAGTGGGGACGGCAAACCGGACGCCATCGTCTCGAATTATTGCGGCATCAATGATCCTGCCTGCACCTCACCCAGCGTGACCGTTTTCCTGGGCAGCGGGAACGGATCATTTACGGCATCGAAGACCTATAAGCCAGGGGGCCTGTATACGGAGTCGGTGGCCGTCGCGGATGTGAACGGGGATGGGAGACCGGATCTGCTCGTGGACAACTTCAGTCCTATCGGCAATAGTGATGCCAATATTGCAGTGCTGCTGAGCACCGCCCATTTTGCTACTACGACCAGGCTCTCCTCCGATCCCGACCCATCGGCATACGGCCAGCTCGTCACTCTGACCGCGAAAGTCAGCTCGGTGGATCCGGGAATTCCGATCGGCGGCGGAGTTACATTCAACATGGGGGAGCAGTCACTGGGGTTCGCGAAGATCAGTGATGGAGTAGCTACTCTGAAGACGACTAAGCTTGCGGTCGGCCAACGAACCATCACGGCGACTTATGGCGGCGATTCGGTTTCAGACAAGAGCGTCTCGCCGGAACTGGTTCAGATCGTGAAATAACCCCCTGTTACGAAGATTGGTAGTCTTGCCCGGACGAAATCTGCTCTTGTAACACTCCTCCAAGGTGAAAGACTTTCCTAGTCGGATTTCGACGCAAGGTCTCGACAATGCAAATGGGTGATATTATTAACGCACTCTATGTCGTTCCAGTGCAACCCCGTAACGAGGATGGGCGGCGGGGCATTTCTACGCGCAACGTCGGCTCGGATATCTGAGTTACCACGGTAGCGTCTTTATAGTCAGCTTGGTGAATGGCGCCGGCGGGTGAGTTCGACGACCCCTCACAGAAGCAGGCACATGCCGAGCGTTGCGTTAAATCCCGGCGAGCCAGGAGTAATCGAGACTCTTCGGAATGCAACGCGCTCATGCCACGCGAAGTTGGAGTTGTGTCCGGCCATGGTCCGGCTCTTTGACCCCGGCTACTCGCTCTCTGAATACCGCGCTCATCTTGGCAGGCTCCTCGGGCTGATCGAGCCGCTCGAATGGGCTGTCACTTTTGCCGCCCACCCGCCCGATCCGGTTTGTTCGATCAAGAGATCGCTCCAACTTCGCGAGGATCTTCAGCACATGGGCGTGACGCAACGTGAAATCGACAAGATCGAGCGCTGCCGGCGGCTTCCGAAGATCACGAACGCCGGATTGCGCGGGTACAACTATGTAATTCTCGGTTCTCTCTTAGGGGGAAAGGTTATCGCCAGGCAGCTGCGGGCCACGCTAGGGCCGGACGCAAGCCTGCAGTTCTATGGGGATGCAAAGGCTTGTTATGGCGCGCTCTGGGCGTCATTTTGCCAGGATCTCGAAGAAAACGGAAAGAGCGATTTACCAATCATCTGCCAAACCGCTGTGGCGCTATTTGACTTGTACGGCGAATGGTTCTCAGACCCCCTACCCGGAACAGGAGCACGCTGATGCCCGATGCTGACAATCTCCTGGTCATGGCTGACCATGAAAGATGCGCTCTCGAGCCGGTGCAACTCATCGGATGCATCCAGCCGCATGGAGTTCTATTGGCGCTTTCCGAGCCCGACCTCGTCGTGCGCCAGGTGAGCGCCAACATCTCCGACCTGCTTGGGATGCGTCCGGAAACAGTCCTGGGAAAGTCTGTCGAACAGGTGCTGGGAGGGCGGCAGTTTGAGGCCTTGCGGCCCATGATGCTGCGGGGGGAGCCGCATTCGGCCTGTGTGATTCGCATACCCTGCAGCGGAGGCCCGCTGTCCACCAATTGCGTGACCCACCGCCACGATGGCGTGCTCATAGCGGAGCTTGAACTGCGGGAAGGCGCGCACTCGCTCGAACCGCTCGACATCGACGGCCATATACGAGTTCCGCTCTATCGCATGGAACGGGCGACTGACATTTTCGAACTCTCGCAGCTGGCTGCAGACGAGATTCGGGGGCTGACCGGTTTCGACCGCGTCATGGTGTATCGATTCGATGAGGAGTGGAACGGGGAAGTCATCGCCGAAGGGGCAGGCTCCTCACCCGTTTCCTATATGGGTTTGCGCTTCCCCGCCAGCGACATTCCGCCGCAGGCGCGGCAACTGTTTCTGGTGAACCCGGTCCGGGCGATCGCGGATGTGGCAGCACCACCGGCGATGATCGTTCCCGAGATCGGACCGCTGACGGGAAGACCGCTGGATCTTACCCGTTCGCTGTTGCGGAGCGCCTCTCCGATTCACCTTGAATATCTGCGCAATATGGGTGTGCAGTCCTCCTTGACTGTGTCCATTATTGTCGAAGGCCAGCTTTGGGGGATGATCGCATGTCATCACGACACAGCGCGGCGCGTTGATGGGACAACGCGAGCGGTCTGCGAATTGATCGGGCAGACGCTGGCGTCACAGGTGCTCTTGCGGGTCGACAATGCGGCGCTGCAGCAGCGCCTGACCACACGCAAACTGCTGGAGGACTACATCTCACGGATCGAGACCAGCCCATCCGGCGTGAGTGTCGAGAATCTGCAGAAACCGGAACTTCTCGCGATCTTTGAGGCGGACGGCCTGCGATTGCACATCGACGGAGTGACATCCTCGCAAGGTGTCACGGTGGCGGAAGAACAGTTGATTCCAGTGATTGAGAAGCTGCGCGAGCTCTCGTCGCGCGGCATATCCAGCTCCCGAAAACTGAGCGAACTGGACCCGGCGGCCGTCTCCTACGCAAGCCGGTTCAGCGGAGCGCTTTTCATCGCTCTGGAGCAGGGCAGCGGAGACCACCTTCTTCTTTCGCGGGCGGAACTTCTCGAGACGGTCGATTGGGCGGGCAATCCGAATACCTCGGTCACCGTCGACGAGCACAACAAGCTGCACCCAAGGACTTCATTCGAGGCCTGGCGTGAAACGGTGCGCGGCCGCAGCCGCCCCTGGACCGGCGCCCAATTGGAAGGCGCAAGCTTCCTTCGGGAGCAACTGTTGCGGTTACAGGCTGCGGAGAAAATCGCGCGCGTGAACGAAGCTCTGGTGAGTGAAATTACAGAGCGCAAAAAAACACAGGTGGAGTTGGAGAAGGCGAAAGAGTCCGCGGAAACCGCGAACCGTGCCAAGAGCGCCTTCCTGGCGAACATGAGCCACGAAATCCGGACGCCCATGAATGGCATAGTGGGCATGACCGATCTCGCGCTCGACACCGATCTTACCGACGAACAGCGCAGCTACCTGGGAATGGTCAAAAGCTCCGCCACCGCGCTGCTCACCTTGATCAACGATATCCTGGACTATTCCAAGATCGAAGCCGGAAAAATCGAACTCGATCCGCAACCGTTCAATCTTGAGGAATTGATCAATGATGTGATCACCAGGGTCGCAATTCTTGCTCACAACAAAGGTCTGGAACTAACCATGCACATCGAGCATCACGTTCCGCTCGAAATCGTGGGCGATTCTCTGCGCCTGGGCCAGGTGTTGCTCAACCTGGTCGGAAATGCGATGAAGTTCACCAAAAAAGGGGAGGTCGCCGTGCATGTGAGCCTGGAACAAACGACCGAACCGGCGGGACACGACGGCGTGAGGATGCACTTTGCCGTCCGGGACACCGGGATGGGAATTCTCCCGGAGGTTCAGGCAAAGCTGTTTCAGGCATTCGAGCAGGGCGACTCCTCGACCACACGCAACTTTGGCGGGACTGGTCTTGGGCTGGCCATCTCGAAACAGATCGTGACATTAACCGGCGGGAAAATCTGGGTGGAAAGCACGCCTGGGGTGGGATCGGTTTTTCACTTCACCATGGGCTTCCGTAGAGCCACCGAAGCCGTCCAAAGCCCGGCCGCCGCCGCCGCGCTCGAGGACCTGCGAGGACTGCCCGTGCTGATTATCGACGACAATGATACCAACCGGCGCATCCTCTGCAAGATCGCCGAGCGATGGCAAATGCAGCCCGCAGAGGCGGCTTCCGGGGCCGAGGGACTGGCACTGCTGGAACAATCGCTTGCTACCGGCCGCCGCTATCGCCTGATCCTGCTCGACCATCACATGCCCGGGATGGATGGCATCGAGGTTATTCGCCGGATCCACGCACAGCCGGCATGGAACGACGTGCACATCATAATGCTGACTTCGTCGGACCCGAGCTCGGCCATGAAACAGTGCCGGGAGTTGGGCGTGGACACGTGCCTGGCGAAGCCGGTTCGGCGCTCGGATCTGCTGTTGTCGATCCGCAAGGCGATAGGCAAGTCGGACGGGGTAAAGAGTTTGCAACCGAGCCCCGGCATCGAAGCCACGACCGTCTACCGGCTTCACATCCTCCTGGCCGAAGACAATGTGGTCAACCAGAAACTCGCCGTCGCCCTTCTGACGAAAGCCGGCCACCGCGTCACACTGGCGACAACCGGTATTGAAGCCATAAACAAATGGCGAGACGATGATATCGACGTGATTCTCATGGACGTGCAGATGCCCGACATGGACGGACTGGAAGCCACGCGACAGATTCGCCAGCAGGAACGAACCACCAGGAGTCATGTGCCCATCGTGGCCATGACCGCTCATGCCATGGCCGGTGACCGGGAACGCTGCCTGCAAGCTGGAATGGATGACTACCTGACGAAGCCCATTCAACGCGAGGGACTGTTAGAGACGCTCGCCCGTGTAGGGAATCGGGCTGCAGGCCAGGCAAGCAGCCAGTGAGGGTAAAAAAGTGCAGAGACGGGGCGTTTCCGGTTTCGAAGAGGAATGTTCCCCCGTTCCCGGCTTTACCCAGCGTTCTACTCAGCGAAATAACGAATATGGGAAGTTTATGATTTCAATTACCTATGCCAGTTCTGCCACTCAGCGATTTTCCGAGGAAGACCTCAAGGCACTTCTGATAAAAGCTCGGGATAACAACACCAAACTGGGCATTACGGGCCTCCTCTTATATAAAGATGGCAATTTCATGCAAACAGTGGAGGGCCCGGAGGAGGCAGTTCACGAGCTCTATAAGAAAATAAACGCGGACCCTCGGCACGGTCACATCCTGAAACTGCTTGAATATGAAATCACTGAGCGCAGCTTTTCTACCTGGGAAATGGGATTTCGGAATCTGAGCGACCCGGATGTGAAAGAAATCCCGGGTTACTCCGAGTTTCTGCAAACACCGCTTACTTCTCCTTTCTTCCAGACGAACCCCACCAAGGCTCAAAAACTATTACTGATGTTTCGTGAGATTGTGCGGTAGGGGCCTTCAGTATTCAGAGAGACGGCGGCTGGAACACGGCAACAAATCGGCTTTTGCGAAACGGGGAAAGATGGGAGAGGAAACCTGTCCGGGTGTCTGTACCCAATTTGGGGTTGACTTAGCGACTGCGAAGCGAAAAAACGGGCAACTTTAAAGGCAGTCTCCCGGGTGCGTACCGCAACACTCCACTACAATATTCCCGTGCCCGACTCCCCGCAGCTTGCTCGAGTTCTTGAGCACCTCCGCTTGTACGTTCACCCGCTGCTCACATTCTCCGCGCGCGAAACCCACGGAACGATCGAGATTCTGATCGATCTGAAGAACTCGTCTGTGCCCGTCCATACCTACGTGCTTCCCATCCATGCGCGCGATCTCGATCACCCCCAATTTGCCTGGCATTTGCAGCGGCAAATTTATGACGGCCTGCACGACTACTTCATCGAAATGTTCATCAGCACGCCACAGGACAAGAAATCAGGCAGGGCTCCGATCTAAGGTCGCACGGAAGAAATGCCTCGTGGCTGAAAAGAGCGACATGGAAGGTGCCGGCGTTATATTTTTAAATGGCAAGTCCGTTCTTGACGCACCGAACAGTTCCGTTGTCGCACGCTCAAACTCTTCTCTGACTCCGCCGCCCTCGAAACTCGATTCGCTTTTCCATGAATGTCACGTCCAGTGCCGACTGACGGGATTGGAACTGGTGCGCTAGCAGCGGGCGCGTGGCAAAGGAACGCTATTGGATGACGACCGCCGGCTGAGCTCCCATGCTCCAGTTATCGGGGGGCGGAGCGATCAGGGAAGGCAAGGCTCCCCCCTGAGAGGTGCCCGCCGATACGTCAATGGCAAAGCCCATGTAGGCCGCGGACGCTGCGAGCTGAGCGCACGAACTGGCGGCTTGGTATGTCGTCCGGCTTCGGCGCGGTGAGTACAGAGAAACCGAGCAATTTGTCGTCAATCCAAGATAGTAGCGTCCGGCTGGAAGAGTTGTTGACCCCTGCGACCATGCTAGTGTGTGGAACGCCTTCGAGGGTGCGAAGGCAGTTCCTGGAGTCGGTCCGAGATCCACGACCAGTTTCCCCGAATTATCGAAGATGCCTATGTCGTAGTTATCCGTCGTATCATCGGCGCCGGTGACGTCGTAAGTGATGTGCGTAGTGGTGACATTGTAGGGGAGGAGGAATCCCCAGAGCTGGGTGACGTTCTCTGCAAATCCCTGAAAGGCCCCTATCTGCGGCCCGCCCGTCACGAAGTAGGGAAGGGTAGTGGAGCCCCCGCCGGACGCGGAAATTGTCACGGAGCCGGGTTGGTTGGTGATGCTGACGTTCGCGCCCGCGGTCAAGGTAGCGAGTACGGGAGCGCTGCCCGTCGATCCAATCAGGATTTGACCATTAGTGGGGGCTGAAGTCGAAGTCACACTCGTTGGGCTGGAGAAGACGGCAATTCCCTGCGGTGTACCCGATAGATTGCTCGAAAGGGTGACCGTCCCGCCCAGGGCCACGGTCCCTCCACCGGACAATCCTGGCCCGGCCTGTACCGTCACCGAATTGTTGGCGAGCATGCTGTTGGTGACTCCGGCGGAAGGAATGCTGATGGTGCCGCTGTTGGTGATGGGGCCGCCGGTCAGGCCTGCGCCGGTATTGACGCTGGTGACGGTGCCGCCATTGATGCTGGGAAAAGTCTGGCCCGGAGCAAAGGTGACGAGTCCATTGCTGGCGATGGAAAATCCGGTTTCGGCCGGTGCGTTTCCGTTGGACCCAAAGAGCAGATTCAACGAACCGGAGGGGCTCGACGAGTTGTTTCCGGTGGGCTCGGCTTGCCAGCGGAAATCCTGTGTGATCGGCGTTGCGCTGCTGCTGCTGAACGAAGAGGCTTGCAGATCAAACGGGTTGGAGTTGTAACCTTGCGCGGGGGTCGCCGTGTTTGTTCCCGGCAAAAGAGCTCCGGCGGCTGAGAGAAGGCCGGTGAACGTGCCGCTGGTGAAGTTGGCGGTGGTCCCGCTCAAGGGGCCGGTCAGGGTGCCTCCGGCAAGTTGCAAGTAGCGGGCGTCGGTGAAATTAGTATCCAGATTGAGAGTTCCGCCGGTCGTGATCGGTCCGCCTGTCAGTCCCGTGCCACTGTTGATGCTGGTGACCGTGCCTCCGGAACTGGGAGACGCGTTGGTGAGCGTGATCGTACCGCCCAAGGCAACTGTTCCTCCACCCGACAATCCCGGTCCGGCCTGCACTGTCACAAATGGCTGGGCCAGTAGATCATTTGTGACGCCAGCGGATGGAATGCTGATCGTGCCGCTGGTTGTGATCGGGCCACCGGTGAGTCCGGCGCCTGTGTTGATGCCGGTGACGGTGCCATTGCTGGTGCCGGGAAAGGTCTGTCCCGAAGCAAAGTTGATCAGTCCGCTGCTGGAGATGGAAAGTCCGGTCTCGGCAGGCGCACTTCCATTCGATCCAAACAAAAGATTTAACGAGCCGGAGGGGTTGGAAGAGTTATTTCCTGTTGCTTCGGCCTGCCAGCGAAAATCTTGCGTAACCGGCGTTGCGGTGGTGCCGCTGAACGAAGAAGCTTGCAGGTCAAATGGGTTGGAACTGTAGCCTTCCGTGGCCGTCGCGGAATTGATTACCGGCAACAAGGCTCCTGCGGTCGAGAGAAGGCCCGTAAACGTGCCACTGGTGAAGTTCGCGGTAGTTCCGCTCAGGGGGCCGGTCAGGGTACCTCCGGCAAGCTGCAAATAGCGGGCGTCGGTGAAGGTCGTATCCAGATTCAGAGTTCCACTCGTCGTAATCGGGCCACCCGTGAGGCCCATGCCGCTGTTGATGCTGGTGACCGTGCCTCCGGAACTGGGGGACGCATTGGTCAGCGTGATGGTGCCGCCCAGAGCAACGACTCCGCCGCCTGACAATCCCGGCCCAGCTTGGACCGTGACCGAGTTATTGGCGAGCATGGTGTTGGTGACTCCAGCAGCCGGAATGCTGATGGTGCCGCTGGTGGTGATTGGACCACCCGTCAGGCCAGCGCCGGTGTTCACGCCAGTGAGGGTGCCTCCGGAACTGGGAGACGCATTCGTAAGTGTGATCGTTCCCCCCAGCGCAACCGTCCCGCCGCCGGACAATCCCGGACCAGCCTGCACCGTGACCGAATTATTGGCGAGCATGGTGTTGGTGACTCCGGCAGCCGGAATGCTGATGGTGCCGCTGGTGGTGATTGGACCACCCGTTAATCCGGCGCCCGTGTTGATGCCCGTGACAGTGCCATTGTTGGCGCTGGGGAAGGTCTGTGCCGAAGCAAAGTTGATGACGCCATTGCTGGCGATCGAGAGTCCGGTCTCAGTGGGCGCGTTTCCATTCGACCCGAACAGCAGGTTCAACGAGCCGGAGGGATTGGACGAATTGTTTCCGGTGGGCTCGGCCTGCCAGCGGAAGTCTTGCGTGATGGGCGTCGAACTGCCACTGCTGAACGCGGACGCTTGCAAGTCAAAGGGGTTGGAGTTGAAGCCTTGCGAGGCCGTGGCCGTGCCAGTCTTGGGCAACAAAGCTCCGGCTGCGGAGAGCAAGCTTGTGAACGTACCGCTCGATGCCGACAGTCCACCTGTGAAAGTAGCGGTGGTTCCGGTCAGGCCTCCGCTCAGGGAGCCTCCCGCCAGTTGCAGGTATCGGGCATCGGTAAAGCCGGTATTCAAGCTGAGGGTGCCGCTGTTGGTGATGGGGCCGCCACTGAGCCCGGTTCCGGTGTTGATGCTGGTCACGGTTCCAGGAGACGTGCTGCTGAGTGTAACTGTGCCGCCCAGGGCGACTGTGCCGCCGCCCGACAATCCCGATCCCGCCTGGATGGTGACCGAGTTATTGGCGAGCATGTTGTTTGTGATACCGCCGGAGGCGACGCTGATGGTGCCCGTGCTGGTGATGGGCCCGCCGGTCAAACCCGCGCCGGTGCTGATACCGGTCACCGTGCCGTTGCCAGTCCCGGCGCCAGGAAATGTCTGCCCGGGAGCAAAGGTGAGGATGCCTTTGTTATTCACCGAAATCCCGGTTTCAGTGATGTTGCCGGTGACGCCGTAAAGCAAGTTGAGGGTTGCCGAGGTGCTGGTCGTGTCGTTGCCGACCGGCTCGGCTTGCCATCGGAAGGTGTAGTTTGCTGCTCTTCCCAGAATCGTATTGAAGAGTGAAGTCTGGATGTCGAGGGGACTGGAAATGTATCCCTGCGAAGAATTGGCTGTACCGCTGGGAGCGATTACCGTTCCGCCCGAGGCTGTGAGTAAGCCTCGAATAAACGTGCTTCCGGTAACGTCCAGCATGCCCGCCGGAGTGGTATTGCCGATGCCGACATTGCCACCCGATTCGTAAATCGCCGAAGTAGTGACATCGCAGTTATCGGAGAATTTGGCGATCTGATTGGCAGTGCCGGTTCCGTCGGTGCCAACCGAGCAGAATACGCTCGGCGACATCAGTAGCGGCGGCGCGCCCGACCCTGCGACCACAACCCGAGACGGCGAGTTCTTTGCACCGGACTGAGCGTCAGAAGTCAGTTGCGCGGATGAATTTTGACTGTCGGCGAGCACAAAGGCGGAAGCCGGCTTGCCTCCGAGCATGTCAGAGTCGGCCGCCTTCAGGGCGTACGCCACGCTGAGGAACAGGACGCGCGGCTGTTCGGGCTGTCCATCGACCCGGACGCCCAACCAGCGGGCTTCGCCGGCGGAGAAAATCTCGAGCGGCAGTCCGTCTTCGTTCGTAGTTCCCAGTAGCACCGTGTAGTGTCCCGCCGAGTCGAGGTGAACGGTCTGGTATTCCTGCCAGACGGGATATTGCCCGTTTGCGTCCTGATAGAGGGTGAACGTGATCCCCAGATTTCCGGTGAGCGGCTTGCCGGCCTGGTCACGGGCGGAGCCAGCCGTGCGAATCAAGCGGGGGACACTGACGGTCGAAGAAGGATACGATTGCAGTCCATCCACCTGAGCCCATGCAAAGGCGCCATAGAACAGATAGGCTGTGAACATGCACACAGCAAGGCGACCAAAGCGCACAAACACCTCCTGCTCAGCTCAAAGGGGGAGTAAGGATTAAGAAGGCCGGGCGAGGGGGAACAATGCCTGACCTGATGAATCAGTTATACAACAGAAGTACTAAAGTTTGCAAAGGCTAAAAAATTAACCTCAACACCTTACATCTTATTTCCATTATCATGCAATTGGCCAGATGGCTTAGCCAGGAAACGGTGACTTTTGGATCAAGTACTTTGGTACTCCAAGCACCAAAAGTGCAATTGACTGGCCATAAATTCTGCGTTTAGATGTGGTCGGAAGCCAGCGCCAAGCCCGGCTGATTTACTCGAATCTGCTGTCTTTTTGCGCCGCCTCTACATCACTTGGAGAACACGACAACAATGAAAACGCTCATCGTCACGATCTTTATGACTGGCTTGTTGCCTTTTGCTCTTGCCCAGAGCGCCGCGCCCCCGAAGATAAGCCCCGCCGATGCCAAGAACCATGTGGGAGAAATGGCAGTCGTTTGCGGAAAAGTGGTAGATAACAAGGTCGCCAAGTATGGCATTGCGGGCCATGGAAAGCCGGTGTCGTTCGATCTCGATCAGGCGGAACCCAGTCCGGTGTTCTATTTCGTAGCGTTTGGAGAGAAGCCCGGTGGGCCTCAGGAGGTCATTTCCGCCTACCAGGGAAAGCGCGTGTGTGTGACTGGCAAGATCAATGAGGCTGCTACCGGCGGGCCGTTCATCATGGCCGCTGATCGTTCCCAGGTCCAGGCCCAACCGGAACCCAAATAGATCAACAACC
>Ga0187851_10002217_pt1 | contig 17484 bp, 15 predicted proteins | sample June2016WEW_6_10_FD_132997 | JGI IMG/M metagenome (GOLD analysis project Ga0187851, IMG submission 132997) | Peatland microbial communities from SPRUCE experiment site at the Marcell Experimental Forest, Minnesota, USA - June2016WEW_6_10 | ecosystem: Environmental > Terrestrial > Soil >...
GCAACGCAGATCACCCTCTCGGCCACGGCCAGTTCCGGCCTTGCGGTAACATTCACTTCCGGGACGACATCGGTCTGCTCCGTCACGGGCAATACTCTGTCGTTGTTGATTCAGGGAACCTGCATCGTTCATGCCGCGCAGGCCGGCAACGCTTCCTGGGCCGCGGCTCCAACCGTCACGCAGAGTTTCGCGGTCTCTCTCGCTCCCCAGACCATCACCTTCACGCCCATCACGGGAACCCAGCACGCCGCATCGCAACTGACCCTTGCGGCCACAGCCACCTCCGGCCTCACCGTTACCTTCACTTCCGCTACGGCCACGGTCTGCTCCGTCTCGGGAAGCACGCTCTCGCTGCTGATTCCTGGAACCTGCATCGTTCATGCCGCGCAGGCCGGCAACACGACTTACGCCGCGGCCACAACTCAGGTGCAGAGCTTTGCTGTCACCCTTGCGCCCCAGACCATCACCTTTACCGCCATCACCGGCAAGCAATACGCCACAACTCAAGTGAGCCTGTCGGCGACGGCCAGCTCCGGCCTGACGGTCACCTTCTCTTCCACAACGACTACCATCTGCACGGTCGCGGGCAGCACGTTATCGCTGCTGACGCCGGGCACCTGCATCGTCCATGCCGCGCAGGCCGGCAACAGCGTCTATGCCTCAGCGACCACGGCGCAGAGCTTCGCCGTCTCTCTTGATCCCCAGACCATCACCTTCACGCCCATCACCGGCAGTCAATATGCGGGGACGCAGGTGACGCTGACGGCCACGGCCAGTTCCGGACTAACGGTCACCTTCTCCTCCACCACAACCAGCATCTGCTCGGTTTCGGGAAACACGTTATCGCTGCTGACCGCGGGAACCTGCGTGGTTCATGCCGCGCAGGCCGGCAACAGCGTCTACGCTTCGGCGACCACGGCGCAGAGCTTCGCCGTCAAGGCCGCCCTCTGACAACCCACCAACACGAAGCCGGGGAGCGCGCAGTACGCGCTCCCCGGGGTTACGAACATCGCGTCTTTGCTTCGCACCGTGAGATGAGGAGAGCACCAATGCCGGGATTTTTTGAGGAAAAGGCCGCTCGGCTGCATGCTTTTTGTTCAGCGCGGAATCGAAGATGCGGTAATGCCGAGCGCCTTAGATTCCCTCTTGAAATCTGGTATCGCTAACTCAGCGCCCCGCCGGCCTGGCTTCCTCTAAAGACATTCCAGAACTCCACAAAGCCTTTGAGGCGCACCACCTGGAAGTAGTCATTGGCAACGAAGAAAAAGACGGTTGCGGCCACCCATAAAATATGCAGAGTATCCGGGCCGAGCTGGTCGCTGAAGGGCAGCGGCGCGGCCGACACCACCATCGCCACCACAATCAGCGCCAGCTTGACGATACCCATGACCAGGTTGATCTCGACCAGCTTGGCGCTCATCGGCCTGCCCAGGCGCAGGCTGCGCGCCAGAGCCTGGCCGACGCCGCAATCCTCAAGCAGCAGGATCAGCGGCGCAATCGCAACCGCCCAACTGACCAGCGCCCACAGCGTGAACAAGCCGAGCGAGAGGAAGATGGCCCACATCGCGTAGCCGACCAGGTCGGGCTCGGCGGCGGGAGTGATGTGGATGGCCGCTACCCATGCCATGGAACGGAGCCATCCCCAGCAGGCAGCGGCAAAGAGAGCCAGCCAAGCGGCCTGGAGAACCATCATCTCCAAGGGACGGAAGGCCAGCCGCGGTTGCAGACGCCTCAGGACCAGGCTGCGGCCGAGGCCGGAGACGACTATCCACGCAAGCGCGGCCGCGGGCAGAAGCCAGCGCAAGACGGCGACGACATGAGGCTCATAGAGCGCCCAGGCGTCGCTCAACTGACTCGCGGCCAGCCAGGGGTTCTGCGGGTCGAGGGCGGTCAGCCCCGCGGATTCAAGCGGCAGCGCAGCGAGAATCCGCTGTGCCTCAATCCAGCAGACGGCTAGGAACGGCACGCCGAAGATCCAGCGCCAGACCACTTCGATGGCGGTGAGCGAGGGCCGCTCGAATACCCAGCCCATCTGCCCGACCAGCGACTGGGTTCCGCGCAGGGGCGCTGTCATACTACACCTCATGAACAGGTCGATGGAGGTTCGTGGTTTCCCACCCTAGCCGCAAAGACAAAAACGCGGCGAGGGTGGGGCACCCGATTGTTATGGTTATTTGACCACCAGATTGACCGTCTTACCCGGCACTACGATCACCTTCACCACCGTCTTGTCCGCCGTGCGCGACCGCACCTTTTCGCTGGCCAGCGCCGCGGCTTCGACAGCCTTCGCACCGGCATCGGCGGCGACCTTTACCACCGTCACCAGCTTGCCATTGATCTGCACGGGAATCTCCAACTCGTCTTCTTTGGCCAACTCGGGGTCGCTCACCGGCCACCGAGCGCGGAGAATCGCACCTTCCTCACCCAGATCCTCCCACAGCTCCGCAGCCAGATACGGCGCAAAGGGCGCCAGCAGCAGTACCAATGAGCGCAGCAGTTCTCGCACCACCGGCGCACTGACCTCGCCCGAAGCCAGTTGCGCGTCAGCGCCCTGAAGCTCGTTGACCAACTCCATGATCGCCGCCACGCACGTGTTGAAGTGCCAGCGCCCCTCAAAGTCCAGCGTAATCTTGGCAACGGTCTGGTGCAACTTGCGCAGCAACTTGAGGGAAAGCCCCGTGGGAGCCTCAACGCTCTGCGCACGGCCGGCGCGAGCCAGCGGCGCATACTTTGTGGTCAGCCGCCAGACACGGCCCAGGAAGCGGCTGACCCCGGCGACGCCGTCCTCCTGCCACTCCAGGTCGCGATCCGGAGGCGCGGCAAAGAGCGAGTAGACGCGCGTCGCATCTGCGCCGTAGTGGTCCGCCATCTCGTCCGGCGAAACTACATTGCCCTTCGACTTGGACATCTTGGCGCCGTCCTTGATGACCATCCCCTGCGTAAAGAGCCGCCGCGCCGGCTCGTCGTTTTCCACCAGGCCCAGGTCGCGCATGACCTTGGTCCAGAAGCGCGAGTAAATCAGATGCAGAATCGCGTGTTCCACGCCGCCAATGTACTGATCGATGGGAAACCAGTACTTGACTACCTCCGGATCGAAGGGCGCATTCGCATTCTTCGCGTCGGTATAGCGATAGAAGTACCAGCTCGAATCGACAAACGTATCCATTGTGTCGGTTTCGCGCTTGGCCGGTCCTCCGCATTTGGGGCAGATGACGTTGACAAACTCCGGCACGCGGCTCAGCGGCGATCCGCCCTGCTGCGTAATCTCAATCTGCTCGGGCAGCAGCACCGGCAACTGCCCGTCCGGCACCTGCACCAGCCCGTCCTTTTCGCAATGAATCATCGGAATCGGCGTGCCCCAGTAACGCTGCCGGCTCACCCCCCAATCCTTCAGCCGGAAGATCACTTTGCCCTCGCCGAACGCCCCGCGAGTGGCGACCTCTTGAAGCCTTTTCTGACCTTCGGTGCAGCTTAACCCGTCGTACTCGCCCGAGTTCATCATCACGCCCTCTTCCGAGCAAAACGGGAGCGTACCGTCGACGGCCGGGTCCGACGGCTTGATCACTTGCACAATCGGCAACCCGTACTTCGTCGCGAACTCGAAGTCGCGCTCGTCATGCGCCGGGACGCTCATAATCGCGCCTGTGCCGTAGTCGGCCAGGATGTAATTCGCCACCCAAATCGGCACGCGCTGGCCATTGTATGGGTTCACGGCAAAGCGCCCGGTGGGAACGCCGTGTTTTTCGATTGCGCCCAGATCGCCCGCCTCACGAGCCTTCTTCTGCTGCTCCAACAGTTCATCGACCTGCGCCTTTAGCCTCGCGTCCACCGCGGTAAGCTCCGCCACCAGCTCGTGCTGCGGAGCAAGCTGCACGCTGGTCGCGCCGAAGATCGTATCCACCCGCGTCGTAAAAACGCGAATCCTCACACCCTTGTCATCCTGAGCGGAGCTTGGCGCGTTCTTTGCGCCAAGCGGAGTCGAAGGACCTGCGTCTAATCCCTGGTCCCTGGTCCCTAGTCCCTCGCCGGTTTTTTCCGCCAGGAAAAAATCGACCTCAGTGCCCTCGGAACGCCCAATCCAGTTGCGCTGCATGGTGCGGACTTTTTCCGGCCAGCCTTCCAGCTTGTCCAGGCCGTCGAGCAGTTCCTGCGCGTAGGCGGTGATGCGGAAGAACCACTGCACCAGGTCGCGCTGTTCCACTTGTGTCGTCTCATGCCGCCAGCAGCAGCCGTCCACCACTTGCTCATTGGCCAGCACCGTGGCGCACTCCGGGCACCAGTTGACTTTACTTTTCTTCCTGTAGACCAGCCCCTTCTCGTACATGCGCAGAAAGAACCACTGGTTCCAACGGTAGTACTCCGGCAGGCAGGTGGTGATCTCCCGCGCCCAGTCGAAGCCCAGGCAGAGCCGCTCAAACTGCCTCTTCATCACGGCGATGTTGGAGAGAGTCCACTCGCGCGGAGGGGTATTGTTTTTGAGTGCGGCATTCTCGGCCGGCAGCCCGAAGGCGTCCCAGCCCATCGGATGCAGCACGTTGTAGCCGCGCATCCACATCTGCCGCGCCAGCACATCGCCGATCATGTAGTTGCGCACGTGGCCCACGTGCAAGACGCCGCTGGGATAGGGCAGCATCTCCAGCACGTAGTACTTGGGCTTGCCGCAGCTCACAGGCTCTGCCGCATAGAGCGCGGGCTCCGCGGCCCACCGCCGCTGCCATTTGGGTTCAATCGCCGCCGGGTCGTATCGTAGTTCGTTCTCTTCCGCCATAACCTCTTTAGTGTAAATGGAAGACGGCAATGCGCGGGCGGCTTTGGTTCCTCGCAAGGAACCTCGCGCATCTCTACTGTCTAGCATGGGGACTTTTTCGCTTGATGTTTTTATGACATCCTTCCGTTGCTGGACCGAATATCAAAGACCACAGATGTAGGGGTCGGTGGCGTCGAGTAAATACCCCTTATCGTGAATTCCTTCCGCACGGCATCACCAGGATGGCGCACCAATTCGATTCTGGTGGTCTGATTCCATCCAAGGGACCCCAGGTGTCACGTATGGAACGTGTTTTCCAGCAGGCAGGTACATTTCCTGTCCGAGGGTCAAAGATGCGCGGCACAGGAGAAATCTTCGAGGTGAAAGGTTCGATTTGCCTCACCAAGGAGGCGCTTCATCATTCCCGTCAAAAATGTCCTGCCGCTTCCGCTCCGCCGCGAACACAATGCTCCGGCTCAGTGGGACGTGCAACCTCGTACATCTCTGCTGCGATCTGACCGAACAAGGCCCAGAGATCGTCGCCTGTCACATAGACATTGAAGTGGGATCTGCCCGGCAGGTAAGTGAAATGCGGATCTCCGCCAAGCCGGCTGAGCGCCAATTCGAGGCTGTGCGCCGCTCCATCCAAATAGAAGGTGTCATCTGTGCCCACAACAAGATGAATCTTACCTCGTAGGTCGGCGCCGATTGTCTTCCAGTTGGCGTTCAGGTATTCAACGATGTCGTAATGACTGCGCCAATAGGCTGCCACGTCCGGATCGATATCCCCCGTGACGCGGTTGAAGAGATGCTGCGGGCGGCCATCCGGTCCGCGAGGCGAGAAGACCCATTCGAACGAGCCCAGTTGGCCGCCGTAGTCCCCCAGCACAGATTCCAGGCCGGCAAGCTGCTGCATAGTGGCGCGCGGTTGGCCCTGGTCGCGAAGGATGGGATTCGGTGTGCCGTCCGAGTTACGATAGAAGTTTGCGTGCGGCGCATAGAGATCGATGGTGCTGAAGAAATGAAAGTCGCTGGGATCGGGAGAAGTTGACCATGTACCTCCAAAGACCTTTGGATAGTGAGTCTGAAGCCACAATGTCGACCATCCTCCCGAGGAATGTCCCTGCAGAAAGCGGCCGGTCGGGCGCGCGTCCATACGATAATGAGCTTCAATGTAGGGAAGGAACTCAGTGGTGAGGGCTGTTCCCCACGGCCCGTTGTTTACCGAATCCGCGAACTCGTGGGTTCCGGCCGGGCTGCTTTCATCCAGCATTACCCATATCATCTCCGGCATTTTCCCCTGCTTCATTCGGTCATAAAGAACAGCGGCAAATCGCGCGCGCATCCCTTGTAAACTGCCCCCAAAGCCATGCGTGAAATAGATGGTTGGATATGTGTCGTTGGGGTGATTGTCATAACCGGGAGGCAGCAACACCCATCCTCGCATGTGAATCTCGCGTACCCAGAAGTGCGTCAAGACCGAACTGACAAAGTCGAGCGGCTTCAAGGCCGCAGCCACGTCCGTCCGGTTGACCAATGGGTCTGGCGGTTCCGGTACGACCTGTGCGAGCGTCAGCGTTGGAGCGGTGGAGAATGGAAGATCAAGCGTGATCGGAGCACTAATGAGATCGCCAGGAGCGCGGCCATTGTAGTTGTAACTATGGTGAACATCGAGCACAGCCTGAACCTGATAGCTCCCGGCGGGCGCCTGCGAAAGCGGACGGGGAAAGACCAGGTCGTCCGCATCAATATCGATCGACTCTCCAGGGGCCAAGCTCGATACTTCCTTTGCTGCGACATAGACGCTCACTGGCGACATCATACTGATATCAACCTGCGATCCATCCCCGGAGGGCGGCGCGATGAACAGCAGTAGCCGCCCTGAGACTGGGCTCGCGAATGAGCGCTCGATGAAGATATGAAAGAATGCATGCCGCGGTGGTTCCGCGGCTGGCTGCGCGGTCGCCGGGCTCATGCCTGAAGCAGACGCCAATAGCAGTACGCCGAGCGCCAGATTCACGGCGCTTGACCTGACCAGACCGGAGATACGACGGATGATATTCATTCGCGCACATAGCCTTTCTCCGCCATCCGCAAGGCAAGGCGGCGAAAGGCCTCGTCGGAAACAGGCTTGACTCCATTGGCGGAAACGAAACGATTATAGAAGTTGAAAAGGGCGCAGGCGGCAATTGCATAGAAGATCGACGTGCCGTCCCATCCGGCTGCGTGAAGCGCGGCAATATCGGTCTCGTCAATCGATCCGGACTCAAGAGTTACCCGGCGCGCGAAACGGAGCATCGCTTTGTCCTTCTCCGGCAACGGCGAACGCTCAGGATCGCGCAGCACGCTCTGGACCAGCGCTTCATCCTTGTAAAGATGAGCCGCAACCGCGGCATGAGCCTTCATGCAGAACTCGCAATGATTGAGGGACGAAGTATAGGCCGCGATCAACTCGCGCAAGGCAATGCCGATGGGCGCATCCTCATGCATGATCTCGTGCGAGAGACGAACCAGGGAAGCGGCGACCTTGGGACGAAACGCAAGTAGATTCCATATTCTTCAATACTCCGTTCCGGAGGATTTTGCCGCTGCAATCAGATCGAAGTAGGGGCTGGGCTGCGGACCGTCCTCAACGTCCTTGATGAAGATCGAAGCCGGCTTTCGCCCTTCGCTTACCAACTCCTGGCTTAGCCCTACGGTGTTCATTGAGAACTCCTTTGCGATACTCCGTCGCTCTGTTCATCGACAGCTTCTTGGCCGCACAGCGAGAGCAATCCCTGCGAGATAAGTCCGAATGCATTTGCTACCCGGTTGAAGGTTGAAAAGAGCGCAGTTACGTGGACAGCTTCGGCAATTTGCACTTCGCTCCAACCGGCATGAAGAAGCAGGTCTACATCCGCGCGAATAATTTCGTGCGAGTTGAGGTTCACCTTCCGAGCGAATTCCAGCAACGCTTTCTCAGTGTTCGATAACTCCGGTGAGCGCAGATCATTGGCCTGGATAGCGGCAAGCACCCCGGAAGATCCACCATGCACGCGAAGGAAATATCCGTGACTATCGGCGCAATAGGGACACGAGTTCTGCGCGGAGACCAGCGTCGCAATCATCTCCTTGTGCTTCCTGCCCAAAGAGCCATCTGCAAAGATCAACTGCTCTGACATTTCCATCATGTGCCGCAGCAGCGGCGGATGGGTTGCGAAGCATTTCAGGATCCCCGGCACATCCGGCCTGCCGAAGAGAGTTCGAAAGCGATCGTAGAGCGCGGCCACCTCGCCAGCAGCTTCGCTCTCTTCGATCAAGCCAATGTTCGTGGACCCGGCTACGCTTGCGCTTCGCCGGGAATTTGCGATCTTCTCGTATTCCGGAAGCACCATGCGAACCTTCTTCTAGAACTCCAGGCGAGCGGCGAATTGGAAAGCGCGCGGGCCGCCAGAGCCGAAAAAGCCTCCGGCGACTGTCACGGGCGAAAAGAAATTGGCTTGCACTGTCTGCGCCGGCTGACCGTTCGATGCCGGCACATAAGGACCGATGGAGATGTTGCGACCTGAAAAGTTGGCCGTGTTTGAGCCGCGAATGTTCACTTGATTTGCAAGGTTGAAGCCTTCGCCAATCAGGCTGAGAGAGACGTGCTCGCCCATGGAGAACTGCTTGCGGAGCCTGAGGTCGAGCGAACTGAAGGGGCTGGAAAAGCTGATGTGCGCAGGAACATTTTCTATGACGCCGCCCGCATTGCAGGGATACGCGCCCGGACACGCGGGCAATGCGTTCCACTGGTTGATCAATGCGTTCAATCGATCGCTGTTCTTCACTTCGCGCCCCAGTGCATTGCGCGGCAGCAGAGGCAGCCGCGCGCCGCTGGCGCCGTTAATCGCCGTGCTGGGCAGGAAAGTGTTAGCCGGAACGCCGGAGCCATACGTATAGAGCGGCGCGACAGAGAAACCATAGGGGAGCCGCGCTTCCCCGTAGAAAGTCAAACGATGACGTTCATCGGTGAGCGCATATCCCTTCTCCTTGCGCAGGCCCGAGGCTCCTTCGATGAGGTTCACCTGCTCATCTTCGTTGTTGTTGGTGAGCTGATCGTCATCCGAGTAATCGAAGTTCTTTGAGAGCGTATAACTCACGTTGTATTGGTAACCGACCTTGCCGATCTTCGACTCGCGATGGGCCGCGCTGACGAGCAGGCCGTCATACCAGCTCTTGGCGCCGGACTGGATCAGAGTGATGTTATCTGAAATCCCGGTGACCGGATCGGTAATCGTGCAGGCAACATTATTCCCTGGGCAACTGATGTCAGGTGAAGTGGAGTTGGTAGTACGCAACAGGCTGCCAATCAACTCCCTCTCGCCGAAGACGTGGAGTCCGTCCGCGCTGATGAGCCACTCATTGGCGATTTCCTGCTGCAACCCGAGCGAAAACTGCTGGTAGAGCGGATGATGCGAATCCGGCCCCATGGCGATGATGCCCACGCCGCCGGTCTGATGCGGGCCGCTGAAGGGATTGGCAAGCGTGGGTGTGCCCGCTACAAAGCTCGAACCCGGCGCAAAGCAGAGATCGAGACTGGGCGGCGCCGGAATGTTGGGATTCGAGCAACTCGAACCGGCATACTGCGTCACTGCGAGCGCACGATCGTTCTGCACACGCTCCTCGGCGCCTGTTTCCAGAATGATGCGGTCATAGTAGATGCCATAGCCCCCGCGCAGAACCGTCTTCCCTTTGCCCAGCGGGTCATAGGTGAATCCCACGCGAGGTCCGAAGTCCTTGCTGTCGGGATGCTTTTTCAGGTCAATGACATTTGCCATCCAGACACAGGGCTGCGCCGGAATGCCGGTCAGGTTCGGGCAGGGATCGTGGTCGCTGCTGGTGCCCGTGAGATCGGAATCGTACTCCCAGCGCAGCCCCAGGTTGAAGGTCAAATTGGGACGCGCTCGCCAATCGTCCTGCGCGTAAAAGGCCGTATAGGTATCGCCCACTTGTGGAATCGGGACAGGCACCACCGGGCCGGTGCTATGAATGGCGACTGCGACCGGAATGTCCAGGTCGTTGATCGCTCCATCGCCATTCAAATCGGCGAAACCGAAGTCGGAAGTAAGAATGATCGTGCCGTTCCCAAACGGGTTAATAATTCCATGCGCGGTATAGTGTTGAAACTCGGCGCCCAGCTTCAGTGCATGTTTCCCCATCGCGAGAGTGAAACCGTCGCGCAGCTGGTTGCGGGTTAGAAATGTTTTCTGCGGCAGATTGAAGTTGGCGCCATCGGCAAGGTCGGGGAAGATCAATTCGCTCATGATGTTCAGCGATGGATTGGTGAGAGGCGCGGCGCCTGGGTAAGGCGGAATGTCGTTATAGAAGTTGTCGTAATGGTACGAGAGTTCGTTTGCCTTGCTCGGACTCAACACACTCGTCCAAGCCGCTTCCGCTGAGTTGAAGCGATTCAGCGAGTTCTGCCTCTCCGCAGCCGTACTGAGAGGCGTCTCGGAGGATGCACTGGCCTGCGCTGTATCCGTGGAGCGATTGAGGCTATAGCGTCCGCTGAGGCGATTGGCTCCATTCAGCTGGTAGTCCACCCGGTTGGACAAGAGAAAATCCCGCAGCGGAGCGGCGGCAGCCGTGTCGTGGATGGTGCCCGCGGTGAAGTCGCGCGTGCCTGTCTGGATGGAGGAATTCTGGTCGCGAAATTCAGCGGACGAAAACCACCATGCCTTATCCCTCAACAGTGGACCGCCAACGGAGCCGCCGTACTGTTCGCGGTCAAACGGCGGTGTCGGCTGACCCGCGGCGAATGTTGCGGGCAGCGCCTGCAGGTTGCGGTTCCGCTCAAACATGAATGCCGAACCGTGAAACGCGTTCGTTCCAGACCGCGTAATGATGTTGATGATACTGTTGCCTGAGCGGCCCACCTCCGCGGTGAAGCGCGCGGTCGCAATCTGAAACTCGCCGATCGAATCTTCGGGAAGATTTGACAGTGTTCCGCCTACCACCTCGTCGTTGTTATCGCCGCCATCGATGGTAATGTTGCCGCCCCGGCCAAAGCCGCCCGCGGAGCTGACCTCAAGCGTATTGGTCTTGGTGGGATCGAAAGTCGGCGCGGGACGATTGCCGGGAATCAGATAAGCCAGCTCAAGAAAATTGCGGCCGTTGAGCGGAATGCTCCCGATGGTGCTCTCCGTGATCTGGCCTTGCAGCATGGATTGGGCGAGGTCAACGCTCTGATTCGCCGTTGTGACGTTTACCGTTGTGACCTGGCTAGCGGGCGCCAGGGTTGCATCGAGCGTGAATGTGCGCCCGGCCTCAAGCACGATCCCGGAATATTGCGCGGTTGCAAATCCCTTTGAATTAACTTCGGCCCGATACCCGCCGGGAAGCAGATCGGGAATCGAATAAGCTCCATTTGGATTCGTCACGCCTTCGCGTGTTGTGCCCTGTGCCGTGTTCGTGAACTGTACGGTGGCGCCTTGAAGCACTGCTCCCTGCGAGTCCTTCACAATGCCTGAGACGGTTGACGTCGGGGTTTGCGCCTGCATCGCCGAGGCGCTGCAGAGCATGAGCAGACAGAATGCGGCTGATAGCTTGCGCATTGATGGAGCCTCCAGAAATGGCCGTGGTGAACGGTCGCAATTGATCTTCCGTGCAAAATCATTGGTCGGGGTGGGCAAGGGGAAGCTTGACCGAGACGAATCCTTACAGGCGGACTTGCCTCTAGTCATCCTCCATTCGATGGAGGTTTTTCTCCTCCTTTATAGGGCTGCGACGATTGCCTCGGTGTGTTCTCTTGGCTTTAGAGTGTGCGCTATGACTTCCCCTGTCTCCTTTGAGCGCCGCCAGTTCGGCCTTCCCGCCGCGATAGCAATCGTGGTGGGCGAGTCCATTGCGCTCGGCATCTTTCTCACTCCGGCGACGATGGCCAAGTCGCTTGGCTCGCCGCTTCTGCTCGGGCTGGTCTGGATGGGAATGGCATTGATGGCGATCTGCGGCGCGTTGTGCTACGCCGAACTTGCCATTCGCTTTCCGGAATCTGGCGGAGAGTATGTCTATCTGCGTGCCGGTTATGGCGACCGCATCGCCTTTCTCTATGGTTGGATGTGTTCCATCGTGATGTACCCCGGGGTGGCTGCCGCACTGACCGTCGGAGCTACAGCCTATGTGGCCGAGGTGCTTCCACTCGATCAAAGGGCTATGGCGTTTGTTCCGGCAGCGATTCTTTGCATTTTCGGCGTCATCAACTTTGTTGGAACCCGCTTGAGCGGCGCGCTGATGACATTCATCAACATATTCAAGCTGGTGATCCTGTTTGCGCTGGTCGGCTGGGCGGTGGCTTCCGGCCACGCGCACCTGAGCAACTTGATGCCTTTGGCTGCGCGGCGCCCTGGATCGGAAGCACTGATTCCCGCCGTGGCCGGCGCCATTGTCGCGGCCTTCTTCAGCTTCGGCGGCTGGTGGGAGGCAAGCAAGATCGCGGGCGAAGTGCGCAATCCGCGACGCACGCTGCCGCTTGCATTTCTCTGCGGCGTCGCGCTGGTCACGCTCATCTATCTGCTCATCAGCGCTGCGTTCCTTGCAGTGCTGCCCATCGACCGCCTCACTTCCAACACTGCATTTGTCGCACAGTTCGGGGAGGTCTTGTTTGGCGCCGCAGGGGCAAAGCTCCTCTCGGCCTGCGTACTGGTATGCGTCTTTGGCGGAATGGCCGCGCTCACCATGGCCTCGCCGCGAGTGACCCGCGCCATGGCGCAGACCGGCGCCTTCTTCCCGGCGTTTTCAAAACTGCATCCCCGTTTCGGCACGCCTGCCAATGCAATTCTGCTGCAGGCATGCCTGTCGCTTGCAGTGCTCTTCCTGGGCGCCTTCGACCGCGTCCTGGCTTACATCATTTTTTCCGCGGTGCTGTTTCTTGCGCTTGCCGCATCTACATTATTTCGCATCTCCGATCCGGTTCGGGGCTGGTGGTTCCCCTGGGCGCCGGTCCTTTTCATTGGCTTCTGCGCAGTCGTCGGCCTGCTGATTCTGCTGCACAACCCCTTGCCGGCCCTGATTGGAGTTGGCATTGTTCTCTGCGGATTGCCCGTCCATCAATTCCTGACCGCGCGCCAGATCGCGGCGCCACTAACCAATGAAGGGAACTGATTCATCCCATGCCGCACATTCGTCTTCCCGATGGACTGCAAGGCATTCGCGCCGCAATGGCCTTTCGTCCGGAGACTGCCAAGCCGCTTAACGATCTGGCCGAGATTCTTCTCCATGCGCCTAACTCCCTGACTCCGGGAGAGCGCGAACTGATTGCAACCTATGTCTCCTCGCAGAACGATTGTTATTTCTGCCAGACCGTTCATGGGGCCATTGCCGCAGCGCACCTGGAAGGCGATGAAGAGCTGGTCCGGTGCGTGAAGGCCGACTTCATGAATGCGCATATTTCCGGAAAGCTCAAGGCGCTGCTGGCCATTGCGGGCCAGGTGCAAAAAGGCGGCAAGCATGTTACCGCGCACGATGTTGAGGCGGCTCGAAGCGCCGGGGCAACGGATACGGAGATTCACGACACCGTGCTGATCGCCGCGGCATTCTGCATGTACAACCGCTACGTGGACGGTCTTGGCACTTGGCAGCCGCACGACGAAGAGCTCTACCGGCAGCGAGGCCGGAAGACCGCTAGAGAAGGATACGTATCCATGAGCCGCGAGTATTTGCCGCAGCAGAACGAACCACATCAGGGAGCCTGAAAATGCCGCATATTCCATTGCCCGAAGAACTGCCGGGAATCAGTTCAGCGTTTGCGTTTCGGCCGGAAACGGCCAAGCCTCTGCGGGAGCTGGCCCACATTCTGTTGCACGAGTCCAATAGCCTTTCGCCAGGCGAGCGAGAACTGATTGCAACCTACGTCTCCTCGCTCAACGATTGCTACTTCTGCCAGACCAGTCACGGCGCAGCTGCAGCATGTCATCTGGGTAACAGCGACACGGTCAGGCAGATTCATGCCGATTTTCAGCAAGCGCACGTCTCGAAGAAGCTGAAGCAACTGCTCGTCATTGCCGACCAGGTGCAGCGCGGCGGTAAGAACGTAACAAAAACGGCGGTGGATGCTGCACGTGAACAGGGAGCCACCGACACCGAAACCCACGACACCGTTCTGATCGCCGCTGCCTTCTGCATGTACAACCGCTATGTCGACGGCCTGGCTACTTGGCAGCCGCACGATGAGGCCATGTACGCACAGATGGGGGCACACCTTGCACAGGAGGGTTATAGGACTCCTTCAATCCGTTCTGAAAGCTGAAACGCCGCGATTGTGCTCGGCGTCTGCCGATTGAGGCGACCGCGACGGGAATCGCGGACGCGGAAAGGATAAGAGGGGAGCCACAGCGGCGACGCAAGGAAAGTCTCGGTTGACAAATGGCAGGCCGCTTTATAGACTACTTTCATGTCAAAGAACTCGCAGAGGACGATGGCTTGCGCGCTGTGTTGTTGTATTTGCGCGTGTACGGGGTGTCCTCTGGCGGGTGCGGGCAAGGCTGATCGATAGTGAGACTACCCCCGGCAGAGCCGGGGGCTTCTTTGTGTGAGCCGCTCGAAGCGGCTTGAGCGGGGTCGCTAACGCGGCCCCGGTTGATTTGAGCCACCTTGGCGGTGGCAGGTCATTTCCACATGTTGAGCTGGTCGAGCCTTTTGTCTTCCTGCTCCTGGCTGCGGATGTATTCCCGGATCGCAGCCTCATCTCGGCCTACCGTCGATACGAAATATCCCCGCGCCCAGAAACTTTGTCCCGCGTAGTTCTGTTTCCGCTCTCCATACACGCGCGCAAGGTGAATCGCGCTCTTACCCTTGATGAACCCAATTACCTGCGACACGGAATACTTCGGCGGAATCGAGATCATCATGTGTACATGATCGGCAAGAAGATGCCCTTCCTCGATCCGGCACTCCTTCTGTTCGGCCAGTTTGCGGAACACCTCGCCCAAATGGCGGCGAAGCGTTCCGTACAACACTTTGCGACGACACTTGGGGATGAAAACAACATGGTACTTGCACTCCCACTTCGTGTGGCTTAAGCTTTCATAATCGTCCATCCAGGATTCTCCTTGAAGTGTGCTTGGCGGCTCACCTCTCGGAGTTTCTTGGATGGACTCCCGGAATTCTCAAAGTTCTACTGCCACCCCGGCAGAGCCGGGGGAACTCCCGTTACATTAGAACAATTGCGAAAGGAACAAACATGCCAAAGATATTGATTCCCACGCCTCTCCGTCCCTATGCAGGGAGGCAGTCTGTCATTGAAGTAACAGCTCAGACCGTCGGAGAAGCCTTGAGCAATCTTGTTGCCCAGCATCCCGATCTGCGCAAGCACCTCTTTTCCGAAGACGGCAAACTGCGCTCCTTCTTGAATATCTATCTCAGCGATGAAGACATTCGCTATCTGAGCAGGGACGCAACTCCTGTCAAGGAGACCGATACACTCACCATCGTCCCCTCTGTTGCCGGCGGCCAATGACTCCCGGCCGAGTCCACAGAGCAAAGATTCATGCACGATAGTACAGGAGAGAATCAGTGGCCACATTGACCGAAGTTAATCCCGCAACGCTGAGCAACGATGAGATTCTGCGTTACTCGCGTCACCTCATCATGCCTGAAGTCACGATGGAAGGCCAGAAGAAACTGAAGGCCGCGCGCGTCTTGTGTGTAGGCACGGGCGGTCTTGGATCGCCCTTGGCTCTGTACCTCGCCGCTACGGGTATTGGCACTCTCGGCCTCGTGGATTTTGATGTGGTGGACTATACGAATCTTCAGCGCCAAGTGCTTCACCACACCAGTGACGTGGGCCGTCTCAAGCTCGACTCGGCCATCGACAAGTTAACTGCGATCAATCCCTTTGTCGAGATCAAGCGATTCGATACTTATTTGAGCAGTCAAAACGCGCTGGATATCCTCAGCAGCTTCGACATCATCGCCGATGGCACGGATAACTTCGCCACGCGTTATCTGGTCAACGATGCCTGCGTGCTGAGCGGCAAGCCGAATGTGTACGCATCGATCTTCCGCCTTGAAGGCCAGGCCAGCATCTTTGCCACTGAGGCGGGTCCATGTTATCGCTGCCTCTATCCCGAGCCTCCGCCGCAGGGACTAGTGCCGTCCTGCGCGGAGGGCGGAGTTTTGGGCGTGCTTCCGGGACTGCTCGGAGTCATTCAGGCGACGGAGGTAATCAAGCTGATTCTCGGCGGCGGCGAACCTCTGATTGGCCGCCTGCTGCTGGTCGATGCGCTGGCCGTGCGATTCCGCGAGTTGCGCGTGCGCAAGAATCCGGAGTGTCCGGTATGCGCGCGAATCCAACGGTCAAGGAACTGATCGATTACAACCAGTTCTGCGGCATTCGAGGAGAAGAGTCCGAGGCATCCACAAGCGCGAAGATTCCCGAGATTCATCCCGATGTTCTCAATCGGCGCCTCGACGCGAAGGAAGAGATTTTTGTGCTCGACGTTCGCGAGCCGCACGAGTATCAAATCGTCAACATCAAGGGACACCTTATCCCGCTCGGCGACCTGCCGACGCGCGTGCATGAACTTGATTCGAGCCGCGAGATTGTCGTGCATTGCAAGAGCGGGTGCGCAGCGCCAAGGCTGTAAAATTTCTGCATCAGTCGGGCTTCAAACACGCGGCCAACTTGACCGGGGGCATCCTGGCCTGGGCAGACAGGATAGATCCAACGTTGCCGAAATATTGATTCTTGGAACAGGTGAAGATGGCCAGCCTCTCTTGAGAGGCTGGCCATCTTCTGTTGCGCAGAGCCGCTTTCAGGCAAGCCCTGAATTTCGTCCCTGGCGCAGATCCCACAACGCCGCGACCAACGCATCGACTTCTTCGCAAGTGTTATAAAGCGCAAAGGTGGCGCGGACCGTACTCTCCAAGCCAAAGTGGCGCAGAATCGGCTGTGCGCAGTGATGGCGCTGCGCACCGCGATGCCCTTGCGATTGAGGTAATCGCCAATCTCTTCTGTGCGGAAACCTTCCAGCACGAAGGAGATTACGCTAGCCTTTTCCTTTGCCGTGCCGATGATGCGCAGCCCAGGAATCTGCTGCAAAGCCGCGGTGGCGTAGGTCAAGAGCACATGTTCGTGGCGCGAGACATTGACAATGCCGACACGATCAAGATAATGGATGGCCGCGCCCAGGCCAATCGCGTCAGCTATGTTTCCCGTGCCGGCCTCAAATCGCTGCGGAGGCGGCTGATAGAGCATCTTCTCGAAGGTGACATCCTGAATCATGTTGCCGCCGCACTGCCATGGCGGCATCTGATCCAGCACCTCGGACTTACCAAAAACCACGCCAATGCCCGTCGGCGCAAAGACCTTGTGCCCGGAAAAGACATAGAAATCGCAATTGATGGCTCGCACGTCCACGCGCATGTGAGAGACAGCCTGCGCGCCATCCACCAGCACGCAGCGCCGTGACGATGAGCCGCTTCGACCATCTCGCTGACCGGCACGATTGTGCCTAGCGCATTCGAGACGTGCGCGATCGAAACCAGGCGCGTCTTGGGTCCGAGCAGCTTTTCATACTCGGCCAGAAGAATCTGCCCGGAGTCGTCGACGGGCGCAACGCGCAGCCGGGCGCCCTTTTCCGCGCAGAGCATCTGCCAGGGAACGATGTTGGCGTGATGCTCCAGCCAGGTGATGACGATCTCATCGTCCTTTTAAATATTGCGCCGGCCCCAACTCTGCGCCACCAGGTTGATGCCTTCGGTGGCTCCTCGGACGAATA
>Ga0187851_10002222_pt1 | contig 17473 bp, 14 predicted proteins | sample June2016WEW_6_10_FD_132997 | JGI IMG/M metagenome (GOLD analysis project Ga0187851, IMG submission 132997) | Peatland microbial communities from SPRUCE experiment site at the Marcell Experimental Forest, Minnesota, USA - June2016WEW_6_10 | ecosystem: Environmental > Terrestrial > Soil >...
CGCCGAGCAGCAATGCGACGAGTGCGACGACGAAGATTTTCGGGAAGAAGCGGTTCATACAACCTCAATGATCTGGAGAGCTGGGCGGCTCCTCCGGCGAATGCTTACAGACCTTGCTGAATTTTACTCTTTCCGGGCTATTTCCCGCTCGGTGCGACGGCTTTGGCGGCTTTGCGGGCCGCGGAAAGCAGGGCGCGCGTATCGCGCTCCGGCTGCCCGGCCCCGAACACAGCATTGCCGGCAACCAGGAGCTCCGCACCAGCTTTGACGATGGCGGCGACGGTGTCGTGAGCGACGCCGCCGTCGATCTCGATCTTAAACTTGAGCCGCAGCTTGCGTCGCATTTCGACGAGCTGCCGGACCTTGTCGAGGGAAAAGGGGATGAACTCCTGGCCGCCAAACCCAGGATTGACGCTCATGATCAGCACATGGTGCACCATGGGCAGGATTTCTGAGATGAGATCGACGCGCGTGGCCGGGTTCAGAACCACCCCCGGCTTCATGCCATGGTGAATGATCATCTCGAGGGTGCGGTGCAAGTGAGGGCAGGCCTCATAGTGGACGCTGACCCAGTCTGCGCCCGCCTCAGCGAATGCTGCGATGAAGTCGTTGGGGTTATCGATCATCAGGTGGCAGTCGAGCGGGAGGTTTGTGGCTTTGCGAAGGCTGGCGACCACCGGAGGGCCAATGGTGATGTTGGGCACAAAATGGCCGTCCATGACGTCGACGTGAATGGTGGTGCCTCCGCCCCGCTCGGCCGCGGCGATCTGATCGGCCAGGTGGGCAAAGTCAGCGGAGAGGATGGATGGCAGCAGCTCGACCATGTGCGAAAGGGTGGAACTCCTTGCGGGGACAGTGTATCAGCGGAAGGAGACGGAAGATAATCGGCCGGGCTGTTTGAAGTATCGCGGTGGTCAATCGCACAAACAATGCAGCGCAGGTGGTCGGCAGGCAGGCCGCATGACTGCAACGAGGGACCGTGAGACGCAACCGCGGAATGCCGCTGGGCGAGGCCGAGGGCGCCCCAGACTTCGGATTATCCCAGCTTGCGCGCGAGCAGCAATTTGTCGAGAGTAGCTGCCTGAAGCTTGAGTTCCCTGGCCTCCTTGATGGCTTCTTTGTGGTCCACGTTGGCGCGGTACTGGGCCAGGCCGAGATGAATGGCCAGCACCAGATCGCCCTTCTTGCACGGCTTGGTGAGATAGCGAAAGATGCGCCCGTGGTTGACCGCTTGAGCCGCCTCGTTGACATCTTTATGGCCGGTGAGCAACATACGCACGGTATTTGGCGAAATCTGCCGGACCTGGGCGAGAAACTCGGCGCCGTTCATGCCGGGCATGCGCATGTCTGATATCACGATGGCGCAGGGACCGAAGATATGAAGTTCGGCCAGCGCTTGGGCCCCGCTCTGCGCGGTTTCAATGTTGAAATCGCCGTGCAAGAGCCGTTTGTAACCATCGAGTACATTCTTCTCATCGTCTACAAAGAGAATTCGGTCATTCACCGCGCGTCTCCCTGGCGGTCGATTGATCGCCTGCCATATCAGTCAGAACCCACCTCCGCGCCCATGTATGGGCTGGCTCAGATGCAGAGGTCTCCCAAAGGTTCGAAATCGATGTCCCTTAACTGATCGACAGAAAGGCCACAGTCCTTAAGGGCTGCGCGGCCTAATGGCGAATTCCGAACATGCGAAAAAACGGTAAACCGGATTCAATGTCGGCAATCAGGACAGTCCCGCGGCTGGCGCTGCCTATCAGGCGATGAATGAGCGGCGCGTATCGACGGAGGAGAGCTTCTTAAGCAGGATGCGAGAGCGAGCGCGCATCGCCGCGGTGCCGCTGCGGCTGTGGATGCGCAAAAGCTCCGATACCTGCGGCAACGAGGCGGGGTCGTGTCGGGTGAAAGCGGCCAAGCCATCGAGGGCGGCGGTTTTGACGATCGAGGATGAGTCTTCAAGCCAGGACCGGAGCACCGCGGAGCCGCGGCGGGCTTCGGCGACCGTAAGCGCAATGCGCGGCAGAATCAACGCCAGGTTCCACCGCAGCTTCTTAGGCTCGGCTTCGATCATGAGGCCGATCAGCGCTTCCTTCCAGGGTTCGAGACGGCGCGCGGCAATGACAGGGCCGGTCGCAGATTTCCGGACAGAAGTTAGGCGTTCTAAAGCGTCGGCGGCTCGACTGGCGACACCGGGGTCCTCGTCCCACAAACACTCGACGAGCGCGGCAAGGCGACGGGGATGCATTCGAAGCAAATCCACAATCTCGCTTACGCGGCCCTTGTCGAGAGGGTGGCGGCCAGCAGCCAGGATCGCGCGCATCGGCTCGGCCCTCGTCACGGACCCGGGCTTGCGTTTGAACTCATTCATGGCGGGCATCGATCAGACTCTTTGCCGCCACGCGGCCGATGCCGCGGAGGACGGCCTTCATGGGCCAATGGCCATCGGCATCGGGAAAAAAGATTTCTCCGGTGCGCTTGGCTTCAGGCCGGTAGTACCAGCGCTTGAGCAGGGCGAGATGGCCCTGGCGCTCGGTCGCGCTGGGCGCGCGGGAGCGTGCGGAGAGCGCGGCGAGTGCAGTCTCGAGGCGGGTTTCGAGTTGCGTGCGGGGCACCCTCGTGACGCGGTTTTCTGTTCCCTCGTTCCCTTGTTCCCTTGCTTCCTGTCTTTCTGACCCTTGATCGTTGATCGCTATTCCCTGCTCTTCCGGGACCGGCTCGATTGCCATGGGCTGAAGAAACAGCGAGGTCGAGCCGGACTGCTCGTTCTGGATGCGCATGCCGAGAGTGGAGAAGGCGGCAGGGCCGCGGAGAGTGCCGTTTTCGAAGAGGAAGACCGCAATTTCTGCGGGACCTGCGGAAGCCTGAAGGATGACGGCGCGGAGGCGGCTCATAGAACGGACCAGTTCGGAAGAGAGCGCGCGGACGGCCTCGACGCGCTGCACCTGCTCGTGAAGTGCGGCGGCGGATTCGAACTCAAGATTGGCCGAGGCCTGATCGCGCTGAGTACACAGCGTGACCAGGCGGCTTTCGCCGCGCGTGGAGAGAAAGCTCTCGACAGCAGCAGCCTCTTCGGCGTAGCGCTCGTCGCTGCAGCCCTTGTAGCAGGGCGCGAGACACATCTTCATTTCGGAGTAGACGCATCCGGGATAGCTGGGATCGGGATTCAACTCGAAGGTGCAGCGGCGAAGAAGAAAGAGCTTGAGCATTTCTTCGGCGTAGCGCTCGGCCGCGGCGCGCGAAGCGAACGGCCCGTAAGCCCAATCGGCTTCGCGCAGGCTGGGGCGATGCGTCACAACGACCCGCGGGTAGGGATTGCCGCCGAGAAAACGGACGAATGCAGGATGGCGAAGATGCATGCGCTCGAGCGCCTTTGACCCGAAAATCTTGTCCAAAAGGGAAAACTGCGTAAGCAGCGATTCGAACTCGGAGCCCGTGAGCCGCCATTCAATGCGCCGTACCAGGCCGGCGAGATGCAAACGGCGCGGATGACGGGCCGACGGCTGCAGCAATCGTTCGAGTCGTCCGCGCAGATTGGGCGTGCGGCCGATGTACGGCTCGGCGTGGGAATCTGCCCCATGCAACGCGAAGACGGCGGCTGCCGGCGGCAGTTGCGCGAGCGCCGACTTGGGATCGGCGGGATCGAAGGCGAGAGATGGCCACGGTGCAGACGTGTACACAGTTTCCGATTTCGCGGTTTGAGGTTCGCTCATCGAGGCTTCTCACGCAGCGCCGGCTGCGCACGCTCAGGGAGATTCTACTGCGCGTGATGCGACATGTTGAGCCGCCTGGCGCGAGCGAGGCCTGAAAGAGGCAACCAATTTCCTAAGCCTGCATCGTAGTGGGATGATACCGCAGTACGCGGAGGTGGTATCGTGAGACACCCTGCAGCAACTTTGCTTCTGCCTTTTGTTTTTTGCCTTGGAGCGAACAGTTTAGCTGCCCACAGCCAGCCCTCTTCCCCAAGTTCGTCTGCTGAGGGCCCTTCCCCTTCCGTCACCCTCCCCTCAGGAGCAAAGATTGAGCTGGCCGTGATACGACCTGTCTGGGCTCTGTCTGCCAAGGCAGGCGAACCTTTGTATGCGCAGGTTTCGTTTCCCGCAATCGTGGGCGATCGCGTGGCGATTCCGGCGGGTGCGTACGTGCAGGGGACGATCGAGGATGTGACGCGGCCGACGCGCAAGTCGAGTCGCGCAGAAATCGACGCCCTGTTCACCAAGATCATCTTTGCCAACGGATACACGTTGGAGCTGCCTGGCGCGAGTGCGCCGGCCGCTGCGTCAGGCGCGCCAGCAGCGCCGAGTGCCGAGGCGCAGAGCGAAGTCTTGACTGCGATCAAGATACAGGCGAGCGTGGCGAACGATCTGCTACTGGATAACGGCGCGCAGGTGGAGATAACGCTCGAAGCGCCGCTCGAGTTGAATGCGGCCGAAGTTGCGCAGGATATTCCGCTGGAACGTGGGCCGCAGCCGCAGCAGTTCAAATCGGCAACGATGTGCAGATACGTTCCGGGCAGCCCAGGAACTCCGGGAACATCGGACACTGTGATTCCGGGAACTCCGGGTACTCCCTCGACAACCATTCCGGGAGGACCGGGAATGCCGGACACCACCATTCCGGGCACTCCGGGAACGCCGACCACCGTGATTCCCGGAACACCTGGGACGCCGGGAACGCCCGGCATGGCCTGTCCGCCGGCGCCACTGGTCATTTCGTCCACCTCCATCGTGAAGAGCAAAACATCGTCAACATCCCAACCCGCCGCGGCGAAGTAACGGCCGCGCTCCCGGACAATACCGAGAAAGGAAGACTTGTCGATGTTTGCAAATTCAGTTGCCGCTCTCATGATTGCATCGATTTTGACGGCGCAAACTCCGGTTCCCGATCTGAATGCCGCGCCGGCTGCGGTTCCTAACGTTCCCGCAAGCGCAGCGCAAAATGCGGCAACTCTTGCTGGGCAGAACCCTGCGACTTCGCAGACGATCACGCTGCCCGCAGGCACAGCGATTCCAGTCACGCTGATGAGCACCATCAAAAGCAAATCGACGAAGCCGGGCGATTCGGTTCGAGCCATCGTCGCGTTTCCGGTAACTCAGGGGACGCAGCTGGCGATTCCTGCGGGCACGTATGTGGAAGGCGTGGTGAACGAGGTCACGGCGAAGCCAATGAGCAACCAGGCGCCGACATTCAGTGTTCATTTCACAAGGCTGGTGTTCACGAATGGCTACTCTGCGCCTTTGAGCGGCGAGAACACGCAGGCTCTGCTGCTGCCGGCGGAGACGAACACACCGCAAAACGAGGTCGCAGAACTGCTTCCAGTTCAGTTGCCGGGGCAACACTTCGCCATGGGCGCAGGACAAACGACTCCAACGCTGCCGCCGTTGCCGCAGGTGGGTCCGAATCCGGCGGTGGTTGGCGGAATTGCGGCGGGAGCTCTGGCCGCTTTCGGCATCGGCATGCTGGTGTGGATGCATCACCGCGCGAACAGCTACGACTTTGCGGTGTTCGACGTGGGTTGGCAGTTCCAGATGGTGCTCGACAGCCCGGTGACGCTGGATACGGCGCTGGTTGCCTCGGCAGCGGCGATGACACCGCCGAGCGTGAACTAGGGGTCTCGCCACCCGCGCTCTTGGCCGAGATTCGCAGTCGCTCCATCCGTCCAGGAGCCCCAAAACCTCACAAACAGGTCTCCCGCATATTCGCAGACCCTGATCCTGCCTGCGGAAGCCCTTCCGACGCCGCGTGCAAGCTGGTATGCTGCGAGCGCGGAGAAAAGCGATTTATCGGACGCGGCTGCCTGGGGCGTCGGTGTCTCCAAATGCGAGGGACCCGGGACACCCACTCATTTTGCGGCGGCGATCGGTAAGGAGGATTGCGATTATGTGGTTCCTGGGCATGGATGTGGGGACGGGCGGGACGCGGGCCGTAGTGGTAGATGGCGCGGGCAAGCTTCAGGGTTCCGCGTCGTGCGAACATGAACCATTTCGCGCCGAGCATCCAGGGTGGGCGGAGCAGGATCCGGCCGATTGGTGGCGCGCCGCGCAAGTGGCGATTCGCGACGCCCTCGCGACCACGCCGCAGCCGCGTGAGCCGATTGCCGCGATTGCACTGACCGGCCAGATGCACGGCGCGGTGATGCTGGATGAGAATGGCGCGGTGCTGCGGCCGGCACTGATATGGTGCGACACACGAACACAGCCGGAGTGCGACTGGCTGACCCGGAAGATCGGCTACGAGCGGCTGATCGAGCTCACGTGCAACCCCGCGCTGCCGAATTTCACACTGACGAAACTGCTGTGGGTGAAGACGCACCAGCCGGAGATCTTTGCGAAGATCCGCCATGTGATGTGCCCCAAGGATTATGTGCGCTACCGGCTGACCGGCGAGTTTGCCATCGACGTGCAGGAGGCAAGCGGAACTTTGCTGCTCGACGTGACGCATCGGCGGTGGTCGCAGGAAGTGGCCGAGGCGGCAGGGATCCCCATGAGCTGGCTGCCCAGGGTGTACGAGTCACCGGAGATTTGCGCGAGAATCAGCGAGACGGCGGCGGGCTTAACGGGATTGAAGGCGGGAACGCCCGTGGCGGCGGGCGCCGGCGACCAGGGCGCGGGCGCGGTTGGCATGGGGATCTTGCAGCCGGGCAGCGTTTCGGCGACCATCGGCACTTCGGGCGTGGTGTTCGCAGCCACGGCCGAGCCCACGAGGGATCCCAAGGGAAGATTGCACACGTTTTGCCACGCGGTGCCAGGACTTTGGCACGTGATGGGCGTAACGCAAAGCGCGGGGTTAAGCCTGAATTGGCTGCGCGGCACTTTTTTCGCCGGTCAGAGTTACGACGCATTGAACGCGGGCGCGGAAAAAATTCCCGCGGGGAGCGAAGGGCTGGAGTGGGCGCCGTATCTATTGGGCGAGCGCACGCCGCACCTCGATCCTGAAGTGCGCGCCGCGTTCGCCTGCATCGGCGTGCAGCACACGGCGGCACACTTTGTGCGCGCCGTCGAGGAAGGCGTGGCGTATTCGCTCAAAGATACGTTCACGCTGTTTCACGAGCTGGGCATACCCGTGAAAGCGATCCGCCTGGGCGGAGGCGGTGCGCGCGGTGCGCTTTGGCGAAAGATTCAGGCAGGAATTTACGGCCAGGCAGTCGAAGTGCTCGCGGCCGAAGAAGGCGGCGCATTCGGATGCGGGTTGATGGCGGGCGTGGGCGTGGGGCACTGGAAGAATCTGGATGAGGCGTGCGCCCATGCAATCCATGTGGCGCAGCGGATCGAACCGGATGCAGGCGACGTAGAGGCGTACAAAGCCGGCTATGCGAAGTGGCGCAAGCTGTATCCGGCGCTCAGGGGGCTGCGCGGCTGAAGGTTCGCGCTAACCTACCGACTCCGCGAATACTTGTTCGAGAGCGTCCCGCATCACCATTGCGTCCGCAGCCTTTCCCGTCCAGTACTCGATTCCAATCACGCCCTGGCCGACGAGCATGCCGAGACCGTCAATCACGCGACATCCCTTCTCGCGGGCCTCGCGAACAAGCCGTGTCGTTGGCGGATTGGGAATCACGTCGGCCACGATCGTTTCGCTGGATAGGGTTTCCATTGCCAATGGAATGCGCGCATCGACGTCGGGAAAGAGCCCAATCGAGGTAGCGTTCACCAGGATATCGGTCTCTTTCGGCACGTGAAAATCGCCCCGCCAGGGCACATAAGTCGCGTCGAGCTCGTTGCCCACACTGCTCGCCCTTTCGCGCAGCTTGCCGCGAAAGAGCGCCTCCAGCTCGCGGCCGCGTTTTTCATCGCGATTCACAAGAGTGATCTTCGAGCAGCCTGCCAGAGCCATCTCCACTCCGATCGCCCGCGCCGCGCCCCCAGCTCCCAAAAGGACCATCGACTTGCCGCGGGGATCGGCAAGCTCGCGAAAGCTGGAAACGAACCCCTTGCCGTCGGTGTTCTCGCCGACGAGCAGCCCCTCGCGATTCACAACGCAGTTGACCGCTCCCATTAACGACGCCGATTCACCCAGCGAGTCCAGGTGCTCGATGATGGCGACCTTATGGGGGATGGTGCAGTTGAATCCCCGGAAGCCAAAGGCCCTGGCGCCTGCCACAGCCGCGGCAAGGCTTTCCGGCCGCACTTCGAGAGTGAGATAACGCCAATCCAACCCCATCAAACGGAAAGCAGGTTCAATCATCGCCTGGGTCGGATTCTCGGCCACCGGAAAGCCGAAGCAGCCCACAAGTTCCTGTTTGAAATTCAGTTCCTTGGTCATAGGAGATACCGATCACAATTATCACGCCGGGGTTCGGCAGCACGAAGGCGAGTCTCCCGCTTCCTAAAATTCTCGATACTCCTTGAACCCAATCGCCAGCCTGTTCCGCAAACCTTGCGGAGAATTTTGCGGGCCGGAGCATATGAACCTCGGTCCGCAGACATCGGTTCGACTCAGAGCCGAGATCCAGGCTCAGCACAGAAAAAATCGGCGAAGACGAAGCGGTCTCGCGTGACGATTTCGCCGGCGACGAGGCGGAGCGGCGCGGAAAACATGGGGCCCGCATAGACGCAGGTATGGAACTCGCCGCGTTCGGCGCAGGGATCGATTTCGGGCGGAAAATCGCGCAGCAGCTCTTCGTCGAATTCGCGGCCGGCGAAGCTCGCCGGGAGCTTTTGTGTGTCGACGCAGGAGATGCGCGCGCGCAAACCGCCGGCAATCATTTCGCGGGCCAGCAGGTCGGTGGGAATCTTCCAGAGAGGAAAGAGCGGCCGGAGGCCGGTGGGCGCGAGATTCTTTTCGCGGTAGGCGCGGACGTCTTCAAGGAAAAGATCCCCGAAGGCAATGGCTTCAATGCCATCGTCCACGGCTTGGTGGCAGACATCGGCCATGCGCTGCTCGTAGATTTCGTTGGAGCACGGCCAGGGTAGCGGGACAACCCAAAGCGGCAATCCGGCGGCCGCGGCCTGTGCTTCAAGCACGGTGCGGCGCACGCCATGCATGGCCACACGGTCGAATTCGATATTCACGGTGGTGAGCAGGCCGCATAACTCGATGGCAGGATCGCGGCGCAGGACATGGAGGGTCCAGGCGCTGTCTTTACCGCTGCTCCAGGAAAGGAGGGTGCGTGTCATAAATGCGGCTTCTAGTTACCGGCTCCTAGCTTCCAGCTCGGTGGCTCACTTTGCGAAGAGCGAGAGATCGATGGCGTCGCCCATGGTTTTATAGCCGGCGTCTCCCGGGTGCAGATGATCGCCGGAGTCGGCGGCGGCGCTGAAGTGCGTGGGATTCGCCGGGTCTTGCGTGGCTTTATCGAAGTCGATGACTCCGTCGAAGGTTCCACTGGTGCGGATCCAGTTGTTGACGGCCTCGCGAATCTGCTCGCCTTTGTCGGTGGAGTATCCGGCTCCGCCATAGGGCGTGAGTGTGGCGCCGATGGCCTTGATGCCATGCTCGTGCGCGGCGTCGGCGATCTGTTTGAATCCCCACTCGAGCTGTTCGGCTGTGATCATGTCGGTCGCTATCTCGGCACGCTGCAGGCGGCCGATATCGTTGATGCTCTCGAGCACGATGACATAGCGCACGCCGCTCTGCGAAAGAACGTCGCGGGCGGTGCGCGAAACTGCGCTGGGGCCGTAGCCCTCGTTCAGCACGCGATTGCCGCCGATGCCGACATTGAGCACGCCAACGTTCTTGAGATTGGGATCTGCCTGCAGGCGCGCAGCGAGAAAGTCGGGCCAACGGCGATTGGCGTTGTGCGTGGAGAGCGCACCGTCGGTGATGGAGTCGCCGAGCGTAACGATAGCGCTCGAGCCGGGCGAAGCCGACACATCGATGCCGTCGAGGAAATACCAGGAGGTGATGGTGGTGGGCTGCGGCAGGTCGGGCGCATTGGCAACATCGCCCATCGCGACAAAATTGTCCTGATCGGCGAAGTCGTGGAAGGTTTCGGCGCGCATGACCTGCGGCGGCAAGTAAAAGCTGATAGCCAGATCGGAGAGAGGCGCGACTGAAAGTGCGACGGGATCGGAGAAGATTTCGGCGCCCGGAGGAATGTTCACGGAAGCCGCCCCGCCAAAAGTGATGGCGTGGTCACTGCCGGCCTGGATAGCGCTGCCGCCGGCGCTGAGCGCGACCTGCGCGTCGCTGATGGTGAGGGGATCGGTGCCGTAGGCATTGGTGAAGCGAACGCGGATTTGCGGTCCGCCGGCAGAGATGTGCGCGATTTCGCGCAGGGTGACGCCGGAGAGCATTCGGACGCGAGAGCTGCCGTCAGCCAGCATGGAGGCCGTGGCCCAGGTGCCGACCCATTGTGGATGGGGCGCGGATTGGGCGTGAGATGGGGCGAAGGGCGCAAAGAGCGCGGCGACAGCAACAACCAGCAGGCAGCGTTTGAACATGATTCCTCCGGGGCTCTTCAGGAGCTCCGGCTGATCACTTTATCAGACTTCCTGCTTCTACCGCGCGCACCAGTTTCAGAGTGCGGAATCAGCGGACGTCGACGTCGGCGCTGAGGGGCGTGTTCTCGCTTGAATCACCTACGCGAACGACGAATTTGCCGGGGTCGATGGTCCAGTTGTGCGCCGATTCGCTCCAGTAGCTGAAGGCGCGGGCGTCGAGCGAGAGCGTGACGTGCTGCGTCTGGCCGGGATCGAGGCGGACTTTCGCGAAGCCTTTCAGTTCGCGCTCGGGGCGATCGACTTTGGCTGATGGATCGGAGACGTAGAGCTGGGCAACTTCGGCCCCGGCTACGCTGCCTGTATTGGTGACGTCGAAGCTGACGGAGACATTGGCACCGGAGGCCGCCGCTGCGGGCGCCTGGAGATTGGAGAAGCTGAAGGTGGTATAGCTCAGGCCAAAGCCGAATGGGAAAAGCGGGTGCTTGCCGGTGGTGGTCCAGTAGCGATAGCCGACCATCAGTTTGTCGCCGTACTTAAGGTGCTCGACGGTGTAATCGAGGGGCTTGCCGTTGTCGCCAACAGTGTGCAGCACGGAGTTGGCGGCCGGGTCGCCGTGATACCACTTCGCGGAGGGATTATCGTCCCAGGTGCGATCGAAGCTGACGGGGAGTTTGCCCTCGGGATTGTGTTTTCCGAAGAGGATTTGCGCAAGAGCCGAGCCACCCTCCTGGCCGGGATAGTAAGCGTGGACGAGAACGGGGACCTTCTCGAGCCAGCGGGTGGTGTCGAAGCCGCCGCCGGCGTCGGCGACGACAATGGTGTGTGGATTGACAGCAGCAACCTGCTCGACGAGCGCGTCCTGGCCCCAGGGCAGGGTGAAGGTGCGATCGTGGCCTTCACCCTCGAGATGGTCATTGAAGCCGATATCAACGATGGCCACATCGGCAAGCGCGGCGATGTTTTTCTCGTCGGGCGTGATGAGGTCGGCCGCGGCAACAACGCCGAATCCGAAGCGGGAACTGGGAGAGTATGGCAGATAGTCCGCGCGTATGTTGACGGTCTGGCCGACGGCGAGATCAAAGGCGGTGTGATGCGGGACCTGTCCCTCTGCCTGAACCTGGTCGAGAAGCTGTTTGCCGTCGACGAATACTTTGTAGGCGTCTGAGCCGCCAGAGGCGGCAATCAGCAGGTACCGGCCGGCGCGATCGGCTTGGAATGACGATGTGTACCGGATACTGCGCGGCTCGGGATCGACCGGCCCCCATTGGTCGTCGCGGTAGTCGTTCACGCGCGGGAGCGTCGCAGTTTGCGGCGTGCCCGAGAAATTGGCGCCCGCAAACGTCTCGACTTTGACGCCGTTCTGCCAGTGGGTGTTCTTGAAGACGTCGCTCATCTCAGGCAAACCATGGCTGTAGAGCACGTGGACATTGGGGCCGGCAAGATTGGCGATACCGGTGAGCAGGCTGACCGGCTCAAATGGAGTTGCAAAGGATGAGCCTCCACCTCCGGTGACCGCAGGATAAGCATTCGGTCCGATGACGGCGATGGTTTTGATTTTTGTGGGGTCAAGGGGAAGAAGATTTCCGTCATTCTTGAGCAGCGTGATGCTCTCGAGGGCTTCCTGGAGCGCGAGAGGACGATCGGCGACTGAGTAGGTTGATACGTTGGGATCGAATTGGGGACGGGCGGTGAAGCCGTAGCGCAGCTCGGCACGGAAGAGCCGCAGGAGATGCTCGTCGATGGTGGACTCTTTGACCTGGCCGCTGCGCACCGCGGGAATCAGGTTTTTCGCGTTCATAAACCTCGGGCTGGGCATTTCGAGATCGAGCCCGTTATTGCAGGCCGCGACTCCGTCGTAGGTCGCGTCCCAATCGGACATAAGAACGCCCTGAAACCCCCAATCGCCTTTGAGAACCTTGAGATTGAGAAAATCGTTCTGTGTGGCGTGAACGCCATTGACGAGGTTGTAGGAGTTCATAACCGCATCGACGTGGGCCTTGATGACGGCAGCCTCGAAAGTCGGCAGGTAGATTTCGCGCATGGTGCGCTCGTCGACGTCCGCGCTGGCGTTGTGGCGGTTGAATTCCTGATTGTTGAGGGCGTAATGCTTAATGGTGGAGATGACGCCCTGCGACTGCACGCCCTCGATAAACGGGACAACGAGGGTGGCGTTGAGATAGGGATCTTCGGACAAGTATTCGAAGTTGCGGCCCGCCAGCGGCGAGCGCGCTATGTTGACGCCAGGGCCGAGCAGGAAGTTGACGCTGCGCGCGCGGGCGTCGCGGCCGAGGCCCTCACCGATCTGCCGCGCCAGATCGGGATCCCAGGTGGCGGCCAGGGATGCGCCCGAGGCATAGGCCGTGGTCGGGCCCCATGTGCGCACGCCGACCGAGGCATCGGACATCTTGAAGCGAGGCAGATCGATCGGCGGCATGGGCCGGGTAAACATATCGTTGATGCCGCCGAGGAGCTCGATTTTCTGTTCAAGTGTGAGTTTGGCGATCATGGCCTGGGCCTGGGCTTCGATGGCGGGTGAGTCGGGCGCGGGGCCCTGGGCCCAAGAGGCACCGGCGGCGCAAGCGAGGGAAAGAAGAGCAAGAAAACGTAGAGGCGTACGTCTCAGAAGATTTTTCATCACCGGCCAAGTTAACTCAAATGGGGCGGGAATGTATAGCAGAGAATGGCTGAAGCCCAGAAAACAATCGATTGTTGAGAGGTTTTCTGATATCCCGCAAAGGCCCGGATTGATCTCTGGAAGCGGGGCTTAGAGATTCATCTGAGGAATCAAGGATCTATCGGATTGTGGCCGATTTGTGACTCGAATCACCTCTCGTGGTGAATGATGTCACTGCCCTGCCGAGGTGCAAGGCGCAGACTCAGATTCCAATAGCTAGAAATAGGCCAGCAGCGGGATGCGGTATGGGCTTTGAGAGCGGTTTGAAGACAATTGTTGTGGCGACAGACCTGGAGGGACAAGCCGAGGCAGCGCTGGAGTATGCACGCAAGCTGGCTGCGAGCTACCGGTCGCGGATTGTGCTGGCCCACGGGCTTGACCCGATGGAGTATGCCGCGGTGGACGATGTGCCGGGCGCGGTGCTGGGTCACATGACAGAAGCCGCACGCAAGGTGCTGGACCGGCTGGCGGGAGAACTGTTGCACGAGGGAATTCACAGTCACTCGGAGATCCGGCAGGGCGCAGTTGCCGAGATGCTGGTGGAAGTCGCGAAGCAGTATGGCGCCGGATTGATTGTGATCGGCACCAAGGGCCAACAGGGGGCTGGGCCCATTGTGGTTGGAGCGGTGGCAGAGCGGATGGTAAGGCTTGCGCCGTGCCCGGTGCTGGCTGTCGCGGCCGATTGGAACGCTGGTCCGAACCGCCCCACGCCCGGCGGCCCGGTGCTGCTGGCAATGGAGCGCAATGAAGCAGCCGCGGCGGCCGCGGCGACAGCGGCTTCTCTGGCGGAGACATTCGAACGGCCGCTGCTGGTGCTTCACGTTCGCACTGCGGCCGAGCAGGCTTCGGGGCTGAATCCATGCACCGTGATGGAAGATCAAGGGATTCGTTTTCAAAATGCCATTCAAGTGCGTTGCCTTGTGAAAGACGGCGATCCGGCTGAAGCCTTCCGAGAGACGATTGCCGAGTGCCACCCATGCATACTGGTGGCGGGTGTAAAGCGCGCGAGCAGCTCGCCGGGTCCACACGGAACGGCGTATCACTTGCTTTCTTCATCGCGCGTGCCGGTTCTTTGCGTGCCGCCGGAGATGACGGGCGCCGGCAAGGATCGGGAGAACGATCCCAGCGGCATTGTTGTAGGCAAGCGCTGAGCCGCGTGAAGAGCAAGGACTGTGGCGCCGATTCGAGAGGCGCCGGCCATCGGCAACGGGATAAGCGGGCCCCGGGACAAGAAGCGCCTATCAAACAGGCGGACAGCGAGAATCATGGCAGACCTCACGGTTTCATCTGAATCGCGTTTGGAGCGTTTGGCCGCAGTCGCGGCGCATCCGCTGGCCGAATTGCTGGACTGCCCGCAGGATGCCGGGACTCTGCTGACCAAAGTATCGCGGACCGTCGACTTCGACGCCGGAGAGGCTGTGTTTCGCCAGCACACAACCGCAAAAGGGCTGTACGTGGTGGTGTCGGGTGAATTTGTGCGCAAAGCCGAGCGCTTCAAAATGTCGGTGACTCTGGGAAAGACGCGGCCTGGAGACCTGCTGGAGTTGGCCGCCGCGCTGGGTGACGGCCGCCATACCTACACTTTAAGCGCGGTGAGTTCCGGGTCGCTGCTACTGCTGCCGATCGATGCGCTTCGCCGGGCGTTTGAGGGTTATCCGCCGCTGCGCATGCGGCTGCTGGAGGAGCTGGCCCGCGAGGTTTCGCGCGCCTACATTACCTGCTGCTTGAGCCGCGTGGTGCCCGGGCGGCGGCACGCGAGAGCCTGCTAACAGAGTTGGCCGCACAGAAGTGAGCCCCAGCGGCCAGTGTTGTCGCTCGACGATCGAAGACAGCGGAAGATCGACGGGGACATCCCCGGCCGGCAGCTACTGCAGGCTGCGGATCTAACTCCTACTTCGGCAATCTATTTCCTCGAATAGATGGGGCTAGGGGACCCAGAGCCTGATCGTGTGATTTAGATCACATGATCGGCCTGGAACGGCGGATACAGTGGTGAATGCGCTAATCCTTGGCCGCGCGGGAACTGGTTGAGGGCAGCTGAGCAGCAATAAGGACAGTGCCCTTGGCTCAAACCTGCTACTGGCCGGTCCGAACGGGCGGGGAAATGCGTTATACTTCGGTTAATACTGGCCGACAATAGGATAGGTATGGCTTCGCTCCATTCCCATCACGCTCCGGAAGATTGCCTGAATTGCGAGCACCGGCATCTGCGCATGTTCTGTAATTTGACGCCGGAGGCGCTGACGGACTACGACCATATCGGGATCATGATGAGTCACGCTCGGGGAGCCAAGCTGTTCACCGAAGGGGATCCGGCGCGGAATGTTTTTGTCATCTGTTTCGGGCAGGTGAAGATTTCGTCGACTTCGCGCGACGGCAAGACGATGATCCTGAAGATTGCCGGGCCGGGCGATGTGATGGGACTGAGCGCGGTGCTGGCCAACGTGCCGCACGAGGTGACGGCCGAGGCCATTGAACCCTGCCAGGTAAAGACGGTACGCAAACAGGAATTTGTTGAGTTCCTGGGGCGGCACGGCATCGCCTCGATGCACGCAGCGCAGGCGCTTTCGGGCGAGTACCTGACCGTATTTCACGATGCCAAGCGGCTGGCGCTTTCGGGCTCCGCTGCAGGACGGCTGGCGCGATTGCTGCTCGACTGGGGCCGCGCGGCGGCCAACGGCAAGCCGGAGATCCGATTCACCATGGCGCTGACGCACGAGGAGATCGCGAATATGGCGGGCACCTCGCGCGAGACAGTGACGCGGCTGCTGAATCAATTCCGCCGCGACCAGTGGATCACCATCAAGGGCACGAGTCTGACGATTGTGAAGCCCGACCAGTTGGAACGGTTGACGGCGTAGAAACGCTGCGCCAGAACGTAGGGCCAAATCCTCCATTCCCCCCGCCGCGGCTGCTGATCTCTGTGCAGCGCAAGGACTGAAGCCTGCTTCCCACCCCCTGAAAGAATGGCAGGTGTAGAATCTCCCCCATGGCGCAAACTGAGATCTCAAATAGCGCAATTAATAAGGCGTTCATCGGGATATCTCGGCGGGCCGAGACCGTCGACCGAAAGACGTTGGTCCAGACGTTTGTGGACATTGGACCCCTCTTTACGGTGCTATCGTCGCGCGACCACCAGATTGTCTATGGAAGGCGCGGCACTGGTAAGACCCACGCATTGGTTTATCTAGTCGAGCGGGAATTCGCTCGAAAATCGGCCGCCGTTTTCGTCGATCTGCGAAATATTGGATCCTCCGGAGGATTCTACGGCGATGCGGACGTTCCACTTTCGCAGCGCGCCACACGTCTTGCATTGGATTTGCTCGGCGCAATCCACGAGGAGCTCTACAACTCCGTCCTGTCGCTCGACTGCGATCTTTCTAGGGTTGGCCCGGCACTCGATGAGCTGGCCGCCGCCTCAACTGAAATTGAGGTGAAGGGTGAAACCGTTGTCGAGTCCTCTGCCACGAGTGCCGAGACGCGCGAGGGGGGCATGCAAGCCAACCTCGTTTTTCAGCCATCTCCATCGATCAACGTCGGTACTTCCTCAAAAACGAGCGAGACGGCGGGAGACGCGCTCAAGGTTTCCCAGACCGGCAACTACAGATACAGGCTTCATTTCGGCCGCGTGAGCGCGGCATTGGCCAAGGTGGTATCAGCTCTTCCTGACGGCACATTACTGGTCATTCTAGACGAGTGGAGCACAATCCCATTGGAGCTGCAACCATACCTGGCTGACTTGGTGCGGCGAGCTCTGTTTCCGGTGCCAGGGCTCACGATTAAGATCGCTGCAATCGAGCAGCGGACTAATTTCAAGATTGGCGAGGGTAAGGATTACACGGGAATTGAGGTAGGAGCAGACGCATCAGCTGACGTTGACCTCGACGACTATATGGTCTTTGACAATAACGAGGAGAAGGCAATTCAGTTTTTCAAGGAGCTCGTTTTTAGCCATTACAGGTCGGAGGGGTCAGGGACAGAGGAGATTAATCCAAAACCGAAATTCTCGACAGCAGACCAATTGATTCAAGCGGCATTTACGCAACACAACGCGTTCGAGGACTTCGTGAAATCAGCGGAGGGCGTGCCGCGAGATGCGTTCAACGTTTTGTCAATTGCAGCACAAAGGGGAATCGAGGAAAAAATATCCATTCCGACAATCCGAGTTGCAGCCAGGACGTGGTACCAACGTGACAAGGAGGCAGCGATTCGAGCCAACACTGAGGCCCAGGCCCTACTCAACTGGATCGTAGATGAGGTTATTGCGCATCGAAAGGCGAGAGCATTCCTGCTCCGTACGAATACGCGACACGGCCTAATCGATGCGCTCTTTGATGCTCGACTGCTTCATGTCGTCAAGAAGAGCATCTCCGGACAGGAAGAAGTGGGCGTTCGGTACGACGCGTACAAGCTCGACTATGGC
>Ga0187851_10002225_pt1 | contig 17446 bp, 16 predicted proteins | sample June2016WEW_6_10_FD_132997 | JGI IMG/M metagenome (GOLD analysis project Ga0187851, IMG submission 132997) | Peatland microbial communities from SPRUCE experiment site at the Marcell Experimental Forest, Minnesota, USA - June2016WEW_6_10 | ecosystem: Environmental > Terrestrial > Soil >...
CACGATCATGCCGGTCACCGGGTCGGGCTCGCCTTCGAGCGTCACCTCCAGCACGAAGTTATGGCCGTGGCCCTGCGGGTTGGCTTCCGCGCCGTACAGCGCTTCGTTGGCCGCGCGGTCCAGCGCCGGGTTCGAGCACGTATGCGACGCGGAGAACTCCACCTGGCGGGTGATCAGCATCGGGGCAAATTCTTTCCTCTCTATTGTGATGCGTTCCGGCACGGGATGGGTCCAATCGCCGGAGCGTTTGCTTGCGTACAATGAGAAGGCAACGGTATGGATTCAACGCGAACCGTCAAATACTTACTGGCCGGAGTCGTGGTCCTGGCTGCCGGCCTATTCTGGGTGGTCACGGATGCGTTCACGGAGCGCGTCGTCGAAAAGGGGCAGACGGCGCCCTATTTCGAGATTAAGACCGACAGCGGCCGGACCTTGACGCCCAAGGATTTCGGCGGCAAACTGCTGGTGCTGAATTTCTGGGCCACCTGGTGCCCGCCCTGCGTGGCCGAAACGCCATCGCTGAACGAGATGGCAAAGCAGTTGAAGGCGCAGGGGGTCGTGGTGGTTGGCGTGAGTATCGATAAGAACCCGGACGCCTACCGTGCCTTCAACGAGCGCATGCACATCGGCTTTGAAACGATGCGCGACCCGGGGGCCCGGATCAGCTCCAGCTTTGGCACCTTCAAGTTCCCCGAAACCTACCTGATCACCCCCGACGGGCGCGTGGTGGACAAGATCATTTCGGACCAGGACTGGATGAGTCCCGAAGCGCTGGAGTCGCTGCGCTGCAAGGTTGAGTTCCACCCCGGTTGTCCCGCCACCCGCGACGAAGCAGTAGGCTCTCAATCCGAAACCGCGAGATAACAAGCCGCCAACGCCCACTATAAGACAGGAACGCACGTTTCTCGCACGCGCTGGAAACGTCCGGCCTGGCGTACGGCATTCACGGAAATCGGGACTCAAGCATGAAGCTGCCCAATGGCGACCGCGCCATTGTCGATATTCGGAAGTTCCTCGACTACTGTCTAAACCCTCAGCACCCGCGCGGCCGCAACAAGGCCCGTGTTTTCGCATCCGTTGGAATCCGGGAGGCCGATGCGCGACTGCTCCTCATGGCAGTCCTTGCCGCGGCGAAAGCGAACGAAGCTCAAGCGGGCGGTGCGAGTGCATACGGGCAGCGCTACATCGTCGATTTCGATTTGGCCCGCCCCGAAAGAGCCATTAGAATCCGCAGCACGTGGATGGTGAGGAACCGAGAGAACTTGCCGCGTCTGACCAGTTGTTATGTACTGTAATAAGAAGGACTCTCACGATGGGCATTGAGATCCATTCCGTCGTGGCGCTCCTCGAAGACCTGCCCGGCCAGGGCCTGATTCGCGGCCAGGTTGGCACGGTCGTCGAGCTGTGGGCTCCAGGTGTCTACGAGGTGGAGTTCGCTGGCGACAACGGCGAGACATATGCCATGGTCGCGCTGAAAGCTGAGCAACTCATCCGCCTGCATCACGAACCGGTCCATCAGGCCGCATAGGGCGCCTCCCGATCGCTCCAGATGGCCGGGTTCCCGATGCCTATTCGCCCCCCGCGGCGCTGGTGAGTTCCGGCGCCTGGATGGCTCGCACGGTTCGGTCTAGCACTACGGGTTCAGGCATCTCGCGCGAGCCCGCGGCCTGCAGTTCGCGGAATCTGCGGGTCGTCACCAGCACCCGCGCTTCCAGCGTGCCGACCGCATCGTTGTAGCTCCGGACGGCCCGATCCAGGGCCTCGCCGACACCCCCGAAATGGCCCGCCAGGACCGCCACGCGGTCGTAGAGTTCTTTGCCCAGATCGCAGATTTTCTGGGCGTTTTCCTCGACTGACTCCTGCCGCCAGCCGTAGGCCACGGCCTTTAGCAAGGCGATCAGCGTGGCCGGCGTGGCGATCAACACCTTGCGCTCGACGCCGTATTCAAGCAGGCCGGGGTCCTTCTCGAAGGCCGCGCCGAGGAACGGATCGCCGGGCAGGAAGGCGACGACGAAGTCGGGCGTCTTGTCGAACTGTTCGCAGTAGTTCTTGGAGCCGAGCCGCGTGATGTGGTCTTTCACCTGCCGCGCATGGTCCTGCAGGCAGGCCGCGCGCGCGGCCTCGTCGGGGGCTTCGAGGGCATCGAGGTAGGACTTGAGGGAGACCTTGGCGTCGACCACGATCACGCGCCCGCCGGGCAGGCGGACGATCAGGTCGGGGCGCTGGCGCAAGCCCTCGGTATCGACCGACACCTGCTCGCTAAAATCGCAATGCTCCGCCATGCCGGCCATCTCGACCACGCGGCGCAGTGTGATTTCGCCCCAGCGGCCGCGCGTCTGCGGGGCGCGCAACGCGCGCACCAGTTGCGCGGTTTCGGTTTGTAACTGAACCTGCGATTCGCCCAGCGACCGCACCTGCTGCATCAACCCGGCGTAGGCCCCGGCGCGCTCCTTTTCCATCTCGCCGATGTGGCGGTCCACTTTGTCGAGCGACTCGCGGATCGGCTGGACCAGCGTCTCAACGGCGGCTTTGTGCTGGGCCAGTTCGCCGCTGGCTTCCTTCTGCGTGGTTTCGAGCACCGCCTTCGCCAGGTCGAGGAAACTGCGGTTGTTGGCGTTGAGGGCGTCGGCCGCCAGCGCCTTGAAGTTGTCGCTCAGGCGCTGCTGCGCAAGTGCAACCTCCTTCTGCTTCTCTTCCTGGGCTCGGTCCCTATCGGCCAATTGCGCTCGTAACGCCGCAGTTTCGTGTTCGGCGGCGAGGCCGCCGGCTGAACCGAACAGCCATCCGGCGAGCACGCCCAGGGCCAGGCCGGCCAGCAAACAGGCGACGTAGATCAGGTATTGCATGGCGTCTCCATCAATATCAGAGCCGGCAGGAAAAGGGAAGGCGCGCGGGTGCGCAGAAGCGGCGCCGCGGTTGACCCGAGCCGGAGCGATTGCGTAACTATTGGATTACTTCGCAGCGGCCGTGGTTGGAGGAGTGGCGCAGGCTTCGATCCACAACTCTCGCAGGGGAAGGAGATCTCGTCTTGTTATCCAGGGTGGGAAGCATGGCGCGGCGGGCGGCGGCATGGGGCGAACTAGCGTTGGAGTGGTGTGCCGACGCCGCGGAAAAGCACTGGTTGTTGGGGCTGGTTCTGTTCACCGCCGCCTACGCCACCGCGACGATCGCGCGCAGCCTCAAAAAACCGTTGTGGTTCGATGAGCTGTTCACGTTCTACATCTCCCGCTTGAGTTCTTTCCAGGAGCGGTTGCCGGTCGCAGTGTACGATGGGCATCCGCCGTTTTTCTACAGCCTGACGCACTCCTCGATGCGGCTGTTCGGCGAGTGCAGCCTGGCGGCACGCCTGCCCGAAATCATCGGAGTCGGACTGCTGTCGATCAGCCTCTTTTTCTTCGTCCGGCGATGGTGTCCCGCGATCTATGCTTTCCTGGCCGCGGTACTTCCGTTGCAGACGCTGGCCTATTCGTACGCGATCGAAGCGCGCCCGTACGGCATCGTTCTGGGGATGGCCGGAGTGTCGCTGCTGGCGTGGCAATCGGCGGGTGAGGCGAGACACAGGTGGGCGTGGCTGGCCGTTCTGGCACCGAGCATCGCGGTCGCCGTGAGTAGCCACTTTTTCGGCGTGCAGGTGGTCCTGCCGCTGCTGGTGGGAGAGGCCTTGCGGGTGCTGGAACGCAGGAAAGTGGATTGGGGCGTGACCGGCGCCATCGTAGTGGGCGTGCTGCCGGTCCCGTTTCTGCTGAGCGTGGCCCGCGCGATGATCTCAGCCCAGTTCACGCTCACGAAGACGTCGGCTATCTTCAGCGCGAAACCGTCGCTGCCCAGGCTGCCCGGTTTCTACGAGGCGCTGCTGCATCCGTTGGTGGTGCCGTTCGCGCTGGCCTTCGTCGTATTGGTGGTGGGCGCCCTGATCTGGCCGGAGGCTTCGGGGCGCGAACAACCGGCGCGGCGGCGTGTGCCGCGGCCCGAGCTGGCCGCGGCCCTGACCTACCTTTGCATACCGGCCTTGATGTTGCTCGGGACGGGTTTGACCACCGGCTACTTTGCCAACCGCTACGCCATCAGCGCGGTGGTCGGGGTCGCGGTGTTGTTCCCGTACCTGCTCAGCGCGGGCTGCGGGAGACGGGCGCTGGCTCCGATTGCCTTCATGGCGGGAGTCCTGCTGGTGTGGGGCGAGCAGACACTGGCTACGCCGCCGCAGCCTGAGGACCGGTCGGGCATGTTGAAGGTCGATTCACCGCTGTATCCGAGCAACGACGATCTGCCGATCGCCGTAGCGGATCTGCTCACGTTTCTGCCATCCGCGCACTACGCACCGGCGCAGTCCGTGGGGCGAATGCATTACCTGACCGACGTTGAGTACGTGGTGCGCCGGCCGCGGTTCACGGGCGAGGTGTCGCTGGCGAGCGACCGGCAACTGTTTCCGGGCACGATCGTCGACTATGGACCGTTTGTGCGCACGCATGCGAAGTTCTGGGTGTACGTGGTTTCCCATCCGGAAGCGGAGTGGCTGCCGTCGAGGCTGATGGCCGAGGGCTGGAAACTGGAATACAAAGGCCGGCACGGCAACGATTCTCTTTTCCTGGCGACGCGCGAATAGCAGAAAGGACCATTCCGGCGACATGCCAACCGATCCCCGGCCGAGACTCGATCTGGCCATGCCGGTGCACAACGAAGGCCCGAGCATCCAGCGCACCCTGGAGGAGTGGCAGGCCGAACTCTCGCCTGCCATCGACCTGCGTTTTCTCATCGCCGAGGACGGCAGCACGGACGATACGAAAGAGGTGCTGTGTAGACTCGAAAAACGTCTGCCGATGCATCTGGATATCGCCGCGGGCCGGCGCGGGTATGGACACGCCTTGAAAGCGGCGCTGCTCAATGCGGAGACGGAGTACGTGCTGACGTGCGACTCCGATGGGCAGATCGATCCACGGGATTTCTGGAGAGTGTGGGAGGCGCGGGAGCAATACGATCTGATCGTCGGATGGAGGGTGCGCCGCGCCGACCATTGGTTCCGCAAGCTCATGTCGGGAAGTTTCAAGCTGTATCATCGCCTGCTGTTCGGGACGGAACTGCACGACCCGAGCTGCAACCTGATGTTGATGAAACGGGAGGTGGTGGAACGGATCGTCCCGCGGCTCGGGCACCTGGTGGAAGGGTTTCAGTGGGAGCTGACGGCGCGGGCGATTCAAGCGCATCTCAAAATCGGCGAGGTGACGCTGAGCCACAGGCCCCGCGCCAGCGGAGGATCGGCGGTGTTTCAACCGGCACGCGTGCCGGGCATCGCGTATCGCAACGTGGCCGCTCTGCTGAAAGTGTATCTGGACAAGCGGCCCTGAGGGCGGGCGGAAGCACGGCCAGAATCGCTGCCAATGGCGCTTCGCCCCGTCGAAAAAACCCGCCAATCGCCGCCTGGCAGCGCTCGTCCCGAGAGGACACTTTCCTCGGGCTGAGTAATCTTCAACACAGAATCAGCGGCTTACAGCCCAAAAACTGCTCACGTGAGTAATTCTGCCCGCCGGCGGGCGCTGGAGCAAGGCGCGGATTGGCGCTGCGGCGGCCGGTTATCAGGCGACCACAGGCAAGGCGGCGAGTGCCATGGCCATGTCGGCTTCGTCGTAGTTCTGGTCGACGAGTTTGCCGGCGTGGTAGTCGGCGTAGGCCTGCATGTCGAAGTGGCCGTGGCCCGAGAGGTTGAATAGGATGACGCGGCTCGCGCCCTCCTTTTTCGCGAGCAGAGCCTCGTCAACGGCGCAGCGGACGGCGTGGTTGGACTCGGGCGCCGGGATGATCCCCTCGGCGCGCGCGAATTGCACGCCGGCGTCGAAGCAGGTGGTCTGGTGATAGGCCTGGGCCTCGATCAGGCCAAGCTCCTTCACATGGCTGATCATCGGCGCCATGCCGTGATAGCGCAACCCGCCGGCGTGGAAGCCGGGAGGCGTGAAGGTCGATCCCAAGGTGTGCATCTTGGTGAGCGGCGTGAGGTGCGCCGTGTCGCCGAAATCGTAGGTGTAGCGGCCCTGGGTGAGAGACGGGCAGGCGGCGGGTTCGACGGCGATGAAGCGCCGTTTCCGGCCGCCGCGCAGTTGCGCGCCGAGGAAGGGAAATGAGATGCCGGCGAAATTCGAACCGCCGCCGGTGCAGCCGATGATGATGTCCGGGTCTTCGCCGGCCATCTCGAATTGCAGCATGGCTTCCTGGCCGATCACGGTCTGGTGCAGCAGGACGTGGTTCAATACCGAGCCCAGAGCGTACTTCGTGTCCTCGCGCCGGGCGGCCATTTCGACCGCTTCGGAGATGGCGATGCCGAGGCTGCCGGGATGATCGGGATGGGCGGCGAGAATGGCGCGGCCGGCGGCGGTTTCCTGCGACGGCGAGGCGACGCAACGCGCGCCGTAGGCCTGCATCAAGGCGCGCCGGTAGGGCTTCTGATCGTAGGAGCAGCGCACCATATAGACGTCGATCTCGATGCCGAACAGCGCGCCCGCGAACGCCAGTGCGGAACCCCACTGGCCGGCGCCGGTTTCGGTGGCGATGCGGCGCACTCCGGCCTCCCGATTGAAAAACGCCTGGGGCACGGACGTGTTGGTCTTGTGGCTGCCGGCGGGGCTGACGCCTTCGTACTTGTAATAAATGTGGGCCGGGGTATCGAGGACGCGCTCGAGGCGGCGAGCTCGATACAGCGGTGAGGGCCGCCACTGCCGGTAAACGTCGCGCACCGGCTTCGGAATCTCAATCTCGCGTTCGGTTGAGACCTCCTGCAGAATCAGCGCCATCGGGAACAGCGGCGCCAGATCGCCGGGGCCGATCGGCTGGTGGGTGCCAGGGTGCAGAACGGGCGGCAGCGGCACGCTCAGATCGGCGGCCAGGTTATACCAGGACTTCGGAATGCGGTCCTCGTCGAGGGTGTATTTGATGGTTTCATTCATAGGAATAATTAAGCATTGAGTTTATCATTAGCGGCGGGATTTTTGCCCCGCCGCGGCGGTTGTGCGGGCACGGGTTGTCAAAATTCAAATGAACGCGCCCGGCGTCCCCGCGCCCTCAGCGCTGCGGAACCGAGACTGTAATGTTGCGAAACTTCAGGCCGCCGGTGTGGTCGCCCTGAATATAGAACGGACCGGGCTGGCCTTCGTTGGCATCCAGCGCGCCGCCGGTGATGCCCTCGATCTCTTTGTGGTCGATGATGGTGACGCCGTTGCGGACCACCGTGACGATGCGGCCGACCAGCGTGACGTCGAAGGTCTCCCACTTGCCGGGCGTGCGCGGCAATTCGGGGTTGGGCGCGATGCGCCCGTAGATCGAGCCGATGCGCCGCTCGACCGGATTGCTGGTCAGAGGCTCGTATTCGATCTGAACCTCATAGCGGCCGCGCAAGTAGAAGCCGCTGTTGCCGTCGTCCGGACAGTTGACTTCGTAGTGCACCTTGAAATCCTCGAAGACGCGCGTCGATTTAAGGTTCGCGCCGTGCGCGGTGTTCACCAGCAGGCCGTCCTGCACGGTCCAGTGGCTATCGGCCGGATTGCCGATCGGCGACCAGCCGTCGAGGTTGCGGCCGTTGAACAGCGGCTCAGGCTTGGTCCAGGCCTTCGGCGCGGCACGCTTCAACTCCGGCGAGCGCAGACCCGTCAACTGCAGAGTGTTGGACCCGCGTTTCCCGACGCCGCTCAACTTCCCTCCCACGGCTTCGAGTTGCCAGGTGTCGGTCGGGGAGAAGGTGATCGTCAGGTGCGCCCCATCGACTTTGAAATTCTTCACTTCGTAGACGTTGCCACCGGTGGGCTGGAACCACACCGCGAGCTTGCCGTCCTTCTCTGAGATGCCCAGCCAGGCGGCGCGCGTTCCGCCCTGTGTCGTGAGGTTGAAGTCCCACCTGCCGACGAGCGGGTTGGCGCTCTGGTTCGGCTGGGCGAGTGCAGGCAACAGGAGTGCGGCAGCGGCGAGCAGGCGAATCGTGATCTTGTGCATGTTGGCAGTCTATTACAATCGCTGCGCTGGCAAAGCCGCGGGTTCGAGTTGATAGAATGACCCTCTGCCCGCGGCAACGTCAGGTCTTCTGGTTGAACGACACGAATTGGCCGGTGAAAGCAGTGCCAACATTCCTATGCAACTCATTCATCGATACGCAGAGCCGGGACGGCGTGAGGGGCTCAGCTCTTCCATACACCGAATGAAGGGGCAGCGGTTTCGGATCGCTGCCGTGGCCCTCGCGGTTTTCCTGGCGACCCTGCTGGCGAGTTGTGAACAGCAGCAGCGGGCCGCGGTGCGGATGGCGCCGCCGGTTGTGGAAGTGGCGAGCGTGGTGGTGCGCGATGTCCCGATCGTCAAGGAATGGATCGGCACGCTGGATGGTCGCGTCAACGCCGGAATTCGCGCCCAGGTGAGCGGCTACGTCATGGCCCAGGCGTACAAGGAAGGTTCGCTTGTCCACAAGGGCCAGTTGCTGTTCCAGATCGATCCGCGACCCTTTGAAGCGGCATTGAACCAGGCGCGCGGCAATCAGGCGCAGGCCGAGAGCAACGTGCAGTTGGCGCGCGCGAACCTGGCGCAAAACGAAGCCCGCCTGGGCAAGGCGGACCTGGACGTGAAGCGTTATGCGCCGCTGGTTAAGACCCGGGCCATCAGCCAGGAGGAGATGGACAACGCCCTCCAGAGTCAACTCGAAGCGCGGGCCGCGGTCCAGTCCACGCGCGCCGCCATCGAGTCGGCGCAGGCCGCGGTAGCCGCGGTGAAGGCGGCGGTTTACGACTCCGAAGTCCAACTTGAGTTCACCAAGATCAAGGCGCCGATCGACGGCATCGCGGGCATCGCCAAGGTGCAGGTCGGCGACCTGGCCTCGCCTACCAGCGGGGAGTTGACGATGGTTTCCGCCGTCGATCCGATCAAGGCCTACTTCACGGTCAGCGAGCAGGAATACATCGCCCAGCACGGTGGTCAGGCCGGGCCCTCCGCGGAACTCGAGATCATTCTCGCGGACGGGTCGCTGTATCCGCACAAGGGGCGGTTGTTCCTGGAGGACCGGCAGGTGGATGTCGGCACCGGCGCACTGCGCATGGCCGCGCTGTTCCCCAACCCGGGCAACTTCCTCCGGCCCGGCCAGTATGCGCGCGTGCGCTCGGTGGTATCCACTCAGAAGGCCGCGACGCTGGTACCGGAGCGCGCGGTAGGCGAACTGCAAGGTGGCTACCAGGTGGCGGTGGTCAATCGGGATAACACGGTCAGCATCCGCAATGTCCGCGTGGGACCGCGCATTGGCGGATTGTGGGTGATCGAAGAAGGCGTCGCGCCGGGCGAGCGCGTAGTGGTCGAGGGACTGCAGAAAGTCCGTAACGGCTCGTCCGTTACGCCCCAGCCGTATCCGCAGCCGGCGGGGGCGAAGTAGCGGCCATGTCTAATTTTTTCATCGAGCGCCCGATCGTGGCGATCGTCATCGCCATCCTCACCGTGCTGCTGGGCGGCATCTGCCTGGTGACGCTGCCGGTGGCGCAGTATCCGGAAATCGTCCCGCCCGTGGTGCAGGTCAACGCGACGTATTTCGGCGCCGATGCGCAGACCATCGAGCAATCGGTGGCCGCGCCCATCGAGCAGCAGATGAGCGGCGTGGACAACATGCTGTACATGTTTTCCACCAACGCCAACAACGGGGCCATGTCGCTGAGCGTGCTTTTCGACGTCAAGACGCAGCCGAATATCGACCTGATTCTGACGCAGATGCGCGAGTCCCTGGCGGCCACGCAGTTGCCCATGGACGTGGCCAATTACGGCGTCATCGTCAGGAAAACGATGAGCTCTCCGCTGCTGATGCTGTCGCTGTACTCGCCGCGCGGCACGCATGACCGGAACTTCCTGGCGAACTACGCCTACATCAACATGGTCGACGATCTGCTGCGCACACCCGGCGTCGGCGACACGCTGGTGTACGGCGGCCGTTATGCCATGCGCATCTGGGTGAAGCCCGATCAACTGGCCAAGCTGCAGGTGACGGTGCCTGAAATCGCGCGCGCCATTCAGCAGCAAAACACGGTGAATCCTGCCGGCCAGGTGGGCGGCGAGCCCGCGCCGGCGGGCCAGGAATTCTCCTACACGGTGCGCGCGCAGGGGCGCCTGGTGACGACCGACGAGTTCGGAAACATCGTCATTCGCGCCAATCGCGACGGCTCGGTGCTGCGAGTCAGCGACGTGGCGCGCGTGGAGCTCGGCGCCGAGACCTACAACGTCCGCGGCCGCGTGAATGGCCACCCGGCGGCCGTAATTCCGGTCTACCAGTTGCCGGGATCCAACGCACTCGATGCGGCCACGGCGGTGCGCGCCCGCATGGCCGAACTGAAGCAGCGCTTCCCGGACGACGTGGATTACCTGGTCTCGCTGGACACCACGCTGCCCGTGCGCGAGGGCATCATCGAGATTCTGATCACGCTCGCGGAGGCGCTGCTGCTGGTGGCGCTGGTGGTTTACGTCTTCCTCCAGGACTGGCGCGCCACGCTGATTCCGCTGCTAGCCGTCCCGGTTTCCCTGATCGGAACATTCATGCTGTTCCCGGCGTTCGGCTTCAGCGTCAACACGCTTTCGCTGTTCGGCCTGGTGCTGGCGATCGGTCTGGTGGTGGACGACGCCATCGTCGTGGTGGAGGCGGTGCAGCACCACATCGACGAAGGGATGACGCCCAAGGACGCCTCGCGCAAGGCCATGGAAGAGGTGTCGGCGCCGGTGATCGGCATCGCCATCATCCTGGCGGCGGTCTTCGTCCCCACCGTTTTCGTCCCCGGCATCACCGGCCGTCTGTATCAGCAGTTCGCACTCACGATCGCGATTTCGGTCATCATCTCGGCCTTCAACGCGCTGACGCTCAGCCCCGCTCTGGCGTCGCTCCTGCTGCGCCCGAAGCGCGAATCGCATGGGCCGCTGGCCGCGTTTTTCCGGGTCTTCAATCGCGCCTTCGAGCGCAGCCGAAACGCCTACGTCGCGGCCTGCGGCGGGTTGATTCGCAAGTCCGCCATCGCGCTGATCGTCCTGGCCGGCTGCGCCGTGTTGTCGCTGCTGATCGGCCGTAAGCTGCCCACGGGCTTTCTTCCGGAAGAGGATCAGGGCTACCTGCTGCTGTCGGTGCAACTGCCTGACGCGGCCAGTCTGCAGCGCACCGACGCGACCATGCTGAAGATTGAAGAGATCATCAAACAGGTCCCGGCGATCCAGGTTTACACCAGTGTCGTTGGCGTCAATTTCCTCAGCGGTACGCAGAATACCTACTCGGGTTTCTTCTTCGTCAAGCTGAAGCCCTGGGACGAGCGCAAGTCCAAGTCCGACGTCGCCTCCGCATTGTCCGCCGAGCTCACGCGCAAGCTGAGCGCGCTGCCGGACGGCATTTCGTTCTCGATCACGCCGCCGGCGATTCCCGGCATCGGCTCATCCGGCGGCTTCACGTTCATCCTCGAGGACCGTGCCGGAAGGGACATCAACTTCCTCGACGACAACCTGAAGATCTTCCTGCAAGCCGCGCGGAAAAGGCCCGAACTGTCCAACGTGACCACTACGTTTCTGCCTCACGTTCCACAGGTCTACGCGGATGTGGACCGCGACAAGACGATCGCGCAAGGGGTTGCTCCGAGCGACGTCTATCAGACTTTGCAGACCTTCATGGGCGGCTCGTTCGTCAATTACTTCAGCCGTTTCGGCCGCCAGTGGCGCGTTTTTCTGGAGGCCGAAGGCGAGCAACGCACGCGCGCCGAAAACGTCAACCAGTTCTACGTTCGCAACAACCAGGGCGGGATGGTGCCGTTGTCCACGTTGACCACGCTGAAACGCATCTCCGGCCCGGAATTCACGCAACGCTACAACCTGTTCCGCTGCGCGCAGATCTTCGGCAGCGCCGCGCCGGGGTACAGCTCCGGGCAGGCCATGAAAGTGCTGGAGGAGGTGTTTGCGCAGACGATGCCGCGCGAGATGGGCTTCGACTATGCGGGTATGTCCTTCCAGGAGTGGTTGGCCCAAAAGAGCCTGTCGGTGGTCGTGATTTTCGGCATGTCGCTGGTGTTCGTGTTTCTCATTCTGGCGGCGCTGTATGAAAGCTGGACGCTGCCGGTGAGCGTGCTGCTGGGGACGCCGGTGGCCGTGGCGGGCGCGCTGTCGACGCTGGCCATCCGCAAAATGACCAACGATGTGTACGCGCAGATCGGACTGGTCATGCTGATCGGCCTGGCGGCCAAGAACGCGATTCTGATTGTCGAGTTCGCCCGCGTGCGCTACGAGGGCGGCATGGGGCTGGCCGAGGCCGCGCTGGCCGCGGCCCAGCTGCGCCTGCGGCCGATCCTGATGACCTCTTTTGCATTTATCCTGGGCTGCGTTCCGTTGTGGATGGCGACTGGCGCGGGCGCGATTGCGCGCCGCGTTGTGGGCAGTTGCGTCATCGGCGGAATGATGGCCGCCACCTGCATCGCCGTGCTGTTGATTCCGGTCACGTTCTACCTGATGGAACGGCTCGGCGGAAAGCGGCATGCGGGGCAGGCCGAGGAAGGACCGCGTTCATGAGGAGCATCCCGTTAACACTTGCGCTCGGCGCGGCGGTCATGCTCGGCGGCTGCGTCGTCGGTCCGAAATATAAGTCTCCGGCGGTGAACTCGCCGCCCGCCTTCCGCGGCCAGGAGGACGCCGCGCAGCCAGCCTCCATCGCCGATCTGCCGTGGTGGGAAGTCTTCCAGGACCAGACCCTGCAGGGCCTGGTGCGCATCGCCATCGCCAACAATTACGACCTCCGCATCGCCGTCCGCCGCGTCGAGCAGGCGCGCGAGCTTTCCGTGCAGGCGCGCTCCGAATACTACCCCGGCGCGGGATATGAAGTCGGCGTCAGCGGCGGTAAGAATGAAGAGCTCGGCACTCCGACTCCTAACAACGGCAAGACGACCGCCGCCGCCATACTCGGCTTGGGCGCGACCTGGGAACTCGACTTGTGGGGCCGCATCCGCCACATGAACGAAAGCGCGCTCGCCGCATACCTGGCCAGCGATTACGCGCGCCGCGGCGTGATCCTGTCGCTCACGACCGGGGTGGCGCAAGCGTATTACGAACTGCTCGAACTCGATCTCCGGCTGGATATCGCGCGCCGCACCGTCGAGGCGTTCCGCGGCAGTCTGGGCATCTTCCAGCAGCGGCTGGAGGGCGGCACCGCGTCCCGCCTGGAGACCACGCGCGCCGAGGGCGCCCTGGCGTCGACCGCGGCCGAGATTCCGGAAATCGAGCGCCAGATCGCGCTCAAGGAGAATGAGCTTCGCATTCTGCTGGGCAGCAATCCCGGGCCGATCGAGCGCCACGCCCTGCTCCTCGATCAGACGGTGCCGCCCGGCGTGCCGGCCGGCCTGCCTTCGGCGTTGCTGGAACGGCGGCCCGACGTGTTGCAAGCCGAACAAGCGGTTCGCTCGGCCAATGCGCAGATCGGCATCGCCCAGGCGGCGTTTTTCCCGACGATCGGCCTGACGGCACTATTGGGCCGGATGAGCTCGCCGCTCGACGACATGCTGGCCGGGCGCATGAACGTCTGGTCGCTGGCCGCCAACATGACCGGGCCGCTGTACGCGGGCGGCTCGCTGCGTTCGAAGAAACGGCAGGCCATCGCGGCCTGGGAGCAGGCGCGGCTCGAGTTCCAGCAAACGGCGATGAATGCGTTCCGCGACGTCTCGAACGCATTGATCACGCGGCAACGGCTGGAAGCGATTCGCGTCGAGCAACAGCGCGCCGTCGAAGCCTACAAAGAAGCCGTGACCGTCTCGACCCAGCGCTACCAGGCCGGCAAGTCGAGCTATTTTGAGGTGCTGGAGGCGGAGCAACAACTGTACCCGGCCGAGAATGCGCTGGCACTGACGGAACTGAATCGCCGCATCGTCATCGTCCAGCTCTACCAGGCATTGGGCGGCGGCTGGAACCTGAAAAACGCCGAGTGGAGCGGCCCGCCGTCGGCAACGCCGGCAGCGCCATCAAAATAGTCCCAAACTGGGGAACGGGAAAAACCGGAAACCCTCCCCCGATTCCAGGCCGGCACCCGGATCCCCGCGTCCGCCAGATTGTGGGCCATCAGGCGCAGATACGTCGATCTGTCGGCATCCTTGAAAAAGAGCCGCTGCCGGTGGGTCCCCCGTTGGGTGATGTGGTGCGCCTGACCAGGCAGGACGCAGCGTTGGTTTTTCGCCATCCTGATTCAATAGTGCTCGGAAATCTTCGAGAATCTCCAAACTGGCACAGCCCTCCGCCACCTTGGCCCCAGTAACCAACTGCTCGTGTCAGGCTGTTGCCATGAGACTCCGTCACACCTTATGGGATGAAAATCGTGCGGAGTGGGGACACGGAGAATCAGCGACTTAGAGATGACTTTCGAGAGTGCCCTTTCGCCTGAAGCCAACGAGCAATTGCTGCACCTGAAGTGCGAAGTTTGCCGACAGGCAATCGGCAAAGCCGGGTCTGCGAGTCCCAAGGGCCTTCCCATATGCCCGCCGTTTGGTTGTTTGCTTGCTTAGCCGCGTTGAAATGTTCCGTCCAGAGACGTTCGGTCCTTGTCGTGCTCTGAAGTGACACGAAGGGCGGCTGCGCTCCCGCTCGGAGAAGAACCATGCACGACGCACACCAGAAAGCCACCGGGCAGCACGGACTTGCGGCACACGCCCATCGTGCGGCTGCCGAAGATGACGCAAAAGGGGATCGCGCAGCGGGAAACTGGCATTCGGAACGAGCACTGAAGCGCCGAATGATGCTCGGGCTGTTGGTGGTCGCAAACTTCGCCGCCCTCCCCATGCTGGCACAGGCGCAAGCGCCGCCCGATTCGGGGAATTCCTCTCAACCTATTGCCAGCACAACCCCGGCGCAACCAGGCCTGGCGTACACGCATCCGTCGCAGAAAATCAAGATCTATAACTACCTCTTCGACACGTTCGGCCCGTATCCCTTCGTCGGCGCAGCCCTCGCGGCTGGCATTAACCAGGCCAGTAATTCACCTCCGGAGTGGAAGCAAGGCGCTGCGGGTTACGGCCAACGATTCGGGTCCAACCTCGGAATCGCAGCGGTAACCATGACCACGCGCTATGCGCTGGCAGAAGCCTTCAAGCAAGACTCGATGTACTACCGCTGTGAGTGCACAGGCGTGGGTCCACGCCTGAAACATGCCGTGGTTTCGACCTTCACCGCACGCCGCGGCGCGGACGGCCACCGCGTCTTCTCTATCCCCGCGCTCGTTGCGCCGTATGTGGGCACGATGACGGCCGTCTATGCCTGGTATCCCAGCCGCTACGACGCCAAGGACGCGTTCCGCCTGGGCAACTTCAACATGCTGGCATATATGGGCGGCAACATCGCCCTTGAGTTCCTCTACGGCGGGCCCCACTCGCTGCTTACCCGCATGCATTTAGACAACCGGCACGGAGCGCCAAGTCCGGATTCGAAGCCTTGATCGACTGGAAATTGAGGGCGGTCGCCGGCATGGGCGAACGGGCGAAGGGCGAACGGGTCAGCCTGACCCGTTCGCCCAGCGTTTGTGTCAGGCTGACCCTTTCGCAGTAGATGGGGCATGCCAACGGAGCCGAATACGAGAATTCTGAGAACCAGAGCATCGGATGAGAACGGTCGCTTATTCCTTACCCCTCATGCGTGCTTCGAGGTGCTTTGCGCAAGCCTCCGCCGTGGTTTGCTGTCCGTGCATCGTGCTTTTCTTGTCTACAGCGTATGCAAACACAACCTCTCCGGTCTTCTTGTCGGTCATCGAGACACTGGCCGCGGCGTCGGAGTGGATGTTCCCCATGAACACAATCTTCGCCCAACCGGCCTTCTTGTCCTCCGAGGTTCCAGCAATGATGTAGTCGGCTTGATCCTTGTCGCCTATCACGACAAGCTGCACTTTCTTTTTTGAGAAAGCTGCGGCCAAATAGATTTCGAATCCGTTCATCTTTTCGATGTAGACCTTCGCCCCGGGCGATATGTTACTTGCCGCGACTGATACGGTTGGCAACACGCTTGCGAGGAGGAATATGATCAGTGAGGTCCGTAACGATTTCATAGCGAGGAGTCTACTCTGGAAGAATCCGGCGCGCAAGCGAGGCGAGGATTGGGTGGTGGGTCAGTTTGAATTGCGTGGTGTAAATCCTTGCACTAATGTATCCGATGTGGTAGCATGATGCCGTGGCGGGTCCAGATCCTTGGCTCGAAACGGCATTAAGCATCGTCACGATTGCACTCGCAATGCTCGCGCTCGTAATCGCGGGAGTGGCGATCTGGGGCTATGGCGCAATCAGGCGTGGGGCCATCCAGGCAGCGGAGAATAGGGCGGTAGCGCTGTTTAAGGCGTATTTTGATGGGCAAGAGATCCAAGATAAACTGAAACAGATGATCGTTGATCGCGTCCAAAAAGAGGGGGACCGCCTTTGGGCGGACCTAACCCTGCCGCTCGCATACCAAGCAGAACAGGGACAAAGGGCGGAGGGCGGAGATAATGTTGCGGAGGAGTATCCCGGAGAGGAGGCCGAAGGCAATGACACGTGAGAAGATCCCGTGGGGAATAGTCCAGCGCTTTCAGCAGACCCCTCCGGTAAATGTTTCTGGCTTGGCGCGGGCTCTCGGATTGAGGGTTTGGCTTTCGCGAAAGCTGCCAGATGGTATCTCGGGAGTATTGAAGCGCGACAAGAAAAACGGTGGGGAGTCGGGCTATAGCATTATTGTTCGGAAATCGGACTCGTTCGAGAGGCAACGGTTCACGGTTGCCCACGAAATTTCTCATTTCCTCCTTCACCGCGATAGTATCGGGATGGAACTGGCCGACAACGCCCTCTATCGCAGCGGTCTAAGCACCCTGAAGGAAGCTGAGGCTAACCGACTTGCGGCGGAGATACTCATGCCGCGAAACCTGATTGATTGGTGCGTGCCGAGATGTGGGTCAAGCGACCCCAAGGCGCTCGCCTCTGCGCTGAAGGTTTCCGAGGCGGCGATGAAGATCCGCCTTGGAATTTCTTAATCCCGGAATTCCGAATCCCGGGACAGAATCCCGGAATCCCGAGACAGTATCCGCAAATCCCTGCACCCGCAGCCCCGGCCCCGCCAATCCGCCCGTCGGCCGCACCCCGTTGACGCGCTCTCGCAAAATATTTCTCGCGTCTTATCAATGCATTCCAGCAGAACCCCCGCCCCGCCGCTTCCCCCACTGTGCTTAGCTGGCTGCGGGTAGAGCAAGCGCTGGCCAGCATCTCAGCCCAACTCGCAGGCGGCGAAAGGCCTCGAGTAACAGCCTTCCGGCTTTCTGGATCGAGTCACATCGGTCCGTCCCCCAGGATGGGATCCGGCTGGCTTGCCGATCTCCCCGCGCGCCATCCTTTTAGGCGCAACGGGCGTGTGCCGGCCTAGACGGTCGCGTGAACAAATTCGTCACTCTTCCACCCCACAGGAAAGCGGGGTTCGTGGCGGGCCCCCAGGCCATTGC
>Ga0187851_10002242_pt1 | contig 17371 bp, 14 predicted proteins | sample June2016WEW_6_10_FD_132997 | JGI IMG/M metagenome (GOLD analysis project Ga0187851, IMG submission 132997) | Peatland microbial communities from SPRUCE experiment site at the Marcell Experimental Forest, Minnesota, USA - June2016WEW_6_10 | ecosystem: Environmental > Terrestrial > Soil >...
CAGAAGATACTGCCCGCGATCGTCATCGCGTCCCGTCAGTGAGGCCACGGTCCGGCCGTACACTTCGCACGTCGAAAAATAAACGAGCCGGACACCCTGCTCGGCGCAGGCGCGTACAATGGGAATGGTATCGATACAGTTGACATCGATTACATCGAGCGTGCGCGTATTATACTGGGATGGATTGCAAAGCGCGGCGAGCAGCACGACCGTGGAGCTTTGAGCGATATACCGCCGCACGGTCGCTATATCGTGAATATCACAGCGGATAAACGTCAATCGACGGTTCCCCAGGCGATGCGCGATTTTTTCCGACGCCAGATCAATACCGTACAGACGCCCGACACTGCCTGAAAGCAACCGATCCAGCAGATGCGATCCGATGAACCCCCCGCAGCCGATTATGGTGATGTTGTCTTTTTTACCGATTTCCATTGGTCAGATTTCCGGAGTTTACTACCTTTGGGTCAAATATAGATTTTGAGCATCGGCCACTATGGAAAGCATGCAGGGGACGGTTGCGGGTTGCAGGCTCTCAAGGTATTTTTCAGAACGCTCGACGCACTTCCAGCTTTAACTTCCAAAAGTCAGCGGGTTCGCTTTGCATGAATAATTATGTGCGCATACCATTGCGGATAGCCAGTTACCTGTGGGTCCCGATCAAGACGCTTTTCCTGGTCTATGCGGTCATTTTTTCCATCGTCGGAACCATCGGGCTGTACTTGGGCTATCATTACATCATGGTTCCCGTTCGGCAGGTCAAGTTTCTTCGCGATCATAACCCGGCCGAGACCTCCTATATGATCCACTACCGGGCAACACTCGGCCACAAGGACACCGTGCGGCAGATTTTTGTTCCGCTGGACTCGATCTCCTCCAACCTTCGCGACGCGGTGCTCGCCGCCGAAGACGATGGATTTTACACCCATCCCGGTTTCGACATCGAGACGATGCTTTCCGCACTCGAATATAACCGAACCGCGCGCGGCATCAAGCGGGGAGGCAGCACCATTACGCAGCAACTCGCGAAAAACCTTTTTCTGACAAACGAAAAGACCTTCGAACGGAAATTCAAGGAGCTTGGATACACGCTTCTGCTCGAGAAATACCTGGGCAAGCAACGCATCCTGGAGCTTTACCTGAATTATGCGCAGTGGGGAAAAACCCTCTTCGGGTGCGAAGCCGCATCGCGGCGTTACTTTAAAAAATCGTGCGGGAACTTGTCACGCGAGGAAGCGTCCCGTCTGGCGGCGGTCCTTTCCATGCCGCTTCGCGTCTCTCCCCTGAATACCGGTTCGTCGTTTATGAGGCAACGTATCGCGGTGATAGCGAACAACCTTTACCTGCATCGTCAGATTAACGATTCCGGCTATACGCGACTGACCGGAGCTTCTCCGCCCGGCAAAGATTCGTCGGCAGCAGAGGATTCCGCTTCCGACGACGAAGATGGCATGCGGTGAGCGGGGTGCGGCATACCGTTGTTGGACGGGATAACACGATCTAAGTATATTTATAAATTCATAGATGATCGTCGTGTGCGGTGAAAAGCCGGTGTTTTAAAAATTTGCATAAGGAGGTGTCGTAATGGATTCCATTCAGGAAAGAATTGAACATCGTGCCTATGACCTGTATCTGAAGCGCGGCAAAATTCCGGGTTTTCACGAGGAAGACTGGAACCAGGCGGAAAAAGAGGTATTAGCCGAAGTCGAAGCCGTGAAAAAAGCCGAAGCCCGGCGTCAGGCTGCGGTCAAAGCCGCGCCGATTAAAACGACGGCGAGTGAACAGCCGTCGGCTTCAGGAAAAACGACCGACGGAGCGCAGTCGAAACCCAGGACGTCTTCCTTGGGTAAAGCTTACCGCAAAAATCATTAAGGACTAAATAATAAGACCTGCGCCGATGTAGAACCCAACAGGTGGAACCGCGGGGAAGGGGCCGGAAAAACCGGCGGTGATCCATATCGCGCAGCGTATTCCGGAAAAAAACGGGCGATAGGCTTCATGTGCATGTGTCGGCTAATGACACACCGGATTTCAAATTGTTTTTCTAGTTTTTTCCCGGATTAGGAACCATGGGGCGCCTTCGCAATATCCTCGGGATTCTCCTTGTTATCGGCATTGTTTCGTCTCTCGTCGCTCAAGACGCGAACGAGGTGTTCTCCCGGGCACGGCGGAATTACCGCGCGGGCAGGTACGATTCGACCATCGTCGTCATCCGCGATTTCCTGCTTGCCCATAGTAAAGATCCGGGCGCGGAATATTTGATCCCGCTCGTGATGGAAGCCTTTGTGCGCAAGGACGACTTCGCGCCGATGGCAAATCTTTACGACCTCTATCGTGATAAATTTCCCGCTTCTTCGTACATGCCCCGCGTATCCTACCTCTATGGGTATTCGCAGGCGCGGCAGGGATTATTGCTTCCCGCGCTGGCCGCTTATTCGGCGGCCCTCACCGGCGGCGTTTCCGGAGATCTGGACTCGCTGATCATGGCAAGCGTCGCCGTCATCCGTCGCAACGCGCCCGGCTTGAATGCCGCGCCCAACGACCTATCGAAACTCCATCCACGTATCAGGGCGGCGCTCGCCGACGATTCCGCGCCGGATCTGGCGGCGATGGACAGAGGGAGCGCCGATGCCTTCGTCGGCCTTCTCGTCCCATTGACAGGAGATGATACGGATGCGGGCAAACGGGTATTGCAGGGCGTAGAACTTGCTATTGACAAGCACAACGCCGCGCACCGGACCCGCTTATCCCTCTGCATTCGCGATACGAAAGGTTCGCTGATCGAGACGGCGCGGCAAACAAAAGAGCTGCTTGAGCACGATCGTATGCCCGCGATCATCGGCCCCATACTCTCTCCCACGGCCACGGTCGCCGCCGGGATGCTCATCGGCAAAGAAACGGTCATGCTCACGCCGACTGCCACGGACGACGGCATCGCCTCCCTGGGGCCGAATATTTTTCAGCTGAACATAACGCTCGGCGTTCTTGCCCGTTCCGTGGCCCGCTACGCGCTCGAAAACCTGACTATCCATGAATTCGTGATCATGGCGCCTCGCACCGCCGTTGGCGGTGCGATGAGCGCTGCTTTCAGGGATGAGGTGACGAAGTACGGCGGAACGGTCTACGATGAAGAGTCCTATGAGGAGGGCGGCAGCGATTACACACCGTTACTTGTCAATCTCAGGAAAAAACTCCTCATCAGAACGCTCGACCAGCGCGCGAAGGACCGCGGCGGAAATTATCGTCCCGTGCGCTACCTCTCCAGCGCCGATAGCGTCTGCTGGGCCGACTCAACGGTCTCGGCTGGCGCGATTTTCCTGCCTTCGGACGCCGAGGATGTCACGACCCTCGCGCCGCAGATCGTCTTCAACCGCATCAGGGCGCAATTCCTCGGTTCGAGCGGATGGCGGTCGGCAAAGACCACAGTTGACGAAAACCGATATATCAGGGATGCGATCATCTCCGCTCCCTTCGAGCCCAACGCTTCATGGCGAACGTGGCCCGATTTCGCGAGCGACTACGCCGCTCGCTTCCGGGAGGAGCCCGACCGCGTTGCCGCCCTGGGCTACGATGCCGGCACGCTCATTGCGGCGGCTATTGACAGCGCCGGAAAATCACCAGGCTCCAATTTTCGCCTCCAGGACCTTCTCTCGAAGACCCGTCAATTTGAGGGCGCTTCCGGGCTCATCTCATTCGACCCCAAGGAACGGGCCAATACTGAAGCCGCGATTTTCAAGTTGACACCAGCAGGATTTGTCCGCGTCCAGTAATGCTTCCTTTCAACGAAATTCCAAAATTCTTCGGTCCGGGGTTGGTTTACCTTTTTATCAGAAATAACACATCAAACTCGTTAGTAATGAACCGCTCGCTGTAGGGCGTGCCTAAAGGAAACATGTCTCCTGTCGCGATGTAATGCACCGGATACCAATAGCGCAAAGTGTACGAAAGAGCAAGCCCAAGGTCACGGGAGAGCTGCGCCTCCCACCCGATTCCCGCATGGACGCTTGGGCTCAGCATGACATGCGGCGGCTCAAGGGCCGGGTCGCCTGTCACCATCTGGGATTGATCGCCAAGAACGAGCTCGGTCTCCCATATCCGGGCGAGATGGAGTCCCGCGCCGGCATGGAGATAGAACCGGCTTCTTGACGACCGTTCACCGAGGGGTTCGATTGGAATTTGCAGATCGGTAATGAACCCGCCGTGCAGGAGCGTTTTTCTCGCCACGGTAGCTTCGTTCAGATAGTTGCCGGCCGGGAACGTATCATCGATGACCGAGCCGTATTTGATGACGCCCTCCACCTGAAGCCTGAGCCAGGGCGAGAGGGCGAAACGCTTGCCGCCGATAATGCCGTATGTAATGAGATCATTGCAATTGACCTCCTGGCTGACTTCATTGCCGAAATCATAAGTCCCTCGGCGCTCGCTGTAATCAGCCGCTACCCCTATAAACGGTGTTGTATTGAGAAAATCCAGGGTTGATGAAGCAGTGGCCCCAAGCGACAACAAAATGATACACCACGACGATTTGATCATGCCGATAGCTCCCGGCTGCCCGGTTAAACCGAAGCGGCCTTCATGTCGATTTCATGAACGATTTTCAATGTTTCGTCGAGCACGGTTTCCGGCTCGATGGCCGCGACTGGCCGGCCTGGCGGCGCTTGTATGACCCTTCCCAGGCCATGGTACGGCTTCCACCGTGACAGGGCTTCCGCATCGCCGACGTAGAGCGCGATCACCGGCACACCGCGCGCCGCGGCCGCATGGATAAGGGCGGTATCGGTTGAGATCAGAAGTCGACAGGCGGAAATAATCTCAGTAACGGCCGGAAACGACATTGCCGGCGCCGCAATACACCTTTCATCAAGCAGCGCAAGCGTCTCTGCCCATCGGGCCTGGGGCCCGACCCCGATAAGCGCCAATTTTCGTATCGCTGAAATGGGATTGAGGAGCGCGATAAGCGCGGCGAAATGGCCGCAGGGCCACTGGCGGGATGCGGTGGCCGAGGAGAGGTTGATTGCCACGAGCCCGTCGCTTCCCCCGCACCGGTCAATAAAGGAGGCTGCCGCGGCGCGATCCTGAACCGACGAAAAAATCTCCAATACGCGTTGGCGGGGAAATGACGATGCAGTCAGCAGCTCGCCGGCTTCGAGTATCCGGTCGGTCAAGTGCGTCGTGCGGTTCCCGACATGGACATGATAGCAGTCTGCCATGATTTCTTTCTCGATCCCCGCGCGCACCGTGCGGCTTCCGGAGCCATAGCTCATTAAAAAATTGGTGCGGGAAAATCCCGGCGTCAAATCGAACACCGCATCAAACCGCTGTCGGCGCATCCACCCGATGACGCCGACCACTGCGCCGATCCGGTGGAAGTTAATGACTTTGCATACGTCGATAAATGGATTGTGCCGGACCACGATTTCGTTTTCCGGACTACAGATAACCGCAAGCCGTTTCACCCCCCCGTAGTTCTTGAGCGCGGAAAAAAGCGGGGTGGCGACAAACATATCGCCCAGTTTTCCAGGACGGATGCAGACAACGCTTTTTACGGAGGGAAGAGGCTGTTTCTGCGGATGTGGGAAAAGAAGGCGAAGCAGGGCCGGGAGAACCTGAAAGCGGAATGAAAATTTCTTCATTACTGGAAACCTTTCCTCCCACGCGGTAACGCCTTCAGTTTGGATAAAAATACTTTTTCCGGCAACGCATGACCCGCTTTGGTGATCTATTTTTCCCTGCATGGTAGCGCACGAAGAGACGCGGCAATGCCGTGTTATCCATATTCATGGAACCGTTCAGGGGGTCGGCTTCAGGCCGTTTGTCTATCGCCTGGCCGTGCGTCTCGGCATAGGCGGTACCGTACGAAACAACCGAGGCGGGGTCGAAATTTCAGCTTGTGCCGCGCCTGAAACCCTCGACCGGTTTGCTGTGCTCCTAAAACGCGAGGCGCCGCCGCTCTCGGCGATTCGAAGCCTCTGGATTGAGGAAGTTCCCTTAGACGCGGCACTGCCGCACATCTTTACCATTGAGGAATCCGTTGCCTGCGGCGGGACAGACGTGGATCTCGCGGCAGATACGGCAGTATGCACCGCTTGCCTCGCCGAGATGCGGGACCCGAACGATCGACGATTCGGCCACGCTTTCATCAACTGCACCGATTGCGGACCACGCTATACAATAATTTCCGCCCTGCCTTACGACAGGCCCAATACCACCATGGCGGAGTTTGCGATGTGCCCGGCCTGCCGCGCGGAGTACGGCGATCCGGCTTCGCGGCGGTTCCACGCACAGCCGATCTGTTGCCCCGATTGCGGACCGCACTATACGCTGCTCGATCGCAACGGAAAGCCGCTTTACTCTGCAGATCCTCTCGCTTCCTGCATCGAGCATCTGGGGCAGGGAAATATCGCGGCGATAAAAGGTATCGGCGGCTTTCACCTGGCCTGCCGGGCCGACAGCGCCGAAACCGTGGCTCGCCTGCGCCGCCTGAAAAATCGCGAGGCAAAACCGCTGGCTCTCATGGCAGCCGACCGAAAGGTTGCCTCTACGATCGTTCTGCTTTCGGACAACGAGGCAAAGCTTCTCGAGTCACCGGAGCGGCCGATTGTTCTTGCGTGCAAGCGAAGCGATCCGGAGGTTACCATAGCCGAAGAGGTCGCGCCCGGGGTGCCGACCTACGGGGTCATGCTTCCGTGCGCTCCCCTTCACCACCTGCTTTTTGATAAATCAAATCTTGGCGTTCTTGTAATGACAAGCGCGAATCGGTCGGACGAACCCATGGTGCATACGAATGAAGCCGCCGTAAAAACCCTTGCAGGGATAGCCGATGTTTTCCTTACGCACGACCGTCCGATCCGGGTCCGCATCGACGACTCCATCGCCCGGATCGCCGCGGGTGCGCCCCTGCTCCTGCGCCGCGCACGGGGGTATGTCCCTGATCCCCTGCCTTCGCCGTGTAAGGTAACCGGCATTGTCGGCTGCGGAGGCGTTCTAAAAAGCACGATCGCGGTTGGCCGCGGAAACTCCTGCTACGTATCGCAATATGTCGGCAATGCATCAAATGCCGAGACCCTTGAACAGGCTTCGGAAATTCGCAGTGATCTTCTCTCCCTGCTTGATACTGGAGCGACCCTTTATGTCCTCGACCAACATCCCGGCACTCCGCTCGAACGCATTCTGGAGCCAGGCGTACCGACGATCCGGGTTCAGCATCACCATGCCCATGCCGCCGCGTGCCTCGCGGAAAACGGCATCACCGGGAAAGCCCTGTGCGTTGTCTACGACGGAACCGGGTACGGCGATGATGGCACCCTGTGGGGAGGGGAGTTCTTCCTTGCCAATAACTACCGATTCCGGCGTGTCGGGCATCTTTCGACCATGCTTCTTCCGGGCGTTGAGGCGGCCATAGAGCACCCCTGGCGCGCAGCACTCGGCGCCCTGTTTCCGCTTCTTGGGAGTCATGCCGAATCGCTTTTACCGGCCATCTCCCGTGATGAAAAGCTGTCGGTTCTGGAGCTGTTAGCCAGGGGGATCAACTGCGCCGTGAGTTCCGGCATGGGCCGGCTCTTCGATGCCATGAGCGCGCTCCTTAATGTGTGCTTTCGCCGTAGCTATGAGGGGCAGCCGGCAATCCTGCTTGAAGCTGCGGCTATGGAGGCGAAGGATTGTAACGAACTTCCGGGCTATGGAGCGTCGCTCTCCATCGACGCATCCGGGATGACGATTATCGACGGTGCACGAATACTCCTCGATGCAAACCAAGATTTCCTGAGCGGCGCCACGGCTGCTTGTGTCGCGGCCCGGTTCCACGCCACCATTGCCGAAGCAACTGCCTTGGTCGCAGCGCAAATTGCCCGGGAAAATAACGTAGAGTATGTCTCCCTGAGCGGCGGCTGCTTCCAGAATGTTCTCCTGACCGAGCGCATCGTTCGCCTGCTGCGGGAGCGCGGTCTCACTCCTCTGCTGCACCGGCTCATACCGCCATCAGACGAGGCGGTCTCCTACGGCCAGGTGATCATGGCCGGGATGATTGAAGCCGATTAATAGCGGTACCCCGGTCTTCCTCTAAGGTATTTTGAATCAGCTTTGCTGCCAATGAAGTATCTATCGATGGGACGCGCCGACAGTATAAAGAGGAAGCACGGATCACCGTTCCCGCAGAATCTCGCGAAGTTCGACGCAAACTATATCATAAGAGACAAAAAACAATTTCACGGAGGGAACCACTATGGACCAGATTCTTACTGCTGACGAAGTTTTCGGGATTGGCGTGGAAATCGAGAAAAACGGCTATGCTTTTTATTCGGCGGCTGCCGCGGCAACCGCCGGAATGGAAATTAAGAAACTTTTGCTCGATCTTGCAACGTGGGAGACGAAACATATCGAGACTTTCATGGCACTGCGAGAGCATCTGTCGCCCCAAGCTCTTAATGAGAACCTCTACGATCCGGGCGGAGAAATTACGATGTATCTCAAAGCGACGGCAGACAGCCACGTCTTCGTCAAAAGCTCCACTATGGAAAAACTGACCGCAGAGTGCAAAACACCCGTGGATATTCTGAACATCGCCATGTCCTTTGAAAAAGAGTCGGTGGTGTTTTACTCCCTGGTGCGTGAAGCGGTTGGCGCTGCGAGCGGCAAAGGGGATGTGGAGAAGATCATCCATGAGGAGCTGACCCATATCGGCTACATTACCAGGGAACTTCAAAAAGTCAAGGCTGCGGCGGCAGGGAGAGCATAGCACATGTGTTTAGCGATTCCGGCAAAAGTGCTGTCGATTCAGGGCGATATTGCCAAGGTTGAGGCGGGGGGGTGTGTGACCACGGCGGATCTCTCCGTACTGCTCGGGGTAAAAGTCGGGGACTACGTAATGGTGCATGCCGGCTTTGCAATACAGAAATATGCCGAGGAGGAAGCCCTGACCAATCTGGAACTCATCCGTGACTTGTATCGGACTATAGCGGACCATGAATAGCGCTGCTTTTAGTGATCCGACGACCGCCCGTTCTCTCGTCGAAGCGATTTCCAGGCTCGCGAAACGCCTGCCCGAGGTCCGTCTCATGGAGGTGTGCGGTACGCACACCATGGAGATCGGGCGGCTCGGCATCCGGCAGCTGCTTCCGGAAAATGTCAGGCTCATCTCCGGACCCGGCTGTCCGGTGTGCGTCACTCCGGCAGCCTACATTGATGCGGCCGCGGAACTCGCGCTTTTTGAGGGGGTACGGATCGCGACGTTCGGTGATCTCTTTCGCGTACCCGGGGTTCGCCGGTCATTTGCTCAAGTAAAAGCTGCGGGGGCGGCCGTCGAGATCGTGACCTCGCCCCGCGCTGCGCTCGAGTTTGCCCGGAAAACTCATGGGGAGGTGATTTTTACGGCCGTGGGGTTCGAAACCACCATTCCCGCGACCGCCGCAGCCATGAAGGCCCTGACTGCAGAAGGGCCCGATAATCTCTCTTTTTTTGTCGCCCACCGACTGGTGCCGCCCGCGATTGATGTTCTACTTGCCGATCCGTCACTTTGCATCAGCGGATTTTTGCTTCCAGGCCATGTGAGCGCGATCGTTGGCGCAGGCGCTTATGGCGCTCTTATCAAACGGGGTGTTCCCGGCGTTATCACCGGCTTTGATGCGCTCGATCTTCTCGCCGGGATCTGCTGCTTGCTTGATCTTCTTGTCAGGAAAAAAGTTGCGGTAATAAACGAATATACGCGCGTTGTGCCGCCGCAGGGTAATCCGGCTGCTCTCCGACTTATAGAGGAGGTGTATGAACCTTGTGATGCGGTATGGCGCGGTATTGGTACGTTTCCGGAGAGTGGTCTTCGCCTGCGGCCCCACTTTGCGGCCTACGATGCATCGGTTCGTTTCGGTTTGAAGGCGACAGGTGAGGAGATGCCGGCAGGGTGCTCCTGCGGCAGTGTGCTGAAAGGGATGATTCTGCCCGAGCAGTGCCGACTTTTCGGTACGGCATGCACCCCGGAAAATCCGGTCGGGCCCTGCATGGTCTCCAGCGAAGGCTCATGCGCGGCGGCTTTTAAATATGGTGATCGGCAATGATCGATACGATATTGCTTAATCACGGCAGTGGTCGAGGCCTCGACGAATTGCTTCATACCGTCATCTTGCCGGAGATTGGAATCGACTCCGCTGCCCCGCTTGAAGACGCTGCGGTGTTTACACTGCCACAAGGTCGCTGTGCTTTTACCACCGATTCGTTTGTCATACGCCCGCTCGAGTTCCCGGGCGGTGATATCGGCAAACTTTCGGTATGCGGAACAATAAACGATCTCGCCATGGTCGGGGCGACGCCGCACTCGATTTCGGTGGCGATGATCATCGAGGAGGGGCTCGATGTTGCGCTTCTACGGCGTATTCTGCGTTCGATCCGGCACGAGAGCAAAGCGGCCGGGGTTTCTATCCAATGCGGCGATACCAAGGTGGTGGATCGTGGGAAAGCCGACGGCATATTTATTGCTACCAGTGGTATAGGTATCGTACCGCCGGGCCGTAATCTGTCGGTCGCGAATGCAGGGTCTGGCGATGCGGTAGTTCTCAGTGGGCCGATCGGGCTTCATGGGATCGCGGTGCTGAGCGCACGGGAAGGGCTTAATTTTGCCTCGACCGTGGTTTCAGATTGCGCCAGTCTTCATCGGTGCGCCGAAGCGCTCCTGAGGGCAAGTCCGCACACGCGGACTATGCGCGATGCCACTCGCGGCGGATGCGCGGCAGTGCTCAATGAGATAGCCGAGGCGTCGGGTGTTACGATAATGGTGTGTGAGAATGCCATTCCAGTGCCGCCCGAGGTGGTTGGCGCCTGCAGCTACCTCGGCCTCGACCCGCTCCAAGTTGCGAACGAAGGGCGATTTGTGGCAATCGTTCCCGCAGAAGAAGCTGAGGCTGCCGTCACCGCATGCCGGACGGTGGAGCATGGCGGCGGGGCGTGTATCATCGGGACCGTGGAGCCGCGCGGCCGGGTTGCCGTGCTTCTGGAAACCGCCATCGGGAGCAGGCGCGTAGTCGACGTTCCATCCGGTGATTTGCTGCCGAGAATCTGTTGATGGGAGGATAAAAGTTTATGAAGAGTAAAGTACATACCGCGCTTCGGTCGGCAGGATACATTCCTGCAACGGTTTTCGTACTGTCGCTCTCCATCGGGTGCGCCGCTCCCTCGCGGTTTGTGACTCCTCCCTCGCAGGGGAAGGGGGGGGGGACGCCGAACCGGCTTCTTCCCGAACCTATAACTACCTTTCGGCAGACCGGCATGGCTTCCTACTATTCACAAGACCTGCAGAACTATATAACGGCGAACGGAGAAGCGTACGACATGAATGCACTCACAGCCGCCCATCCTACCCTGCCTTTCAATACCCTTGTACGGGTGACCAACCTCACGAATAACCTCTCGGTGATTGTTCGGATCAATGACCGGGGCCCTTATACCAAGAGAAGGATTATCGACCTCTCCTGGGCAGCGGCGGAAAAGATCGGACTTATTGAAGCCGGTACCGAAATGGTGGAGATCGAAGTAGTGAATCCGCAGGAGCAGCAACAACCGCCGCAGTAATCAACCAAGCCTACTTGTTTTTATAGAATGGCATGGAGGTTGGAAAAACCCCCATGCATCGATCCTGCTGGCGACCGCTAGGCTCTTGGGAATCGCCGAAACCGTTTGTAACGAATGCTATCTATCCATCATCAGGATCGGCAGCCTTTTTTCAAAGCCCGCTGTCTTGAATTGCACGATATACCGTCCCGGAGAAAGCGGAAAGGTTCTAAGCGCAAGGGAATAACTGCCTGCCGACTCCATTCTATTGATAACGAGTGCCTTCCTCCCGGATATATCGATGAATGAGAGTTCCACCGCGCCGGGGCTCGTCATGGAATAAACAAGCAAGTCGTTCTTCATGCCAAAATCCGTTTTCAACAGGCGCGCATCACGCGTTGATACAGAGGTTAAAATGACGGCATTGGTGTACCAGCTCTCACGTCCGGCGCACTGGTTCTGCAGGATCGTTATGGTGCCACTCCGTTCCTTGTTATAGGCGGTGACGGCGATGCTGTCGGTAATGGCGGCCACGCTCCCGGTAAGCGTGTAGGCGGTGACATTGCCGACGTCAACCGAGTTGGCAAAGGAATACCCGGTCGGCGAGCCGTAATAAATTCGATAGCCGGCAAGGTTGGCTTCAAGGTTTGCACTCCAGGATAATTTGATCGACCCTCCGCCCAGATCCGTCTTGGTGACGTTGACTGGAGGCATTATCGGCGCGTTGGTATCGGATGAGGACAGGCACGGGGTCCAGTTCACGATTGAGAGGGTGGCGTCGTCGAAGTAGTCCCATATCTTTGACTGTATGGTCGAGCTTGACGTCGTGCTCCACCAGTTGTTCTGGGCGGGGATGTTCTCAGCACCCTGGGGAAGGGAGTCAACTATTTCATAGGCGCCGGCATTCCCTCCTAAATTATTGTAGTTGAACACGGAAAAATTATCGTATATCCTGACTATATCACCAGTACGTGCCAACTGACTTTCAGCCGTTGAGATATTTCGCGTTACCGTATTGTGATAGAAGCTATCGGGATAATTACCATCATAAAACCCGCCGCCATTCAGGGCTTTGTTATCGATAACTGTATTATAACAAATTCCTGCGTTACTACAAGCATTGACGGATATTCCTCCCCCGCTGCCGGCAGTGGCACTATTGTTTGCAACAATAGTATAAATCAAATTGAATGAACATCCGCTACAATTTACCCCCGCACATATTCCGGCGCCGTAACTTGCCGAATCACCATATACGAGATTATTCGCAATCGTGTCACCATCTCCGGCAATCCCGCCGCCACAGGAGCCGGCTTTATTGCCGCTAATAAGATTATTGTAAATGAAGCTGTTCTCACCCCATATGCCGCCACCGGCATGTCCTGCTGAATTGCTGTCAATAATATTATTGGAAATAGTCAAGGGACCATTATGATTATCAATTGCAACGCCACCGCCATTGCCACTCGTTGCGTTGCTGTCAATCATATTACTCGAAATTGTTGCACTACCACTATTATTATTGAAACTTAGTCCCCCCCCATCATTGCTGCCGGACTGACAGCCATGAATAGTATCGTTGGAAATTACGACAAGGTTGTCTCCGTAACTGCCGACGTTTATTCCCCCTCCCTCTATTCCAAAGGGAAACAATGTTGGAGAGTTGTATATATGACAATGTGTTATGCTGATGACATACCCCGTGGGAATAGTGCTGGAATAGAAGAGCCCTATTCCGCAGACGGCATTGTATCTAATCGTACAATACGTGATCAATGGGAAGGCCGCGTCGCATCGGATAGCGGCATCATTGGTGCTGCTGGTGACGCCTCCACCATATTGAACGACGCAATATCTCATTATGCACCCCGTTCCGTTCGAGGAGTCATAGGGAGTGCTGGTATTGCTAAAAAGAATGTACCCCCAGTAGCCGGGTTTGGGCGATACCGTGTTGCTCGTAAAGATAATCATCTTGCCGCTGGTGCCGATGGCGCGCAGCGTGCCGCTTATTTGCAGGGAATAGCTGCCGCTGTCGAACTGCACTGTCACGCCGGAGTCGATGATAAGGGTAGCGCCGCTCTCTACAAGAATATTTCCCGTAACGGTGTACGGGCTTCCCGAAAGCGCCCACTCGGTATTACTCGAAATAGGGCCGCTGACATTAGTCTGGGCAAAGGTTACCGTTGATAATGCGGTCAACGTTGACAAAATTAAGAAAATTTTGACTTGCATACTGCCCCCCCTGCGATGATGATAAATGATAAGATAACCGGTCGTGATTCGACATAATTCAGGAAATTTGCTGGTTGTTCCTGTCATTTGGCGCAGACATAAAAAAAATCTGCCTGCGGATCAATTCGCAGGCAGATTTTTTTGAAAAATGAAGCTCTAAAAAATTACTGCCCTGTCGAACCTGTTGCCGGGGCTGCTGGCGCTGCAGGAGCGGCCATTGTCTTGGCCTTCGGAGCTGGGGCGAGAACAATTTTGGTCGCGACCATTTTGCCGTCTTCAGTCTTGTAGGAAACCGTTACTTTATCGTCGGCCTTAAGATCGGCAACGGTCTTGCCCTTCGGCATGACAACCGTTTTATCGGTGGTGGAGAGGGTATCGTCGGCCTTTTTGCCCTTCGGCGTGACGATGATTGTGTTGGCGATGGCATCAACGGAGACAACGGTGCCTTTAATCATCATAGCCATTGCGGCTTTTGGCTTCGCCTTGGGAGCTGCCTTCGGGGCTGCTGCGGTGGCGGCACTGTCCTGAGCGATGGCGAAACTGCAAGCAATAAGACCTGCCATAAGGGCATGGTACAACTTCATACAAACCTCCTGAGAATTGGGTGAGTGGAACCGCTATCACAAGCCATTCGGCTTTTTTCCTTCACTGCTATCAGCATACAAACAATATCCATGCCAATTGTACTATAAGGTGATAAGCAATGCAATTTTCAATATTTACCATAAAATAATGATTAAAAATAAGCATAAATATGGTTGAATTTTCAGATCAAAAGGGGAAGGGTATGGGACAACCAAATGGGAAAGAGTCCTGACCAAAACGTTAACCCGCTATTCATCAGTTCCCGCCAAGGAGCTCTTTTCAATCATTCCGAATTTCTGGGCGCGGTATTGAAAGGTTCGGTACGTCATACCGAGAAGCCTGGCCGCCTCTGCAACATTGCCGTCGGCCCTTTCGAGCGCCTTCTGGAGCATCGACCTCTCCCACTCCTCAAAGACGATTCCCCCGTCAGGCAGTGACGGCTCCTGCGATGACATGTTTTCCATTGTTCCTGGTCGCTGGATCTCAAGAGGAAGATCGGAAGTCTCGATGGTTTCGGTAGCCGAAAGAATGATGGTGCGTTCCATGACCGCTTCAAGCTCCCGGACATTTCCCGGCCATGGGTAGTGCGTCAGTTTCTCCATTGCCTCAGGGGCGATTCGCTTGGTCTTACTGCGTCGGCTGAGAAAAAAATTTACGAGTGCCGGGATATCGGCGGTTCGTTCCCGAAGGGGGGGAATAAAAATGGGGATCACGTTCAGTCGATAGAAGAAATCGTCTCTGAAGCTCCCTTTCTTTATCGCCTCTTCGAGATTTTTATTGGTAGCCGCTATCACCCGCATATCGACCGGGATGGCGCAGGTTCCTCCCACCCGCCGCACCTCTTTCTCCTGGAGCGTTCGGAGCAGCTTTGCTTGGGTATTGAGCGACATATCCGCAACCTCATCGAGAAACAAGGTGCTCTGACCGGCGGTTTCGATGATACCGATCTTGCGCGTCTGGGCTCCGGTAAAGGCGCCCCGCTCATACCCGTAGAGCTCAGATTCAAGAAGGGTCTCGGGAAATGCCGCGCAATTTATGCTCTGCATCGGGCGGCTTCCGCGGGGACTCAGATAATGAATAAGCTGGGCGATTTTCTCCTTGCCGGTGCCGGACTCTCCGCGGATGAGCACCGTTGCATCGCTTGAGGCGACCTTCCGTGCAATATCAAGCAGACTCTTCATCGCCGTTGATTCGGCGATAAGACCATGGGAAGACTGGTTGGCCAGCTGATTGCGGAAGCTCATACCGTCCATGCGGAGACGATATTTTTCCGCCGCTCTTTCTATAGTGAGCAGGAGTTCATCCCTTTCGAGCGGTTTAGTAAGGTAGTCGTAGGCTCCCAGTCTCATGGCCCTGACCGCGGTTTCAATGGAACCGAAGGCGGTTATAACCACGACCTCGGGCCGCAGAGTCATGCGTGAAATTTCATCGACAATGTCAAGCCCGCTTCGTCCCGGCATCTTCAGGTCGGTAACTATTACTGCCGGATCGTTTTCTTTTACCGTGGCAATTGCGGCATCCACATTGGCAGCTTCAAAAACCATATGGTTTTCGGCGCGCAGGATATTCGCCATGATGTTTCGCTGGGCATTGTCGTCTTCTACCAGAACGATCTTTATCATGCTTCATTCATGGGAAGCCGAATCACAAAGCAGGCTCCTCTTCCTTCCAGGTTTTTTGCGATGATGGAACCGCCATGCGCCTCTACTATCCGTTTCGCCATGGCGAGTCCGAGACCTACCCCATCGGGTCGCTTTGAAAAGTAAGGCTCAAATATCCGATCCAGGTGGCTCGGATCTATACCGGGTCCCTCGTCCTGCATGGCCACGGTTACCTCGGAACTCTCGCGTTCGGCGGAAACGGTGACCATGCCGCCCGCGGGGGAGACATCCATGGCATTGAGCAGAAGATTCAAAAATACGAGGCGCAATTGCTCCTGATCGCCGTAAAAAAGGAGTCCCTGCGGCACCGCACAGCGGAACATCAACTGTTTGGATACCAATTGCTGTTTGACCAGAAGTTCGACCTGCGCCAGGAGTTCGGCGAGTGAAAAATGTGTTTTCCGGATCCGGATAGGTTTACCAATTGCCATGAACTCCTCGACCATGGTATTGAGATGGCGGACCTCGGCTTTGAGACTGGCGATCAACCCTTCATAGGCATCAAGCTGTTTGGAATCTTCAGGCCGGTAGTAGTGGGCAAGGTGGTCGGCCGTCAGGTTGATCAGGTTCAGGGGGTTCCGGATCTCATGCGCCAGGGTCGAGGCAGTCTCCGAAAGCACGGCCCTGCGGTCCATGATGCGGAGTTTCTCTTCAAGATCCTTGGATTCGAGCAGTTTTTCTGTCATCTGGTTGAATGCCGATGTCAATCTGCCGACTTCATCGCGGCTCCGGTAGTCGACTCGCACCGAGAGGTCGCCGGAGGCAATGGATTCGGCGGCGAGGTTGAGACGGCGTACGGGTCGTATGAGTTGATACAGCACGAAATACGAGAGAACAAAGAGGGCCAGAAACGCGGCCCCGGCCAGGGCGGTATTGCGCGTGTAGAGCCGGTGGAGGAGTTCGCTGAAATCGTTGACGATGAATGATGTTACGACAAGTCCAATGACCTTCTTGTCGCGCACGATCGGCGTGGTGACCTCGTAGCGGAGGTGCTTGCCGCTGGAGTCGCTGACGCCGAATTGTTCCCGGACGATGATCCCTTTGCCGGTAATGGTTTTCCGCTTGCCGATTTTCGCCGGGTTGCTGGATGCAACCACCTCCTGGCTTGACGAGACGATCGAGACCTCCTTGACGGCAGGATTGCTCTTCGCCTGCTCGATTACCCGGATCAGGGCATCACGGTCGGGTGCGCGCTCGGCCGAAATCTCCTGCGACGAGAAGTGGACGGTCTGAAGAATATTCTGCAGGTCGCTGGAGATGGACATTACAATAACGCGCTGGGAGTGCAGGGAAAAGAGGAGCATGCATCCGAACGCGAGGGCGAAAAAAACCACAAAAGCGAGGACAAACTTAGTGAGGAG
>Ga0187851_10002243_pt1 | contig 17370 bp, 21 predicted proteins | sample June2016WEW_6_10_FD_132997 | JGI IMG/M metagenome (GOLD analysis project Ga0187851, IMG submission 132997) | Peatland microbial communities from SPRUCE experiment site at the Marcell Experimental Forest, Minnesota, USA - June2016WEW_6_10 | ecosystem: Environmental > Terrestrial > Soil >...
AATTAAGTTTGTAAGAAATTGTACTTCAGATTCGCAATACTCACCATAGTTAAGAAGAGATTGACCAACATATTGATCACTCTTGTTAATAATGAATTTGCCATGTTTAGTTGATGTAAGAATATCAATTTTCATATAGTTCCTTATATTGTGTGTTTCTGGAGCCTGAAATGGGAATCGAACCCACGTCCTAAGTTTGGAAGACTTGAATAATACCATTATACGATTCAGGCGTATTTGAACATGATAGGTATTCCACCTATTCCTATGTCACGATGGTATGGCTGCATCGAAATAAACTTTAGGAGATTTTCATAGTTGGGATTCTCTGCCGGTGATCCCACATGTTCAATTCTATTTATAGGATTTTGAATCCTAAATGCGAAAAAGGATCCAATTTCGGATCCTTTCTATTATAACACCTTAATCAAGACTAAAAATAACGTAGTCCACAAAATCATCATAAAGATAAATTGCATTATCATCTGTCCAATTATCTTCTTCATTATTTTGCTCCATTTCTTTGACGACGTTGATATTCATTTCTCTTATCAGCAGCAGCAATACGTTCCAAACTCCATCCTGCACGTTGTCTCTGTTTTCTACTTTCCATACCTAACAAATAATGTTCCTGATATTCCTTGCTAGCCTTCTTTTCAGCCAACTTAGTCTTAGCATCATCAGACCAATTAAAATCACCACCTACTCCAGGTCCACCTTTTGACTTATTCCATAATGATCCTGTTCCCTTATTTCGACGACCATATTTTGCGATCAATGCCATCTCATACTCAAATGCCTCTTCCTCTGTATCAAACCATGTACGCACAATTCTTGGCTTATTCCCTGATTCAATTATCTCCATAAGCTCATGAGCCAATCCTGCAATCTTACATGTCTTATTAATCTGATCCAAATGTCTTAAATGTGATCCCTTACCTACATACATAGGCATATTCGTATTAGGATTCCAATATTCATATGTGTAAAATACTTGTCCTGCTGATTCGCTTGTAATCTGTGTTGAGTTAGTCATATAATTCCTTATAATTAGTTGTATACAATCATTATGTTCTTGCATATAAGTATTTATAAAAATGCGGAAAAATTACATGAAAAAGTAGTGAGTAGTAGTGTGTAAAAGGCACACTTTTCACACTTTTGTTAGATTATTTTCGTCTTATTTTCAATTCCCTTATATCGGAATTGATATAAACCGGAATGTTATTCAGATAATAACAATGATCGGAACTCCCACAGGTAACGACCTATCTTCCGGAACTCCCACAGGTAACGACCTATCTTCCGGAACTCCCACAGGTAACGACCTATCTTCCGGAACTCCCTCTTGGTCTTTGCATAGATACAAAAATGGGACTCACAATCATCGAAAGATGACGAGTCCCATTTCTTTGGAGAAGAAAAATTTATTCTATGTATTTATCGATAACTAAAATCTTAAAGGTTTCTGCCTCTTCGCATAGACACAAAAAGCCCAACCTATTTTATTAAAGGAATTACTTAGTCGCATTTATGCGGGTAAGTAATTCGATTAATGGTTCGGCTTCAGACGAACCCATGAATTCTATCAATTGATCTAGTTTATATCTGAGATCAAAGATTTCTTGTTTTTGTTCTTTATTGGTTTTTGTTAATTGAGCAATAAGTCTGTCTTTTTTGCTTAGTTCGTGTTCACTTGATTTGGATTTATCAAGTATAATCTTTTCTGTTGGTGATACAAAAACCAAGACATCTTTTCTCTCGTATTTCTTATATGACATATATTCGTCTCCTGTTTCTGATATTTATTCGAATCAAAAATCATACCTCTAGTTGGGATCCGGTCTTCTCCGGTCACGAACTAGGCAATCATCTGGTACGTCGCTTCACGCCGTACCTGAAATCATGACTCCGGTAAACCTCCGTCATGATTTCATCTAATTAATCTTTAGAAGCAGGTAACCATCATTTTCTCAAACCATCGAACACCCCCCATAATCCCCGCACAGTTTAACAAGATTATTCATTAAACTATCCCCAATTAATATCGGCCCATTTTAAGGAATGGATTCTCCCACGTCTTATACCATCACAGTATAACCAAGCGATCATCATGTGGACATTTCGATGATTCTTCTAACGACAGTCATAATACCTTCTGCGTACTTGGGATCTATTTATGGAATTCGCCGTTCATAGTCGACACATCCAAAGGGTAAATGCAGTTAGTCTTGTTAACTCTGCTTCCCCTATTACTTTTTACTTATGAATAATACACACTTCTATTTATACGCCTGCATTTTTTACTTCCAACTATTTTGCCAAAATTTTCAATATATTTTTTAATCAATCCTATAATCCTAATATCTTTTCTATATGACCATCAACTCATATACATTTTATATTAAAATCACAAAATTGATATATTTCCTATATGTCCAATTCCTTTAGAATATTTTTGATCTAATCGCCATTTCTATATTCATTTTTGTAATAACACAATAATTCCTTAATTCTTTTTATTTCTTTTCTTATCTTATGAATAGCTCTTGCTGGCTTTTTTATACGACTATGATATGTAAGATCTTTTTTATGTTTCAACTGCTCATCCTTAATATTATCCAATCTCTTCAACGCATTACTCAACATTTTTTCATGCCTTAGAATTTCCCGATTAATTCCTTCATAATCAATATGCACACACTTCGTTTCCTTCAACCACTTCCCATACATAGCAGAATTAATCTTATATTCTTTTAACTTCTCAGAAACCCTTCTCTGTATCTCAATCTCATCCATTTTTATTCTTCTCCATTAATTATATCACATTCCTACTTCTTCTCTACTCCCACATTAAACCCAGAATCTACTACATATCCCATACTCATCCCCGCATATAATACAGAACCAATACTCATATCATCAGTTACAACCCCACTATTAATAGCAGTAACAACAGCCATAAAAAATGCGCCAAATGTAGTTATAGTCGCAGGCAAATTATCAACAGAGAAATACCCAACCAATGATGATCCAGTATTCCCTCTACTATAACTCCTACCATAATGCACTATCATTCCAACCAATCCAGCCACAATAAAATCAACATAATGATTTCCAACAATATCCATCACACTCATATCAAACTCCCTATCAATCACTTCTGAGAATATTTATAAAAAGTCCAACAAATTCCTATACACCAACTCTATTCCGTTTCTCCATTCCCTCATTGTACCAATGTTTCCCATCCATATTGTCCATCAACCCAATTGTACAATATCCATCCATTCCATAATTTTTCCAATCTTCCATCTAGATGATAATGATTATCATTTACATTATACAAGTTCTTGTATATGTGGGGCCCTAATAGTGAAATTCAAGCGTGAATATATAAATGAAAGTAACTGGATTTTTATAAATATTCACGTGAATACCGCACTAAAATGATACACATTCACGTGAATATTTGCGGCTTTCTTATCATCCTGATAACTATTCACGTGAAAATCAGGCTTGAACTGTAAAACTGGAATATTCAAGCCGACGGAATCCGCAAATTTCCGAAATATCCAGTAAAACAATGTACTTAATATAAGGAATGTGATATATGGAATATGATCCAACTGCACGTGAACTTTCAGAAGCTTTAAAAATTATACTTGATATCTGTGATAAAAATAGATGGGGAGCAATATCTGATATTACAAGAATCAGCATGCTTGTACGACAACTTGAAAGAATTCATAAAAAGAATCAAGTGGAGAATTTACCAGATACTATCGATGATCTTAAACGAAATGCTGTAGATCTACTTAAGACACTATCTAAGAAGACTCCTACGAACGTTCAGGACGCCGACAGTTAACACTATGGATGCTGTCTATAGTGCATATGACTGTCAATGGGTTAACGTCCCTGAGAGTCCCTATACGTATCGTATATACAATATAGGCGGGCCAAATGTGCGGGTGACCCTTTGCCATTATGTCTATCATACTACTTGAATAGAGTGTACGTAACTGGATGTATAGAGAATATCAAGTGAGAGTATCCAGTTACATGATGGTGGCCATAGAGTATAATAGGTATAATGAATAAGGGTATGCGTGACATTGCCGCCCGTGTTCTTGAAGGTCAAGTTGATGGTCAAGTTCCAGATAGTCCAGGCCCATAGTCCAGAGGCGGAATGGCCATTTTACTATTACTTAAATTAGGCCTAGGCAGCTGGCGAAATATCTCCAATTTTTAGATTTGTTTCCAGGAAGTAATGGTCAATGATTTTAATGAGCCAATACGCCCTGGAAAATTTTTAAAATTTTTGAAAGATGATAAATAGGATTGTCGGAGTAAAAATATAAGGAATGTAGATGAGTAAGATATTCAATGTGATATTCAATGTGGGACAATCTGTTGTTGATAATATTGTGGCTGAGATTGAGAGGCAGCCAGAGTTATGGGGCGCATATCCTGTGCGTACGAGTATAGTGGGAGGGCCGTTTAAGGATCAGAAGGATATCGTTTTGATGTTTCAGGATTTGACACTTGCAAAGAAGGGTGTGTTTGATCATTACGAGACGATAAGTTATCCTGCTATGGAGGTATTGCCTAGTTTGCGAACATTTATATTTGGGTTGATGAGTGTGGTGCGTGGCGAGAGATTGGGCAGAGTGTTAGTGAGTACATTGCCGCCTGGAGGATATATTGATGCGCATAAGGATAGTAAGTTATTTAGTGATTACTATAATAGGTTTCATTTGTGTTTGAAGGATAATAGTCAGACTTTGTTTCGAAGTGGCGAAGAATATTTTGCACCTAAAGTTGGCGATGTCTTTTGGTTTGATAATTCATTGGAGCATGAGATATGGAATGATGGTCAAACTGATCGATGGACTGTGGTTATCGATATAAAGAAGCCTGTGAAGTATACTGCGCCGTATGAGCCTACAGTGGTTGAAGGATATGAGGATGAGATGGGTAATTACATAATTAGGGAAGTGAATGGAGAGAAAGTATGAGCACGATAACATTTCAGAGAGAGTATTTGGTTGCATTGAGGGCAGAGTTGGAGCCAGTATTGCCGTTGCATTATGTTGAATTGGCATTGGATCAGGATGATGTGGCATTGGATCCAGATTGGGATGCGTATATGCAGATGGAGCAGATGGGGTTGACACATTTCTTTACTGCAAGGAAAGATGGTGAGTTGATTGGATATATTATTGGAACGATTAGAGGTCATTTGCATTATAAGAGTACTAAGCATTATATCAATGATATTTACTATGTGAAGGCCGAGCATAGAAATACAGGAGTAGGATATAGATTTTTCCAGGCGCATGAGAAGGAGATGAAGAGATTGGGAGTGAAGCGAGTTGTGACATTTACCAAGTGTCATCAGAGTCATGAGCAATTATTTAGTGCAATGGGATATAAAAGACAGGATGTAGTGATGAGTAAGGTGATAGTATGAAATTACAATGTAAAGTGATTGAGGGTAGTAAACATAGATATCCGACGATTGGTGATTATTGGATGGATAAAAAGGGAGATATGCAGATTAGGACTACAAAGTTTGATGATAGTCGATATGCATTTCTTATATTATTGCATGAAATGATTGAGGCGATGATATGTAAGTCACGTGGAATAGATTTTAAGGCAATAGATGAATTTGATATTGCATTTGAGAATGCTAGCAAGGTTGGAGAGCCAGGAGATGAATTGGATGCTCCGTATTATCATCAACATCAATTTGCTACGATTGTTGAGATGATGGTGGCAAGGGAATTGGGAGTGGATTGGAAGATGTATAATGATAAGTGTTCTGAAGTCTTTGATAAAGATTATGCAGTGAAGGAGTGAACAATATGGCTTCATTACAAGATGTGTTAGATGACAAAGAGGACGAGATTGAGGATGAGGAGGAGTTTGATCTTGATGATTTTAAGAGAGAGCTCCGAATCGAGTTGAAGGCAGAGTTACGCAAAGAGATAAAGAAGGAGTTTGATCTTATGAAGGAGACTTTGAAGAAAGAACTTAAAAGAGAGCTTGCTGCGGAACGAGGACCATGGCGATAAATCCAGATCTCGTGAATAAAAATGTGATATTATTATAATAATTATAGGAGAAGGACCATGAAAAAGAGAGATGTGTGGTGGGCAGGAGCATTGATAGTAATGTGTAGTGCATTACTGTTTGCTAGAGGATGTCATGCAGATCCTTTGACACCAGCACAGTATGTGGCAGAGGTTGCATACGATGCTGAATTGATCGTGGACTATCATCAGACTAATAATATAGTGCCATTTTGTTACAACAAGGTTAATTGCACAATGCGAGAATACAATCCATTGTTGGGGAAAGAACCTGAGCCTGCGAGGATCCGAAATTATTTTGTGGCAGGATTGGTTGGACATGGCGTTGTGACATATGTATTGCCAAGTAAATATCGTGGTATGTGGCAGGAAGGAACGCTTGTTATTGAGACTGTAATGATAGGAAATAACAAGAGACTTGGATTGGGTTTTAAATTCTAAGAGGAGAAGAGATATGTCTGGTTTATTGCGGGTGCGTATGATGAATTTGCGTAGATCAAGATCAATATTGCCGCTTTGTTCAAGGATGAAGAATTACGTGAAATGTTTCCCTCAATACATCTGCCTGTCATAAAATATTGGCAGCAACAATTTAAAAATGCAACGTAAAAAGGAGCTTTTAGCTCCTTTTTCATTCCAATTAATCTCGAACGATAATCCAAATAGTTTCAAGTAGGATGACGATGAGTAATATGATAATTGCTGCCATTTGATTTTCCTTTATTAAGTTTATGCGTAAATTGCTACAACACCAGCATTCCCGTTTTATTATCCGTAGAAAGCAAAGAATCCTGATCCACCTGCACCACCGGAAAATGCTGTGCCTGTTCCTGCTGCGCCAGCATTACCACCATTGGCACCGTTGCCGGTATTTGCTGCTCCTGCTGTTGAAGATCCTGTTCCTGCACCGCCGACACCCAAAGTAAATCCAGCAATTGCTCCTGATGTTGTAAATCCGGCACCGGCTGCTCCACCTGATGCTCCTGTTCCACCTGCTCCAGTTGCACCACCACCACCACCACCTGTTGCATTTGCAGCAGTAGTTGTTCCACCAGCAAACGAATTACCACTTTCTCCACCCGCACCACCTGTTCCTGTTACGGTGCTTGAACCAGCAGTTCCTACACCAGGAACAGTTAAGGATGGACCTGCTGTTATTGTTCCACCGGTACCACCAGTTATTGTTGTAGATGTTCCTACTGTTGCAGCAGATACACCAAATACACCACCGGCACCTCCTGTTCCAATGGTAATTGTTAAGGTTTGACCAGGTGTTACTGAGTAAGAGGTATTTGTTACAACTTTACCTGCACCACCACCACCACCTTTACCACCAGGGTGTAGTCCTGTGGTGGTTGCTCCACCTGCTGCACCGCCACCACCTCCACCAACTGCAACATAACTTATTGATGTCATTCCGGATGGAACAACAAAAGTGCCCGATGATGTAAATTGGTATAATGCTGGCACATAAACAGCACCACCACCACCTAAAGTCTGACCAAATCCTCTAGCTGAAAATGCACCTAATTTTGACATAAATGGCATAAAAATAATCCTTAAAATTTAGTTAATGAAGCAAGAACTATATATGTTGATGCTGCTGTTTTGAGGATTGAGAATGTATAAACATCATATCCAGAAGCATTACCAGCAGAAGGTGCTGTACCACCTTGCCAATAGGTGGTAACTCCAGAAGTTGTGCCATCGACTTGAACTGAAGTGCAATAATAAGGGGTTGCGCCTTGCAATACCATAATAGTAAAAGTATTACTGGTCCAAACTCCAGTTGCCGTATTAAATGTAGTGCTTGAACTCCAAACAAAATTGAAAATAAAGTTCGCGGTTGCGGCAGTTGTATATGTTTGAATAGCACCTGTATTAGCATAAACTGTTGTAGTTGATGCAGGTGCAGTGCTAATAATATTCATAAGTTCAGAACCATTTGGAATTAATATAGATTCCATTGTGGCTGAAGATCCTATGGTGAGTGCGGCTGTACCTGTCGTTGCTACGGTAATACCAGAAGTAAATGCAGTAGTATTTGCTGCAGATTGATACATCATTTGTCCAGTGGTGCCACCTAGCATATTAACAGCTGTTGTTGCGATTGTTGGATTGATTAATTCCCATTGAGTGGTAGTTGCATTATATTGAAGCAACAATTGGGATGAAGATCCGCCAATATCACCAGCAACAAGAGCTTGGCCATTGTTTTTGACAATAGTTTTCGCACCAAGACCATTTACATTTAATGTAGGAGTTGTAGTTGTATTTGCAGCACTTGCACCTAATGCGATGGTTATACCATCAGCTAATGATGTATAAGCTGGTGAATAAGTTGCAGTGATAACATCAGATGTACCACCAGCATCAATATAAGGAATAGCGTTAGACCATACTGGAGCACCTGTACCTGATGATGTCAATTGTTGTCCGGGATTACCAGCAGCAGTAAATCCTGTTGTGGATCCTGCAGATTGATAAGGCATAGATCCTGCAACACCACCAGAAATGCTAGTTGCCGTTGCAGCATTACCAGTAGTACTTTGATTCAATGTTGGAAATCCTGTGGCATTTGTAAGAATGATTGTTGAAGGAGTACCAAGATTAGGAGTGCTTAATGTTGGACTATTCGACATTACAAAAGTAGTGCCTGTACCTGTTTGAGAAGCAATGGATGTAGCATTGCCGACAGAAGTAATGACACCAGTTAGATTAGCATTTGTGGTGACTGTTGCAGCATTGCCTGTTGTATTTTGATTTAATGTTGGAAAATCAGCCGCAACAGCAATTGTAAGTGCTCCAGAAGAGGTAGTTGACTTTAGAATACCAGTTGCTAATGCAGAAGTGCCAGCAGAATAATCTGTTCCGGAAGTTGCGGCAGAAATCGCAGTACCATTTCCTTTTAATAATCCAGTGATAGATGCAGTTAACGTAATTGCTGGAGTTGTAGTAGCATTTGCAACTGTACCTGCAAATCCATTGGCAGAAACTATGGATAATGTGCTGACAGTTCCTGCATTTGCTAATGCAGAAGACGCGATCCAAATATCATTAATACCATCGGTGAAGATTGCTGTGGCTGCAGAATTATTTGTGCCTTGAGGAATTACAACACCTGTTCCGATTGCAGTATTTGTAGAAACTCCGCCAGATTGTCCTGATAATTTGAAGGTAAGAGTATAAGCACCTGTGGTATTGTTACATACAATCCATTGTTTGCTGTTCATATACGCAGTACCAGGAGTCATTAACCATGTAGCATTTGATGTTAATGTGCCAGTGATGATGAAAGTATTAATGTTTGCAGATGCATTAGCTTCACGCAACAATCCTGTTGAACCTGTTCCTGTATATCCAGTACCACCATTTAGAATTTGCACGCCAGTAATACCGCCACTGCTTACGCTAGTGACCCAGAATACCGCATTATCATTACCTGTAGTTGCAACAACAATATCGCCAACTGCGTATCCAGATCCTGCAGTTGGAAAACTCACAACAGTAGTAATAGCACCGCCAGATGCATTATAAAGGATTATTGCGCCTGATCCTACTCCAGCAGTAGAATATGTACCACCTCCGGTAGATCCTAGGGCATGAGTTTTTGTGGAAGCATTGAAACCTTCACGTGCTTGTACATAAGCTGTGGTAGCAGCATTTGCGGAATTGTCAGTTGCAGTTTGTGTCGCGACTGCTAAAGTAATTGCTGGAGTTGTGCTAGCATTAGCGACAGTACCGGAAATGCCAGATGAAGTGACAATAGAAACCGTAGTGACTGATCCGCCAGCTTCAGTATTTGATAATGTGCCGCCAACTAATTGAAGACCTGATCCTACAGTAACATTTGCGAGGCCTCCAGACCCATTACCAGCAAGTAATGTGGATCCAGTAGTTGCGCCAGTGAGTGCTCCGCTTAATGTGGTAGCCGTCAACAATCCTGTAGATGGATTGAACGTCAAGTTTGTATTTGCACCAAGACCGATGTTGCCAGTATCGGCAGAAACAAAGGTTGGATAGTAAGTTGCATTAGTTGATGTGGTAGTGATTGTCGATGTGGTACCAACAGTTGCAGTTCCGGCTGACAGAGTAGATTGATTAACCCATTGAGGAGCAGTCGCACCAGCATTTACTGTAAGTACTTGGCCAGCAGTACCAATACCTAAGAATGTAGAAGTATTTGCTCCAGTTTGATATGGCACAGAGCCTGCAAGACCTCCTGATAGATTTGTAGCGACAGTTGCTGAGGCGACAGTACCGGTGACTGAGACTGTCACATTGCCTGTTCCTCCTGATAGTCCTATATTGGTTCCTGCGACCAGAGAAAGAACGCCTGTGTTAGCAATGACATTAGCAATAATGCTGATACCATTGCCTGCAGAATAGGTTCCTATATCGCTTACTTCGGATGCGGGATTGAATACGACTGAATACATTTTGTTCCTTTATTAAGAAGTAGCAACGTTATCTGCTCTTGAATAGAACGAAACGTAGAAGAGACTATTTACAGGAGCAATAACAGAAATGGCTGCAACATTACGAACATTACGCATAGTCGTCATGAATTCTGCACCTGTGCCGTTTAAAATATCAGCTGAAGGAATAGTTGCAGTGCTTATTGAAGCATCGCATAGAAAAAATGTAGCATTAGCACTACCTGCAGTATTAGATGAATTGAAGAAAGCAAATTCTGCGCCTGCAGGAATAGAAATAGAACGCGCAATGCCTGCTGTAAGCACATAAACATTAATGTCTGAACTTATTCTTGGTATTTCTGCTGTGATTAAAACATTTGACGGATTGTTGTAATTTCCGCCATCCCAAATAGCTGATCGCATGTAGATTCCTTATGTAGATAGCATATTTATAAGTTTATGTAAAAATTAACGGCAAACTTATAAATATCTAGTTACATCAAAGAATTTCTGTAGTATAATATAATTAATTACTTAGGAGAAACATCATGTTAGTTTTCAATTCAATTACATGGTTAAAATGGTTTGGATGCCTTTTGTTACGCAATGTTTATGCTGTTATTGTTTTTATGATTTTAAGCATGATTTGGTTTCCTATTGCAATAGCTTATGCAATATGGAGAGTAATTTATGAAATCTTGATTTTGATAGGTACATTTGATACTATATCTGCTTTTAAAGAACGTTGCCGATTACATGATGAAGGACCAGTCATTAAAGAAGAAGTCAAATCACGTAATGGCGGCACAAAATTAATCATCAGATAATGCTTGATATTTTCCTGCAGATAAAACTGCTCTATTAGATGCTTTATCTGCAACTTTTGCACCGGTTTTAATAGGACTTAATTTATGTTCTACTGCTAATTCAATAGATTTTTTTGCAAAGTTGGCAGCACCTTCTGGTATTCCTGCAGCTACAGCTTTTTCAGCTATTTTTCCGGCTACTTTTTCAGCTTGAGATGCTGTAGCTTTTGCCACAGTACCTACTGCACCTTTAGCTTCAGGACCAGCAATCGCAGGTAGAAAATCTGTTATAATTTCATGTAACAATTTAGATTTATTTTCATCTAAACCTAGAGCTGAAGTAATTCTTTCTGCAAATTTACCTGGAAAATCAACTATTGCTCCTACAGGTTCTAATGCACTTCCAACAGTTTTAGAAATAGCTTTGCCTGTTTCGGTTTTTGGTTCATATGTAAAATTTTCTTTATTTCTGTCATATGCTTCCTTAACTTCTTTTGGATTAGCACCTCCAGATTTTTCAAGAGATGCACTTATAAATCCCGCTGCAGGAGCTATTACTGATGAAGCTATGCTTAAATCGGTTTCTGCTCCTCCAACTAATTTCTTTGCCACTCCTGTAATACCTTTTCCCGCTGCATTATTAACTTCAGCATTAGCTTCTTTGACTTTATCAATATATCCATCACTTGATGTAGAAGCAAAGCCGGATTTCATAGCATTTTGCACTTTGCTAGAAGGAATATCATAAGATTTACCTTCTTTAGTCATATGATATGTTTTTTCAAATCCTTTTTCTAAAGCTGCCCCAACTTTATCATTTGGAATATCATAAAGTTTTCCATCTTTAGCTAATGCTGTAGTATCACTCATTATTTTCTTTCATATTGTGAAAAATCATCATTTGAAGATGATGTATCTGTAGATTTCTTTCCTAAACCTGATTTTGCAGCATAATCGCCAAAAGTTTCATTTCTTTTTCCTTTTTGGCTAAACTCTGTAAGATCATGTTGTGTATAAGGAACAGCATCATTCAATCGTTTATCAAATTTATCGATTTCAGCTTTCTGTTCTGCATTCAAAGATGGATTAGCTTTCAAATTCTTGATCGGTTCTTGAAGAATTTGTCTAGCTTCAGCTAATTTTCTCATAGCTACAAACTTAGAATCAGTTGGATTGATTTCAATAGCATCATGCAATTGCTTAGTTAATGTTCCTGATGGTGCTAATCCTGAAGTTTCCATAGTAGAGGCTGCACGTGATAATCCAGCAGTCATAACTTGATATGATTTAGCTTCATCTGAAGTCAAAGCATCAGTCAAATTCTTAGATGTTGTGCCAGCAATGCCGTGTCCAGGTTCATAACCACTAAAGAATCCGCGGCTTGATCCAACAGGAGCTTCACTTAGATTTTCTAATGATTTAGTACCTTCAGCTAAAGCATTAAGTTGACGTCCTAACATAGTAGCTTCGCGTCCACCTGTTCCTGCAGAACCTTTTGGAACTGCAACTTCGGTAGTTTCTTTAGCAGTGCCAGTACCTTTATCAATGATAGTGAATACAGGTTTACCATCAGGACCCATAGAGGTAACAACTTGTTTACCGCGTTCAAGATCTTCGGCTTTATGTTCGCGGATTTCTTCTCCAAGACGAGCACGTTCAATTGAAATTTGTTCTTTTCCTCTTTGGATATCTGCCAATACTTTTTGATTTGCAAGATCTGCTTTCTTATCTGCAACCATAGCAAGATGTTCATTGCTACTTGAGTATAAACCTTTGACTTTATTGATATCAAAAGGTTGTTGCGTTTGTTGTTGAACCATCTTTTTGATGTTATCAGGCAAAGTAGGATCTGCAAGCATCGATTTCAAATGGTTATCATACAATATTTTAGCAGCAGCATTAGCACTTGATTGAGCAGATGGTCCACCTTTAGCCATAATAGAATCATATGTGCGAACTACATCGCCAGTAGTATCAGTAATTAACTTAGAAGTACTTTCAATGTTTTTTAAAGAATGTTCATCAGCTTTATTGATGACATCTTGTGCTTTTTCTTTGGCATTAGCTTTTTGAAGATCTACATCAGCTTGTTTCTTTTGCTGATCTAGCAAAGTAGATTTGAAGGTTAAGATTTTAGTTGGAGAAACTCCAGCGTCATGCATAGCTTTAACAGCTTTATCATCATAGGTAGGATCATTAGGATCAATACCACTTAAAACTTGAGACATTTTAGCACTGTCAGCAGCATCAGCTTGTTGTTGATTGAATGCAGCCTGTTGAGTTTGCAATTTTAATGAATTAGATTGCAAAGTCATGGCATTATTGGCTGCAGCAACAGGATCAGGAGCCTGAAATTGTTTTACTGAAAGCGGGATTGATGGATCTACTTGAGTCATTTTGTTTCCTTTAAATTATAAACCTACAATGGTACCACCACCATTAAGCGAACTGACATCAGCAGCTTGAGTTGTATATGGATTTGCAGCACTCATAGCAGTATTCATTTGATTAGTACTCGCTAAATTTTGCATATAATATGCATTCAATGCTGAATTTCCGGCATTTGATATTCCACTAGAATAAGCATTAGCAGCGCCAACTTGTCCTGCAGCAATAGCATTACCAGCGCCAATCATATTACTACTTGCTTGATTAGCATAATTTTGGGATGCTGCATTTACACCAGCTACAGCTGTTTGACCCATGCCCGCAAGAGATTGTTGTTCATTCAATGCCATATTTTGTTGAGTCATATAATCATTGAATTGTTGTTGATAAGAAGTACTTGCAAGACCTTGATTATAAGAAGCTAATGCTTGTGCAGCTTGAGGAGTTCCTGCTGTACCTCCAGCTGCTGCAGCAGCTTGGATGCCTGCTGCGCCTTGTTGTTCTTGGAAATTATATCCTGCACTATTTTGGAAATCGGCCATAGTGAATGGTTTATTAAATTGACCGCCAGGTTGCGTACCTTGTTGCAAAGTATTTAATGCTTGATATCCTGCGGCCAAAAATGGTGCTTGATTATTTTGTTGTACTTGAAATTCTTGAGCCTGGAGTTGTGTCGCATTGGCTGCTGATTGGGCCTGTGTTTGAGCAGCATTTTCGGATGCATTTGCTTGCATCGCACTACCAGCCACGCCGGCTACAGCTAATCCTACTACCGCTGAAATTGCCATGATTGTATTCCTATATTGAGTATACACATATTTATAGGTTAATCAAAGTTTTATGTCTTAAACATCAAAATTCTATAAATACATAATTACTCTTAGGATTAAACATGAACAAAAAAGATCTTGCAGATATGAAGATCACAGACGAAATCGTTTGTGCTCCTAAGCCATATCAAGGACTACCTGATATTTCAGATGATTATGATGTCAGTGCTATGATTATGAATATCAGAAAACCAAATGTTATTAACAAGGTGAAAAATGCAATCGACTGCGAAGAAGACTATGTCTACGGACCTAGCACAGGTTACAAAGGGAAATATTCCTATAATCGAGACGACTGATGAAACAGGTCGTCTTTTTTCTGATGAACTCAAAAAACAGCTTTTAGATAATGATTCAGAAAAACTTAAAGATCTGACTAATACTCTTGTGCGTTTTGCGATGAGTGGTGATGTAAAAGCTATTGCATTGATTATTGATCGTCTTGAAGGAAAGAGTCTTGAAAAGATTGAGATTACTGCAGATATAGAAACTAAGCAATTGGTGATGAATTCTAATGAATTGCTTTTGAAGATTCGTAAAGTAGAAGAATCAGAAGAAAAGTTATTAACATAACATTGTAGTACAATATAAGAAGAATATATGGCACTTTATTTACATGATTTACCCATGTCTGAATGTATTTTGGAATGGGACAAAATTGACAATAATGGAACAAACATTGCGGCTATTAGAACACTTTGTCAAAATGACTTGTTTTATCTATTAGTTAAAGCATGTAGACGAGTGGATTTGTTACATCCCTGGTTATATGCTAGATGTCGTGAAGTTGAAGCTGAACCCGATGGATTTTTAGATCTATGGGCACGTGAACATGGAAAATCATCCATTATTACCTTTGGCAAAACAATTCAAGATATTCTCATTGATCCTGAAATCACTATAGGATTCTTCAGTGAGAATTACACGATTGCATCTAAATTTTTGATTCAAATCAGAAATGAATTCGAGAACAATGAAATTCTCAAATCTGCTTTTCCTGATATTCTCTATGATAAGCCTACATCAGAAAGTCCACGTTGGAATAATGATAGCATAACTGTTAAACGTAAAGGTAATCCTAAAGAACCTACATTAGAGGCTCAAGGATTAGAATCTTTAAAAGTTGGTGCCCATTATGCTTTAATGGTTTACGATGATGTGATTACACAAAGAAGTGTAACAAGTCCTGATCAAGTATCAAAAATCAATATCAACTTTGAGTTATCTTTATCGCAAAGTAAAGAAGGCGGTAAGAAACGTTACATTGGCACTCGTTATTCCTATGCCGATACGTATCAAATGATCATTGATAGAGAAATCGCACAAACTCGCACTTATCCTGCTACTCACGATGGCACTCCCAATGGCACTCCTGTATTATTTTCTCCTGGATATTGGGAATTAAAGAAAAAAGAAAATTCTACTGTAAACTTATCGTGTCAGTATTTGCAAAATCCGCATGCAGGTGGAGAGAAAACATTTGATATTACTAATCTTGAGGTATATGAAGTACGTCCGATGAAAATGAACGTTGCTATTGTTGTCGATCCAGCAAAAAGTATGAAAAAAGGTTCAGCATCGACTGCGATGTTGGTTATTGGCATTGCAGGAGGACAGCGTAAATATTTACTTGATGGCTGTTGTCATAAAATGACATTATCTGAACGTTGGGATAACTTGAAACATCTTTATAAGAAATGGAAAGCTGAACCAGGAATAGGTTCTGTGACTGTTGGTTATGAAAGTTATGGAACAGGTGAAGTAGATATGGATTACTTTGCTGAACAGATGAAAAAAGAACAAGGTGTACGATTTGCTATTAAACCTTTGATGTCAGCTTTGAATGGAGCAATCAGAAAACGCGATCGTATTGAACGTATACAGCCAGATTTGGAACATCACAACATATTCTTGCCATATCCTACTGATAATGACAAATTGACAAGACTTCAAGTTGCAGCTATCAAAGCAGGACGTAAATCTGAAATTTCTAGACCTATTAAGCGTATAAACGAATTGAAGCAAGTGTATGATTTGAGTGATATTTTAGTTAATGAATTAGATGCATATCCGTATGGCAATCTTGTTGATTGTATAGATGGATTTAGTCGAATTTATGATATGGAAATCATGGCTCCAAGAGCAGATCGTACAAGTTTTTCACTTTCTCCTACTGAATTGGTATAAATAGCATATAACAATAACACTTAAGGATTTATTATGGAATTTCTTTCAACTGCAAAACTTTTACTATCACTATTGCCAACTTTGATTACTATGGTTCAAACCGTAGAAACATTATTGCCTGCTAATTCATCTGGCGAACAAAAACTTGCAATGGTTGAAACTATGTTGACTTCAGCAAATTCAGTAGCAACTGATGCTGTCGCAGAATTGACTACAGTTTGGCCAGCTATTGCTAAAGTAGTGACAGGATTGGTTGCTACATTCAATGCAACAGGATTATTTCACACTTCAACACCTGCAGTAGTTGCTTCAACTGTAACCGCTCCCGGTGTCGCAGTTGCAGACACATCAACTCCGTTATCTCATAATTAATCTTATAGAAAATCGGTTAATTGATAAATAAGTCAATCAATATAAGGAACTATACATGACACAAATTGTTACTCTTGAAGAATTTGAAAGCCAGGTCGATAAAGATCTGGTATTTCATACAGGCAATCTGTTACAAAAATTATATCCTGGCTATCTATGGTGTGTCAGATTATTAGCAAAAGCTATGGTCGGTTTTACACTTGCCGAGTTAACATGTTTTGGCGATGCTCATGTAATGGTTGTGCATCCTAGAGATTGTCCTACACAG
>Ga0187851_10002247_pt1 | contig 17345 bp, 12 predicted proteins | sample June2016WEW_6_10_FD_132997 | JGI IMG/M metagenome (GOLD analysis project Ga0187851, IMG submission 132997) | Peatland microbial communities from SPRUCE experiment site at the Marcell Experimental Forest, Minnesota, USA - June2016WEW_6_10 | ecosystem: Environmental > Terrestrial > Soil >...
ACCCATGCGGCTTGTGCGGTCGCCGGGCCGCCCACGCGAATCCGCGGGTTGACCGCCTTAAGTGCACGAGCGGTATGATCGTAAAGCTCAAGATAAGTGGACTGCTTCGGCGCGCCTGTCCAGAAATCCAGGTTGGGTTCGTTCCACACCTCGAAGTACCAGAGGGAAACTTCGTCGATTCCGTAGCGGTCCACCAGATGGCGTGCGAAAGCCGTGATCAGCGCATCCCACTTGGCGTAGTCTTTGGGAGGTGACGTGACTGGCTTGTACCAGAACGGGTGATAGTCAAGGCTCGCGGCAAGCGCTTTGGGCATGAAGCTGATCTCCACAAACGGCCGCACTCCCTCAGTCAGCAGTCCGTCGTAGATCTGATCGACATAGGACCAGTTGTAGACCGGGTTGCCTTGCGCATCCTCGCTGTACACGCCGTTCTCGTCGTGAAAAATACCATGGAAGCGCACGTAGCTGAAGCCGGTAATCCTCTTCACTTCGCGCAGGTCGGCACGGTAGCTGTCGCGCATGGCGAGGTTGGCGCGGCCGGACCCGAACATCTGCTCCCAGAAGTGAGGAAACGGCGTAGCGGCAGCATGCGCATCGATCGTGATCGGCTGCGCAGGCGCTGCATCCTGCGGTCCAGCTGGCTGCTGGGCACCAAGCGACAAACAGGCAGCCAGTAAGACAATTCCCGAAATCATGGACGAACGAATTCGAGTCATGAGCCGTCTCCAAAATGCAAAATGTGAATCTCTTCCTCGCAGTCCTTAATATCCACCCATCAAGGGACCGACGGTGATGGGGCGAGCCTCCAAGATTTAGATTCATCGACCTCGGGAGGTTTGTACAGCGAAAGTGATACATACCTCTATGGTGAATGCCCAGAAGATCGGTATCAGGGAATTCCAATTCCCTCATGCCGAAGTGATAAATCCACGGCTCGGTCTTGCTCAAAAATAGGCGTCTTGCGATGGGAACTTGCCCTTCTTCAGCATCATAGAGATATCTGCGAGCACGCTTTCGAGGCAAAATCCTCAAATCTCCCTGTATTTTTCCCTGTTAGCAGGGAATTCGGTGCGGAGAACGGGCTCGTAGATCGAAACGCGCAGGGATCAGCCAGTCAGCGTCAGGATTGCTTGTGCGATGGATTCGAGCGGCAGGACCTTGTCCACACCGCCCAGTTTGACGGCCTCCTTCGGCATGCCGTACACGATGCAGGTTGCTTCATCCTGGGCGACTGTAGCGGCCCGGGCCTGTTTCAATTCCAGCATGCCGCGTGCGCCATCGTCGCCCATGCCGGTCATGATCACACCGACGGCGTTCTGGCCTGCGTAGCGGGCAGCGGAACGGAACAGAACATCGACCGATGGCCGATGACGGCAGACGAGAGGTCCGTCTTTGATTTCGACGTAATAGCGGGCGCCGCTGCGCTTGAGTAATAGATGATGATTGCCGGGCGCGATCAGGGCACGGCCTCGGATCACGGTGTCATTGGTTTCTGCTTCCTTGACGGTGATGGCGCAAATTCCGTCGAGCCGGTTGGCAAAAGCACGCGTGAAAAGTTCCGGCATGTGCTGTACGATGACAATTCCAGGGGTGTCGGACGGCAGCGATTCAAGGAGTGTTTTCAAAGCCTCCGTTCCACCCGTGGACGCTCCGATGACAACCACCTTCTCAGTGGTTTCTGCCATGGCATGCGTTGCGGGAGAGAGAATGGCGTCGGCAGTAAGCTTGGGCTGAACGGCGAGGCTGGGACGCAGGGGCCGGAGCTTTGCCGCCGCAGCGGCTTTGACGGTTTGACAGAGAGTGATGCGGGAGTCCTCAAAGAATTGCTTTGTCCCCAGGCGCGGCTTGGTAATGATCTCCACGGCGCCGTAGTCGAGAGCCTTGAACGCGCTTTGCGTGCCCTCTCCGGCCAAGCTCGAACAGATGACTACCGGGATCGGTCGCTGGCTCATAATTTTTTTCAAGAAGGTGAGCCCATCCATGCGCGGCATCTCGATATCGAGCGTGATCACGTCGGGAACCTGCTCGGCAATGCGCTCAGCCGCAACATAGGGATCGCCGGCGGTTCCAATCACTTCGATTTCGGGATCGGAGGAGAGGATTTCCGTCAGAGTCCGGCGAACGATGGCGGAGTCGTCGACAATCAGTGCGCGAATCTTTGCCAGGGCCACGATTTCAACCTCTCTACCCTCGATCGACAGCCGTAAGGGCCGTTTGGAGTCTCGGCGACCGGATTTGCTTGGCGGAATCGAGGCGCCGCAGCAACACTTCTCCCGTTGCCGTTGCGAAAGAGATATGCACGCCGCTGGTGCCGCCCAGGCAGGACGCGGCTACCGTAAAGCGTTCTTCGGCAAGCACGCGCAGAGCGGCTTCGCAGTTTTGCTTGCCAATGGTGCGCTCCGGATCGTTTGTCCCGATCGTCAGGACATCGTTGCCGCCGAAGAGTTTTACCACCGCCTCGGCGCGTGCAGCGCCCAGGGAATCGAGCCTGCGGGCGATCTCGCGGATCGCGAAATCGACGTAACGGCGGCCCGCCTGGGGGCTGAGTTTGCGCAGTTGGGCAGGCGGGCAATTCGGCATCATGGGATGACAGAGCGCGCCAATGCCAAGCCTCGGGACAAGGAAGGTGACTCCGACGCAGGAGCCGAGCAGGGTGCGCAGAACGGAGGGTTGCGACACCAGGTGGGACTCCCCGGGCTGAACATAGATCTCGCAGAGCGGCATGTCAGGCGCGGTCATCGAAGTCTCCTGTAAAGGGCAGGAGCCACCTGCGCGATGGGAAGATTCAACTCATGCAGCGTCTCGGCGTGCCCCATGAAGAGGTAGCCTTCCGGCGTCAGGCATTGCGTGATCTTTTCCAAGATGCTCTGCTGCGTGGCCCGGTCGAAATAGATGATCACGTTGCGGCAGAAGATCGCGTCGAACCGTTCCTGAATTCGGTAATTGCAATCCATGAAGTTGAGGCGACGGAACTCGACGAGTCGGCGGAGCTCGGGCACCACGCGCATGCGGGCAAACCCGGGCTCGCGGCCGCGCATGAAGTACTTGACTTTGAGCCCCGGCGGCACCGGCCGTACCACGTCGGTGGAGTAGATCCCCAGCTCTGCTGTCCTGAGCACAGCGGTAGAGATGTCGGTGGCGAGAATTCTGAAGGAAAACCCGGGATGGGCCAGGCTGAATTCACTCAAAACCATCGCTAGAGTGTACGGCTCCTCGCCGGTCGAGCAGCCCGCGCTCCAGGCAAGGAAAGGCCTTCGGTTTCCGCTGTCCTGTGTATGTTCGGGAAGCACTCTGGAGGCCAGAAACTCAAAGTGACGCGGCTCGCGAAAGAAATCCGTCTTGTTGGTGGTGACCACGTCGATCAGGTGAATCAGCTCCTGGCTCTGTCCCTGTTGCGAGAACAGGTAGTCGCAGTAGCCGCGGTACGAGGGGATGGCGAGCTCTTTGAGCCTGCGCCTGATACGTCCCTCGAGCATAGTCTTTTTCTCGGCGCCGAGGGCAATTCCCGCCACGTCGTAAACCAGTTTGCGGAGGCGTGTGTAGTCTGGAGGCGAAATCAATTCGTCGCGGTCTTGCATGGCGTGAAACGGGGCGGAGTCAGCCGCCCCTTCCTTTCCTTAGGCGGCCGCTTCTACAAGGGCCTTGCCGGGCTCCTGTGCCCGCACGACGGCCAGCTCTTCGGCAGAGAAAACGCAGTCGATGTCGAGGATCATGATGAACTGGTTGTCGCGCTTGCCCATTCCGCGGATGAAATCGGTGCGGATGTGCGTGCCGATACGCGGCGCCGGCTCAATCTGCTCCGGCTCCAGGTCTATCACCTCTTCAACCGAATCGGCTAGGGCGCCGATGACGATCGATTCGTTATCCAAGTTGACTTCGACGACAACAATGCAAGTGTTCCGAGTGCTCTCGGTTTTCGGCATCTCGAAACAAAGCCTGAGGTCAACGACCGGAACCACGCTTCCGCGCAGGTTGATGACCCCGGCCATGAAGTCCGGCGTCCGGGGAATGGCAGTGATGGGCGTGAGATCGAGCACTTCTCTCACCTTGGCCACGTCGGTGGCGAAGACCTCGTTGCCTAGTTTGAAGGTGAGATACTGGCGCGTCTCCGTGATGTCACTAACGCTCATATTTCTACTCCTTTCAGATCTTTGAAGACTGGGCGGATCTCCTCGTGGGCGATCCGCCCTCGCGGTCAGTAACGCTCGAATTCAGTATCCAGTTCGTCGTGCTTGTCGTTGAGGCGCAGATTGACTCCAGACTTGGGGCCCGCCTTCGCGGCGGGCGCCGGGCCGCGCCCGTTTGGCTTGACCGCCTTGGACGGCGCTGCCTGCTCCAGCTTTGCGGCCTTCGACCCGGCGGCTCTGCGGCCGCGAACGCTGTTCTCCTCTCCGGTTTGGAAGAACGAGAGAGCGCTCACCAACTGCTCCGACTGGCCCGTCAGCTCCTCGGTGGTTGAGGCCATCTCCTCCGCGGCGGAGGCGTTCTGCTGGATCACCTGCTCCAGTTGCTGCAGGGCCTTGTTGATCTGCTCGGCGCCGGTATCCTGCTCTTTGCTGGCGGCCGAGATCTCTTGCACCAGCTCAGCGGTTCGCTGGATGTCGGGCACCAGCTTGTCGAGCATTTCTCCCGATTTCTCCGACACCTTGAGCGTGGTGGCCGAAAGCTGGTTGATCTCGCCTGCCGCCTTCTGGCTGCGCTCGGCCAGCTTGCGCACCTCGGCTGCGACGACGGCAAAGCCCTTGCCGTGTTCGCCGGCGCGCGCCGCTTCAATGGCCGCGTTGAGCGCCAGCAGGTTGGTCTGACGCGCGATCTCCTCGATGATCGAGATCTTGTTGGCAATCTCCTTCATCGCCGCGACCGCCTCGAGCACGCTCTTGCCGCTCTCCTGCGCGTCCTTGGCGCTCTTGTTGGCGATCTTGTCGGTCTGTTGCGCGTTGTCGGCGTTTTGCTTGATGTTCGAGACCATCTCCTCCATCGAGGACGAGGCTTCTTCGGCCGCCGCGGCCTGGGCGCTGGCGCCCTTTGACACCTGCACCGACGCCGTGGAAATGGACTGGCTAGCCGCCGCCACCTCGCCGGCAATGGAACGGATATCGGAGACGGTTTGCGTCAGACCGCTGACCATGGCCGACAGAGCCTGCATCAGCTTGTCGTGGGCAGATCGCTCGTGAAGAGCGACGGTGAGGTTGCCGCTAGAGACTTCCTCGGCCGCCGCCGTGATGTCGTTCATGGCCACAATCAGCGAGTTCAAGTTGTTCTTGATCAGGTTGAAATCGCCATTGTAGTTGTCAGTGATCAGCGGGGGCATGTCGCCCTTACTGATCCGTTCCACATAGCCCGCTGAGAAGTTCAACGGCGTAATCACCGCATCAAGGATGCCGTTGACCCCGCGCACGATATCGGCGTAAGCGCCTTTCAGGACTTCTGGATGTCCACGCTCGGCGAGTTTGCCCTCCTTGGCCGCGTCCGTCAGACGAACCAGCATTCCTTGCAGAGTCTGTAAGACTTCCGCCACGTTGTTGACGGCCACTTTCATCTTCTCGTGGTCGCCCTTGTAGGTTTGCGCGATCAGCTCATCGATCTTGCCGGCTGAAATCTGCGCCAGAATGCGATTACCTTCGCCAATGGGCAGAAGGATCGCGTCCAGCATAGCGTTGACGCCGCGCACGATCTCCGCGTAGGCGCCCTGGAACTGCTCGGGCTTGCCGCGGTCGGAAAGCTGGCCTTCCTTGGATGCCTCGATCAGCCGCGCCAGTTCCTTCTGCAGGCTTTGCATCACCGTAGCTACACTATTGACGGCCACCTTCATCTTCTCGTGATCGCCCTTGTAGGTTTGCGCGATCAGCTCATCGATCTTGCCAGCCGAAATCTGCGCCAGAATGCGGTTGCCCTCCCCGATGGGCACCAGAATTGCATCGAGCATGGCATTCACGCCGCGCACGATGTCGGCAAAGGCGCCGCGAAATTCGTCGGCCTTGCCCCGCTCAGACAACTGCCCGGCGTGAGATGCGCTAATAAGGCGGCCAAGCTCCTTCTGCAATGCCTGCAGCACCGTGCCCACGTTGTTGACGGCCACTTTCATCTTCTCGTGGTCACCCTTGTAGGTTTGCGCGATCAGCTCATCGATCTTGCCATCGGAGATCTGCGCGAGAATGCGGTTGCCTTCCCCGATGGGCAAGAGAATTGCATCGAGCATGGCATTCACACCGCGCACAATATCGGCAAAGGCGCCCTGAAATTGATCGGGTTTGCCACGCTCCGAAAGCTGGCCCTCCTTCGAGGCCTCGATCAGCCGCGCAAGTTCCTTTTGCAGGCCCTGCATCACCATGCCCACGTTGTTGACGGCCACCTTCATCTTTTCGTGGTCGCCTTTGTAGGTTTGCGCGATCAGCTCATCGATCTTGCCGGCTGAAATCTGCGCGAGAATGCGGTTGCCTTCCCCGATGGGCAGTAGAATCGCATCCAGCATCTCGTTCACGCCTTCAACCAGTTCGCGGTGCATGCCGCCGAAGAGCGTCGCCTTGCCGCGCTCGCTCAAGCGGCCGTCCTTGGATGCATCCACCAGGCGCATGATCTCTTGCAGCACGGCAGACAGGTCCCCATCCTCGTGCACCCTTTTGTGCGTTCGCTCGCGGCTGTGCTGCCCATCTCCGCCATGACCGTTTCCTTCCAGTCCATCGCCGGCGCCATGCAGCCGCCGGCCCTCATTCACCACTGCTATTGCCATGAAACCCTCCCCTCCTTCGGGATCTTGCTCTGCTCGATCCGCAATCCGGGGGCCAGCCGATCATGGCGCGGCCGTTTGGCGACGGGAAGAGCATGAGACAGGTGCGGTTCATTGGTTTGCGAATTCGCGCCGGCGCTCGGGCCGACGCTGCCGTTGCCCCGACGGGCTTTGAAAAGCATTGTTGTTTTCCGGTCGCTCGCTGTGGGCGCCGAGCGGTCTCAAGTCTCCCTGGCGGCCGGTCCTTACCGCCTCCTGGACCACTCGATCGGGGTCGAGAATCAAAGCCACGGCGCCATTGCCGAGGATGGTGGCGCCAGAAGCGATCTGCACCTGGCGGTAAAAACGCCCCAGGCTCTTGATCACCGTTTGGCAATTGCCCAGCACCTGATCGACCACAAATCCAAACCGGCCCTCGCTGGTTTCGACGAGCATGATCTGCTCGATCTCCGGAGGGCTCGACGGCATGCGGAAGTGCTCGCGCAGCCGGATGTATGGAACGAGCTCGCCGCGCAGGTTCGCGATGTGCTTGCCGTTGGCGCGCGCAATGTCTTCCCGCGTCAGCTCGATGCATTCCAGTGTCGAGGCCATGGGGAGCACAAAGCAGGCATCGCCCACAGCCACCAGCAGCCCGTCGATGATGGCCATGGTGAGCGGGAGGCGCAGCGTGACCGAGGTGCCTTGCCCAGGTCGGCTCGCGACCTCCACGGCGCCACGCAGGCTCTCGACCCGCTGGCGGACCACGTCCATGCCGACTCCGCGGCCAGAAACGTCGGTCACCTGTTGAGCCGTGGAGAATCCGGGTTGAAACAGCAGCGCGTAGATCTCCCTCTCGGTCAGTCTGGCGTCGGTTGCGATGAGCCCTCTTTCGACCGCGCGGCGGCGCACGGCTTCCGAATCGATGCCCCGGCCGTCGTCTTCGACGGCCACCAGCACGCTGGCTCCAGAGTGCCGGGCCGAGAGATGGATAGTTGCAGCCGGCGGTTTCCCACTAGCAAGCCGCAGATCGGCCGGCTCGATGCCGTGATCCATGCTGTTGCGGATAAGGTGCATCAGTGGATCGCCCAGTTGTTCGATGACCGTCTTGTCGAGTTCGGTGTCCGCGCCCTCGATGGTCAGCTCCACGTTCTTGTTGAGATCGCGCGCCAGGTCGTGAACCAGCCGGCGGAATTTCTCAAAGGTGCCGCGGACGGGCATCATGCGGATGTTCATGGAGCTCTCGCGTAAGGCCGCTGTCAGGCGCTCGACCTCTTCGGAAACCGCCACCACCTCAGAGTCGTCGCGGCGGGCCGCAAGCTCGCTTAGGCGCGCCTGCACCGTTACCAGTTCGCCGACCAGGTCGACAAACTGATCGAGCTTTGCAGCGGGCACGCGAAGACTCGAAGCATTGTCGGGCTTGTCGTAGCTGCGCCGGCCGGGAGAAGCAACGCGTTTTTCCTGAAGAGCTCGCGCGGCGACGTCGGCCTGGCAAAGGGGCGCAGTCTCCGCGGCGGCCAGTGCGGGATCGCCCGCCGGTTCGATGCTTAGCTGGCACGCGTCTTCGACAAAGATAAAGACATCGCGGATCGTGTCGCGATCCGTGTCCGCGGCCAGAAGCATCTCCCATGCGACATAGCATCGTTCAGGGTCCAGCTCGCCGAGCGACGGCACCGCATCCAGGCTGGCCTTGACGGACAGGCTGCCCAGGCCGCGCAACTCGCGCAGGAGCAACGACGGGTTGGCCCCACAGCGCATCAGGTCCGGTCCTGGCGCAAAGCGAATGCGCCAGTTCCTCACCGGCCCCCGGTGAAGGGCGGCACCGCCGTCAACCGGGGCAGTTTTCGGCGCGGCTTCCGGTTCTTTCTCGATGCCCGCCAGCCGCCTCACTCTCTCGAGGATGGAGGCGCCGGCGGCTGTGTCGGCAGGATCGGCGTCGCTCGCGTCCTCGTGGAGCAGCGTCTTGATCTGGTCCAGCGCTGCCAGCGATAAATCGATCAACTCCGGCGTGACCTCGGTCCGTCCGCTGCGAACTGTGTCAAAGGCGGTTTCCAGGTCATGGGTGAAGGCGGCTATGCGTTCAAAGCCGAACATCGCGCCTGAACCCTTGATGGTGTGGAGGCCGCGAAAGATGCCGCCCACAACCTCGGCGTTGCCACGATCATCGTTCAGCGCCAGAAGCGCGGATTCCAGCTCGGCCAGGATCTCGCGCGCCTCTTCGCGAAAGCTCTTCTTGAATTGCTCGGCATGGCTTACAACTGACTGAGACATGGTCAGTAAATCACTCAACTTTCGGCCTGCTCTTCTCGGCCCGCCAATTGCAGGAATGACTCGGGAAACGCAGACTCATCGAACCCCATGTCTGCCAGAGCGTTTCGCACTGGCTCGGGAAGCGGCCCGGCAAGCGCGAAGTCGATGCTCTTTTGTGCAGCCTCGCGCCCAGCCGCCCACAGAAGCTGGAAAGCCGTAACGTCGAGTTCGGCGGCTTCGTCCAGGCAGACGCGAAGCTGTCGGCCTTCTTTCAGCGCTGCGACGAGGACCGTTCTTAATTCAACTGCGCGCGCGATGTCGATCGCGCCCTCCAGGCTAATCAAGCTCGCGCCCTCGGCTTCAGTCAGTGCGACGCCCATGCGGGGCTCCTCGGCATGATGCAAAATCGGCAGGAATGGCAATTCGATCTCCGCTCCTTGCGAATTGCTTCGATGCAGCGCCAACCGCCAGTTTTTCCGCCCGGTTCCGACATCTGCCGAAGCCGATCTGCTGGAGGTACGCGCGGCCGGTAGGTTTCGGTTAGCACAACTTTCCATCGGCATTCTCGGAGCAATTCAAGAGCAGAGGATGGAAGGCGTTGATTAGTTTTCTCACAGAAGATGAGGAGGCCCGCTTTGGGCCGGCACAGGCATCTCGATTCGAAGCCAGCCGACGGGCGGCGCAAAATCAGAACAGCTCGATGGCCGGCCCGTTTCGATTGGGTGTCGCTGCTTGGCCCGCGACGGCAAGATGAGTCTTGGTCTGGCTTGCCATCCGGTATTGGCCGAGGTGGGCATCCAGCATGCTTTTGAAGGTGCGGTCGAGGTGTCCTTCCCATTTCCCATCTGCCGATTTTGCCGCCAGCACCTGCACGAGATCGCGCAGATCGATCAGCGCTTCCTGCACATGGCCCATCCGTTGCTGCATCACATCCTGGAATTGGATGTGCCCGAGCGCGTCGGAGAGCCGCTCCACCATTTCGGAGTAGTTTGTATCGACTTCGCCAATCACCTGGAGAAGCAAATGGCTGTTGTTTTCAAAATCCTCCTGCATCGCGTCCAGGTCGGCGGCAAAGTTGCTCATAGCGGCGTGAGCCTCTTTCTGGTTGAGTGCTGCCTGCGCATTGTTCAGCTCGGTTTGCACTTTTCTGCAAGTCGAGTTGATCTTCTCAGAGATTTCGGCAGCCGCTTTGGTGGAAAGCACGGCGAGTTTGCGCACCTCCATAGCGACCACCGAGAAGCCGCGGCCCGCTGTCCCCGCGCGTGAGGCCTCAATCTCAGCGTTTAGCGCAAGAAGGCTTGTCTGCTGTGCAATCGACGTGATGACCCTGATCAGCGGGGTCAATGCGCAGACTCCGCCCGATAACTCTCTGATGCGCTCGAAGTTGGATCTGGTTTCGGTCAACTCGGCGTCGAGTTGCGTCTCGATGGCGACAATGAGGTCCTTGTTGGATTCAACTCGCTGTCGCGTCGCTTCCGTCAGGTGCTTGCCGCTCGCCACCGATTGGGCAATATGCTCCTTCTGCTGGTTCGACCGCTCGATCAGCCGGCTCATCTGTTCGATCGCGGCCACGACCTCCCGTTCGGACTCTCTGAGCGAGTCTCCGATTTGTTCCCGGAGCACGTCAGTGAAAAGGCCGCAGTCGCGCGCTTCGCTCTGCAGCACTTTGCGCATGTCGAGTACGCGAGCCATATCACCGAAATTCATATGGGTCCGAGCCCACATGTCGATCACTACTTTGCGCGCCTCGCTGTAATTCTTCAGGCGGTAGATGAATCCGGGCACCACGACGAGAAAGATCAGCAATAAGCCTCCCCGAATATCGTTGGCCGAGAGGCCGGGGCCATCCAGCTGAGACAACAGGAAAAAGTAGGCGACCAGCAAAAGAACCCTGGTGAGGGACTCGAAAAGCATTCGCTTGCCGATGCGGGTGACGTGCTCATGAGGGCTGGAGGGGAGCCGATTCTGGCGCAGGCGTACCTCGGCTTCTCCGACTGCTGTTCTGGCCAACGTTTCGCTTGGTTCCGTCTTTGCTGGTTCCATCGTGCTAGGCCCCCGGCAGCACTTTGCGGATGACTGCCACCAGGTCGTTGCCAGAGACCGGCTTGACCAGCCAGCCGGTTGCCCCTGCCAGCTTGCCCTGGTTTTTCTTAGCCAACTCGCTCTCGGTGGTAAGGGTCAGGATCGGAACGAACTTCAATCCAGGCATGGCGCGCACGTTGCGAATCAGGTCCAGTCCGCCCATCACCGGCATGTTGATGTCGGTCAGAATTACCGCTGGTTTAAGCCCCGCCTTGAGTTTGTCGAACGCCTCCTGCCCGTTGCTCGCCGTTTCCACTTGAAATCCGTTCATGGTCAGTGTGGTCTTGAGACTCAGCACCATGGTGACGGAATCGTCGACGACCAGAATCGTATTGGCCATGCCTATCCCTGCAGCTCTCAAGATTGCATCGGCTGCGTTGGGAAAAAGCTTAGTTGGCAATGGCTGCGCAAGCAGGAGCGATGGGGTCCGAGTCGACTCTGATTACCACACGCGGAGCCAATAGTCGGCTTTAAGGCGGCTTGGAATGAACCACTCGTGAAATAGATATGCCGATCGGGCGGAATTTCGCGGTCAAACTAATGGGTATCGGCCGCTGCCAGAGTTCGCCAGAGTTCACGCATCGGTCTTGAGCGCTGCCAGACGGCTTCGCGCTTCCGCGACGAATGCCTCGCTCTCCGCCGAATCGTTCTTCAGTGAGTCAAGATTGATCTCGACATTGGCGATCGCTCCCGCGATGGCGGCCTTTGCCATAGCGATGGCGGTGCTGAGGTCGGACGCCATGTTGGGATTGGTGATCGGTTTCAATTCTTCGGCGGTCCTGGCCACTTCTGCAGAGTTTTCTGCCACGCTCAATGGAATGGCGGCTGCCTGTTGCAAGGCGGCGGCAATCAAGCCGGCGCCATCGGCGGACTCTCTGGCGGATTTGTATGCCTTCATGACCGTGTTGTAGGCCTCGGCATCTGCGTCGATGGCCGACTTCAGCTCCTCGCGCAGCACGCCGAGCCGCGCCAGTGCCTCGCTGAGCAGGTTCTCGAATTGTGCATAGGCCTTCTTGCCGCGCGACATCGACGCGACCATTCCGGCGAGAGCAGCAGCCATCGCGCCGCACGCCGCTGCGGCGCTGCCGCCGCCCGGAACGGCCGTCGGCGCGACCAGTTGCTCGATGAAGGGCTCGATGCCCGCGCGCAAACCTCCGACAGCCAACTTGCCGCTCATCACCGCAGCCAGCCGGTTCTCCAGGATCAGCGAGGAGTCGAAGTTTTCGAGTTGCAGGAACCACTCGGCGGCCTGCTCCACGGCTCGCTTGGGAATCAGCCCGACAATCTCGCTCGAGACAGGCAAGACGCCGTATCGCGCAGCCTCGCGCTTGACGACCTCAAAGACGCGATACAGAGGTGTCTGCTCAAAATCGGTCAGATTCATGGAGACCTGCGCCAAACCGCGCACCAGGAAGCCCGATGCCTTCACAAACCGCATCCCGCCCGTGGAAAAACGCACAGCCTTGGCAATCTTCTTAGCGATCTCGGCATCGGGCGTGTTCAGGAAAATGTTGTAGGCGATGAGGAATTTCCGCGCACCCACCACGGTGGCGCCGGCCGTTGGATGCAGGCGCGCCTCGCCGAAGTCCGGCTTGCGCGCGGGATTGGTGGCGATTTCCTCGCGTATGCCTTCAAATTGGCCGCGGCGGATGTTTTCAAGATTCTGACGCTCGGGGATGGCGGCCGCCGCTTCGTAGAGGTAAACCGGAATCTGGTAGCGCTTCCAGATTTCTGTTCCGACATGACGCGCCATCGCAACGCAATCTTCGAGTGTAACGCCATCAAGGGGGATGAACGGAACGACGTCGGCTGCTCCCAGGCGCGGGTGCGCACCCTTGTGCTGGGTGAGGTCGATCAGCTCGGCGGCCTTGCCGGCGCCGCGGATTGCGGCTTCCTGAATCGCCGCGCGTTCGCCGACCAGCGTGATCACGCAGCGGTTGTGATCGGCGTCCATCTCGCGGTCGAGAAGATGAACGCCCGGCATTTTCATAGCCTCGACAATGGCATCGACCTTGGCAGAGTCGCGGCCTTCGGAGAAGTTCGGAACGCATTCGACTAGAGTGTTGGGCACGGCAAGAAGGATACGATTCGCGAATGAATGAGGCAACCGGTGCTGCAGCGAGGACTCTTCCTGAATACGGTCCAGCGCCGGGATTTTGAAAGCAGCTCCTCCCGGGGTTCTCCGGCGCGTTCCATTCTGCCAGGAGTATCCTGAGAATCGGTCCTCAAACCCGCGGCGAATCGAGACTCTTTTGCCGTTTCCGCGGAACCTCTCGAGGAGGAGGCTATGGCAACAACGACGGTTCCCATTGTTCGCGCGCCGCGTGGCACCGAGTTGCGCTGCAAGGGCTGGCAGCAGGAAGCGGCTCTGCGTTGCCTGATGAACAACCTCGATCCTGAGAATGCCGAGCGGCCCGCCGACCTCGTGGTCTACGGCGGCATCGGCAAAGCGGCGCGTAACTGGGAGTGCTACCACGCCATCGTTCGCGAGCTGGAGCGATTAGGCGGCGATGAGACGCTTCTGGTTCAGTCGGGAAAGCCGGTCGCGGTGTTTCCCACCCACGAGATGGCCCCGCGCGTTCTCATCGCTAACTCCAACCTGGTGGGCAAATGGGCCACGTGGGAACACTTCAACGAGCTCGATCGCAAGGGCCTGATGATGTACGGCCAGATGACCGCAGGAAGCTGGATCTACATCGGCACACAGGGGATTCTGCAGGGCACGTTCCAGACCTTAGCCGCGCTCGCGGAGCGCCACTTTGCCCAAGCCGGCGGGTCTCGCTCGCTCAAGGGAAAGCTGGTGGTCACGGGTGGAATGGGCGGAATGGGCGGCGCGCAGCCGCTGTCGGTCACACTCAACGGCGGCGTAGCGCTGGTTGTCGAGGTAGACCGCAGCCGCATCGAACGCCGCGTCGCGACCCGCTACTGCGATTGCATCGCGGAAGACCTCGACGGGGCTCTGCAACTGTGCGAGGAAGCACGGCGCGAGGGACGCGCTCTTTCCGTGGGCCTGGTTGGCAACTGCGGCGACGTGCTGCCGGAGATTGTGCGCTGCGGAGTCCAGGTGGACGTGGTCACCGACCAGACCAGCGCGCACGATCCGCTGAACGGTTACGTTCCTCTGGGACTCTCCTTGGATCAAGCAGCCGAGCTGCGGCACCGCGACCCGGCAGAGTACGTGCGCCGCTCGACCGCAACCATGGTCGTGCACGTGGACGCAATGCTCGCGCTGCAACGTGCCGGGGCCGTGACCTTCGATTATGGAAACAATATCCGTCGTTTCGCGTTCGACGCCGGCTGCGCGGACGCGTTCCTCATCCCCGGATTTGTGCCGGAGTACATTCGCCCCCTTTTCTGCACCGGCCAGGGACCGTTTCGCTGGGTAGCGCTCTCGGGCGACCCCCGCGACATCGACCGCACCGACGATCTGGCCCTCGAGCTGTTCCCCGACAATGAGATTCTCGTACGCTGGCTGCGGCTGGCTCGCGGCCGCTTCGCCTTCCAGGGATTGCCGGCGCGCATCTGCTGGCTGGGCTATGGAGAGCGCGCGCATATGGGCGAGGCGATCAATGACCTGGTGCGCAAGGGGGAGATCTCCGCGCCGATCGCCATGGGACGCGACCACTTGGACACTGGTTCGGTGGCGAGCCCTTATCGCGAGACAGAGAAGATGCTCGACGGCTCGGATGCGGTTGCCGACTGGCCGATCCTGAATGCCTTGCTCAACACCGCGTCGGGAGCGACGTGGGTCAGCTTTCATCACGGCGGCGGCGTGGGGATGGGCTATTCGCTGCACGCCGGGCAGGTAACAGTGGCGGATGGCACCGAGATGGCTCAGCGCAAAATCGAGCGCGTGCTCAACAACGATCCGGGGCTCGGCGTGGTGCGGCACGCGGACGCCGGGTATGAGCTGGCGCAGAGGACGGCGCGGGAGAGCGGAATCAGCATGCCGATGGCGGATGATCGCTCGTGACTGATTCGCTAGCCATCGTCAACATTGGTCAGCTTGTCACGCTTGCAGGCCCCGCGCGTCCGCGCGTAGGCCAAGAACTCCGCGAGCTGGGAATCATCCCGAATGCGGCGCTTCTGATTGAAGACGGACGCATCAAGGCTGCCGGTCCCTATGACGAAATCAAGTCCAAGATCCCACCCCATGCAGTGATCGTCGATGCGCAGGGCGGTTGCGTCACGCCGGGTTTAGTCGATGCGCACACGCACATGGTCTTTGCCGGTAACCGCGCCGCAGAGTTCGAGCAGCGCATCGCCGGCGCCACCTATCAGGAAATTGCCGCAGCCGGCGGCGGCATCGCAAACACGGTACGGCTGACGCGTGCGGCCACAGAGGAAGAACTTTTCGTCGAGTCGCGCAGGCATCGCGACTGGATGCTTCGCTCGGGCACGACGACTGCGGAAGCTAAGTCGGGATATGGACTGGATCGTGAGACCGAGCTGCGCATGTTGCGCGTAATGGCTCGACTGAATGCCGAGGGGCCGATGCGCATCGTGCCGACACTATTGGCGGCGCACACGGTTTCGCCGGAGTTCGCAGAGCGCCGCGGCGAGTACGTGCGCTGGGTCGCGGAGGAGCTGATTCCTGAAGTGGCGCGGCTGAAACTCGCGAAATACTGCGATGCTTTTTGCGACGATCACGCCTTCACGGTTGACGAAACGCGCCGCGTACTTACTGCAGCCCGCGCTCACGGTTTGGAGTTGCGTCTGCACGCCGAGCAGTTTCGTCCCGGCACCGGCGCCACTTTGGCCGCGGAGCTTCATGCGCGAACTGCGGACCATCTGGAAACCGCCGCGCCGGAGACGCTGGACGAACTCCGTGCCGCCGGAGTTCAGCCTGTGCTCCTGCCCGGCTCGGTTTTTGCTTTAGGCCGGACGCAATATCCACCTGCGCGCGTCATGATCGAGCGCGGTCTGGCCATCGTACTGGCCAGCGATTTCAATCCCGGCTCATCGCCGATTCCATCGATGCCGTTCATCCTCTCGCTGGCCTGCCTGCACATGGCGCTCACTCCTGCCGAGGCGCTCGCCGCCTCGACTGTGAATGCGGCATGGAGTCTTGGCCTTGGCGAAACGGTCGGCTCGATCGAGGTTGGCAAACAGGCCGATCTCCTCATCCATGAGTTCACCGACTACCGTGAGCTGGCCTACTTCATCGCCACACCTGAGCTGGCGCGCGTTTTCATCGCGGGCAGGGAAATAGCGCCAGGGCGTTGAAGCGGGATTCTGGGGAGAGCACGGCAGCGGTCATGTTTCCGGCCCGGCTACGCCATCGAACGCGCCTTCGCGGATCGCCTGCACCAGCCGGTTGATGTCAGTCGCCGGAGGGCGGTCCGCTACGAGCCCGGGAACGAGGTTGCGAATCCCGGCCAGTGCCTGCTCGATCTGTCTGCCCGGCCGCAACGGTTTGCGGTAGTCCAGGCCCTGCGCGGCACAAAGCAATTCAATGGCAAGAACCTGCTCCACGTTCTCGACGATCTGCCTCAACTTGAGCGCGGCGGTCATCCCCATCGAAACGTGGTCTTCTTTGCCGCCCGATGTGGGCACGTTGTCCACGCTGGCGGGATGCGCCAGCACCTTGCATTCGTTGAGCAATGCAGCGGCGGCGACATGCGCGATCATGAAACCCGACGATAAGCCGGCCTCGCTCGAGAGAAACGGAGGCAGGCCTTCGTTGATGTCGGGGTTGATCAGCCGGTCGATGCGGCGTTCGCTGATGCCGGCAAGATCGGTCAGCACTATGGCCGCGTAATCGAATCCGTAGGAGAGTGGCGCACCGTGGAAGTTGCCGCCGGAAATCACTTCTTCACCGGTTGCAAAGACGAGCGGGTTGTCGGTGGCGGAACCGGTTTCGATTAAGACAATTGAAGTGACGTGGTCGAGGGCATCGCGGACCGCGCCGTGTACCTGCGGCATACAACGCAAGCAGTAAGCGTCCTGGATACGCGAATCGTCTGTTCGGTGCGATTCGCGTATCTCGCTGCGGTCGAGAAGAGTTATGAGATGCCGAGCCACAGTGGCCTGCCCTCGGTGAGGCCTCGCCTCCTGAATACGAGGATCGAATGCAGCGGGGGTGCCGCGCAGCGCTTCGAGCGACATGGCGCCCGCAACGTCGGCAAGCCGGACAAGACGCTGGGCATCGTAAAGCGCGAGCGAAGCGACGGCAGTCATCGCCTGCGTGCCGTTCAGGAGCGCAAGGCCTTCTTTGGCTTCGAGCCGAAGGGGAGCGAGTTGGGCCCGCCTCAGGGCCTCACCGCCGGGGATGCGAGCCCCTTGATAGAAGGCTTCGCCCTCGCCAATG
>Ga0187851_10002250_pt1 | contig 17339 bp, 17 predicted proteins | sample June2016WEW_6_10_FD_132997 | JGI IMG/M metagenome (GOLD analysis project Ga0187851, IMG submission 132997) | Peatland microbial communities from SPRUCE experiment site at the Marcell Experimental Forest, Minnesota, USA - June2016WEW_6_10 | ecosystem: Environmental > Terrestrial > Soil >...
GTGAGGGGCAGCCACTGGTTGTTGCGGCGGACGCATTTGCGTTTGTGGCTGAAATAAATGGCCGGCACCTCCAGTTTTTCACGTTTGACATATTCCCACACGTCCATCTCCGTCCAGTTGGAAAGCGGGAAGACGCGCATGTTTTCGCCGGGATTCACGCGGGGATTGTACAGATTCCAGATTTCGGGCCGCTGGCCCTTAGGGTCCCACTGGCCGAAACTGTCGCGGAAACTGAAGAACCGCTCCTTCGACCGGGCTTTTTCCTCGTCGCGCCGCGCGCCGCCGATGGCGCAATCGAATTGGAATTCCTCGATGGCGGCCAGCAGGGCGGGGATCTGCAGTTTGTTGCGGCTGATCTCGCCCGGCGCGGGATGGGCCAGCCCCTTGGCGATGGCGTCCTCGACGGTGCGGACGATCAGCTTCGCGCCGAGTTCCTTCGCGCGCCGGTCGCGGAATTCAATCAACTCCGAAAATTCGTGGCCGGTTTCGATGTTGAGAAACGGCATCGGAATGTCGGACGGGCGAAAGGCCTTCTCCGCGAGGCGCAGCAGGCAGATGGAATCCTTGCCGCCGGAGAAGAGCAGGGCGGGGCGCTCGAATTCCGCCGCGACTTCACGCATGATGTGAATCGCCTCGGTTTCCAGGTATTGCAAATGGTCCAAGTGATAGCTGCTCATTTTGACACGGATTTCACGAATTGACACGGATTCATAAAACAACGCGCTTCCACTCCAGCGAATCACCGCCAAAGTTGACCAGCAAGCCTAATCGCAATTTCGAAGCAGCCAGATAATTCAGAACTTGCCTGACGTGCGCATCGGTGAGCTGCTCCACCGCTTTGGCTTCAAACAGGATGTTGTTCCAGATGACGAAATCAGCGCGGTACGAATGCGGAAGAATCACACCCTTGTATTTGACCTCGTATTTATTTTCGCGGGCGAACGGAATACTTGCGCGGCTCAATTCCACGACCAGCGCATCTTTGTAGATGACTTCATCGTGTCCCTTGCCCAATTCGCGGTGAATCTCCATGCAAAGGCCGATCAACCGGTGCGTTTCTTCTCGATAGAGCAATTCAGCCATAAAATAATCCGTGAAAATCCGTGTAATCCGTGTCTAGGTTTTGACAGCTTTGCCGCCCCAGGCGGCGTGCAGGCCGCACTCGCGCTTGTCGTCGGCCTTGGCCGGATCGAAATAATCCCATTCATTCGGGAGATTATATTGTTTCAAATAGGCTTCCATGTCCGCGTCGCTTAAATAAAAAACCGGGCTGATTTTGAGCGTGCCGAAATTTTTATCCTCGGAAACGATGTCCAGGCCGGCGCGGTTTGGGTTCTGAACCTTGCGCAAGGCGGTGAGCCAGACGGTCGGCGCCAGTTCCTTCATGCCGCGCTGAAACGGTTCGAGCTTCATCACGGCGCTGAACGCCTTGATGCGTTCCTCGTTTTCCGGTGTCGGTTCCGGGGGGCCGCCAAACGCGGCGTCGTAATGCGCGGAAGTCATTTTGGGAACAAACGCCTTGAGATTCAGCTTGAGCAGTTTTTTCAACTGCCCGGCGTGTTTGTAGGTCGCCGGCCGGTTGTAGCCGTGATCCACCCACAACACCGGTATGTCCGGTTGCACCTGCGTGCAGAGGTGCAAAATCACCGCTTCGTAAGGGCGGAAATTCGTGGAGACGATGGCGCGGCCATTTGCCTGGGCGATGGCCCAGCGGACGATTTCGAGCGGCGGTTTGTCGCGCAGTTCGGCGTTGGCTTGGTAAATTTGATCAGGAGTCATATTTGAATAACCACAAAGTCACGAAGAATTAATTTCTTTGTGCTTGGCGGTTTAATTCATTGCCGGTTGCTCCTTCAAAATCACCCGCTGGCACCAGTCGCCGAACCGTTCGTTGGTATTCCGTTCCTTCGCGAAGCGGGCGAGCACGGGGCGCAATTCGTTTTCAATGTCCGCGTCCTTGACCATGTCCTTCCAGATGCGATTGAGGCGAGTGCCGGCGGTGTCGCCGCCCAGCCAGACCTGATAGCGTCCGGGGGCTTTGCCGACGAATGCGATCTCCGCCATGTAAGGCCGCGAGCAGCCGTTCGGGCAGCCGGTGGAGCGGATGATGATTTCCTCGCCGGCCAGTCCGACCTCGGCGCAAAGGTTTTCGATGCGATCAATCAAGCCGGGCAGCATGCGTTCGGATTCGGCCAGCGCCAGGCCGCAGGTGGGCAGGGCGGGGCAGGCCATGGAAGCCGCATGCAGCACGGTCGCCTGGTTTTCCGTTTTCACGCCGTGTTTGGCGAGCAACGCGTGGATGCCCGCTTTGTCAGTTTCGGCGATGTTTGCCAGGATGACGTTTTGATTTGCCGACAAACGGAATTCGAGGCTCGGAAATTTCTCCGCAATCTGGCGTAACGCGGTTTTCAAGCGGCGCTCGGCGGTGTCCTTCACGCGGCCGGTTTCGACGAAGAGCGTGAGAAACCATTTTCCGTCCACGGCCTGGTGCCAGCCGTAAAGGTCGCCGGTGCTGGTGAACTTGAAAGGCCGGGCTGGTTCGAACTTGATGTTGGCGCGCTTTTCAATCTCGGCACGCGTCCAGTCCGCGCCGCGTTCGGCCACAATGTATTTCAGGCGGGCGTGCTTGCGGTCGGTGCGGTCGCCGAAATCGCGGTGAATCGTGAGCACGGCCTTCGCAATTTCGATCAGTTTTTCCGGCTTGAAAAAGCCGATGACATCCGCGAGGCGCGGATAGGTGGCTTCATTGCCGTGGCTGCGGCCCATGCCGCCGCCCACGGCGAGATTGTAGCCGGCGAGCCGGTCGTTTTCTACGATGGCGATGAGGCCGAGGCAATTCGTGAAAATGTCCTGGTCGTTCACCGGCGGAATGGCGAAAGCGATCTTGAATTTTCGCGGCAGATACGTTTTGCCGTAAAGCGGGTCCGTGAAATTTTTATTCTCCGGTTTTTCGAGGTCGAGCTGCTCGCCGTCAATCCAGATGGAGTGATAGGCCTTGGTTTGCGGCGCGAGCGCCAGGGCGGCGCGCTGGCAATCCTGAAAAACCTGCTCGCGCGCCCGGGTGTAGGCGGGCGTGGGCGGGGCGAGCACATTGCGGTTCACGTCGCCGCACGCGGCGAGCGTGGAGAGCAGCGATTCGTTGATGGCCTTGATGACCGCGCGCAGGTTGGACTTGAGGATGCCGTGGAACTGGATGGTCTGGCGCGTGGTGACGCGCATCGTGTTATTGCCGTAGCGGGCCGACAAATCATCGAACACGCGCCATTGACCGGCCGTCATCACGCCGCCGGGGACGCGGCTGCGGACCATCATGATGTATTTCTTGCCGGTCTTGCGCAGGTCACGGTCATCCTGCTGGTAGGAGCCGTGAAACTTCAGGAACTGATTGTCGTCCTCCGAAAAATGGTCGGCGCCCGCATCGTTCAACGTCACGGCGATGGTGCCCGCGAGCGTCGGGATCGCTTCCTTGATGACCTCGTTGTGCGTTAATTTGACCGGAACTTCAGTGCTCATAAGTGAAACTACAAATTAGCAGGAAACATTCTTTTGCACAAGTGCAGCTTGTGAAGGATTGTTTCGCAGGGCGCCGCCGGCTGCTGCCCCCGGTTTCATATTCGGATGGAACCGGATGGCTGGCCCCGGGGGCGCCGACGTCTCGTCGGCAAGGAACTGTCTCTTGCCGCCCGACCGGCCGGCGGGACGCCGGCGCTCCCAGGACGCAAATGGATGATGGCCGATGGCCGCAACCGGCCCCCAATTTCACGCCGCCGGCAGGAACCGCTGAAATGACAGCGTTGCGCCAAATAAAATCAAAAAGGCGAAGCTCAACCAATGCGGACAGAGCGGCGCGACCGCCAGCCAGTCCACGAAAACAATTCCCACAAGCAGACCCGACACGATGTGGCCGGCATTGACTTCGCCCGCCTGAAAAATTGGCCGCACCCAAAGAGCGACCCACAGCGCGAGCACGAGCGACAGCCACATGGCCGGAATGCGGTATTCCGCCGAGTTTATCACCATGGCGAAAAGGATCGGCGCCGCCAGCATGGCCAGCGGCCAATACGAAACCCGTCCGCGGGAACTTTCGTGTTGCGCCAGGTAACCCCGTCCGGCCACATAAAAAGCCAGCGCGACGCCGCACCAGACCGGCCCGCCGTTGACGCCCGCCGCGCCGGCCGAACCGGCGATGACATACACCCAGAACCGGCACAGACCCATCAGCCATGGCGACGCGGTGACGACCTTGTGCGTCGCGTCGTAAATGATGATGGACAGGAGCAGCGCCAGCGTGAGGACTCCGGTCGTTTTGCTCACCGCTGTCAAACACAGCGCGCCCAGACCGAGCCAGGCCAATCCCCAGCGCCAGACGGCCGGCAGCGAAATTGCACCGGACGGTATGGGCCGTTGCGCCCGCCGCTGGCGGTCGAAATCCGCGTCAAAAGCGTCGTTCAAAAACATTCCGCCGGTGTAAAGCGCGCTGACGCCCAGAAACAGCAGCGGCAATTTTACAAAATTTCCGCCGCCGCCCAACCACCAGCCGGCCAGACAATTCGACCAGACGGTAGGCAGATGCGACACGCGGCTCAAAGCCAGCAATGCGCGCAACGGCTGCGGTTTGGCGCCGGACGGGTGCAAATGCTTGAGCGGCTCTGCTTCCATGCGGCAAAAGATGAAGTGAAATCAAGGTTTGGCAAGTCACAAACTGGCGTTGACACATCGGGTGCAAACGTATAATTTGACGACAAAACTGCAAACCAAGCCATGTTAATTCGAATCAGTCTGATTTTGGCCATTGTTCTGGCGCTGGGCGCCGGCGTGTTGAACATCGTTCAGGTGAAGGATAAAATTACCACGCTGGTTTCGCAGCGGGACGATGAACGCGGCAAAAAGCAACAAGCCCTGGCCGATCTTTCCAAGGCGAAGACCGAGTTGACAAAGACGCAAGACACGCTCAAACAGACCACCCAGGAACTGGCGGATTCGAAGTCGGAGCGCGACAAAGCGGTCGCCACTGCCGCGGCGCAGGTCAAGCGTGCTGATGAACTGTCCGACAAACTGGCCAAGACCGCCCAGGAGCGTGATGACTCGCAGACCAAACTGGCTGCTTACCAGGCCACCGGCGTCACTCCGGACCAGGTCGGCAAACTCAGCCGCGCCCTGAAAGATTCACAGGAAGCGGTTGCAATCGTTAACGAGGAGAAGGTCGTGTTGCAACGCGCCCTGACCCGGACGCAAGCCCGTTTGTCCATGTATGAAGGGACGAATACGTTCGTTCCTTTGCGGGCCGACCTGCGCGGGAGAATTCTCGTGGTGGACCCAAAATGGGATTTTGTCGTGCTGAATATCGGGGAAAACCAGGGGGTTATTCCTGAAGGCGAACTGTTGGTCAGCCGCGAAGGCAAGCTGGTGGCCAAGGTCATCGTGCGCAGCGTCGAGAAGAACCGCTGCATCGCCAATGTCATGCCGGGTTGGAAGCTCGGCGAGGTGATTGAGGGCGATGAGGTCACCCCCGCGCATCCGGCTTCCTGACATGAAGTGCCGCTCTGTGAGATGGTTTCTGCTCCTTCTGCTTGGTGTCATGCTGGTTGGGGTCACTGGTTGCGAAACCAACGAGCCGGAAAATGATTCAGTCCGCCCGTGGAACACGCCGCAAGGCTGGGAAGGCAGCATGCCCATGATGAATCAGCAGCACCAGTAACCGCGCCGTCCTTCAACCCGCGGTTTTCATGGTGCGCGCCGGGGTAATGACAAAATCCACCTTCGCATCGTGCGGCTCCGCCGGGATTTTTTCCAGCAGTTGAAAATCATAACCCACGCCGCATTTCACACCGCTGATTTTCGCCAGCAACTGGTCGTAAAAGCCTTTGCCGCGGCCGAGCCGGTTCCCGCTCAAATCAAACGCGACGCCCGGCACGAGAACCAGGTCAAATTTTTCCAGCGGAATTTCCACGCAGCCGGCGGCCGGCTCGCGCACGCCGAATTTCCCGGACACGATTTCGCCCGCCGGAATTTCCACGCGCCGCGCCCGGTAGGTTTGCGTGACTGGATCGAACCGCGGCAGCGCCGCCGTTTTTCCCGCCGGAACCATTTCCTCCAGCAACGGCCAGACGTCGATCTCGCCGGGCAGCGGCGCGAAAAATAGAATTGTCCGCGCGCTCCGCAACTGCGGCTTCAGACGTTCGCACAGGTCAATGGATTTCACCGCCCGCACCGCCGGGGAAATATTCCCCAGCGCCGCGCGGATTTGCTTTCGCAGCGCGGCCTTGGCCGCTTGAATGCCGGGTTGCATTTTCAGGAAACAAAAAATTCAAAATAACCACGGATGCACACGGATGGACACGGATAAGATGTAGATTGATTGGCAGGGCGGGCAGTCCTCTGCCCGCCGCTCGTCCGAATACAAGCTTCGGTCCGCAGGGAGTGAAGCTCCCTGCCTGCAAGAATTTTGCCCCATCCGTGTTTATCTGTGTTCATCCGTGGTCAGGGCTTTATTTTTTTGATTTGCGGGCTTCGGCCAGCGCCGCCCGCAATTTTTCCACGCGCTCCTTGATTTTCTTTTCCACGCCCTGTTCGGTTGGTTCGTAGTAGCGCTTGTCCACGCCAAGATAATCCTGCGCCACGAAATGTCCGGGGTGGTCGTGCGCGTATTCGTAGCCCTTGCCGTGGCCCAGCCGTTCAGCTCCTTGGTAATGCGTGTCGCGCAAATGCTCCGGCACCGGCAGCGTACGGCCCGACTTCACGTCCTCCAGCGCGGCGTCAATCGCCAGGTAGGCGCTGTTGCTCTTGTTCGCGGTGGCTATGTAAACCGTCGCCTCGGCCAGCGGAATCCGCGCCTCCGGCCAGCCCACAAATTCCGACGCCGACAACGCCGCATTCGCCAGCACCAGGGCCATCGGGTCGGCCAGGCCCACGTCTTCCGCCGCGCATATCACAATCCGCCGCGCGATGAAGCGCGGGTCTTCGCCGGCATGAATCATCTTGGCCAGCCAGTACAGCGCCGCGTCCGGGTCGCTGCCGCGCATGGATTTGATGAACGCCGAGATTGTGTCGTAATGCGCGTCTTCGTCGTCATATACCACGGCCTTTTTCTGGATGCTTTGCTCGGCGACGGCCATGTCAATTCGGACGGCGCCCTTTTTGTCCGGGGCGGTGGTGAGCGCGGCGATTTCCAGCGCATTCAAGGCTTTGCGCGCGTCGCCGTCGGCGATTTTGGCGAGGTGGCGCAACGCGGCTTCCTCCGCCTTGATTTTCAGGTAACCGAGTCCGCGTTCGGCGTCGGCCAGGGCGCTTTGCAGGAGCGGGAAAAGCTCGGCTTCGGTCAGCGGCCGGAGCTCAAAAATCTGCGAGCGGGAAACGAGCGGTGAATTGACGAAGAAAAAAGGATTGTGCGTGGTGGCGCCGATGAGCCGCACGACCCCGCTCTCGACGTCCGGCAGCAGCACGTCCTGTTGCGCCTTGTTGAAGCGGTGGATTTCGTCAATGAACAGGATGGTGGGCTGGCCGGTGTTTTCGAGGCGGTTGGTGGCGGCGGCGAGCACGCGGCGCATGTCGGCCACGTTGGATTCCACGCCGCTGAGGCGCTCAAATTTGCTTTTGGTCTGGCGGGCGATGATTTGCGCCAGCGACGTTTTGCCGGTGCCGGGCGGCCCGAAGAAGATCAGGGATTGGATACGGTCGGCTTCGATGGCGCGGCGCAGCAACTGGCCGGGGCCGAGGATGTGCGTCTGGCCGGCGAACTCGTCAAGGCTACGTGGCCGCATCCGCGCGGCCAGCGGCTGATGGCGGGGCGATTCGGGCGCGGCCGCAGCGTGCGGCCTGGATTCAGCCGGGGATGCAAACAAATCGTCGCGCGCCATGCCGGTAGATTAGCACCCGGGGAAAAGTTTGCCCAAAACAAAATCCGCAATCCGCAATCCGCAATAAAAAACCCCACCCTTGCCGTGTGCGACATGATCCTTTGAACATGTTTTACAACATGCGGAGCCCGCCGGGCTGCTTTCGACTTCCAGTGAAGGCGTGTCGGCCACAGTCGCAGATTGGCTCCATTGATCGTTTTTACTACGGTTCAAGGATTGTAGCGAATCACGAACAGGGCAGGGAAATCTGGTCAAACCTTCCAAAGAACAACGCGTGGTTTTTCGCTCACGCTTTCTGGCTATTAAATCGCCCCGGGCTGGAATTTTCTCAAGAATTTTTTTTCGGAATATTTCTGATGGCGCCCTTGACAAACGCAATTAGGGTTTTCTGAAAAGATGCGGCGATTACTTTCCCAGATACTTTGACGGGTTGCGTATCCGGTCGAGCCGCTCGGCTTCATGTTCGTTCCGCGCGACCTGCCGGCGTCTTTGCTGGATGGCATTCGTGACCGATTGGGGAAGGAACCAGACCTGTTTGACCAGTTGGCAGAAGGTCAGGCAAATGAGTTTCAGTGCGTTCATAAAGTGACATCATTCCTATTCTCTAGTCGTTATAGAACAGGGTGCAGAAAATGATGATGGATGATTCCTCCGTTCGGGGCATGGCATTGGGCTCGGCGGGCGTGACCAGGGTGCTCATCTGCGCGGTCACCAGCTTCAGGTCCGGGTATTGGGAGAGAAACCCGTTGATCTGTTCTTCCAGCGCGGTCGCCGGCGACTTGCCGGAGGGCAGCTTATGGAGGACGACTTCGAATATTTTTGCTTTCATTTTACATTGTTTGTGTCAACCGGCGCCCGGCCGTTCAATTTCCGCCAATCACAGCAACCGGCTGAACCGGCCAGTTTTGACCGCGCAGTGAGGCATCTGGATCCATTCATTTTAATTTTTTGGTTGCGGTCGAACGACTTTCATCCAGCCGGTAAATCGGTTTCACAAACGCGTCGGCCCGGAACCCACCCGGCCCTTCCCATGGTTCAAACCTTCGGTGCTCATTCGTGACAAAGTCGCCGAGACTCACCAATTCATTCCGTTTCAAACGCCGAAAGCGTTTCGGAACGCCGGGTTTCAGGTTCAGTTTCATGGCATGATTTTCTTTTGATTCGTTTGCTGTGCCGCCCGCCCTGGTCTTTGCCAAATGGCGTTTTCAAATGGAATGGCAATCAATTCCGTGACCGGCCCCGCCTTCTCCTTCAAACCGGGCAAAATCCTCCGATTCAACCATCGTCACCCCTCCGCCATCATCCGGATGCGGGCACTCTGGATTCTCAACGGCCGGGAAATGATTTTTCGGCGTCCAACCCCTGGAACGCTCCAAAAGGAGCGGGTGTTCATAGGCCAGACACATGACGTTCTGTAGCAGGTCAAAGCGCATATTATTTCGCCGTTTGAAAGGTCAGTGTTTATCAAGCCAACGCCAGTGGCGGCCATGTCCCCAATGAGCACCCTGATGATCAATCATGCCGCACCGGCTTCGATTCCGCCATCAGACCCGCTTGGGGTTCACAACCAGCAACAGGATTCCGCCGACGAGCGCAAACGCTCCGACAACGGGCGGGATAAAGTGGTTGACGGTGGTCTCAAAGTGCATGCCGAGGAACTCGACCGGCTTTCCTGGAGTCGTGAAGGTGATGCCGGAGTAAGCGAGCACCACGATGCCGAGAGCGACCAGGAGGACTGCAACTATGGTTTTTGTATTCATATTGTTTTTTTGGTTTTTTCTTTGGTTGGCAGTTTCTTAATTCAGCCGCCGGCGCCCGGAGATGAAACTGGCCAGCACCATGACGATGGCCACCGCCAGCAGGATATGGATAAACCCGCCCAACGTGTAACTGCTCACCAGACCGAGCAACCATAGAACGAGCAATACCACCGCAATTGTGTACAACATATTATTTCCTTTTAGTTTGTAATGTCACCGGAGGCCGGTGCGCTTTCGCACCAGCCAACAGCGATCGGTTGGGTCAGTTGGCCGCCACGGGCACGGCGATGGTCATGTTGTTGATCACGCTGGTCACACCGTTGATGTCGGTGACGAGCTTGGTGACCAGGCTCTTTTCGGCGTCGTTTTTGGCGATGCCGCCCAAGGTGACGACGCCGTCCGTCGTTGAAACCGTGGTGTGCAGGGCGCTGGTCGAATGATGCGACAGCAACGACGACTTGACTTCCGCCGTGATGGAGGCGTCATCAATTTTGTCGCCGGTGGTTGCGACTGGCGTTGCTGGAGCCTTGGCAATCGTCATGTCGTTCACGACGGCTTTGACATTGTCAATGTCCCTGGCGTATTCGGTGGTGAGTTCCTTTTGCGCCAGATTGCTGGCTTCACCGGTCAAGATGACAACCCCGTCTTTCACTTCCACGGTGGTGCCGGTGGCGCTCACGTTGCGATGGAACAGAAGCGCGGTTTTCACTTTTAACCCAATCCAGGTGTCCGAATGTTCGGCGGGTTGTGTGCCGCTGACCACCAGTTGATTGTCCACGCTGATGACGCCGGGCAGACTCGCCACGGTGTCCTGGGCCAGGGTCTTATCGGACGCTTTGGCCACCGTGCCGGTCAGGGTGACAACACCGTCCTTGGATTCAGTCGTAATCGAATCGTTGGTGAGGCAGGTTTTGAACACATAGGAGTTCGCGGCGGATGATTCAATGCGGCTGTCCGTATCGGAAGCGCGCACGGATGGGCTGGCGACTAACAGGGCGCTCGTGGCGGCCAGGAGCGCAAGTGTGCAAGTTGATTTCATTTTCATTATGCTTTGGCTTTCAATTGTTACGTTGTTTGATGTTTTTGGTACGAGCAACACGGTACGTTGCCGGCCGGCCCCGCGCTATGGGGTGTAACCCTACCGTGCATTTGGGAATGGTTTGGCGAAGACCGATCCAGCCCGGGCCTCGGTTCGCAGAAAGCCCCGGCGAATAAATACTTTTCAACGGTTTCTTTTCCGACGCTGAGATTTAAAACATCGGACGCGGCGGTGGCAGGTTTAAACAGTATTGCCCAACCCTGCCCACACCGGCTGCCGTTCTCGCTGCTCTCCACAGCGTCCCGGCAGCAGCCCTACGGCAGCACCACGCGGAAGAACGCCGTCTCCCCGAGGGCTGGACCGTTGTACACCACCTGACCGGACGCATCGGCATTTACCGTCGCAAGCCACTTCCACGTCCCGGACAGGGTCGGGCACCATTGGACCTCATAGCTGCGGCCTGGCGTCCCTTGGAATTTGAACTGCACCTTTTTGTCCGAGGATTCGTAGCTGAGTGTCAACGTAACCTGAGTCAAGGCAATGGCCCCGTTTACACTGAGGCCGGTCTGCGTCAGCATGGCGGCGGGCGCGGCCCCTTTACACTTTCCAGCCGCTCCGGCCGCGTAGATTGCGGCAATTTCGCCGGCGGACAACGCCCGGTTGTAGAGCGAGGCCTCGTCCAGCCATCCTTTCAGCTTGTGATCCCAGTAAGATTGGCCGGAGGTTCCCAGGTACAGCGGCGTGGTGCCGTAATTCTGTGCAAAAGTGATGCTGGCCTGGCCCGCCAGCTGGCCGTTCACATAAAGCTGAACGAAGTTGGTCCCGCGCACCCCGGCCACGTGATACCACACATTCGTCAGAATCCCAGGCGCCGAACTTACCTTCACCACCTGACCGGCCGAGGAACTGACAACGAAAGCAAAATAGTCGCCGCTTCCCCCACGGGCCTTGTTCAAAGAATATCCTTCGAAGTTACTGCTCTTGGTGTTCTGCTTGAAGAGGATGTATTGCTGGCCCGCAGTTGAGTTGCCGGCCGAGTCCAGGCCGCTGAAGCGCACCCAGGCTTCCACGGTCAGATTGGTGGGTTTGAGCACCGGCGAATCGGGTATCTGCACAAAGCCGTTGGTTCCATCAAAGCTGAACGCCATCCCGTCGAGGCCGGTCGCGGTGGCCGTCGCGCCACCTTGGAGGGTGCCGTTGTTCGTGCCCACGATGTCGTTGGCATTGCCATCCCCGGGCCACCAGCCAACGATGCCCGCCGGAGCGGAAACGCAGCTCCCCGACACGGTTACGCTGAGCGTGGCGACCGCGCTGGTTGTCGCCCCCGCCATGTTCGTCACCGTCACCGAATAACTCCCCGCGTTGGCCGGTTGCACATTGCTCACCGTCAATATCGCCCCGCCGCTCCCGCTGATCTGGCCTCCATCCGCCAGATTGCCCCCGTTGAACCGCCATTGGTAGCTCAGCGGCTGGGTCCCTGAAGCCGTTACGCTGAAATTCACGCTTATCCCCGCCACCACTGCCTGGCTCGCCGGCGGCGTCGTAATTACCGGCGGCCCATTCACCGTCAACGTCGCCACCGCGCTGGTCGCCGCCCCGGCTCCGTTGGTCACCACCAGGGTGTAACTGCCCGCGTCAGCCGGCTGCACGTTGCTGATCGTCAGCGTCCCGGTCGCCGCGCCACTGAGCCGGCCACCGTTGGCCAGGTTCACCCCATTGAGCCGCCATTGATAATTCAAGGGCGTGCCGCCCGTGGCTGTCGCACTGAAGCTGGCGGTCGTGCCCGTGACGTTCGTCAGGCTTTGCGGCTGGGCCGTGATGGCCGGCGGCACCAGCACCGTCAGCACCGCTGCCGCGCTCGTCACCGAAGCGCCCGAATTGGTCACGACGACTGTATAACTGCCCCCGTTGGCCGGCTGCACATTGCCAAGTGTGAGGTTGGTATTGGTCGCTCCCGTGAGAGCCGTGCCGTTGAACTGCCACTGATAACCAAGCGGCGCTGTGCCCATGGCCGTCACCGTGAACGAGGCAGCGCTTCCCACCGGCACGGTCTGGCTTTGCGGCTGGACAACGATGCTCAACCCGCCTCCGGCCTTGCATTTGCCACCCGAGCCCGCCGTATAAATGGCGACGATTTCCGCCGCCGACAACGCCCGATTGTAGAGCGACACCTCATCCAGCGATCCCTTGAATTTGTGGTCCCAGTAGGATTGACCGGAGGTTCCGAAATACAGCGGCAACGTGCCGTAGTTCTGCGCAAAACCAACGGTGGCCTGGGCCGCCAGCTGCCCGTTGACATAAAGCTGGATGAAGTTGGTTCCGCGTACCGCCGCAACGTGGTACCATACGTTGGTCTGTATCCCGGGAGCCGAGTCCACTTCCGCCACCTGTGCCGAGGCTGAACTGACAACGAAAGCAAAATAGTCGCCGCTTCCGCCACGGGCCTTGTTCAAAGAATAGCCTTCGAAGTCACTGCTCGCCGTGTTTTGTTTGAAGATGATGTATTGCTGGCCCGCAGTTGAGTTGCCGGCCGAGTCCAGACCGGTAAAGCGCACCCAGGCCTCCACCGTCAGATTGGTCGGTTTGAGGGCGGATGAATCGGGAACTTGCACAAAGCCGTTGGTTCCATCGAAGCTGAAAGCCATCCCGTCGAGACCGGTCGCGGTGGCCGTCGCGCCGCCCTGGAGGGTGCCGTTGTTCGTGCCCGCGATGTCATTGGCATTGCCATCCCCGGGCCACCAGCCAACGATGCCCGCCGGAGCCGAAACGCAACTACCTTGCGGCGTCACGGTGACCGTGAACGTGTTGGTCGCGCTCAGATGCTGCGCATTGACCGCCCAGGGATTGAAATCCGTCACCATCGTGGTGAACGTGTTCGTGCTCGGGATCTGTCCGGACCCGGGTGTCCAGGTAATCACCCCGTTGCCGTCGATGCTGGCGTTGGATGGCGCCGCCAGCAACTGATAGGTCAGCGTGTTGGCCGGGATGTCCGCGTCCGTGGCCGTATTGGTTACCACCAGCGTTGCCGGCCCAACCATTCCCCGGCTGGCCTGCACCGGCAAGACGGGTGCCGTGTTCACCTCGTTCACCACCACCGTAAAACTGTTCGTCGCACTCTTCGGCGGCACCGCATTGTCGGTCACCACCGTTGTCAGCACATTGGTGCCCGGACCCTGCGCCTCGCCGGGCGTCCACCTGATGATCCCGTTGCCGTCTATGGTCGCCCCCGCCGGCGGATTGGACAGCGAGTAACTCAAGACATAGGCCGGGAGGTTGGTATCCGTGGCGGTGTTGGTCACCATCAACGCGGTCAACTCATTGATGGTCTGGTTGGCTTGCGGCGGCAAAACAGGGCCGGTGTTGGTGCCCGTCACAACGCCCGGCACAAAGCTCACCAATTGGGCGTCGCTGCTTTCGCTGTAACCGAAGGAAGCATTGGTGTTGGCGGGATTGTATCCGGCCCAGCTGAATTGCTGCAGGTTGAAATTACCGGCGGCTGGGGAAGTGATTGAATACTGAATCTGGACCGTGGCATTTGCGGAAACCGGGTTGTTCTCCGTGAAACCGGTCGGCTGCTCCAGCACCCACCGGTAAGGCGTGCAGCCGGGATACACATCGCCATCGAGCCCGGATTCAAACAGGTAGTTCGTGACGCTCTGTCCATTCAAGCTCAGGCCAAGCACTGTCACTTTAAGCCCGGTGGGTATTTGCTCGCTGTAGCAGAATCCTCGCAACGCAACCCCGGCGCCATTGGTGAAAGTCGCGGTCACCACAATGGGCGCGTTCGTGGCAACCGAATTCGTGTTGAAGTTCCTCGCCAGGGAAGAAAGATCGGTTGAAAAACCCAGGGCTGAGGAGATCGAAAGCCCTGATGCACAAAGCATGAGCGATATTTTCTTTTGAAGCATGACAGTTCCTCCGGGTTATTGGCCTTGCATATACTGGCTGATCACATCCTTCACATCCTGCTGGGTGGCCGTCCCCGCCTTGAAGTCATGCACTTTCTGGTCGATTTCCAAGCGGGTGGTCGTGGGGTGATTGAAGTCGTACGTGACAATCTCGAACATGGAAGGATCGATCGTCCCGATTCCCTGGCTGTTGCAGCCCAAAATCTGCTTGCGCGTGTTGTTGTTCAGATCGGGGTTCAGCCACGCGGCGTAAGGCGAAATGACATCCCGGCAGGCGACGTAATCCAGCGTCACCGGGTTCGTGCAGGCCAGGACCGTGTTGGTGTAAGCCGCGCCGTTGGTGGCCGTGCGATTGAACCACCCGGAATAGATTGCCGAAGTGATGTACAGAACGGGCGCGTAGAGGTTGTTGATAAAATTGCCGACCAGGGTGCCCCCCGCCAGGGCGTCGCTTTGCGTGAAGCTGCTGCTATGAATCGAGTAGTAGCCGTTCCAAACGTAATCGTCGCTGATATAAGTGGGGGAGCCATGAAATATCTCGGTTGCGCCGTAGAAGGATTTGACCGCGCTTGTGATGCCGGCATAGTCCTCACTGCCGCCGCTGTAATCATGGTTGTTCAGGGTGGGCATGAAGATGGCTTTGACTTTCCGGCCGGTGTAGCTGCCGTTTTCCCAAACCCCATTTTTCATGTCGATCATCCGGCCGGGAGTGAGCGGCGACTGGAAAACGGGAGAAGAGATATAGGTGTTCCGGCCGCTATAGTTGAGGAAGTACCGGGTCCAACCCGGGCCGCTGGCGGGGTTCCACACCGACCAGGAAGGCAGCGGCAATTGCGGGCTTCGCCAGTTGATGTCGTTTTGCCATTGGACCAGTGCCACCGGCTGGCCCAGGCTCTGGTAAGACGCCGCCAGCTGGATCCAATTCATGGTGGGCCAGTTATTCACCCGGTTGCCGGCCGTGGCATCAAATCCATAGTTCCCGCTCCCCAAGCCCCCACCTTGAATGTTATCGCAAAGCAGGACTTCACCGGAGAATCCGGGTATGGTCAGAATTGCGTCAATGACGGCCTTGATGCAACCCGTATGGGTGTAGCCCTGGTTTGGCCATTGGGCGTTGGCTTTTATGACGACGATGTCCGTGGCGCCAATGAACTGCGCCGGCCCGCCCAGCAATTGCCATAACTTGGCGACGTTTTGAAAGCAGTCTGCGCCATTCATCACCTTGTACACTCTGGTTAAAGCCGGCGCGGCGGCGGCCATGGCGGTCAGCCGTTCGAGAAAAAACGGGCTGAAGGTCAGTGCGCTGGACGCAATCCCGGAATAACGCAGAAAGTTCCTCCGAGTGACGGGTTTCACCATGACGCCTCCTCGCGATGAACGGCATTGAGTTGGCGGATGACCACGCCGTCCTCAACCACGAGAATGCGCTGAGACGGATTCGCCGGGTCCCGCGTGGGCGCGACCACGGCTTTGGCGCAGGAATTTTTAAGAAGCATGTTCATATCTCTGGTCTTCGCTGGAAGTCAACGCATCAGAGAGCCGTCAGAACCAACGCAGCTTCCGAAACATTTCGTTCCATTTTGTTTCCGGTTTTTGATTTGATCGCTGGAAACAAGCTACAAAATGGCCGGCGTTTCGCTATGGGGTGAAACCCTACCCTGCATTTCGGGAATTGTTTGGCGTCGGCTGATCCCGCCCGGACCTTAGTTCGCAGAGTTCTTCGGCGAAGGGAAACTTTTCAACGGCTGCTTTTCCGGGACGGCGGTTTCGGACAGCGGATGCGGTGGCGGTGGATTGGTATGGTTTACGTATTTGCGCAGAAGCCAGGTTCGTTGCATGGCTTCAACCAATCGCTCCAGTTCGCGCATTGAATTCTGCGTTTGCAGGACAAGCCGGGGCAGATCTTTTGCGCCATCAGCCACGGCGCCGGTGATTTCCGGCAGGCGCGCCGTGCCGTTCTGGACGTTCTTTACGATGACATTCAGGTTCGTCACCATCCCCTGCAACTCACTTAGCGATTCATTCGCCTGCGTCAGGAGTTGCTGCGCCTCGTCTGCCAGGGTGCTGTCGGTGATCAGCCGGCCGGCAGTGCCTTTGCCCTGCTCGAGACCGGCAACGATGTCATTCAGGCGGTCAATCAGTTGTTCCAACCGCGTCTGCGTGGCGATGAGATTCGTGCCGAGGGTGGTCCAGGTATCGAGGCCCACGCTCAGTTTCTTGAAGACCGGCAACGCGGCACTGCGAACCTCCTCAATCGCGGTTTCCACCGTGCCGGGCAATTCCCGGCAAACGATGGAGGCGTTCTTCTCCGGCAACGGCCGGCCCTGGCCGCGCGTGATTTCAAAATAGGCGTCGCCTGCCACACCGAATTTCTTTTTGACAACCGCCGATGAATCCGCACGCACGAACCGGAAGAAGTCGCGGCGGATGCTGGCCTCGGCTTCCATCCGGCCGGTTTCATCCACAACGACGTCGGAAACCGACCCCACGAGCGTGCCCAGAAAGTAAACCTCCGAGCCCTGCCGGATTCCCGCCGCGCCGGCCTCGGGCAAAACGATCCGCAGCGTGACGCGGCTTTTGAACCAGCGTTGGCTGTGGCCCGCCCACATGACGGTGGCCATCAGCACGGCGACAACGATCAGCACGAACGTGCCGGTGATTTCGTTGACGCGCTGAAATTTGAAGCGATCGGTCATCGTTGGCCTCGTTCATCACGTTTTGACGGTTTCCGACAGGTGGGTGATGGCGTTCATGGTCACAGGTAAGTCAGCAGCGA
>Ga0187851_10002251_pt1 | contig 17337 bp, 13 predicted proteins | sample June2016WEW_6_10_FD_132997 | JGI IMG/M metagenome (GOLD analysis project Ga0187851, IMG submission 132997) | Peatland microbial communities from SPRUCE experiment site at the Marcell Experimental Forest, Minnesota, USA - June2016WEW_6_10 | ecosystem: Environmental > Terrestrial > Soil >...
ATCGAAACGAATCTGACCATGGAACAGGCGATGAGCATGGTGATGACGGGTGGCGCGGTCGGCCCGGAGACAATTCAGTACTCTCAGGCCAGCGAGCCCGGAGCGGCAGCGTCAAGTGAAAAAAGCCTTGGGCTCTAACCAGCCACGGTTGAGTCGGCCGCTTCCTCTTGTTTGGCGACAACCTCACCGGCAAGCTCGCTCTCCAAAGCCACTTTGCGCAGGCTGATGTGCTCGAACTGAGCCCAGATCAGGCCCACGGGAACAACGCCCAGAAAAGTAACGAGAAGCAGCGTCGTGGCGCACGCTGTGGCCGCCTCAGCTCCCGCACCAAGAATCCCCGAGATCGCCACGGCTACCAGGCCGATCTGCGAGAACCAGCCGATCACCGGCAGTTGAATCACGCTGGCGGTTCCACTTGCCACCATCAGCAGCACACACTTGGGAGCCGTAAGGGCCGACAAATCGGGGAAGGCTCTGCAGGTTACGAAGTAGGCAAAAGTGATCAGCAGCCACATGCTCAGCGAGGTTCCGGTGACCGCTGCAAAGTCGCCAAATGAGCGCATGGTATCGAGGCCGGAGTGGAACTGGCGGATCTTTGAAGCCACGGCGTGGCCGAGGTTCTTTGAGACCAGCCCCAACCCCTTTTCAAAGATTTGCGCGACGGCGCCGCCGGCCAGGCGAACGGCGACGAGGAAGAGGGTTCCAAAAAGCGTGAGGCAAAGCCCTCCGAAGCGCGCGATGAAAAGTGCGAGATTCTGATGGTGCGGAACGAGCCGGGCGATTGGACCGCTATGCGCCGTGGCATGGAGCAGCTGATCGCCGGGAACCCAGATCATCGCGACCGAAAAAATCAGCGCCATGGATCCTGCGTCGAGGAGCCGCTCGACAATGTAAACGGCGATTTGTGAACCAAGCGAGAGCCCGGTTTTTCGAGCGACGAGAAAAGGGCGAACCGGGTCGGCTACGCGGCCAATTAATGCCACCGCGGTAAAGCCGATGACCTGCGTGCCGAGAAGCGAGAGCGTCGAGACTCTCTGCTCGTGGCGAATCAGCAGGCTCCAGCGAAAGGCGCGGAAAACAAAGCCGATATAGATGCACGCAGCGCCAACGGCGATGAGACGCCAGTCAGCTCGGGCAACCTGAGCAGAAAAAACATGAAAGTCAAAGTGAATCCGGGTGCGAGCCCAAAAGGCCAGGGCGATGAGCGCCGCAAGCACGACCAGGCCCAAAATCCATTGGCTTTTCTTCAAGCGATCTCCGAGCCGTTCCTGCTCTCCTTGAGTGTATGCTAGGGCCCGCACCGGTCCATGCGCCCAATTCCGGCCTTGACTCCGATGCGTCCCATAGTTGCAAACCTGGCGGTTCGGCCTGGGAATTTGACATCCAGATCAGCCTTCTTGCTTGGAACGGGCCCAATCGCTCATCACACGAACCGCCAGGGGCAGATTGCCCACCTGGCAATGCGCCTGAGCCTGCTCGGCTCGAGTGAAAACTCGCAACGTCGTACTGCGGGTCGAAGTCAAGAGACGGTCTTGCATCCCAAGTTGGTCGATGGGAATAAAGTGATCGTCTTCACCGGCCATCAACAAAACATCCTGCGTCACCAGATGAGAAATATCGCGCGTGTGGTACGCTCGCGCGGCCTCAATAGCCCTTGCGGTTGTCGGGGCTCCGAATGCCAGCATCCCTTGTGTTTGCATCCATTGCTGCTGCAGGTTGTTCCGCGCCACACTCTTGGCTCCCCGATTAATGATGGAACGCGCACCCAGCGCCAAAAGCACTTCCAGGCCGGCTGCAATGGCTTTTGGCTGCTGATACAGCGTCACGCGATGCAGATCGGCGAGTACGTCGAAGGCAACCACCCGCCTGATACGTGGCTCAAAGGCGGCGGCCCGCAGCGCGAGGCATCCTCCCAGGGAAATCCCCACCACCGTCACATCGTTCAGGTTCAGGGCATCGAGAACCGCGCCCACCGGACCGTGCCAATGCGGAGTGAAGGGCACTTGTTGATCGTGAAGAACCGTTCCCTGCCCCGGACCATCGAACGCGACCACATGCCACCCCTGACGGCCAAGCTGAGTGAACGCGGGAAAGAAATCCTCGATATAGCTGTCGAATCCGCCGAAGATGACAACGGTGCGTCCGGAATTCTCGACGCCAAGCTCCCACACAGGCAGGCGGGCATTCTGGTAAAGGACTTCGCGCCGCGCGCTCTCGTGGACACCGTTTGCCGCGCGCAGCATGGGCAGCAATCGCCGCCGCAAGGGCATCTTTCTGGGGTCGCCGGGTGGCATAAAGAACTCGGCAGCGCGGAAATGGAGCGCGGCGTGAAACGCCCTTCCGTCGGCGTCGGCTCGTTCTCCCAACAAAGCAAAGATCGAACACCACGCGTCGTAATTCTTGAACTGATCCAGAAACGGCCGCACGTCCTCAAGCCAGCGCGGTCCGCCGAACCCCGCCCAACGATTGAGCTGAAAGTTCAAATGACGATCGGGATGCAGCTCGTGCCATCCGACGAAGAGATCGGGATCGCAGGTCATTTCTGAACATCATGGCACATGGTTTTCATCCTGCTGTCGCCGGGAGATTCTCAGGGCCTGAAGTTTGCGACATCAACCACCGGTCATCCTGAGCGAGTGTTGGTGCGTTTTTCGCGCCAAAACGAGTCGAAAGCCTGCCCTGAGCGAAGGTCGCGCAAGCGACCGTAGTCGAATGGGGACCTGCATTTGGGGCTTCAAGTGAAGCAACAATCTTCGGATTCAACCACATTAGTGAGGCTGCGCCGCGCGCTTGGCCAGTGCTTCTCGTGCCAGCACACGGCGGTTGAATTCGTGAATGACGCGGGCGATGTATGCGTGGGTTTCGGCGTAGGGAGGAATACCGTGGTACTTCTCCACCGCAGCCGGTCCGGCGTTGTAGGCGGCAAGAGCAAGGGCCAGGTTGTCGCGATAGCGGACGAGCAGAGCGTCGAAATATGCTGATCCACCGCGTACGTTCTGATCTGGCTCGAAACTGTCCTGGACGCCGAGATCGGCAGCAGTCGCCGGCATCAACTGCATCAGGCCTTGCGCTCCGGCGCGGCTTACGGCGCGCGAGTTTCCATCGCTTTCGGCCTTCACCACGCTGGCCAGTAGATCGACATCGATGTTGTGCTCGCTTCCCGCGCGCGTAAGCATCTCACGTATGTCCGCCGGCGTCAGCTTTGCGGGCGGGTTGGGCGCGGCCGTCGCAGGGGCCGCTGCGGCAGGCGCATCGGGCACGACTTCATACGAAACGATCTCCGCCGGCGCGAAATCGATGTAGTTGTCTTCAGCGGCGCTCAGATAAAGCCGCACTCGTCCCTCCACCGGGGCATGGTGGTCGCAGCGCATGGCGAAGCCGTTGGTCAAGGTGACCAACTCGGCAGCATACGATGACCTCGCCGAGCCGGCGAGAGCCGCGAGCACTGCAAATGCCATGATGAGCCGAGCGCGCACCTTGAGTCCCTGGCGGAATTCTCTCATGATTTTGTCGCCACTGCTTGCCTCGCCAGTATCCTTTCAAGCACCACCGCAACACCGTCGTCGTTGCTCGACGGCGCCTGCTTCCACCCGCGCATTTTGGCCATGGTGCGAAGCTCCTGCGCCGCATTGGCCATGACGATTCCCTGCCCTGCCCACTCCAGCATGTCGACGTCGTTCCAGTTGTCGCCGATGGCCATGGTTTCTCTGCAATTGATGCCGAGACGCGAAGCGAGACGCTCAAGTGCCCAGCCCTTGGAGACTCCCGGAGGCAGGATGTCGAGGATCGACAGATCGCGCGCCGGATATTCTGTCCGCGCGCTCTCGCACTCCGCTGCCCACTCGCTCGTCTTCAGTGCCTCCTCAGCTTGGCGCATCCGGCTCACCGAGCCCGCCGCCATGCCCTGAATCGGATCGTTTCCATCCACGAACGCCAGCTCCAATGGTTTAATCACCTCAATCGAGTTGCGATTGGCTTCAACCCATAGGGCGATGCGTCCGTGGGCCTGCTCGAGCTCTTCGAGAACCAATTCGCCCCTGCCCGGACGATCGAATGTGAAAACGACCACTCCGAAAGGACGGAGCAGGCCGCACAAACCCCGCGCCGCCCGCGCGCTCAAATGGCAGGTGTCTACTGTCTGCCCGCCGAGCGTGCAGGTCACTGCTCCATTGGACGTAATCAGAGGCGTGTCCGCTCGCAGGCCGAGGTTTTCGAGGATTGGTGTCGTGTATGCGGCACGGCGGCCAGTGGCGATCGCGACCGTGATTCCCGCCCCCTGTGCTGCACATAGCACCCGCGCATTGCGCTGGCTGATGGCCTGCGAAGCGGCCGGCAAAAGCGTGCCGTCCATATCGATCGCCACCAGGTGAACCGGAGGGTGCATGAAATCAGTCTACGGTGTCTAAGAGCAGAGATTAGAAAAGCAGGGACCAAGAGAACGGGGGAACAAGGGAACAAGAAGGCGGCAGCCAGGAATATGCGGTAGTCTTTCGCTATGGAACGCATCTGCAGCCAGTGTCACGCGGTGATCGCTCAAAGCACGAAAGTGGATTGGTGTCCCGCGTGTGGGGGAGCAATTTTGGAGCGCGAGGTCACGCAGGCTTTGCTGGACGTAAATGGGCCAGCGGCGGAAGTCGACCATCGGGGTATTTTGTTGCCCCGGCGGCACGCGCTCGGCGGGATTATCACGCCGCAGTAGGACTGCGAAGGCCGGGCAAATTAGGGAGCAGTGTCGAGCCCGACCGCTTGAGCGAGTTTTGCCTGCCGCTCATCGAAGGTCCAAAACTTCTTCGCCCCGAGTTCAAGAGCGCAGGCGACATGAAGAGAATCGATCGTACGGATTCCGAGAGTTGACCCGAATTGTCGTGCTAAATCCACACTCCGCTCAAACGCGCCGGCAGGGAACTCCGAAATACTCCAAACGCCGTTTTCACAACTTCGCCGAAAATTTGCAATTGCCTTCTCTACCTGAAGAAGTGTCGCTTTTTGCCAAAAGACATGCGCGTAAATTGCGTGGAAAACCTCGGCGCGATTGAGAGGCGTCAGCCAGACATCCGGATTGGAAGCCGCCCGGTCCCACGCATCCTTGGAATGTCGATCGACGAGATAGAGCGAGACAAAAAAGCTGCTATCGGCGGAGATTCTCAATAGCGGCTCCGCTCTCTTTCCTCAATCAGCAAGTCGGCCCCGGGCAGGATTCTGTCCCCGAAAATCTCTCTCGCTCGGGCTTCGAAATCGGGCCATTCGACAGGTTGACGGGGTTGCTTTCCGTTTTTTGGTACGATCTCGCCGAGAACGGCATTTCGCTCGCGAAGCTCGACGGTTTTCCCGGCCTTCAGCCATGCCTTGAGTTTTCGCGTGTCCCGCAATTGACGGAGATTGATGCTTGGATTCACAGTGGGCATAGATTAAATGTGGCACATAATGTGTCACATTGTAAAATCTTCCTGATTTAGAATGGCTTACTCGTAGCGCAGCGCCTCAGCTGGCGGGATGCCGCCAGCGGCCGACGACGGGTACAGCGTCGCCAACAGCGAAATTCCGATCGACACAGCTGCCACGATAACGCCGTCGATCAGGCGTGGTGCGAACGGCAAGGTATCGATGGAATACACCTCGGCGGAAAGGTGGATGAAGTGGTAGTGGCCTCCGGCCCACGAGGCGAGGTAACCGAGGATCAGTCCTATCAAAGTACCGACGATGCTGATGAGAAATCCCTGCAGCAAGAAAATGCGCCGCACCTGCGCGGGCTGCACTCCAAAACTCATCATGACCGCGATATCGCGGGTCTTTTCCATCACCATCATGGTCAGAGCAATAAGGATGTTCAGTGCGGCGACCATCACAATAAGCGCGATCACGATGAAGGTGACGATCTGTTCCAGTTTGAGGGCGCGAAACAGCGCGCGATTCTCATCGGTCCAGTTGGTGGTCATGTAATGCTTCCCCGCAACCTGCTCGATCGACTGAGCGACCTGGGGCGCTTGATTTGCATCGTCGACGCGGATGCTGATCACCGAAACGAGATCGGGCTCGTCGAAAAGGCGCTGTGAGTCGGCGAGCCGGATAAACCCCATCTGCGAGTCGTACTCGTAGAATCCCGTGTGATAGGTTCCCGCGAGCCGGAAGCGCACGTATTTTGGAACCACGCCCAGCGGCGTCATCTCTCCCTGCGGGCTGATCAGGGTTACGGAATCGCCTGCGGAGGCGCCCACAGTCTCCGCCAAGTCTTTGCCGAGAACGATGGGCGGCAACTGGCCAGCTGCCGGTGGCGCAGGCTCCGCCGCAGCCCCGGCCTCCGGCTCCGGTTTCAGCGCTGCGATCGCACCCGGAGTTGCGGTTAACAGCAAATGGCTGACAGCCCCCTCCTGGTCCGGCAAAATGCCTTCGACCATGGCGCCGCCGCCACGCGCTCCGCGAGCCACGAAGACCTGCTCGTAGAGACCGGGCGCGGCCGCGACCACATGTGGCACCGCGCGCACCCGCGTCAGAAGGCTGCGCCAATCATCGATTCCAAAGCCGTCAACAGCCATCAACTGAATATGCGCGCTGGAATCGACGAGCTTGTCTTGCAGATCGCGACGCATCCCATTGGTGATGGCCAGGGCGATGATGAGCGCGGCCACTCCCGCCGCGACACCGGCGATGGAGATCACAGTGACGACGCCCACCACGGCCTGCCGCCGCTTGGCTTTCAGGTATCGTCCCGCAATAAAAAGCTCAAATCGCATGGAGTCTATTGATCCTGCGCCGGGATCACCGTTTTGGCTACGCCGACATTGTCGTAACGGTCGTAGGCGCGGACGGTGATCAAGTGTTCGCCGATGCGGCCCGATGCGGCGTCGAGCGAGATGCGGAATTCATAGTGCTCCATCTTGGAGTCGGAGATTTTGCCTACCGGATCGATGTATTGCCACGAGCCGGCGTCGAGCGAGTATTCAGCGCGGGCGATGGGAGAAAAGGCGTCCTCGGCGTCAAAGTCGATGAGAAACGGCTTGGTGCAATGGGCGCTCGAACATTCTGCCGGTTGCGCGACGGCCTTTAGGCCGCTCACCGCCGGCGGCGTGGTGTCAATTTCGAAGCGGTCGCTGATCTTCTCGCCGGTCAGAGCGTCGTTGGGAGTATGCGATGGAGCATCGGAGGCGACCACTTTGAGCCGATAGCCGCCATCGGGAATCAGGTTGGCGTCAAAGCCATAGGCCTTGTCAGTGATTTTGTCCTTGAGCAACCGCCAAACGGTCTCTTCGTCGCCTCTCAGATAGAGCGAATAGATCAGGTCGTCGCCGTCGTCGTCATGTGCGGCCCAACGGGCGGTAACGGCTGTGCGATCCTTGTTCGCCTGAAGCGGCTGGTTTGAAGCGTCGAAGCTGATCGTGCCGCCCTGGTTCGCCGACGGAAAGTTGATATTGACCGTTTGCCCCTGCGGGTTCGCCATGTTTTGCGCATTGAGGCGAGCGCCAGGCACGACAACCAGGTCATCGACCACGGGTGCGGCATTGACGGGCAGGTAATCTACGCCCACGCTGCCCAGTACCCCGCCCGCGTGCAGCACTGCCTTCCACTGCAGAAAACGACCAGCAGGCGAGGCCACAGAATTGTTTTGAAGCGGCTGCCAATCGGTCCAGCCGCGGACCGGCTGCTCCACATTGCCGGTACGAGTGAGAATTTCGTAGCCTTGCGATCCCGGCTCAATCTCCATGCGCCCGAAGCGGGCGAAAGCTCCGGCGTCCAGAACATCGCTGGCGTATTCGTGCATCTCCGTCGCTCCCAGCGAATAGACCTTGCCGGTATTTCCCGTGCCGATAAGAATTACACCCGTGCCCTCCGCACCCGGGAGGTTCGAAAGAGCGAGCCCCTGCTGCGCGCTCAGATGCGCCACATCGGCGTAGCTGCCATCGTCGTGGATGCGGAAGATGCGTCCGCGATTGCCGGTCAGGGCGAGCAGACCATCGGGACCGGCGGCGAGTGCGTAGACAATTTCGTCTTTGCCGGACCACAGCTTGCGCGGAGCCTGATTTTCAGTCAGCGAGTAGATCTCCGTTCCTTCAGGCGCCGCGGTGCTGGAATTGGCCGCCTGCAGCGACTGAGGCTGCACCACGGTAATGCTAATGGCGGCAACTCCCTGGACCGGAAGCGGCGGCAGTGGGTTGTGACTCTTGTCGCCCACACAGGCCGCATAGATGGTCCCCTTGGGGTCGATGGCCACGGCGGTAATCTCGCGACGAGGAGCCTGGAACAGCACGTATCCCTTGCCATGCGCGTCAACGCGGTAAACCAGCCCTGAGCCGTCGGAGCCTGCGATCAGATTGCCTTTGGCATCCCACGCCAGAGCGCGAATGTGCGCTTCATCGGTCTTGAAAAACAGCTCGGGCTTGGCATCCGGCTTGGTCACATCAACTCTGTAGATGGCGCCGGGATTGCCAGCAGCGACGTAGAGGCGACCGCTGGAGTCGAAGGTCAGGTCCCAGATGTAATGGGGTCCGGAACTGGGTGTCGGCGAGCCCACCTTGGCCTGGCTTCGGCTTGCCTCGTCGATCTTGGCGGCGTCAAAAACCACCGCGGCATCGGATTCGTCTTGCTTGGCCGTCGCCGCCGGGTTGAGCTTGTAAACCTTGCCGCTTGGCAATGCAGCGGCATAAAGCGCCCCGTCGGGACCAAGACGCAGAGCTTGGATCGTGATGTCCTTGGTTTCGAAGAGCGTAACCGGCTTGTCTCCCGGTTTTTCGCCCAGTCGCAGGACGGACGCTGGTGTCCCGGTGCCCGCAAAGATCGCTCCGCTCTTATCGGCAGCTAGGGCCCAGACAAAGGTCGACGGCGTCGTCAGCAGGTCAGATATTCCAGCGCCCTGGCGCAAATGTCCATCGCTCTCAATGGCAATGCCGCTCGGCGTCCCTTTCTCAAACTCTTCCATTTGCGATTGCGACCAAAGGTGCGTACCCTGGGCGGCGGCTACTCCAGTTAGGGCCGCGCTAGCCATAAAAAAAGCAAAAAAGATTGGGAAACCTGGGATTGCCAGCGGGAGTGGGAAGCGGGAAAATCGAAGCATTCTGCCGTTGAGTCTACTAGAGTTCGGAGAGGTCTTGCCCGGGTGCCGTCGGCTCGACTCGTGAGGAGCCAATGGGACCGGGGTCCTCGGAAAGCCCGGCAACATTCGATCCAGGAAGAAATCGATCCTCCTCGCCCGGTACGAGCCGAAAATTGGTGAAGTAGCTCACATTGTTTATTTTACAAACAGTTCTTTTGTTTATATCAATGTAACTTTTACAGATTTTGGCCCCGGGAGCCAACTTTTTCCACTGCGCTGTTGCCAGTCGTATTTTCAGAAGACTAGTATTTGCGATAGTTTCGGGGTCCGCAACCACGGGCCCGGTCCCAACCACTATGCATGCAGTTGTTCCCAAGTTCACAGAGCTTCATCAACCAGCGGCGCCTGACGGGTCCGGCGCGCGCGGACGGAGTGTCTCGTCATGGCATGGTATGCCTACTGCATCGGTGAAAAACAAGCATTTCCCGAATTAACGCGTCATCGTAAGCCGGTTCCCCTGGAATCGGTCCTTGGGGTCAGTGGCAATCAGGTTTTTCTTTATCCCGCGAGCGATCTGGCTGTGATCGTCAGCGAGCATAACCCTCAGGAAACCTTCAACCAGCGTTCGGGCGTCGATCACGCCAGAGTCATCGCGGACTGCTTCCAGCACTCGACCGTCCTTCCCTTCCGCTTCGGCACCGTCTTTCATGACGACGAAACGCTGCGAAAGTCGATTCGCTCAAACCAGCGCCAGTTCCTGGGTAACATCGACAAGCTCCGCGGCAAAACGGAGATGCACCTGAAGATCTTTGTCGACGATTGTTGCGGCAAGGAGATCGAAAAGCGCTTGACGGCCGACAGCGCCGGCCGGGAATACCTGAGCAATCTGAGGGAAAATGCCTCGCGAGCGCGGGAACGTCAGACTCGGGCGCGTGCGGTGAGCTTTCAGATGCACAGGCTGTTCCAGCCGCTTGACGAGGAAGTAAGTTGCCGTCTGACCGAGAACGGCAAAATGATGCTCGACATCGCTCACCTCATCGACCGCAAATGCGTCGAGAGGTACCAGAATAAATTCGGGAGCACCAGCGCCATGATGCGCGAGTGCCAGATGCAACTTTCAGGGCCATGGCCGCCCTATCATTTCGTGCACCGCCTCACGCGCACCTCGCATTCCCAGCAGCCGGCAGCGCCTGCGCCGACGATTGCCACCGAGACTTCCGGGGTTCCAATGATGGAGCAAGTGGCCCTTGCCTAGGCCGCGCGACTTGAGAGCGTGATTCGACGAACCGCTCCAGCCGAAGCTGGAGCGGTTCTGTTTTGCGGCAGCGGCTTGCCGTCTCCGAACCCTTCTGCCTCTCCCAGGAATGGCCCGCCGTAGCCTAATCTAAAAGCATGACCGAAAACACTCGGGCTCCGGCTCCGGAACCTGTTTACGACCTTCTGGTTGTGGGTGCGGGACCAACCGGGCTGGCCTGCGCCATTGAGGCGCAAAAGGCGGGCTTCCGGGTGGCGCTGGTGGATAAGGGCTGCGTTTGCAACTCGATCTTTCACTATCCCGCCCATATGACTTTCTTCACCACTTCGGAGCGCCTCGAGATCGGCGGCATCCCCTTTCCCAGCCCGAATGCCAAACCCACACGCGGCGAGGCACTCGAGTATTACCGCCAGGTCACGGCGTACTACCGCCTCGACGTGCGCCAGTACCACCGCGTAGAGCGCATGACCGGTGCCGATGGCGCCTTCACCGTGCACACCGTGGACCGTTTCGGCCGGCCGGGAGCAATCGACACACGCAAGCTGGCGATCTCCACGGGCTACTATGACCTGCCCAATTGGATGGACATTCCCGGTGAGACTTTGAGCAAAGTTCACCACTATTATCACGATCCGCATCCGTTTTACGGCATGAACGTGGTGGTCATCGGCGGCAAGAACTCCGCAGCCATCGCGGCCCTCGAATTGTGGCGGAGCGGTGCGCACGTCACCGTCGTCTACCGCGGAGCAGGGGTTCAGCCGCACGTGAAGTACTGGATCAAGCCGGATATCGAAAACCGCATCAAAGACGGCGAGATCAAGGCCTACTTTTCGACGGAGGTTGTGGAGATTACCCCCGACGCGGTCATCGTGGAAACTCCAGCCGGCCGCGAGGCGTTGCCCAACGATTTCGTCTTCGCCATGACTGGATATCACCCCGATTTTTCCTTCCTGGAGCGGATTGGAGTGCGTTTCGAGGGCCACGACCGGCTGCCGGTCTGCAACCCAGAGACGCTGGAAAGCAATGTGCCGGGAATCTACCTGGCCGGCGTGATTGTTGCAGGTTCGCGCACCAGCGAGATCTTCATTGAGAATGGGCGCTTTCACGGAAGACAGATCGCAGCGGCTCTGACGGCGAAGTTGCAGCCGGCACACCAGGCCGGGATGCCCTCCCAACCGCCTATCCGATAGACTGAAGTCCGCTTATACCCGAGGGGAGCGGTGGCACATGCGTTGGTGGCCGCAATCAATTCGCTCGCAGATGCTTGCGGGTCTGCTGCTGCTTGAACTGCTCTCCATCGGCTTATTCGATGTTGTGCTCACCCTGCAGCAAAGGCAACGTGTCTACGTAAGAGCGCAGTACTGGCTCACCTTCGAAACGACAGCCCTGGCCACCCAGGTCGCCGAGGCGCTCGAAGAGCAGAGGCTGGCGTGGGCGGATACAACGGTGCAGACCACCGGCAAAGCGCCCAACATCGCCCTTGCCAGAGTCACCGATCAAGCCGGAAAGGTTCTTTTCGTCAGCAAGGGTGAGACAAATCAGTCAGCACTCGAGGCTGCGGAACTGGCGCAGATTCCCCTGGTAACCCGCAACAACGTGAGGACATTTACCTTGCCGGGCAACCGATGGGAGGGCGTGCGAGCAATCTACACCGGTGACCAGCTGCGCGGTTTCGTGTGGGTCGAGTTCGACAATAGTGCCGCGCGTGACCAGCAGGCTGCAATTCAGCGCGACACGCTGGTTTTCGCAATCATCTGGGTCGCGGCCTCCGTGCTGCTGGCCCTTTTGACATGGCGATCCATCGCACGTCCCTTGGCCGTGCTTCACCAGGGCGCGACGGCTCTCATGACCTCGCCGGAGGGAGGAAGGCAATTCCCTTTGCTGGTGACCGTTCACAATGAGATCGGCGATCTCATCGAGACCTTCAATCGCATGGTCGCGTCACTTGACGAGCAGCAGACGGGGCTGAACGACACCCTCTCGCTGCTCGATTCCATGCTGGCCAATGCCCCCATCGGGCTGGCATTTGTCGACAGCAACGAACGATTCGTCCGGGTGAACCAGGTTTTTGCCGACCTCACAGGCTTTGCCGTAAGCCATCATCTGGGCCGCACGCTCGCCGAACTTCTGCCCAAGCCGGCGGCAGAAGGAATCAGTGCGGCCGTACAGCGTGTCTTCTCCAGCGAAGGGCCGGTACGCAACCTCGAATTGAGCGGAGAGGGCAGCAAGCCGCGCCGGTATTGGACCTGGCTGGTCAGTCTTTACCCCGTGAGGACAACGCCGGAGCAGGTACGGTGGGTGGGAATCATCGTTCTCGATGCCAGCGAGCGAAAACGCAGCGAGGAGGCGTTGCGCCGTAGTGAGAAGCTCGCCGTCACCGGGCGATTGGCAGCCTCCATTGCTCACGAAATCAACAACCCATTGGAAGCTGTTACGAACCTGCTCTTCCTGCTCCGCAACCTCGACGATCTTCCCGAAACAGCGCAGCAGTATCTGGTGATGACGGAAAAGGAAGTGCGCCGCGTAAGCGAAATCACGCAACAAACGTTGCGCTTTTATCGTCAGCCAACGCAACCGGCGCGGTCATCGATGGCCGAAATCCTGGATTCGGTGCTCAACCTGTACCAAAGCAGGCTAAATGCACTCGATCTTCATGTGGAACGCGATTACGATCCTGCCTTAACTCTGTTTTGCTTCGCCGGAGAGATTCGCCAGGTGGTGGCGAACCTGGTCGGCAATTCGGTAGATGCCAGCAGCGCGGGCGGCCGGCTTCTGGTGCGCGCTCGCCGCTCTCACGACTGGAAAAACGGGGAGATCGAGGGAGTCAGGATTGCAATTGCGGATACAGGATCGGGCATGGACCCGGAAGTACGGCGGCACGTTTTTGAGGCCTTCTTTACCACCAAGGAAGCGACCGGGACAGGGCTTGGGCTGTGGCTGAGCCGCGAGATTGTGCTGAAACATCACGGGACGGTACGCCTGCGCAGCCGGTCCGCATCGCCCAATCCCTCCGCGGCGCCCCACGGCTCAGGAACCGTCTTTCTCATCTTCATTCCCGATGAGCTCAATCCGGCGAAGGGAGCCATGTCTGCAGCCGGAATCGACGCCACCGCACCGGCCTCGACCTGAGAACCACCTCAGAAAATCTTCAGGCCCCGCAGAACATGAACCCCAAATGGGTCGTCCTGGTTTCTCTGCCTCGCAGCTGCATGCGCAATGCAATGGCTCTGAGAGCGCACCGCACCGGTCAAATACGACCGGGTGACATGCAGGCGGTCCATGATGACGTAACGCGTACGCAGGCCATTGATGGTCGCCGGGAGGGTTGCCGGCACCTGCCTGCGGTCTACATAGATCACCAACGACGCTTCTTTGGGATTGTCGAGACTTTGGCCGACGCCTACTCCAAAGAACGCCGGGTTCTGCTTCATCAGGCTGGAAGCGATTTGCTGTTTGGCGGCAATCGCCTGGTTGATCGCAGTCGGCGACAGACTCGCGAGTCTGCCGGTAGTTTGCGGCGTCAGGCCGTCGGCAATCTCTTGCGCCGTAGCGGGGATCATCTCTGTGCGTACCCCGTTGATGGTTTGCGGCGCCGCAGCGTTCATGTTCTGGTCGACATAGAGAATCACGGCGGCCTCGCCGATGTTGTCGTTGCTCTTTCCCACCGCAGCGCCAAGAATTCCGCCCGACGGGTTGACCAGGGCGCGCGCTGAAGCCAGCGCATGATTGGCAAGAGCCGTTTGCGCAGCGGTGAGCGTAATTGCCTGCGCTGCGTTGACCGTGCCGTCGCCGTAATTGAGGCAGCTTACGGGGTGATCCGTTGTGCCAACGAAGGTGTAGGTGGTTCCCTCCTGCGTGCCCAGCTCAGACAGAACCGCCGGCGCGGGGTTGGCCACGCCCTCAGCGACTCCCGAAGAGTTCACTCCGCCGGCAAAAAACAGTCCAACGGGTTCAGCGTTGCTGGCGTCGACCACCAGGGAGCCGGAATCGCCCGCATCGCTGAAATTGGCGCCCTCAACGGCGATCTGATTGGTGTACGTCTTTGTCAGATAGGGCTCGGTTTCACCGCAGTTCTTGTAATAGGAGACTTCTACATTCAGATTGATCGCCGAAACGGCGGCGCAAGTGAGCCCCGTGGTACGCCCGCTCTTGGCCACTGTCAGGCCCGTTGTTGTGAGCGTTTCTCCTTTGCCTCCTGTTGAAGAGACTCCCGGAGGCGCCGCTGCCAACGTCCCGTTTGCCTGCAGAGTGCCGAACTCCAGAATCGCGCCGCTCGTGTTGACTGCCCCCGAATTCACCTGAGCGATCGCCGCATCGACATTCGTCGTCATCGAGCTCAACGGAATCCAGGTGGTCAACACGCCCACCGCCGTCGTCCCCGATCCGTCGCCGTTGGGCGTGCAGTTGTTGTCGATCAGCCCGGGCTGCACGATCATCTCTCCCGTGCTCGCCTGATCGCTGCGCGCCAGCACGTGATTGCAACTCAGCAGATACTGCGTCCCGCCGCTGTTTTGGATCAGAGAGCCCAGTGTCCCTCCGCAGCAGTCAGTAATGTAAGTCTGTCCGCCTTGAACTGTCGTGTCGTAATCGTTGTTATTTCCTCCCGAGCTGCCGAGCAGCATCGGCGTCGTCAACTCCGTCTGGTGCGTCGCGGGGTTGCTGTCGATTCCCTCGCTGTCGAGCAGCACCTCGGCCGCTTCGGTTGAAGACGAGGTGCCGACCGTCGCCACAATGTAGGTCGCGGCGGTCGACGATACTGTGCCCGGGGCGGAATAAGCAGCCGAACAATAGGTGAACGCCTGGCTACTTCGCGTGCAGTTGGTTGCGCCTAAGGAGCCCTGCCCTCCGTTGGACCCGGTCGTGCTGCTCGAGAGAGCATAGTTGATGGCGGTCGAGCCTCCCGCTTCTGCAATGTAGCCCGTGACCGTGGTGCTCCCACCGGAGCCAAGAGCCACGTTTTCAGGAGTCAGCGGCTGTAGGAAGCCAGGGGTGATGGTCAACGTTGAGCTGGCCGCGTCGGTGCTGGTGGTCGACGTGGCCGTCACCTTCACCTGCACGCTATCGGCCGTCAAATACGGCGGCGGAGTATATTGGCCGGTGGGTGAAACGGTGCCGGCGCCGGAGCTGGCATCTCCCCCTGAAACCGACCACGTAACACTGGGCGCAGCGCCGCTCGAAAGCGAGGCCGTGAACTGTTCAACGGCGGCGTTCGAAGAGCTTTTCGAATTGCAGCCTGTGCAATTGGTGTCGATTGCCGCGGCTCCCGGAGTGACCGACAGAGTCCCGCCCGAAGAATTCATGGACGAGCCGGAGGTGCAGCCGGCGAGCACAATAATGGCTGGTAAGGCGCCCAGCGCGAGCATGCGGACAGGTCCTCGTTGCGACAAAGCAGTGAATCCGCGTCTTGTGGACCGTCCGGAGCGCGGGTGTTCCGTAGTTTCTAAGGAATTTCTACTCACCTGATTCAGCGCCTTCGCAACGAGCCAGACGCCTCCAAAGCCCATTGAATGCGGCGTTTGCCGCCTTCACAACCGCCGGCCTATTGAGCAACACGCCACCCGCATTCCACTCCGAGATCGTAGTTTAGACGGTTTGGCTTCGAAAAGCTGCCTCAGGCATATGAAAATGAAACAAAAGTCCTAAGACTGGCACGCGAGCGGGCTGCGTCGGCCACTTCGGAAGGCCCCGCCTCCGCAGATCGGCATCCGATCCAGTCTGAAAGCAGGAGAAACGATGGAATACGTCAATCTGGGCAAGACCGGCCTCAAGGTCTCCCGCATTTGCCTTGGCTGTATGACCTATGGGAGCCCGGCGCCGAATGCGCTTCTGCCGGGGCGGCAGCCTTGGGCGCTGAATGAAGCTGACAGCCAGCCCTTCCTGAGGCAGGCTCTCGATTCGGGCATCAACTTCTTCGATACTGCCAATGTGTATTCTGGCGGCGACAGCGAAGCCGTGCTGGGGCGATTCCTGAAGGCCAATGCGCGGCGCGAAGCCGTCGTGATTGCCACCAAAGTTCACAGCCTCATGCGCGACGAGCCGAATGGCCGCGGGCTCTCGCGCAAGGCGATCCTGTTCGAACTCGACCAAAGTCTCAAGCGGCTCGAGACCGACTACGTCGACCTCTACCAGATTCACCGCTGGGACTATGAGACGCCCATTGAAGAGACCCTGGAAGCGCTCCACGATGTGGTCAAGGCCGGCAAGGTCCGGTACATCGGCGCATCGTCGATGTACGCGTGGCAGTTTGCCAAGGCGCTGTATCTTGCCGACCGCCTCGGATGGACCCGGTTCGCTTCCATGCAGAACCACTACAACCTGCTGTATCGAGAAGAGGAACGGGAGATGATGCGGCTGTGCCTGGAGGAAAAGGTTGCGGTGCTGCCGTGGAGCCCGTTGGCCCGGGGAAGGCTGGCCCGCCCGTGGAAGTCTGAGACCACGAGCCGCAGCGAAACCGATCGATTCGGCAACTGGATGTATTCGCAAACCGAAGACGCCGACCGAAAGGTCGTCGACCGGGTCGGCGAGGTGGCGGCCAAGCGAGAAATTCCGCGGGCCCAGGTGGCCCTGGCGTGGCTCCTGGCCAAGCCCGGCGTCACTGCTCCGATCGTCGGCGCAACTAAAGCACACCACCTTGAAGATGCAGTTGCCGCGCTCCCCATAAAGCTCTCGACGGAAGAGATGGCAGCGCTCGAAGAGCCGTATGTGCCGCACCCCGTGCTGGGATTTAGCTGAGGCCGACTAAGCTCTCATCCTGAGCGAATTTTGGCACCTTCTGCGCCAAGTGAGTCGAAGGATCTGCGGTTGTTCTTCAATGGGATCACCCTAAAGCAACTTCATGGCATCCGGATCCCAGGAGACGATTGCACCGCGATCCATGCTCAGATTGCTCAGCAGCGCTGCTCCCGCAGCACGGAATCCAAAAACTGCGTCTTCTACGGGTGGCTTGCGCGTGCGCACCGAGGCAAAGAAGTTCTTGAAGTGGTCGTAGCTGTCGCTGTATCCGGCAGGCGCCACGTACTTCTCGTAGCCCGCGGCTGTCGGGCCCTGTGGATGCTGC
>Ga0187851_10002256_pt1 | contig 17326 bp, 22 predicted proteins | sample June2016WEW_6_10_FD_132997 | JGI IMG/M metagenome (GOLD analysis project Ga0187851, IMG submission 132997) | Peatland microbial communities from SPRUCE experiment site at the Marcell Experimental Forest, Minnesota, USA - June2016WEW_6_10 | ecosystem: Environmental > Terrestrial > Soil >...
ACGCTGGCGTTGCCGGATGACGTAACGCTGGCCGTGGACATTGATCCTGTGAATCTGGGGTAAGGCCAGAGACATGAAGGGTCGTTGCTTCTGGCGTGAAACTATTGGTTGAGACCGGCCAGCAGCGTTTCCAGTCCCTGGCGGCGTGGTTCCAGACTTTTCTGCACCGCGTACTGGTTCAACCGGTAAATCCCCCAGTAAACCAGGGCGACAAACAGGGCGGAAATCACTCCGATCATCAGTGCCGGAAAACCCGGGTTTGACGTGCGCCAGGCCGAATGGCCGATGGAAATCCCCAAAGCCACAGTGAACGGCATCAAATACCACCAAAGGACGTTCTTCAGGAGCCAAATCTGGTGATTGACCTGCAGCAATGAACCTTCAATGCAAGTTTTGAGGGAATCGCTTGAGGCGGGTTGTTTGCTGCGCTGAAGCAGGCGATCCACCACCATAAAGGTGCCGACGCCGAAGCACGCCAATGCCAGCACGGCATCGGTCCAATCGTGATGCCGCATGCCCAGATACAGAAATAATACCGTCAACAAAAAGGCCACACCGACTTCCCGCACATCGCGCCAGAATATGGTCATGCGGAATTGCCGTTGATTGCGCCGGACTTCATTCAACAACCCGTCGGCGTTGATCAGCACCTTCGCGCCCGGGTCCTGGCATTGCCAGGCTTTTTGCAGTTCTTCAAAGTTCATCGTTTGCTCCTTTCAGTTGGTCCGCCAGTTGTTTGCGGATGCGGTTGAGTTTTACGCCAATGTAGTTTTCCGAAATGCCCAGCACCTCGGCCATCTCCTGGTAACTCAGGCCGTCGAGGTGCATAAGCGCCAGCGAAGCGTCCACCTTGGGCAGCTGGCGGATGGCCGCGTAAAGCCGTTCCACCAGCTCCCGTTCCGGTAACGAATCCAGATGACTCGGCTGTAACTGGGGCGACACGTCAAACTTCAAAAACTTCTCATGCCCCCTTCGCCGCCGCCATTCTCCGCGCCGCCACGCCATCGTCGTGTTGAAGGCCACGCGATAAATCCAGGTCGTCTCCCTGGCCTCGCCACGAAACGCGCGGATGGAGGACCAGACGTTCACGAGCACTTCCTGGAACAAATCGTCCTGGTCCTCCGGGGTGGCCGCGCCGGCACGCACCAGTTTTAACATCAATCCGAGATGGTCGTTTAACCATCGGCGAAAGATCGCTTCCTGTTCTTCAGCGTTCATCAAATGTATCCGTATTCAATTAAAATAGTGACGGCCGACCTCATTTTCTTACAAAAAAAATCAACTTGTCAGCGGTCGGCGACATTGATTCGGTAAATTTGAAGTGAATTAGATATTGAACCATTGTCCTCTTTGAATCATATCGGTCGTGTGAAAGCGACTACGAAGCGACACGCCAAATCCGAGGCTGAATTGCTGGATCACGCCACGAACAACCTATTGCGTGGACTCAAACGCCATATACAGAAGAAGATCGGTCGCGTGGACTACGACGAGCTCCGCAAAAAAGGCTACAGTGATCGCTTGCTAAACCAACTGGAACAAACACGCAATTAACTTATTTTGCAATAATTTTCATCGAGGGCGAATGAACCAGTCAGCCTCGGCATAGAATCAGCAAAAACGACGTATCGAAAATCATCCAATTGTTTCTTGGGCTCCGGAGACATACGATCAACTAAGTGGAAGTAAAATCGAGCTTGCAACCCTGCATGAGGAAATAAAGGGGCTCCAAGGTGGTTAGAAAATGTCAGACGGTAACTTTCACCCTCTTCAGATCGGTCATGAATTGCTTCCTTATATGCAATTAGCTTACCGTGAATTCGGATAGGAGCATTTACGATAATACTTACATAGCGAGCAAGAAGATCACTCTCATTGTTGATACTAAAATTTAACGCCCCAGCTGCGCCGTCTTCATTGAGGCGTGGAAAAACAACAAACTTCGCACTTACAGAAACACGAGGGTGCGTCTTGCGATTCATCACATCTCGAATTTCATAATCCTCCATTGGAAGATTATTAAAATTATGCCGCTTGTAGTAAATATGGTCACGGGCTTGATGAGCAGTATGCGATTGTGGAACTTCGACCACATAGCAAACAAGACTTTGTGGCTCATCGATCGTAACGGGATGGATAACTATGCCTTCAACTCGTGGCTGAATAGTTTGAATTACTTGCTCAATCCATTCTTTGGAAATTTCTTCGCGATTTATCGGGTCTAGCCGCTCTGGAAGGTGGCGTTTGGCTTTGTCATCTGGCTCAGCGATCCCATAAATCAAGACTCCACCCGATGAATTGGCAAATGCAGAAATATCTCTTACAAGTTCAGCTTTTTTGCCGTCGGACTTGATAAGTGAATCCGCGCGTTTGTAATCAAGGGTTAGGTTCTCCTCAACCCCATCGGCAATCATTTGTTCCAACTTTGGTTTCGTCCACTCACTCATAATCCATAGTGTTAGGTTTAAGGCGTGACCTTAATTCCCCGCTGCCACAAATCGAAGTGATACAGCGCGACGACGACGAGGGAGTGGCCGATTTTTTCGTCGGCGACGAGTTTCGGAATATCCGACACCGGCACCAGCCGTGTCACCAGGTCCTCGCCGTGATCCCAATCGACCTCATGCTGCAACCGGCAATTTTCAATCAGCACGGTAAAGGTGGTGTTGCTCAGGATGGCCGGATTTGACCAGATTTTGCCCAGCAGCCGCGCGTTTTCGCCGGCATAACCGGTTTCCTCGCGCAATTCGCGCACGGCCGTCGCCACCGGGTCGGTCTCACCCGCGTCCATCATGCCGCCGGGAATCTCCAGTTCCACCGTATTCGAGCCGTGCCGGAATTGCTCGACCATCACCAGCTTTTGATCGGGCGTGACGGCGATGACGTTGACCCAGTTGACGCTGTCGAGGACGAAGAAGTCGTGTTCCCGGCCGGTGCGCGGCGAGATTTTTACGTCCGAACGCAGTTTGAAGATGCGGAAATCGCCGATGGGCGTCGAACGGACTTTTTTCCAAGGCCTGATCATTTACGATTGATGATTTACGATTTACGATGGTGGTCAACACATACCGCCCGCGCGCGGTTCAATCATCAATTTTTGGGCGCGGCCCAGCCTTGCTTCATCAGGTTGAGCAGATGCTGCAAGGCTTCCTCGTAACTGCGGCCCTTTTGGGCGGCCAGCTGGTGCGCGCGCTTGTCCAGTTGCGCGGCCATCTCACCCGATTTCCCGGCGGGACAGCCGAGCGCGGTGAGGACCTGGGCAAGTTCGGAAATTTCCACAGAAATATTCAACCACGGATGCTCACAGATAAACGCGGATAAACAGGCTTCGCCGCGTAAGCCGTTGGAAATCCGTGTCCATCTGTGTTCATCCGTGGTTTGAAACTCATTTCGCGGTGGCGGGAACGATTTTGACACTGACGACGCCGACCCGCTTCTGCGGCTTGCTCGGCTCGCCGGAACCGCTCGCCCCCACGGGCGTGCCGGCGATTTTCGCCAGCACGTCATCGCCTTTGATCAATTTGCCGAACGCGGTGTATTGGCGGTCGAGAAAGGAGGCGTCGCCGTCGCAGATGAAAAACTGGCTGCCGGCGGAATCGGGGTTGGCACTGCGCGCCATGGAAATGACGCCCCGCTGGTGCGAGTGGTCGTTGAACTCGGCCTTGATCTGATAGCCGGGTCCGCCGGTGCCCCAGTGATGTTCCTTGGCGGCATCCTTGGTCAGCGGATCGCCACCCTGAATCATGAAACCCTTGATGATGCGGTGAAAACAGGTGCCGTCGTAAAAACCCTTTTGGGCGAGGGTCTTGAAGTTCTCGACCGTCTTGGGCGCGACGTCGGGCCAGAATTCAATGACCAGTTCGCCTTCGGTGGTGGTGATTTGGGCCAGTTCGCTCATAAAATTCAAGATGGGTTTACTTCACGGCGTCGGCAGGAACGATTTTTATGCTGATGACACCGATGCGATTGAGGGGCGCGCTGTTTTCACCCGAAGGGCTTGGCCCAACGGGCGTATCACCAATTTTTTGGAGCACCTCAACACCCTTGATCAAGTGACCAAACGCGGTGTATTGATGGTCCAGAAACGATGCGTCGCCGTCGCAGATGAAAAACTGGCTGCCGGCGGAATTCGGATCCGAACTGCGCGCCATGGAAATGACCCCCAGCTGATGGGAGTGGTTGTTGAACTCGGCGTTGATGCTGTAGCCCGGCCCGCCCGTGCCCCAAGCCGCCTTCGCCGCCGGCATTTTGGTCAACGGGTCGCCGCCCTGGACCATAAAACCCTTGATGATGCGATGGAAACAGGTGCCGTTGTAAAATCCTCGTTCGGCGAGTTTCTTGAAATTCGCAACGGTATTGGGAGCGGCGTCGGACCAGAAGGCGATCACCATTTCACCTTCGGTGGTGTTGATGACGGCGACTTCGTTGGCAGCCGGTGGTGGGGCCATCGGCACGGTGGCCTGGGAGTTCGTATTGGTGTCAGCCGCTGAAGCCGTTGCCAGCCCCGCAACCAGACCGATGGCGCAAATTAAATTCCATGCTTTCATGGGGGAAGAATTTTCCATGCGCACGACCAAAAGTCACGCCCGGAATCAATCCTTTTTCATGGCACGCGTAATGAGACTTCCCCGGCTGGTCCGCCGCGAACGGACCAGCACAAACACGATCAACACGACCGCGGCAACCAGGAGTCCCGCACCAACGGCCAGCGCGCCGTGGCGGCTCAGGCCGGAGGGTCCTCCCGACGGCGCCGGAGCGTTCGTCTGCATTTCCGCGATTTTAGGCGGGGCGGCATTCGTCGAAATTGCATTCGTTGAATTCGACAGCGATTCAACCACCGGTGGCGGATTGGGTTCCACCCTGGCGGGCGGCGGATTGGGCAGCACCGCTCGAGGCGGAACCGAAGGGAGTGGATTGGTACCGACATTGGTGCCAATAATGATGAGCGGCGTGGCTGGGATGACCGGTGGTGGTGAAGGCTTGCGCGGTGGCGGGGTTGGATTGGTTTGGACTGGCGTCACAGGTTGAGGAGGCGCCGGCAAGGGCGGAAATCCGGGCAAATTCACCCCAATCGCCGAAGAGTTTACGGTGTAACCAATGTACCGGCCCAACTGCGCCCGCAAAACGACAATGAACGTCTCGTCCGACTTGCTCAAGGCTCTCTCGTTTTGCTTGAGCAGGGTGTTGATCGCGTTGTCGAACGGTGTCCCTTTGATTTCCCCGTCACCATCACAAAAAATCAGCACCGTCAGCCGCTGGGAATCCTGCACCAGGTTATTGACCTCCGGCATGATCACGTCAAAACTTGTGCTTTTGGAATAGTGCTGGAGCCTTACCAGGTTGGTGATATCCGACGCAATCGTCGCTGCGTTTTCCGGCAGCCAGCGCTGCAACGGAAATTGTCCCTGGCGCAATTTACGGTCAAAGGCCCACACGCCAATGCTGTCACCCGGTTGGAATTGCCCGTTCATCATGGAAAGGAAAAGCCGCTCCACGACGTATTGTGTCGCCGGCACGCGTGACTTCATGGCCGATGACGTGTCGAAAACGAGCAGATAACGGCTGTCAACGCTGCTCACCGCCGGCTGTGCGAGCGCGACCGAGACCAAAATAAATCCGGCGCCCAGCGTGGCGAGAACCCGCGCGCATCGGGCAAATGGATTCGAAGACATTTTTATGGGCCTTTGTTTTTACGGCCGGCGGAAACGATTTCGTTCCGCCCGGTTGTAATTTCGCAATTCGTCCTGCAATTCCACCAGCGCGCCCTCGATCGTGCGAATAAAATTCGCGCAACTCGACGCCAGGCCGCCCATGCCCGTCACCGTATCGCGTTCGGCATGATCGTCCGTCACCACCAGCACTTCGCCATAATCCTGAAACCGGTGCGCCGCGCGTTCGATCATTTCATCGGCGGTCTGGCCCGCGCGCGAAAATAAAACCTCCACCGCCGTGCCGGATTCCTTCGCCGGGATGTGGGGCGGCGCCCCCGCGCCGTCAAAAAAGACCGTGATCGGCTCGCCGGTCGCGTCGTGATAGCGGGTCAGGACGTGAATCAGTTCGTCACGCGCCCGCGCCGAATGCCGCGGTTGGCCCGGAGCCAGCTCCGGCCAGTTGTGCAACAGGCTGTAGCCGTCCACCAGGATGCGCGCCAACGCCATGTCGCCAAGGTAGTCAAAAGGGCCCAAAGTCCAAAGCCCAAAGTCGCGGCTGGCTTGACTTTGGACTTTGGACTTTGGACTGTAGACTTGAATGTCTGCCGCCCAATCCATTTTTCAGGTCTCGAACCGCCGCATCGCCGTCATTGCGCTGGTGGTATTCGTGCTCGACCAGTTCACCAAATGGCTGGTGCTGCGGATGCTGCCGCCGGGTTACGAAAAAATCATCATCAATGGCTTTTTCAAATTCGTTCATTGGGGCAACACCGGCGCGGCCTGGAGCCTCTTTCGCGGCAATAACAACACGCTCGCACTCGTCGCGTTGCTCGCCCTGGTGGCGCTGTTTCTCACGCGGCATCATTTCAGTTCAAACACCCTCCCCGGCCAGATCGCCTTCGGGCTGATTTTTGGCGGCATCGCCGGAAACCTCACCGACCGCCTCCTGCCGGGACGACACGAGGTCATCGATTTCATCTATTTTTACATCCAGCAACGCAGTGGTGATGAAGTCGGCTTCCCGGCGTTCAATGTCGCCGACACCGCGATTTGCACCGGGGTGGCGCTAATTTTTCTCATCACCTGGAAAAGCGAGCATACAACAAAAAACGTGACCAGTGACGTGTGACCAGTGACATGAGCCATTCCCCACCGCCACCCGCCCGGCACTTCCTGCCGCCTTTCACTTGTCACCGGTCACGCTGAAAGCAATGTCCAGTCGCACGGAAAGTTTAACGGTTGAAAAATCGCTCCCGTCCGAGCGGCTGGACACGTTTCTGCGCCGGCAATTTCCCGCCGTCTCCCGGGTCGCGCTGCAGCGGTTGATGGAAGCCGGCCACATTCGTGTCAACAGCCGGACGGTCAAACCGACGCACGCGCCGCGCGCGGGTGAGGAAATCGAAATTCACTGGCCGGAAGCCACGCCCGCCACCGCGCAGCCCGAGGACATTCCGTTTGACGTTCTTTTCGAGGACCGGTCGCTGCTGGTGCTGAACAAACCCGCCGGACTGGTCGTGCATCCAGCCGCCGGAAATGAGGAACACACCCTGGTCAACGCGCTGCTGCACCACTGCGGTGACGAACTCAGCGGCATTGGCGGCGTGGCGCGACCGGGCATTGTCCACCGGCTCGACAAGGAAACCAGCGGCTGCCTGGTCGTCGCCAAAAATGATGAAACGCACGTGGCGCTGTCCGCGCAGTTCGCCGGGCGGAAAGTCAGAAAAATTTACCACGCCATTGTGTGCGGCGAACCCGTCCGCGAGGCGGGCGAAATCCACGCGGCCATCGCCCGCCATCCGTCGCATCGCAAACGCATGGCCGTCCAGGATGATCATTCCGGCCGCGCCGCGCACACGAGCTGGCATGTGCTCAAGCGACTGAACGCCGCCACGCTGGTGGAGGCGCAATTGCACACGGGCCGCACGCACCAAATCCGGGTGCATTTCCAATTTCTCGGCCATCCGCTGGCGGGCGACGCCACCTACGGCGCGCGGCAAAACCGGAGGCTCACGGAACTGACCGGCTACGAACCGCCGCGCGTGATGCTGCATGCGCGCGAGCTTTCATTCATCCATCCGCGAACCGGGAAACTCATGAGCTTTGAAGCGCCGCTGCCAAAGGACTTTCAGAAGGCACTGAAATCTTTGACAGTCAGGTAGGGTCGCCCCGCCGTTTGTCTTCAGAAAATTTATTCGCCTGCGGCGCATAATTTTCGCATCCTGCGGGCGATGAAATCCATGACGGGCTACGGCCGCGGCGGATGCGCGCAAAACGGCTTCAAAATCACGGTCGAGTTGAGCGCGGTGAACCGCCGGCAATCCGAGATTTCCCTGAATCTGCCGCGGGAACTGGAAATGCTGGAGGCGCCCATTCGCGACGCCATCAATGCCAAAATCGCGCGCGGCCGCGTCGTGGCACGGGTTTCAGTCCACGCCGGCGCCGGCAAATTGTCCGCCCGGATGCACCTCAATCTCCCGCTCGCCCGGGCCTATGCCACCGAACTGAACCGCCTCGCCCGGCAGCTCAAGCTCACGGGCGAAGTGACGCTGGACCAGCTGGTGCGCGCGCCGGGCGTTCTCCAGACGGACGAGGAACTGGTGGAAGCCGAAAAAATCTGGCCGGTCATTGAACAGGCGTTGAAACCGGCGCTCACCGCGCTGGTGAAAATGCGCGAGCGTGAAGGCGCGCACCTCGCGCGGGACCTGGCCGCGCGCATCGCCCTCATGAGCAAAGCCGTCGGAAAAATTCAGAAACAGGCGCCGCAGACGGTGGAAAATTACCGTCAGCAATTGATCGGGCGCATCCAGAGCGCCGGCATTGAAAACCTGGCGCCGGATGACGAGCGGCTCCTGAAGGAAATTGTACTGTTCGCCGACCGATCGGACATCTCGGAGGAACTGACACGGCTGCAAAGCCATTTCCAGCAGTTCGAGGATTGCCGGAAATCGAAGGAACCGGTCGGACGCACCCTGGATTTTCTGGCGCAGGAGATGAACCGTGAAGTCAATACCATCGGCTCAAAAGCCAACGACGCCGTCATCGCGCGCGAGGTCGTCACCCTGAAGGCGGAACTGGAAAAATTTCGCGAACAGGCGCAGAACGTCGAATGAAAACCCGAAGCCAGCAGCCAGCAGCCAGAGGTCGGAAGTCAAAAGCTGGAAATCCGACATCGGACCTCCGTTCGCTGGCGTCTGATCTCCGACCCCTGCTGATTCTTATTTCCGCGCCATCGGGCGGCGGCAAGACCACGCTCTGCCAGCAATTGCTGGCGGCGCGACCGGACATGACCCGCGCCATCACCTGCACCACCCGTCCGCCGCGACCGGGAGAAACGAATGGCGTGGATTATCATTTTCTTGAGACGGCGGAATTTGAACGGCGCGTCCAGGCGGGTGAGTTTATCGAGCACGCCACGGTCTTTGGCCGGAGTTATGGCACGTTGCGCTCCGAACTGTTGGACAAACTGCAGGCGGGCCGGGACGTGCTGCTCAACGTGGACGTGCAGGGCGCGGCGGCGATCCGCGACCGCGCGCGGACCGAGCCGGAATTGCAACGTGCGCTGGTGACGGTATTTCTGACGCCGCCGTCGGTTGCCGTGCTGGCGGAACGTTTGAACAAGCGCAACACGGAGGCGGCGGCGGAAATCCAAAAACGCCTGGCCCTGGCGCGGCAGGAAATCGCGCAGTGGCGGCATTTTGATTACCTTTTGCTCAGTTCAACGATCCCGGAGGATCTGCGCCGGATGCTGGTGATTGTTGAGGCGGAGAAGATGCGCACGGCGCGGACGCCGGCGTTTTAACCGCTAATCTGCGCTCATCCCCGCTGATTTATGAAAACGGAAATCTACCAAGGTGAGGGCTACAACCTGATGGGTGCAGCGTTTGAAGTTTATAATGAACAAGGTTACGGGCTGGCTGAAGAGATTTACCAGGAGAGCCTCGAAATTGAACTGGAGTCGTGTGAAATTCCCTTTCGCTCCAAACAGGAGTTGAAATGTTTCTACAAAGGACGCGAGTTGAAGAAGCATTACGTTCCCGACTTGTTTGCGTTCGAATCACTGGTTGTCGAACTAAAATCCGTTTCCCAGCTGTTGCCCGAACACGAAGCGCAACTCATCAACTACCTGCGAATCACCAAACAGCCGGTCGGGTATCTCCTCAACTTCGGCCACCGGGATACACTTGAATGGAAGCGATTTATATTATCCGAATTCATTCCAACTGAATGATTAGCGTCAATTAGCGCAGATTAGCGGTTTGTGTAATGGCCGGTCTTCAGGTTAAACTTGAGCATGAGTGTTTCACGAAACATCGTTCTGGGCGTGACCGGCTCGATTGCCGCGCACAAGGCGGCGGATCTGGCGAGCCTGCTCACCAAACAGAAATGCCAGGTGCGCGTGGTGATGACCGCCGACGCGCAACGTTTCATCACGCCGCTGCCGTTCAAGGTGCTCACGCGCCAGCCGGTCGTGACCGACCTGTACGATGAGGAGGAAGGCTGGCAACCCACCCACATCCGGCTCGCGGACGAGGCGGACCTGCTGTTGATCGCACCGGCAACGGCCAACGTGATGGCCAAGCTCGCGCACGGCATCGCGGACGACGCACTGACCTGTGTCGCGCTGGCCCTGAATCCGAAGGCGAAAATTTTGATCGCGCCGGCGATGAACGGAAAAATGTGGCAGCACCCGGCCACCCGGGAGAATGCGGCCATCCTCAAGGCGCGCGGCGTGGAATTCATCGGGCCGGACGAGGGGATGCTTTCCTGCGGCTATGAAGGCATTGGCCGGCTCTGGCCGGTGGCCGCGATTGCCGAACGCGCCGTGAAATGCCTGCGTTGACCATTTCCGTTCCCGACCATTTTTATGAAATCGGGCCATGAACCATGGCTGAAGCGGGCGCTGGCATTGATGGAAATACCCGCGCCAGACCCGCCGCGATTGCTTCGCCGCATCGAGATCATGGAGCGGGACATCATGCTGCCGCTCAAGGTGTTTGCCATCGGGATGATCTTCTATTCCTTTGTTTCCACGCCGTGGTTTGGCCCGACCTCGAGCATGCTGGATATCACCGTGGAAACGATTCAATACCTTTTCTGGTTTTACGTGCTGGCCAGCGCGCTCTTCGCCTTGTTGATGTTGAACCCGGCGCGATTGCCGCTGGCGATTGCGCAATGGACGGTGGTCACCAGCAGTCTCGTGGACGGGCTTTTCCTGGCGGGGATGGCGTTGTTGACCGGCGGCCTGGACAGCATTTTATTCTGGCTGTTTGTGGGTTTGATTGTCCGCAACGCCGTGAGTGTGCCGCCCGGCGTTTCCCAGCTGATTTTAAATTTTGCCATCAGTCTCTGTTACATCCTGGTGGGCGTGCTGGATTTTTCCGTGTCGGGCAATCTGGATGCCGCCACGTTGCGGACGCTGCATCTGCTGCCGCGCGAGGACTGGGGACAACCGTTTGTCCTGCGGCTGGTGGTCTTGTGGCTGACGGCGATTTGCTGTTACGGCGCGCAGGTGTTGCTCGAACGGCAGCGGCTGGCGACCGAGGAAGCCGACGAATTTGCCACGCGCGAAGGACAGTTGCGTTCCGCCGGACGGCTCGCCGCCGAATTCGCCCATCAGATCAAAAACCCCCTCGCCGTCATCAACAACGCCGCGTTCTCGCTCCAGCGCGCCTTGCGCGATGGCAAAACCGGGGCCGCCCAGCAAATTGAAATCATCCAGGAGGAAGTCTCCCATGCCGACCGGATCGTCACGCAAATCATGGGCTACGCGCAATTGACCGAAGGCCGCGTTGAGAAATTGAACGTCGCCGAGGAACTCGAGCGCGCCATCGCGCAGGTCTTTCCGCCCGCCGTGCCGGCGGGCATCCGCATCCACCACGAATTCGACCGGACCTTTCCGCCTTTGTTGATGCAGCGCCAGCATTTGTCCGAAATCATGCTCAATCTGCTGAAAAACGCGCGGGAAGCCGCCGGTGAAAGCGGAAACGTTTACATCGCCGCCGAGAGCCGCCGCGATTATGCGGTGGAAATTTCCGTGCGCGACGATGGCCCGGGCATCGCGCCCGACAAGCTGGAGCGGGTCTTTGAAGCCTACTACACCACCAAGGAACACGGCACCGGCCTTGGTCTGGCCATTGTGAAACATAACGTGGAACTGTACGGCGGCACCGTGCGCGTTGAATCCGGGCTTGGAAAAGGAGCGGCTTTCACTCTAGTCTTTCCCGCAAAGACGCTGATGAAACTCAAGCCATGAGCACGCCGCTGCCATCCGTCCTGGTTGTGGACGACGAAAAAAACATGCGCCGGTCGCTGCAAACGGTGCTGGGCGACGAGGGCTATGCCGCCCGCGCGGTCGAATCCGCCGAGGAAGGACTGGAACTGCTCGGGCACGAGGAATTTTTCATGGTCATCACCGATGCGCGCCTGGGTGGCATGAGCGGTTATGACTTTCTGACCCGGATCCGCCAGCAGTGGCCCGAATTGCCGGTGCTCATGCTCACGGCTTACGCCACGCCCAAACTGGCCGTGGAAGCCATTCAAGCCGGCGCGATGGACTATCTCGCCAAACCATTTGCCCCCGAAGAGCTGCTCCACGCGGTCGCGCGTTGCGCCGAACGCCACCGGCTGTTGCGGGAGAACGCCACCCTCCGTTTGCGGGCCGGCGAGATTTTCAGCCTCGATCAGATCGTGGGGGAATCGCCGAAGATGCGCGAATTGCGGAAATTGATTCAAACGGTGGCGCCCACCGACACGCGGGCGCTCATTCTGGGCGAGAGCGGCACCGGCAAGGAACTGGTGGCAGGCGCCCTGCACAGCCTGAGCCTGCGGCGCGAGGCGCATTACATCCGCATCAACTGCGCCGCCATTCCGGAAACACTGCTCGAAAGCGAATTGTTCGGCCACGAAAAAGGCGCGTTCACCGGCGCGGTGAAACAAAAACCCGGACGCGTCGAAGAGGCCCACGGGGGCACGATCTTTCTCGATGAAATTGCGGACATGAGCAAGCCGCTGCAGGCCAAGTTATTGCGATTCCTGGAGGACGGCACCTTTGTGCGCGTCGGCGGCACGCAGGAACTGCGCGTCAACGTGCGTTTGATCGCCGCCACCAACCGGGACATCACCCAGGCCATCGCCGTGGAACAATTCCGCGAAGATTTGTTTCACCGGCTGAATGTCGTGCAATTCCGCCTGTCGCCGTTGCGGGAACGGGGCAGCGACATCCTGCTGCTGGCGGAGCACTTTTTGAGAACGTTCCGCGTGGTGATGAATAAAAACGTACAGGGCATCACCCCCGCCGCGCGACAGAAGCTGCTGGCACACCACTGGCCGGGGAACGTGCGCGAATTGCGCAACGTCATTGAGCGGGCGCTGATTTTGGAGACGACGAAGGAAATTCAACCCTCCAGCCTGCCGGATTTCCAGATCGAGGCGCGCCTGCCGAAGTCCCCGACGCTGCATCCCCCGCCCGGTGAATCGCTGGACGACGCGCTCGCGCGCATCGAGGGGGAGTTGATCACCAGCGCCCTGGAACAAAGCGGTTTTAACCTGACGCGCGCCGCCGAACAGCTTAAGCTCACCCGCCATTCGCTTCGTTATCGAATGCAGCGGCTCAACCTGAACCCTGGCGACGGCGCGGCAAATGAGTTGCCCGGCGCCACCGGGCCAAAGAGTACCGGAACCTGATTGGTTTACACCATGAGTGAAATATCCTCAGTGTGGACGGTTTTTTTCATCATCCTCGGCACCGCCATGGTGTCGGCGCTGGTGGCGTTGAAATGGGTGGTCTATTCCCGCCGCAAGCCGCGGCGCCGGCAGCGGCGCCACCGGCTCAATCCCACGCTCGCGCAAGTCGGCGGCCTGCCACCGGTGCGGGACGGGGAGAAATCTTCCGAACCGCCAACGCCAACATCACCACCGTGATGCACAGCCGTGTCATCACCCGCAAAAGCGCCTCCAATCTGGCGCTGGCCTTCCTCCTGCTGCCGCGTGCCAAACGGGATGCCATGTCCGCCCTGTACGCCTTTTGCCGCGAGGTGGACGACGTCACGGATGATGAATCCACGCCCGTCGAAAAACGTCGGGAACAATTGGCCGCCTGGCGCGCCGATGTGCGCCGCGCGTGCGCCGGGGAAACCCCGCAATTCACCGTCAACCGCGAACTCCAGCCGGTCATCCAGGAATGCCGGCTTCCCTTCCCGCTGTTCGATGAACTGCTCAAAGGATGCGAAATGGATTTCGACATCAAGCGGTATGAGAATTTTGAGCAGCTTGACCTTTACTGCTACCGCGTCGCCTCGGTGGTCGGCCTCCTGAGCATCGAAATTTTCGGCTACCGAAATCCCGCGTGCCGCGATTACGCGGTGTTTCTGGGCAAAGCATTGCAACTGACGAACATCCTGCGCGATGTGAAAACCGATGCCGGGCGTGGCAGAATTTATCTGCCGCTGGATGAACTCAGGAAACACGGTGTGTCAGCCGAACAAATCTTGCGGCACGAATACTCCGAACGTTTTGCGCAATTGGCCGGCGACGTCGCCGTCCGGGCAAAAGACTTTTACCAGCGGGCGCGCCGCACCCTGCCGGCCGAGGACCGCCAGGCGATGGTCGCCGCCGAATTGATGGGTTCGGTTTACTGGCGGCTGTTGCAAAAACTGGAACAGCAACAATTCAATGTTTTTGGCCCGGAACCCACCCGCCTGAACAAGGCCCAAAAGGCCTTGTTGATTTTTGGGGCCTGGCTCCGTCTCGCCTTCGGCGCGGCGACACCCCACTACGGAGTGCCGTAAGTCATTTGCGCCACACTTAAGGCCATGCCGCCGGTTTCCTCAACGCCGAACACCGAACGCCGAACGCCAAATTCCGGCCGCCGGCTGATCGTCAACGCGGATGATTTCGGCCGTTCACATTCCATCAATGAAGCCGTGGTGCGCGCGCATCGCGAAGGCATCCTGACCAGCACCAGTCTGATGGTGAATGAACCCGCCAGCGACGAAGCCGTCGCCCGGGCGCGGGAGAACCCAAAGCTCGGCCTCGGCCTGCACCTGACATTGCTCTGTGGCAAATCCGCCCTGCCACCAGAGAAAATTCCCGGCCTCGTCAACGCGCGCGGTGAGTTCGGCAATCGTCCGGTTGATGTCGGAATGTCCTACTTCTTCAAGCACGACCTGCGCGAACAACTGCGCGCGGAAATCCACGCGCAGTTTGCCAGGTTTCGCGTCACCGGCCTGCCTCTCGACCACGTCAACGGCCACTTGCACCTGCATCTGCATCCCACCATCTTCGGCATTTTGATGGAGGATGCCGCATCGCTCGGCATCCGGCACCTGAGGCTGACACGTGACTGCCTGTCGCGTAGCCGGCGCATGGCGCGCGGGCGTTGGTTCTACCGCGTCTCGCACGCGGCGATTTACGAATGGCTTTCCCGCCGCGCGCGGCAACCGCTGCAACAGCACGGCATCCGCCACGCGCAGATCACGTTCGGTCTGCTGCAAAACGCGCGGGTGGACGAGGAATATGTTTTGAAGCTGTTGCCGGAATTGCCGCCGGGCGATTCGGAGCTTTACTCGCACCCATCGCTGGACGAGTTCAAGCATGAATTCGAGGCCCTCGTCAGTCCGCGCGTCAAGGAACGGATCGAAAAACTGGGCATTGAACTGATCCGCTACCAGGATTTAGCCACAGATTTTCACAAATGAAACACAGATATTTGTTTCTTTGAATCTGTGTTCGATCTGTGTTCATCTGTGGCTCAAGAATATGGTAAAACTACTTTTGATTTTGCTGGTCGGTCTCGCCTTTGAATCCACCGGCGTCGTCCTGCTGAAAAAAGGCATGACCCAAATCGGCGATATGAACGGCATTACCACCGGTGAAATTCTCCGCGTCTGCAAGGCCGGCGCAACCAGCCCGCAAATCCTGCTCGGCATCCTCTTTGAGGCGTTGTTTTTCCTCTGTTTGCTTATTTTGATGTCGAAAAGCGACATCAGCGTCCTCTGGCCACTGACGGGCTTGAGTTTTGTGTTCGCCACTTTCGCCGCCATCTGGTTCCTGGGCGAGCGCGTCTCGGCGATGCGCTGGATGGGCGTGGCGCTCATCGTCATCGGCGCGGCCTTCATCAGCTACAGCCAGCAGGCGAAGGAAAAGCCCGCGCCGCCGGCAGAAACCAACTCCCTTCAACGGTAGGGCGGCGATGTGCGCCGCCGGACGCGCGGCAGCGCGTCCCTACCAGATTGTCTTGGCGAGGACTTCCGCCAGTTGTTCCGCGGCAAACCGGGTTTGCTTCTGCAATTTCATCAGCGCGCCGATTTTTCCCGGTGATTTCGCAACGGCCATGAGCAATTTGCTGTAATCCAGACTGTGGTCCGGCTTGGCAAGCACATTGAAATCCAGCGGCAGGTCTTCATTGGCCGTATCGGAAATCACCCGCACCGTCGCACACGAAATTCCGTGCTCGCGGCAAACCGCATGAATCGCGGCTGATTCCATCTCCACCGCGTCCGCGCCGGTTTCGCCATGTAATTTCTTCTTTTCGGCGACGGTGGTGGCGATGCGGTCGGCACAGACGAATTTCGCCGGCTTCGCGCCGGCGGCGATCAATTTCTTTCGGAGGGACTCGCCGAGCTCGTCCCTCGGATCTGTCAGTTCAACAACCACGTCGCCGGGTTTCAAATCCGGATTCAGCCCCCCGGCGAAACCGCAGGTGAACACCCGTTCCGTTGAACTGGCGGCCAGAAAATCGCGCAGGGCTTTTTCGGCATTCTCGCGTCCCATGCCGGTGATAAGAACTGAAGCCCCCGGTTTGCCCGCCGCGATTTTCCGAAACGGCGCGGCTTCGACTTTCAGCGCAAAACATACAAGTGTTTTCAGGCCACACCCTTCATCTCGAACCTCACCCTTCATTTTATCCCCGCCAGTCTTTCCTTCCAGATTTTGTAAAGCTCGACGGTGGCGCGGACGTCGCGCAGACAGTACTCGGCGATCTCCCGGAATTTCTTTTCGGCCAGCAGCGTGCCCACGTCGCTGCCGGTGACGCCATGGCTCTTAGGCGATTCGATGCCGAACGCCTTGCAGTAAAAATCCAGGTTGAAACGCCGGGCCGCGCCGTCCCGTCCGCTCACGCTGTAAAACGTCAGTTGCTCCGCAAGGTCGCAATGCGGCTCGGTGGCGTAACGGTAACCGAGCCAGTTCTTCTTTGAGATCGGCACGTTGAGCAGCGCCGAACGCAGATAAATGAATGGCACATCGAAACCGCGCCCGTTGAAGGTCACCACCGAATCGTAATGCTTCGCCACATCCCAAAACGCCGTGAGCAGTTCAGCCTCGTCCGCACAGGGCATAAACTCGACCCCGCCGGCGCCCGCTGTTGCGGGCTCCGGCGCGGCCGGCGGGCCTTTATCCGTGCCGTCTTCAAAATCCTCGGCCACATAGAGCACCTGCCCGCGGAGGGTCTCGGCGTTGAGCATGGCGATGCAGACAACCTGCGAAGTGAACGGCCACAGGCTCATGAATTTGGTGATTTCCTCGCGCCTGGCGCTTTTGGCGGATTCGTCGGACAGCTTTTCGGCCTCGCGGAAAAGGTATTCCTGCTGCGACTCGTCAAAATTGTCGAGCGGCAACGCGGAGGTCTCGATGTCGAAAATAATGGTGGCCATGTTGAAATGTCGGACCCGTTGTAA
>Ga0187851_10002261_pt1 | contig 17291 bp, 15 predicted proteins | sample June2016WEW_6_10_FD_132997 | JGI IMG/M metagenome (GOLD analysis project Ga0187851, IMG submission 132997) | Peatland microbial communities from SPRUCE experiment site at the Marcell Experimental Forest, Minnesota, USA - June2016WEW_6_10 | ecosystem: Environmental > Terrestrial > Soil >...
ATGACCGCCAGCGCGATTTCGTCGCGCCCGCCGCGCTGTAACGTCACGGGTTGCGGCGCGCCGAAGCTGGCGAAATAGGGCGCGAGCCGCGCTTTGGCCGCCTCGCGCCGGTCCCAGGCGACGACGATCGCGGCGTCCTGGCCGACGAAGTCGGCGCTGTCGCCGATGAAGGCGATGCCGCGCGGGTCGTCGGAAAAGACGAAGACCGGCTTGGCCGGCCCGAGCGCGAGGCCGATCTTGCCGCCATCCATCCATTTGGTCGCGACGACGAAGGCGGCGTTTTGCACGCCGGGCGCCGCGCGCAAGGCGCCCCAATCGAGCGTTTCGAGCGTCGGATCGATCGCGCCCGAGCCCAGCGGAATGAGGCGCGTCGCCAAGCCGGTCGCCGCCTGGCCGACGACGAGGACGGCGATCGCGGCGAGCAGCGCGGCCGAGGCGATCGCCCATCTGCCGAGGTAGAGCGTCGCCGCGCGCGGCTGGGCGAGCCAGGCGCCCGCCAGCGGATAGACGAACAGCCAGCCGGGCATCGTCCAGTGCGGCAGTCCCTTTGCGCCCCATAGCGGCGTGAGGGTGAAGACAACGATCGTCGGCAGCGCGAGGCAGACGAGGAACAGACGCCGCTCGTCGCGCGTTGCGCGCCGCACGCCGTCGACCAGCGCGGCGACCAGCGGCGCGGCGAGCCAGGGCGACAGAAAGGCGATCTCGCCGATCGCCATCGCCCCGACCCGATCCGGCCGCCAGCCGCCCGCCGCCTCGGCGCGCGCGCCCTGGAAGGCGAACGAGACCCAGCCGTGGCGCGCGTTCCAGACGAGGACCGGCGCGACGACGGCCAGCGCGACGACGGCCGCCAGATAAGGCGCGGGCCGCGCCAACCAGCGGCGCTGGCCCGGCGCCAGACCTACGAAGGCGACGATTCCGAGCGCCGGCAGGACGGCGTTGTATTTCGACAGGCCGGCGAGCCCGAGCCACAGGCCGGCGGCGAGCCACAGGCCGAAAGCGGCGCGCGGCGTCGGCCGGTCGAACGCCAGCCGCGCCAGCGTCGCCGCCGCGCCGGCGAGGGCGAAGTCGAGCGGGCCGTCCGGCACCACCCAGGTCCCGGCGGAAGCGAAGAAGAACGGCGTCAGGTTGAGCGCGACGAGCGCGATCAGGCCGGCGCGCGCGCCGAACAGGCGGCGCGTCAGCGCGAACATCAGCCAGCCGGTCGCGGCGAACAAAAGGACGAACGGCAGTCGCGTCGCCGCGCCTTCGCCGAGGATCAGCGCGGCGAAATGGGCGAGCCATTGATGCAGCGGCGGATGATCGAAATAGGAGAGATCGAGCCGTCGGGCGACGACGATGGTGTAGGATTCGTCGTAACCGGGGCCGAGCGCGGCGGCGAAGGCGAGCCGCGCCAGTGCGAAGACGGCGATGAGCGCCAGCGCGCCGCGGCGTCCGTCGTCCTCGACGCCGGGCCTCGCATTGGCGAAGTTCACGAGGCGGCTCGCGCTCTGACGCCCTCGACGCCGGGAACGAAGGCGTCGAACGCGGCGAAGAACTGATCGCGGAAGACGTCGCGCTCCACCATCAGCTCGTGCTCGGCCCCTTCGACGATGACCGTGCGGCCGGCGCGCAGGCGCGAGGCGAATCGCTCGGCGGCGCGCGCGTCGGTGACTTGGTCGGCGCCGGCGGCGATGACCAGCGTCGGCGTCAGCGTCCGGCGCGGGAAGTCGGGGTCCTCGAATTCACGCATCAACCGGAAGGCGGCGTCGAGCCAGCCAATGGTCGGATAGCCGAGGCCGAGTTCGGGGTTGGCGGCGACAATGCTCGCGGTGCGGGCGTAGCGCACCGGATCGGAGGTCAGCTGATTGTTTTCGAACGGCAGGGTGGCGACGATTTTTGCGCCGCCGCGGCGCGAGAACGCCCCGCCGAGGCCGACCGCGTCGAGCGCCTCGACGAAGCCGCGCATCGCGCGCGGCCACTTCATGCCGGCGAGCGTGATCATCGGCGAGGACAGCACCATTCGGTCGAGCGGGCAGCGCCCGGCGCGCGCGATCGCCAGCGCGATCGCCGCGCCCATCGAATGGGCGAGGCCGAACCAGGGCTTCGGACAGGAGGCCTCGAGCACCTCGCTGGCGAAGGCGGAAAAGTCGCGCTCGTAGAGCGAGAAATCGTCGATGTGTCCTTTGCGCGGATTCTTGAGCTGGCGCGCCGAGCCGCCCTGTCCGCGCCAGTCGAAGATCGCCACCGAAAGGCCGCGGTCGAGCAGGTTGCGGATCGTCTCGTAATATTTCTCGATGAATTCGGCCCGGCCGGGGAGGATCGCCACCGTGCCGCGCGCGCCGTGCGGCGGCGTCCAGCGGGCGGTGCGCAACAGCACGCCGTCGGCGGTGCGCAGCGGGTGGACGACGGCGCCGGGCGGGGTCGGGTTAAACGGCGTGGAAACCAGGCGCATGATCTTAAGCTCGCACGGGCGCGGACGCCGTCTTATAGGGCCGCGCCCGCGCGCGGGCAAAGGCGGACCCGGCGGTCAAATTCGCGCACTGACGTCCGGCTCTGGCGGCGAAGCGGTGGTTCGCCGAAGTTCGCCGACATTGCGTCTGCCGCCCGCTCTGCGCCCAACGCTGGCCCGCCATTTCTGGCGACGTATTGCCAGATCGGCGACCTTCGCGGCGACCGTGATCCCGCCGCTCATGACGGGCGCCCCGCTTCCGATCTTGACGGCTACCTGAGATAGGTCGCGCACACCCACCACCCTGGATGGGCGGCGCAAAGCGCGCGCGCGGCGCGCGCGGCGGCGTGGCGGTCGTCGAACAGCGCAAAGCAGGTCGCGCCCGAGCCCGACATGCGCACGAGCCGCACGCCGTCGAGCCGCGTAAGCGCCGCCAACGCGTCGCCGATCGCCGGCGCGATGCGCATCGCGCTCGCCTGCAAGTCGTTGCGGCCGGCCTTGAGCGCCTGAAGCGCGCGCGCCGCGTCTGAGCCGGCTTCGAGCCGCGGGGCGGGCGGCGCGTCGAGAAAAGCGCCGCGCTCGAGGCCCAGCGCGGCGAACACGGCGGGCGTGGCGACCGCCGCGCCGGGATTGGCGAGTACGGCGGGCAGCGGCGGCAAACGCAGCGCCGGGCCGAGCCGCTCGCCGCGGCCGGCCATAGGACGCGCGCGCGGATCGAGACAGACCGGAACGTCGGCGCCGACCGCTGCGGCGGCGTCGAACAGGCGCGGATCGTCGGGCGCGAGGCCGTTGGCTGCGGCGAGCGCGCGCAGCGCGGCGGCCGCGTCGCTCGAGCCGCCGCCGAGGCCGGCGGCGACCGGCAGGACTTTCAGCAAATGGAAGCGCCCGAGCCTGAGCCGCGGAACCCGCTCGGCGAGCGCGCGCGCCGCGCGCACAACCAGATTGTCGTCGGTCGGCCCGGCGGCCGCGGCGGTTGGCCCGCCGATCGTCAGGCTCAGCGCGTCCGCCGGCTCAAACGCAAGTCGATCGCAGCAGCCGGCGAAGGCGACCACGCTGTCGAGCTCGTGCCAGCCGTCGGTCCGGCGCCCGAGCACGTGCAGGGTCAGATTGACCTTGGCCGGGGCGCGCCACAGCCGCGGCAAACCGTTCGCCAAGTCTAGCCGCCGCCGCTCTGGGTCGCGCCCGGGGCCGCGGCGGGCGACGCGTCCGGCGCCGCCGCGCTCGGCTCGTCGGGCAGGCCGTGCTCGATCTTGTCGAGGATCCTCGGCAGATCCTCGGGATCCGGCTTCATGTCGCGCGCGTGGTTCCACTGGAAATGCGCTTCGATGCGACGGTTGACGCGCCAATAGGCGTCGCCGAGGTGATCGTTGACGACCGGATCGGCCGGCTTGAGGTCGATCGCCTTTTCCAGCGCCTCGGTCGCCTCCTGATAATGGCCGAGCTTGTAGTGCGCCCAGCCGAGGCTGTCGACGATGTAGCCGTCGTTCGGCCTCAGATCGACGGCGCGGCGCAGCATCTTGAACGCCTCGTCGAGATTGACGCCCTGGTCGACCCACGAATAGCCGAGATAATTGAGCACCTGCGGCTGGTCGGGATAGAGCTCGAGCGCCTTCTTGAAGTCGGCTTCCGCCTTCGGCCATTGCTTCGACCGCTCGAAGCAAATGCCGCGGAAATAGAACAGCGTCCAATTGCTGCGATTCGGCGTTCCCACCAGTGCGATCGCCTTGTCGTAGGAATCGGCGGCGTCGGAATAGGCCTTGGCCGAGCGCTGCAGGCTGCCGAGCGCGCTCCAGGCGTCCGGGTCGTTCGGATGGGCGGCGACGATGTCCCTCATCTTCGCCGTCGCGTCGTCGTTGCGGCCGAGCGCGTCGAACTCGAGCGCCACCTGGATCTCCGCGCTCTCGCGCATCGGCGAGCCGACGGGAACCATCTGGTAGGCTTGAATCGCCTCGTCGCTGCGCTTGAGGTCCTCGAACAGATTGGCGACGGTGATCGCGGCCAGATCGTGGTCGGGCCTGAGGAACAACGCCAGGCGCAGATAGATCAGCGCCGCCAGTTCGTCGCCCTGGGTCGTGCCGGCGCCGCCGAGGCCGTAGAGCGCTTCTGCGGCGCCGTCGCGGGCGTTGCGGATCACCGGCGCCAGCGGCTTGCCGGCGGCGATGTCGGCGAGTTCGCTGACGACCAATGGATGGTTGGGGATCAGCTTGCTGAAATCGGCGAAGACCGCCTTGGCCGCGTCGACCTGGCCGTGGCGAGCGAGGAAGCGAGCGTAGACGTCGACCAGACGCAAAGTGTTCTTGTCGGCTTCGTAGGCCGCCTTGAGCCGCCGCTCGGCTTCGAAGCCGTTGCCGAGCAGGTCGGCGATCAGGCCGGCGTGGTAGTCGCGGAACACCGCCAGGCTCGGCTCGCGAATGTGGTCGAGCGTATCGAGCGCATGCCGCTGATCGCCGACGCCGGCGTAGCTCCACGCGGTCAGCAGCGTCGTCGTCACGTCATGCGCCTTGCCGGCCTCGCCGGCGGCGAGCTGGGCGCGGGCGGCGACATACTGCCCATCGCCGAGCGCGCGCGCGCCGAGCGCGAGTCGCGCCAGGCTGTTGGCGGGGTCGCGGGCGATCAGCCGCTCGGCGAGCGGAAAGCCGTCGGCGACGTCGCCGGCGGCGAGCGCGGCGGCGAAGGCGCGCTCGGTGAGGTCGGCGTTGCGCGGATCGCCGCGCAGGGCCTCGCGCGAATAGACGGCGGCGGCGGCGGTGTCGCGATCGGCGCCGGCGACCAGCGCGGCAAGATAATTTCCAGACTGGCTGCGGCCGATCTCGACCGGCGGAACGTCGGGCGCAGCGACGGAGGCGTGCGCCCCGACGACGCCGACGAGCGCGCCGCCGGCGGCGATCCATGCGCTGAACAGCGCCGCGCGGGCGCTAACCGGCAGGAAACGATCTGGCACGGTGCGGTGTTCCCTTGTGAGGCGCGGCCGGGCTTATGCCCGCCGACCAGACGCCGATACGACGTTCTTACAGGAGAAAGCTTCGTCGGCAAACGTGGCGGTTTCGGGCCGCGCTCCGGCCCCGCTCACATGTCCTGGTAGTTTGGTCCGCCGCCGCCCTCCGGCGTCGTCCAGTCGATGTTCTGCGCCGGGTCCTTGATGTCGCAGGTTTTGCAATGGACGCAGTTCTGCGCGTTGATGACGAAGCGCGGATCCTTGCGGTTGGCCTCGTCGCCGTAGACGACTTCGTAGACGCCGGCCGGGCAGTAGAGCCGCGCCGGCTCGCCGTAACGGGGCAGGTTGTCGCGAATCGGAACCGCCGGATCGCGCAGCCGCAGGTGGACCGGTTGGTCCTCCTCGTGATTGGTGTTGGAGAGGAAGACCGACGACGGCTTGTCGAACGAGACCTTGCCGTCCGGCCTGGGATAGACGATCGGCTTGACCGCCGCGAGCGGCTTCAGCGTGTCGCAGTCGGGCTTGCCGTGCTTGACCGTGCCGAACAGCGACAACCCCAACCACTCGTTGGTGATCATGTCGAGCCCGCCGCAGGGCACGCCGATCGCGAGGCCGAACTTCGACCACAGCGGCTTGACGTTGCGCACCCGATAGAGGTCGCGGCCGATGTCGGAATCGCGCCACGAGTCCTCGTAGTCGCTCACCTCGTCGCCGCTGCGTCCAGCGGCGAGCGCCGCGTGGATTGTTTCCGCCGCCAGAATGCCCGACAGCATCGCGTTGTGCGAACCCTTGATGCGCGGCACGTTCATGAAGCCGGCCGCGCAGCCGACCAGCGCGCCGCCGGGAAAGACCAGCTTCGGCGCCGATTGCCAGCCGCCTTCGGTCAGCGCGCGCGCGCCGTAGGAAAGGCGCTTGCCGCCTTCGAACGTCGGGCGGATTAGCCGGTGGGTCTTGAAGCGCTGGAACTCGTCGAACGGCGACAGCGTCGGATTCTGGTAGTCGAGATGGACGACGAAGCCGACCGACACCAACCCGTCGTCGTAATGGTATTCGAACGAGCCGCCCGAGGCGCCGCGTCCGAGCGGCCAGCCGAGACTGTGCTGCACCAGCCCGGGCTGGAACTGCGACGGCTCGACCCGCCAGATCTCCTTCAGGCCGATCGCGTATTTCTGCGGCTCGCGCCCGTCGGCGAGCTTGAAACGGGCGATCGCCTGCTTGGAGAGCGAGCCGCGTGCGCCTTCGGCGAGCAGCACGTATTTTCCGTGCAGCGCCATGCCGCGGGTGAAGCCCGCCTTCGGCTTGCCGTCGCGGCCGATTCCCATGTCGCCGGTCGCGATTCCGACGACTTCGCCGTTGGCGCCGTAAAGGAGTTCGGCCGCGGCGAAGCCGGGATAGATCTCGACCCCGAGCGCCTCGGCGCGGCCGCCCATCCAGCGCGTCACCGCGCCGAGCGAGCCGATGAGCTTGCCGTGGTTGCTCATCAGCTTCGGCATCATGAAATTGGGCAGCCGCACGCCGCCCGAAGGCCCGAGCAACAGGAAGCGATCGGTCGCGACTTCGGTCTTCAGCGGCCGGTCGGGATCGTTGCGCCAGTCGGGCAGCAGCCGGTCGAGCCCGATCGGGTCGAAGACCATGCCGGAGAGGATGTGCGCGCCGACCTCCGAGCCCTTCTCGACCACGACCACCGACATTCCGGCGTCGAGCTCCTTGAGCCGGATCGCCGCCGCCAGGCCGGCCGGGCCGGCGCCGACGACGACGACGTCGAATTCCATCGCTTCGCGCGCCGGAAGTTCGTCTTCTCCCGCCATGTACCTGTGTCTTTCCGTCCTGGCGCGGGGCCAGCCCGCGCCGCCCCGAAACGCCGACCCTAATTGCGCAGTTCGCCGGCGCTTGTCGATCCCCCCTTCGTCGACCGCCGCCGGCATGCTAGAAGCGGCGATCCCTCGCGCGCGCGTTTCACCATGGGCTCTTCCAATCGATCAACGTCGCTGACCGCGGCCGCCGCCGCCGAGACTTTGCGCTGGTGGATCGAGGCCGGCGTCGATCTCGCGCTCGACGAGAGCCCGCATGACCGCTTCGCCGAAAGCGCAGCGCCGGCGCCGCGCCGCGCGCCGCCGCCCGTTCCCCCGCCCGCCGCGCCGACCATGTCTTACGAAACGCGGGCTGCGCCGGCGGCGGCGGTCGCGCCCGACGACGCAGCGCGCTCGGCGCGCGAGCGGGCCGCCGCCGCGGCGACGCTCGACGACTTGCGCGCCGAACTGGAGCGCTTTGACGGCTGCGGGCTGAAGGCGACGGCGACCCAGCTCGTCTTCGCCGACGGCGCGCCCGGCGCGCGGATCATGTTCGTCGGCGAGGCGCCGGGCGGCGACGAAGACCGTATCGGCCGGCCGTTCGTCGGCCGCGCCGGCCAGTTGCTCGACCGCATGCTGGCGGCGATCGCGCTCGACCGCGCGCAGGTCTATATCGCCAACGTCGTGCCGTGGCGGCCGCCGGGCAATCGCACGCCGACGCCGCAGGAGACGGCGGTGTGCCTGCCGTTCATCCGCCGCCAGATCGCGCTCTCGGCGCCGCGCCTTCTCGTCTGCCTCGGCGGCTCGGCGACCCAGACCCTGCTCGGCGTGAAGGAAGGCATCACCCGCGCGCGCGGCGTCTGGCGCGAATACCAGGCCGACGACGGCGCGACGATTCCCGCGCTGGCGATGTTCCACCCCGCCTATCTGCTGCGCACCCCGGCCGCCAAACGCCAGGCCTGGGCCGACCTGCGCAAGCTCAGGCAGGCGCTCGACGCGCTCGACAGGGCATAGCGCGAGCGGGCCCCCTCTCCGTGTTTGCGGGCGGAGGGGACGCGATAGCGCGTCGTTCGCCCGCATTCCTGTGTGGATGCAACTGGCGTAGCATTGCGCTGCAACCGCCATTCAGGCGGCGCGAGAAACAATGAACCTGGGGAGGCGCGTCGTGTTGCGCGCGTTCAAGCTGGGAGCCGCGGCCGCGCTCGCTTGCGCTGTCGGCGGCTGTTCGTACTTCGACTTCGGTATCGTGTCGTCGCCCGCGCCGGCGCCGTCCCCTGCTTCGTCGTTCAGGGTTCTGCCGCCCGATCCGCTGATCGGCAAATGGGGCGTCGCCTCGTATCGCGACGAGAAGGATCGCCCGGCCGCCGAGAAACTGGCGCGCGCTCGATGTGCGAGCCCCTACGCCATCGTCAAGGGGCCGACCGACGGGGCGATGATGCACGTCGCCGATGACCCCGACCCTCACGAGCTGGCGCTGAAGAAGGGCGGCGACGGCAGGACCTATGTCGGTTTCAACGCGCCGCCCGGCGACCCCAATGATCGCGAGATCATCGAGCAGACGCCCAAGCTGATGGTCATGCGCTTCGTCGACCCGGACAAGAGCAGCCGCTACGGCGTGTCCGTCTACGTGCGGTGCTGATACGGCGGGCAGGCGCCGCGCCGCCCTCGACAAGGACCGGACCTCGCTTTCGCGGGCGCGAAGCCGACGAGCGCGTCGAGTTCGGCCTCGATGGTCGCGCCGACCGCGGCGAGCCGCGCGGCGAAAGCGCTCATCTCCATCACACCGGCAGGGTCGCCCTCACCCGGCGTAATCGGCGGGGTCGAAGATGCGTTTGGTCGAGCAGAACTCGCAGGTGACGCCGATCATGCCGTCGTCGCCGATCATCGCCTTGCGTTCCTCGGCGGAAAAGTTCTGCAGCATCGCGTCGATGCGCTCGGCCGAGCAGCGGCAGGCGTCGGCGAGCGTCTTGGGCGCGAACACCTTCACCCCGCGCTCGTTGAACAGCCGGAACAGCAGCCGTTCGCTCGACAAGGCCGGGTCGATCAGCTCGTGGTCCTCGGTCGTCACCGCGCGCGACTTGGCCTCGACCCATTCGTCGTCTTCGGGCGTATCGTCGACGGGCGTTCCCGGGGGCGCGTCGCCGGGATCGAGATCGGCGCGGCGCAGGCGCTCGGGCGAGTCGGGCAGGAACTGCGCCAGCAGGCCGCCGGCGCGCCATTCGACGCCGCCGAGCGTCACGCTCTGGCCGACGGCGAGCCGAACCAGCGTCGGAATCTGCTCGGAGCGCTCGAAGTAAGCATGGGCAGCCTCCTGCAGGTCCTGCCCCTCCAGCGCGACGACGCCCTGATAGCGCGACAGGTCGCCGCCGGGATCGACGGTGAAGGCGAGATAGCCTTCGCCGAGTAGCGCGCCGGCGCCCGCCGAAGCGGGCAGCTCCGCCAGCGCGGCCGCGTCGAAGCGCGCCAGCGCGCGCAGGTTCGAGGGCGCGTCGAAGTCGACCAGCAGCATGCCGACCGGGCCGGAGGTCTTGGTCTGCAACTGGAAGCGGCCCTCGAGTTTGAGCGAGGCGCCGAGCAGCACCGCCAGCGTCGCCGCCTCGGCGAGCAACCGGCTGACCGGCTCGGGATAGTCGTGGCGCTTGATGATGGCGTCGATCGCCGGGCCGAGCCGCACCACCCGGCCGCGCGTGCTCAGACTCTCAACCGCATAAGGCAGGACGATGTCGTCGTGGCCGACGTCGGAGACTTCGCGGGCCGCTTCGTTCATCCGTCCAGCGCTCCCAGGCACCAGGCGAGGACGCCTTTCTGCGCGTGCAGGCGGTTCTCCGCCTCGTCGAACACCACCGATTGCGGTCCGTCCATCACTTCGTCGGTCACTTCCTCGCCGCGGTGGGCGGGCAGGCAGTGCATGAAGATCGCGTCGGGCGCGGCGCGGCGCATCAGCTCGCGATTGACCTGATAGCGCGCAAGCAGGTTGTGGCGGCGGCGGCTTTCCTTCTCGTCGCCCATCGACACCCAGCAGTCGGAGATCACCGCCGCCGCGCCGGCGACCGCGGCCTCCGGGTCCTCGCGCAGGATGACGTCGGCGCCGCCGGCCTTCGCCGCGGCGATGCGCTCGGGCGGCGGCTGCAGTTCCTTCGGGCAGGCGATGTCGAGCTGGAAGCCGAAGCGCTCGGCGGCGTCGATCCACGACGACAGCACGTTGTTGTAGTCGCCGCTCCAGGCGACCTTGCGGCCGCCTATGGGGCCGCGATGCTCCTCGAACGTCATCAGGTCGGCCATCACCTGGCAGGGATGCGACCGCTTGGTGAGGCCGTTGATGACCGGCACGCTGGCGTAGCGCGCGAGCTCGTCGAGGTCGCGATGGTCGAGGATGCGGATCATGATCGCGTCGACGTAGCGCGACAGGACGCGCGCGGTGTCGGGGATCGATTCGCCGCGGCCGAGCTGCATCTCGGTCCCGGTGAGCATGATCGTCTCGCCGCCGAGATCGCGCATCGCGACATCGAACGAGACGCGGGTGCGGGTCGACGGCCGATCGAAGATCATCGCCAGCGTCTTGCCGGCGAGCGGCCGCGTTGCGGAGGTCTCGCCTTTGACGCGCTTCGCCTTCATCGCCTTGGCGGCGTCGAGGATCGCGCGCAGCTCGTCGCTCGAGTGGTCGAGTAGGTCGAGGAAATGGCGCCGACGCGCGCCAATGGCCGCAGTCGGAATCATGCGTAGGCGCCTTTCTTGACGGGCGCCGGCGAGGCTTCGAGGTCGGCGCAAGCTTCGTCGAGCCGCCGCACGCCTTCGGCGAACTCTTCTTCCGTGATGATGAGCGGCGGCACGATGCGCACGACGTTGTCGCCGGCGGGAATCGTCAGCAGATGGCGCCGCCGCGCCGCCGCGGCGAAGTCCTGTGGCGACAACTTCAGCTTCAGGCCGATCATCAGCCCCTCGCCGCGGACCTCGGCGATGACGTCGGGATGGCGGTCCTTGAGCTCGGCGAGCCGCTGGCGCGCGAAAGAGCCGAGCCGCGCCACGCGCGCGACGAAACCGTCCGCCAACACCTCGTCGAGCACCGCGTTGCCGACCGCCATCGCCAGCGGATTGCCGCCGAAGGTCGAGCCGTGGACGCCGACGGTCAGGCCGCGCGCCGCGTCTGCGGTCGCCAGGCATGCGCCCATCGGGAAGCCGCCGCCGATGCCCTTGGCGATCGTCATGATGTCGGGCGCCGCGCCGGAGTGCTCATAGGCGAACAGTTTGCCGGTGCGGCCGACGCCGGTCTGGACCTCGTCGTAGATCAGCAGCAGGCCGCGCGCGTCGCACAGCGCTCTCAAGCCCCGCAGAAACGAGGCGGGGATCGTCCTGACGCCGCCCTCGCCCTGGATCGGCTCGATCAGGATCGCGCCGGTCCCGGGGCCGATCGCCGCCTCGACCGCGGCGATGTCGGTCGCCGGGATCTGGTCGAAGCCGTCGACCTTGGGGCCGAAACCCTCGATGTACTTCGCCTGGCCGCCGGCGGCGATCGTCGCCAGCGTACGGCCGTGGAAGGCGCCCTCGAAGGTGAGGATGCGGTATTTTTCCGGATGGCCGTCGATCGCGTGGCGCCGGCGCGCCATCTTGATCGCCGCCTCGTTGGCCTCTGCGCCCGAGTTGGTGAAGAAGACCAGATCGGCGAAGGTTGCGTCGGCGAGCCGCCGCGCCAGCCGCTCGCCGTCGGGGATCTGGAACAGGTTGGAAGTGTGCCAGAGCTTGCCCGCCTGCTCGGTCAAGGCGGCGACGAGCCGCGGATGCGCGTGGCCGAGCGCGTTGACGGCGATGCCGGCGCCGAAGTCGAGATATCGCTCGCCGGTGGTCGCAGTCAGCCAGCAGCCTTCGCCGCGCTCGAAGGCGACGTCGGCTCTCGCGTAGACCGGAACGATGGCGGAAGACATCTCGTTAAGTCCTTTCTTGTCTGCGTCTCTTCGTCAGGAACCCCGCGCCGCTCGCAGGCCGCGCAGAAATGAAAACGCCGCCCCGTAGGGACGGCCTCTGACGCGCCAATCATAGAAGAAGCGCGCCGCTCAGGTCAATTCGCCGCCTCCGAATGTCACCTGCGCAAAAAATCTTACGGCGCTTAATCGCTTGATCCGACTCGCGATCCGCACGCCGCGGGCCCGCCGCGCGCTCAGAACTGGGGAAAAACGCGGGATAGCGAGCGCTCCGACTCTTGCGCGAGATTCAACGCATAGTGTAATTCTGCCCCCAGACGCCACGAGATGTCGTGGCGCGACCTTCTCGAGAGCGTTTCGGCGCGTGAGGGCTTGCCAGCGTGGCTGGACAGTCGGGGGGGCGATTCGGCCAGAAGAATTTCGGCGGCGGAACCGGCTGCGAGCCGGCTCAGCGGGGCGCCCATAAGCGAGGCCAACGATGTCTTGGACGGATGAAAGAGTGGAGCTGCTGCGGCAATTGTGGCTCGACGGCAAGAGCGCGAGCCAGATTTCAGCCCAGCTCGGCCATGGCGTGACCCGCAACGCCGTCATCGGCAAGGTCCACCGCCTCGGCCTCGCCGGCCGCGCCAAGGCGCCGAGCTCGGCGGCGGCGCCGCGCGCCGCCTCAGCGCCGCGCATGCCGCCGCGTCCCGCCTCGAGCAGCGCCCGCACGGCGGTGCGCGGCGCGACCGCGCTGGCGCTCGCCGCCGAGCCGACGCTCGACACACGGCCGGTGTACCAGGAGGACGACGTCGTCGTCCCGATGTCGCTCAGGGTGACGATCATCGATCTGAAAGAGGCGATGTGCCGTTGGCCGCTCGGCGATCCGACATCGTCCGAATTCCGCTATTGCGGCTCGCCGGCGGCGAGCGGACCCTATTGCACCCATCACGGCAAGCTCGCCTACCAGCCGGTCCAGGACCGGCGCCGCGAGCGCGAACGGCGCGCGCTGCTGCGCTGAAGCGCCTTCAGACCTTGCCGTAGGTTTCGTCGAACGAATAGCCGGTGCCGCGCACGGTGCGGATCGGGTCGCGCTCGCGCCCGCGCGACAGCGCCTTGCGCAGCCGGCCGACGTGGACGTCGACGGTGCGCTCGTCGATCTCGACCGACTGGCCCCACACGCCGTCGAGCAATTGGGCGCGCGAGAACACCCGTCCAGGCCGTTCGAGCAGATACTCCAGCAGCCGGAACTCGGTCGGGCCAAGGTGAATGTCGCGCGCGCCGCGGCGCACGCGGCGGGTTTCGCGATCGAGGTCGAGATCGCCGGCGGTGAGCTTCTCGGCGATCCGCTCCGGCCGGCTGCGCCTGAGCAGCGCCCGCACCCGCGCCATCAGTTCCGGCAGCGAGAACGGCTTGACGACGTAATCGTCGGCGCCGACCGAAAGCCCGCGCACCCGCTCGACCTCCTCGCCGCGCGCGGTGAGCATGATGACCGGCAGGGTCTTGGTCGTCTCGCGCGCGCGCAGCCGGCGGCAGATTTCGAGGCCCGACACGCCCGGCAGCATCCAGTCGAGGATGACGAGGTCGGGCGGCGACTCGACCAGCCGCAGCTCGGCTTCGTCGCCGCGTTCGACCGCCTCGGCGATATAGCCTTCGGCCTCGAGGTTGTAGGTGAGCAGCAGCGCGAGATCGGACTCGTCCTCGACGACGAGGATGCGCGGCGCGGCGGCGACGGCGCGGGATGGCTCTCGACGGGCTTCGTTCATGGGGCCTGGGTTCCGATCGGGTGGCTATCGTAATCGTGCGGACCCTTGGGACGCTCGCCGGGCAACGTCGCGCCGGTGACGAGGTAGAACACCGTCTCGGCGATGTTGGTGGCGTGGTCGCCGATCCGCTCGACGTTCTTCGAGCAGAACAGCAGGTGGGCGCAGAACGAAATGTTGCGCGGATCCTCCATCATGTGGGTCAGGAGGTCGCGGAACACCGAATCCTCGAGCGCGTCGATCTCGGCGTCGCGCTCCCACACCGCCCGCGCGCGTTCGGTGTCGCGCTGGGCGTAGGCGTCGAGCACGTCCTTCATCAGCTCGGTGGCGACGTCGTTCATGTGGCGCAGGCCGACGATCGCGCGCGGCACCCGCGCTTCGATGCCGATCTTCAGCGACCGTTTGGCGATGTTCTTGGCCAGATCGCCGACCCGCTCGAGGTCGCCGGCGACGCGGATCGCGCCGACGATCTCGCGCAGATCGACCGCCATCGGCTGGCGTCGGGCGATGGTGAGAATCGCCTGCTCCTCGATCTCGCGCTGCAGCGCGTCGAGGCGCGAGTCGGTGGCGACGACCTGGTTGGCCAGCGCCGTGTCGGCCTGGCTCAGCGCGTCCATCGCATCGATCACCATCTTCTCGGCGATGCCGCCCATTTCGGCGATCCGCCGCTCGAGGGCGTCGAGATCCTTGTCGTACGATCGGACGATGTGATCGACCACGGCGCCTACTCCTTCAACCGAACCGGCCGGTGATGTAATCCTGGGTGCGTTTGTCGTGCGGCGACGTGAAGACCTGGCTTGTTTCGCCGTATTCGACCATTTCGCCGAGATACATGAACGCCGTGAACTGCGACACGCGCGCCGCCTGTTGCATGTTGTGGGTCACGATCGCAATCGTATAGTCCTCCGACAATTCATCGATCAGCTCCTCGACCTTGGCGGTCGAAATCGGATCGAGCGCCGAGCACGGCTCGTCGAACAGGATCACCTCAGGGCTGATGGCGACGGTGCGGGCTATGCACAGGCGCTGCTGCTGGCCGCCCGAGAGGCTGAGGCCGCTGGCGTTGAGCTTGTCTTTCACCTCGGTCCACAAGGCCGAACGTTTCAGCGCCGACTCGACCCTGCCGTCCAACTCCGACTTTGGCAGCCTCTCGTAGAGCCGCATGCCGAAGGCGATGTTGTCGTAGATCGACATCGGAAACGGCGTCGGCTTCTGGAACACCATGCCGACCCGCGAGCGCAGCAGATTGAGATCGAGGCCCGGCGCGAGAATGTTCTCGCCGTCGAGCAGAACCTCGCCCTCCGCGTGCTGATTCGGGTAGAGGTCGTACATCCGGTTGAGCACGCGCAGCAGCGTAGACTTGCCGCAGCCCGAGGGGCCGATGAACGCCGTCACCCTGCCGACGGGCAGCGAGAGCGTGACGGCCTTGAGCGCCTTCGACTCGCCATAGAAGAAGTCCAAGCCGCGAATGACAACCTTGTCCGTCGTCCCCGCGGCGGCGGGGGTTGGGCTCGGGCTGTGCAATTTGGCGTCACTCATGCGCGTTGCTCTTCTTTGGGCCGACTGGTTTCAATTTCCCCCCTCGGCGCGCGAGGCGGACAGGACGCGGGCGACGATGCTGAGGGTCAGCACCGCAAGCGTCACGATCAGCGCGCCCGTCCAGGCGAGCTTCTGCTGTTCGGCGTACGGACTGCGGGCGAATTCGTAGATGATCAGCGGCAGGCTCGACATCGGTCCGCTCGGATTGGCGGTGAACAGCGAATTGCCCAGCGCGGTGAAGATCAGGGGCGCCGTCTCGCCGGTCATGCGGGCGATCGCGAGCAGAATGCCAGTCAGGATGCCGCTGCGCACCGCCCGATAGGCGACTTGGCGGATGACGAGCGAGCGCGGCATTCCGAGCGCCGAGGCCGCCTCGCGCAGGGTGTTGGGCACGAGATTGAGCATGTCCTCGGTGGTGCGGACGATGATCGGGGTCGCGATGACCGCCAGCGCGATGCCGCCCGCGTATCCGGAGAAATGCCCGAAGGGCACGACGCAAAACTGGTAGATGAACAAGCCGACCACGATCGACGGGGCGCTGAGCAGAATGTCGTTGATGAAGCGAACGACGTAGGCGATGCGCGCGTAGCGGCCGTATTCGGCGAGATAGGTGCCCGCCAGAATGCCCAGCGGCGCGGCGATCACCAGCCCGATCGCCGTCTGGATCAGGCTGCCGACGATCGAGTTCAAGAGGCCGCCGGCGACCCCGGGCGGCGCAGTCATCTTCGTAAACACGTCGAGCGACAGCCCGCTGAAGCCGTTCCAGAACAGGGAGCCGAGGATGAGAACGAGCCAGCTCAGGCCAAAAGCCGTCGCAGCGTAGGCGAGCCCCGTCCATACGACGTTGCGGCGTTTTCGTCCGGGATAGAGATCGGCCATCAGCGTCCCGCCTTCACTTCGAGGGCCGAAAGCATCCAGCGCGCCAGCGCCAGGACGATGAAGGTGATGATGAAAAGAATGAAGCCGAGCGCGAGCAGCGAGGAGGTGAACAATCCCGGATCGGCGTCGGCGAACTGATTGGCGATCATCGCCGAAATCGTCGTGCCCTGCGCCAGAATGGAGGTCGAAATCTTGGTCGCGTTGCCGATGACGAAGGTCACCGCCATCGTCTCGCCGAGCGCGCGGCCGAGCGCCAACATGACGCCGCCGACGACGCCGACCCGCGTATAGGGGATGACGATATTGCCGACGACTTCGAACGTCGTCGCGCCGACGCCGTAGGCCGCCTCCTTGAGGACGACCGGGACCGTGTCGAAGACGTCGCGCGAGATCGCGGTGACGAACGGCAGGATCATGACAGCGAGCACCAGCCCGGCGGTGAGCACGCCATAGCCGAGCGGCGGCCCCGCGAACAGGTAGCCGAGGCCGGGGATCCTGCCGAAGGTGGCGATGATGAAGGGCTGAATGTAAGCCTGCATCACCGGCTTGAGATAATAAACGCCCCAGATGCCGTAGATGATGGAGGGGATGCCCGCCAGCAGCTCGATCGCGATGCCGATCGGGCGTCGCAGAATCGGCGGGCAGAGCTCGGTCAGGAACACGGCGATGCCGAGGCCGACGGGAACGCCGATCACCATGGCGATAATTGAGGTGACGAGGGTGCCGTAAATCGCCGCGGCCGCGCCGAAACGCTCCTTGGGCGGGCTCCAGGCGTCGCTGACGAAGAAATCCAGACCGAAGTGCTGAAACGCCGGCCAAGCGCCGATGAACAGCGACACCGCCACGCCAAGCAGCAGGGCGAGCACCAGCAGCGCCGAGGCCACGGTCATGAGGCGGAAGCCGCTGTCGGCGAACTTCAGCCGTCCCAGGGCGCGCGAGCGGTCCGTGGGCAGAATTTGGGAGTTCTCTGTCGCCTCTAACGCCGACGCCGTCATTGCCGGTCCTGCTGAATCAAATGGATAGATGGCTTATCGATAGATGGCTTGGTTGTTCCGCCGATCG
>Ga0187851_10002262_pt1 | contig 17286 bp, 10 predicted proteins | sample June2016WEW_6_10_FD_132997 | JGI IMG/M metagenome (GOLD analysis project Ga0187851, IMG submission 132997) | Peatland microbial communities from SPRUCE experiment site at the Marcell Experimental Forest, Minnesota, USA - June2016WEW_6_10 | ecosystem: Environmental > Terrestrial > Soil >...
GGATACCACGCGTACATTCGGGATGGTACCAATCTGTTCTGCGAAATACCGGGCACAGGCGTTGGCATGGCCGGCATTCTTCAGCCACACGCCGCTTTCAATAATGCCCACCCACGGCGCCGCGAGGAAGCGCATCTTGGACGCAAGCTGCCCGGCCTGCTTGCAGCGGTAGTCGAAGTCCTCGGCGAGGCCCCGATCAAAAAACAAGATAGCCTCGCCCACGGCCATACCGTTTTTGGTGCCGCCAAAACACAGGACGTCCACGCCGCTTTTCCAAGACAGTTCGGCAGGAGAACGGCCGAGGTACGAACAGGCGTTGGCGAAACGCGCCCCGTCCATGTGCAGCTTGAGACCGTGATCCTTGCATGCAGCGGCTACAGCTCGTAACTCGTCCGGCGTGTAGACAAGGCCCGTTTCGGTGGATTGACTTATGGTGGCAACGCGCGGCTTTGGGTAATGTATGTCTTGCCGCTTGGTGGCCAGTTCCCGGATCGCGGACGGAGAGAGTTTGCCGTCTTCACTCCTGGCGGCAAGGAGTTTGGAGCCGTTGGAAAAAAACTCCGGCGCTCCGCATTCGTCCGTTTCGACGTGGGCAGACTCAGCGCAGATCACACTGTGATAGGACTGGCAGAGCGAAGCCAGGGCCAGGGAGTTAGCCGCCGTCCCGTTGAATGCAAAGAAGACTTCGCACTCTGTCTCAAAAAGAGCCCGGAACGTATCTGAGGCAAGAGTGGTCCAAGGATCGTCTCCATAAGAAACCGCGTAGCCGCGGTTCGCTTTATCCATCGCTTTCCACGCTTCGGGGCAGATGCCTGAATAGTTATCGCTGGCGAATTGTTGCGGCAGATCGAGGGAGGTGTCCATATTTTCGATTTATCCGTCCTGCGGGTGGTGTAACTTCAACCTGTGTTCCAGAGACTCTGGATTCGCGAGGGTGACCCTCTTAAGCGCCAGACCACTCGATTCCTTTTAGCCAGATACGCTCGACGTTGAATTTGTTTGATTCTCTGTATACCGTAAATTGGATAAGATCGGCCGGGGCTCCCGGCCGAAGTATGCCGACGTCTCCAACGAAGCGGCCGGGATTCGCGGTTGCCATTTTCAGGCCGTCGGCCAAGGAGATTCCGCCACAGGAAACCGCACGTAGAATTCCGTCCTTGATCGGAAGCGCCGCACCGGCGAGGAACTCCGTTCCGGCCAGGCTCAAACGTCCGTTCTCGTGCAGTTCAACATTGCCTCCGACGGGCGTCTTGTAGCGGCCGGGCGGAAGTCCGGCAACCGCAACCGCATCGGAAATGAGAATGCAACGCGCGGTTCCTTTGACCCGCAGCAAGACCTTCAACACATCGCCGGGAAGATGATGCCCATCGGCGATCAGGGTTGCGGTTAGACGGTCGTCGGCAAGCTGGGGCCAAAGCGAATTGGTATGTCGGGGAATCATTCCTGCGCTGCCGTTGCCAAGATGCGTGGAGAGCGTCGCACCCGCAGCGACTGCGCGGCGAATTTGTTCCCCAGTCGCGTCTGTGTGTCCGATGGCCACATAGATGCCGTCTCGTGACAATCGCACAATGTAGTTTTCCACTCCGTTCCAATGCGGGGAAAGAGTCACCATGCCAACAAGACCGCCTGACGCCTGCTGCCAACGCGCAAACTCATCAAGGCTGGGAGGACGAATATACTCGCGCGCGTGAGCCCCGCGATAGCCGTCAACAGGGCTGATGCTTGGCCCCTCCACGTGGACATACGGAACTGCATCGGCAACCAGCATGCTGCGCCGGCGCGCCTCAGCTACGGCCCGGAGAGCCGCCGTGATTCTTTCTTCAGAAGCCGTGATGATGGTGGGGAGATAAGTGGTAATTCCCGTCGCGATCATCTTCCTGGTGAGTGAATGGATTGCGTCGGGATCAACCCCGTCGACGTTCACATCGTCCCCGCCATATCCATTTACCTGCAGATCAATGAGCCCGGGGGAGAGCCACGATTCCTGATCTACACGCCCCGGCACAATGGCCTGCACGCGGCCGTCCTCGACGATCACCTCGATCGGTCGTCCATCCTGCGGGTTTTGCCCGTAGATCGAATGCTTCATCGTCGTCCTGCACAAGCGTTTTCATGCGTGATGGCACTGCGCTGAGGCCGCTCCAATTCCATTCTCTCCTTAGATATCCCCGGATTGGTCGCGCAGATCACGTGGACTCCGCTGCGTGGTTCGTATCGACGAGTTAACCACTGAGCGCGCCGAGATTTGCACCGATAGTTTTCGGCAGAAGCGGACTCCGCCGAGCTTGACCTGTTTGTGGCAAGCGGACGAACTCGGTAATTCCGCGTGCGCGCAGATATGCTTGATCGTCCGCCTTGCTTTCAACAACGATGCTTGGACGCTTCCCTGCCTCGACCAGCTTCATGAATGCGTCCCCATATTTCCATTCGGGCTGCGCTGGATTTGTTCCGAATCCCACGTCCGGCACCACTAAAGCGACCTGACGATCGACCTTGCTGTAAATGCGGCCACGAAGCTCGCCGGCAAGCGAAGAGAGTCTCTTGCCCAGCGGTTTTGGCTTGTTGTCACGTCCAATCAGACCCAATGAATACTCGAGGCTGTCGAATCCCTGGATCGCATGATCCAAATCGTGCGAGCACCACCAGGTTATGCCCCAGGCCTTTCCGGTTTCTGCGGCGTTGTGAACAATGCGGGACGCATACTCCGGCATGTACTCCTCTGGCATCCATGCAGCAGAAGCGCCAACCTCCTCCACCCAAACAGAACGCCGCGGATCCTCATGGTACGCGTAAGCAAGCTCGATCATGTAATCGAGTAGATGAAGCGTGCCCGCGCCCGAGTACCCGAATCGCTTCAATGCACCGGTGAAGTAGGCATAGCCGTGCACGACAGTGGCCTGGCCGGTGGTGGCGAGATTCTTTCTCGAAAAGCCGCAATCCGCGAACCAGTGGCGATGGTCCACTCCATTCACGTGGAATTTACCCGGCGCAACTTCATCGCAAGTCCTGAAGATCTCGACTGCCCAGGCATCAGCCTGCTCGGGAGTCACCGCGTTGTGCGCCTTCATAAGAACGCCCAACTCATTGCCCAGGTCGAAACCGAGAAAGCGCGGATGCGCAGCGATGGCTTGCGCGGTCCTGCGAATAAAAAGCTTCTCAGCCTCGAGCATGTCCGGATGGGTGAATATATTGTGGTCTTCAACCAGCGGCGCAGCCCAGGCAGGCATGAAGGCGAACCCGCTCATCCAACCGTTGAGCAACGTCACCTGAACATCTAGACCGGCTCGGTCTGCCTCATCCAATAAGGCGTGCAGACGTTCGAGCGCCGCATCGCTGACATAATTGATGCCTGGCTGAAAGATCGGCCAGAGGCATTGGACGCGAACATGATCCATGCCCAGATCAGCGATTGCTCTCAGGTCCTCGGAAACAGATTGCTGGTCCCAATCGGACCAGCAGTACCACCAGTGTTTACGCGGAACGTAGTTCACACCGAAGCGCAGCCCGGCAGGCTGCGTGGGGAAGGACTGGCTCAAAAGAGCCGGCGCATGTTGAAAAATTCCTGTTGCCGCAAATGTTGCAGCAGACTTTTGAAGAAACGAACGTCGTGTGGTGGACCTCATGTTGAATTCTTTCTATCGTCCTCAATCTCCCGCAGGAGAAGACCGATCAATGGAGTCCAGTTGCAGACGATCCCGAGGTCGTTGTGACTTGGGTCGATCGAATGCGATCAAGCACCTGGCGAACCGGTAACCGCTTCCAGTCGGAGATCGCGTGAGGATGCTCCAACGTGCAGCTTTCTGGGGCCCTCCGCGCGAACCCAGCCGTTTGCTTTTGTCGACCAATACTCGAGCGAGCGGCTCGGGACATGAAGAGTGAAAACTTTCGTTTCGCCGGCGTTCAAGTAAACGCGATCAAACGCTACGAGGGCGCGAACTGCGAATTGCGCTGAGTCATCCTGTAGCTTTTCCGGCGCGTCCAAGTAGACTTGCGGCACCTCGTCACTTGCCGTAGCACCGCTGTTGCGCAGACGAAAGCTTACATCAAGTCCGCCATCTTTCGCGCTCGCTATCTTCAGCCCGGAATATTCGAAGTTCGTATAGGAGAGGCCGAATCCAAAGGGGAAGAGCGGTTGAATTCTTTGAGCATCAAACCAGCGATAACCGACCAGGATTCCCTCCGAATACGTCGTCTTACCGTCGACACCATCGGAACTGCGCTCAGGATGCGCCGGATCGTGAGAAACGTATTGATCCAGATGTTCAGCCCACGTAAAAGGCAGCCGTCCCGCCGGGCTCTTGCGCCCCAGCAGGACGTTTGCCGTCGCGGGGCCGCCTGCGTCGCCCGGAAACCACATCTCGAGCACTGCCTTCACCTGGTTTAGCCACGGAAGCGCGATCGGCGTGGCATTGTTGAGCACGACAACTGTATTGGGGTTGATTTTTGTGATGGCATCGATCAATCGATTCTGATCACCGGGCAGTTCGTAATCAGGCCGGCCCCTGGCCCAGGCAAATACGATGACCTTTTTCGATTTACGTGCGGCGTCAAGTGCAGCCTGGTAGTCGCGTTCCCGCGCGGCGGGTGGCATCCAGTTCAGCCGGATCTGGACGAGACGACCCGACCCATCCCCCTGCTCAGTTAACACGATGGAATGAGAACCTTTGGTGAGTCGCACTGCGCGTCGTACGTCGTCGAGAGTATCTGTCGTCGGGAGAACGTTATCCTCCGCGGGCTGGATGAAATCTCCGTGCTCGAAAAGGCCTGCGCTGTGTCCCGCGGGCATACCGTCGATTTCGAGCTGGGCCGAGCAGCCGAGTAGCTGCATATAGATCCAGTATGTCCCCGTCTCGGGAATTTCGAGCGTGCCGCGCCACGTAAAACTGCTTCGCGTGGGTAGCGCGTGTCCACTCTTGAGCGTGAAGTCCACCGAAGAATCGATACCCACGCTTTGTCCTTTACCATCCTCCCGGGCGATCCCGGGCTGACCGGAATGGAAGAACAGCGATGCGGGGATAGGTGTGCCGGTCATGTCGTCGGCCACTGCATAAATAATGTGCCGATCCGAAACGTTCCGCGTGGCGTGCTCGAGCGCAGTCAGGGGACCTGGCTCCCGGTCGGGAATGCCCACTGCCTTTTCCATCGAGAGGCCGATCGTAATGGTCTGGCCTGCGCCCGGCCCGATGATCGCCAACGACTCCAGATCGCGTGGAGTGATCGGCAAGGCATGGTCCTGGTTCTTCAATAAGACGGCTGCGTCTTCCGCAGTTTTTTCGATGATCTTCACATCCTCATTGAAAGGGACAGGAGTAATACTGCGCTTCGGGTCTCCGCCAAGCCACCCAAAGCGATCCTCTTCATATAAGATTCGTCGCGCCGCTTCTCGAATGGTCGCGGAATCCACCTCGCCTGACTGAACGGCGGCGAGCATGCCATGCGGCTGCGGCTGTTGATGTTGGCCATGCCCGATGTACAAGCGCGGAGGCTCTTCGGGAGTGCGCTGCGGCCACGCGTACGGCTCGTAGGACTTGCTTTTTGTGTCGTCATCCGGAGGCGGAGGCGGCAGAGGTTGGGGCGTGGGGCAAAAGAAGCAGAGCTTGCCGTCGGTCGTGTAACCCGCCATTTCAAGATCAAGGCCGTCGTTAACAAAAGTGGATGCGTGATTGGCGCCCCAATCGGAAACCACGAAGCCTTCGAATCCGATTTCCTGCTTCAACAGCGTTTGCAGAATATCAGGATTGCCGCAAGAAAAATCCCCATTGACCTTGTTATAGGAGCACATGATCGATGCGACGCCCGCTCTTGCGGCGTCTGCAAACGGAGCCGCATAAACCTCATGCAACGCCTGCTGACCAACTACTACATCGCCGCCTCCGTCGTAGGCGATGTAGTGCTTGGCTTCTGCCATGACTCCCTGGCTTTGAATGCCTTCAATTTGAGCGGCTCCGATCGCTCCAACAAGAAGCGGATCTTCGCCGAAAAGGTTATAAGCGCGCGACCAGACGGGATCGCGCATGATATTGATGAACGGCTGCAGGGTGATATTGATTCCATCGGCCAGTGAATCGCGGCCAATTACAACTCCATTCAGGCGCGCATCCTCCCGGCTGAAAGTCGCTCCGAGGCCCATTGTGCCCGTGGGCGCCGTGGATGCCTGTCGTGTCAGCACGCCCGGAGGTCCGTCTGCCAATCGCAGCCATGGAATTCCCAGCTTTGCATCTCCCGCGAAATAGCCGGCCTGCCCCTGCGACTCCTCAGGGGGATCTTTCTCGCCATGGATCACTGCAATCTTTTCAGCGAGAGTCATCTGGGAGAGCAGTTTGTCTACCCGAGCATCACCGGCGTCCGCGGGAACAGGATCACTCGCATGATGTTCTGCGCTGGGGGCTTGGGCGGCGGCGACGCCGAAAACGGCTGCGATCAGAAAGAGGCCGAGCGATGCGGACCGTTTAGGGACATTTAGAGCACGCATGAATTTTGCCTGCGATCAAGAAAGAGGAACTGATCATGGATGAAGTGAATAACGATGCCGATTGCATCCAGATTATTCCAAGCATCGATCTATGCGCGGAGCGGACTTCAGCGGAGCAACTCAACGCGCGGCAATCAGCGCTGCGCATCGCGTCGGGGGATATTGATCATAAGGCGCGGCGGCATCGAACAGGATGCCGCCGCCCGGTTGGTTAGAAGTGAATCTTGGCGGCCAACTGAACGGTTCGGCCGTTTTCGAGAGTGCGGGAGATCGCTCCAAAGCTGGACGATGTAACTGTCTGGCCCGGGGGCGCGTAGTTGGTGTGATTGAAGAGGTTGAAGAATTCGCCACGCAACTCGAACTGGTTGCTCTCGTGAAAGATGTTCCACATCTTGCCGAGCGTCATGGCGTCATCGACCAGCCTGTCGGATTTCAGCGCCGCCGGGTTGCGCTTCATGTTTCCAAAAGTTCCAGGTGTCGGCTGGGCGAACGCACCTATATTGAACCATTCGCCTGAGGTCCTCTTAGCAATATGCGGGTCGCCGGTCTGATTCGCAAATTCCGATTGACGCCCGCTGACCTCACCGACGTTTGCCGGGTAACCTGAGGCGTAGAGGGCGAACGGTAAGCCGCTATGGAGGGTAAAGATGTCGGTCAACTCCCAACCGGAGACTACGCTGTTGACGGCGCGATAACGGGTTTGCCCCGGAATCTTCCAGGTACCGGTCATGGAAAGTACATCGGTGATGTCGAAGCCGGCGAGGCCCCGGTTAGCGGGGCCGTTCCAACGCGTCGGGTTCTCTGTGGCTGTGCCGAAGACGTTGCCGCTGGAAAGGTTGTCGACCTGATCAATGTTCTTGGACCATGTATAGGCCACCAGATAGCTCAGGCCCTGCGAATACTGGCGCTGCACCCGCACGGCGAGAGCGTTGTATGAGGAGTTGAACTCGTTGAAGCCATTAAGGACGTAAGCCCCCACCCCTGGAAACCTGATGTTCTGTGTAGAGTTGGTGGGATTCGTACTTGGCGTCGCTGCAATGTTATCGACCATCTGCGCCGTCAGCTTGGTTCCCTTGGAGCCGAAGTAGGCCGCTTCCACGCCCAATGATTCGCCAAACTGCTTCTGGACGGAAAGGGTCCACTCTGTTACGTACGGCGTACGGGAACTCGATGGATTGACATTGAGGCACTGGCTGCAGCCGGTGGTTGTCGCAGAGCCGGTGGGACTGGGAGCGTTCGCAAACACGTTCGGCATCTGCGCATCGACAGCGTAGTTATTCTTCGAATTGATCGTGTCCGAAGCGCCGTTCAATCCTGAAAGATTCTGCGGTGTAGAAAAGGGCCAGTTGCCTGCGGCACTCTGCGAAGCCTGAATGTAATTGGAACCGAAGCTGTCGTAGAAAATGCCCGCCGAGCTGCGCACCACGATCTTGGGCGTGAGCTGGTACGCAATTCCGAATCGGGGAGCGACGTTGTTCCGGTCCGGCGTAATGCCGCCGGGGCGGATGGTCGCGGGAGCGCCGGTGATGGGATTCTTCTGGTCGAAGACGTAATCGTCCCCCTCGTAGTAGTAGGTGCCCATGCCATAGGAGTTGACCGGCGGTGCGTTGAAGTCATAGCGGAAACCGCCGTTCAAAGTGAGGCGGCCATTGCGCCAGGTGTCCTGCACGTAGAGCCCATAGCCATAAGTCCTCTGATCGACAACGGCGCCGCCCAACTGGCGGTTCGCTGAATCCGGAACTCCCAGAAGCATGCTGGCGAAATCGTTGCCGCTAACACATGTCAGAGTTGGGCTGTTCTTACAGCCCGAAACGGTCGATCCCGTGTATGCAGGAGCCGAGTTAATGAGGCCGCCGGTTTCCTTGACCGCGAAGCCGAGGGCTGTGCTCGCCAGGCTGCCCTGTACCTCGTGCGTATTGATGATGGCGCCGCCGAAGCTGATGTTATGGCGTCCCGCCGTCTTTTGCACGTCCACAATGCCGGAGTGCTGATAGACCGGCCCGATGGTCGTATCGGTGACCGGGATTCCGGAATAATTCTGAAAATTGATAGGAGGAAGAATCTGCGCTCCCAGGAAGGTGGGAAACACGGCGCCAAGGCCGCTGGACTGGGCCAGGCCCGCTGGAATCGTATTGCCAGTGATGTAGTTGACCCCGGTGACGCCGTAACGGACCGTTACTACCAGGGTTTGGGTGGGCACGTAAGTGTCGCTGGCTACGGCGTTTACGACTTGGTCGGTGGTATGCGAGTTGACTCCAGGAAGACCCACAGAGCTGTTCGGGTTGCTGGCACCCGTATAGCGGGCTAAAAAGCTATTTTTTTCGCCGAACTGATGATCTAGGCGGGCATCCCACTCGTTGCCGTTGGTCTGCGTTCCCGCCTGGGTGATCCAATTTACGTTCTGCCCCGCAAGAGAATAATTTGGTTTGGGATACCAGTCGGCTATCGCCATCGCGGACGAGTTGATCAGGCTGGACGGGATCTTGTTATCGTTGAAGGGCTGACGCGTGCGCAATCCGGTAATAGGGTCCGCGGTCACAAAAGGGTTGAAGACCAGGGCGCAGAAAGGGTTTCCCGAGGTATCCGTCACAACCTCGGTTTTGCAGTCAGCCATAATCGACGTAGCGTCGGCGCTGAAGTCGCCGGAGACCTCGGCGGGGGTGGGAACCGTAAACGTGGCATTCGCCGGCGCAACGATGCGCACACCCTCGTAGTAGCCGTAGGCATACCATTTCTTGCTTTTATGGAGCAACCATGGAAAGAGCAGCGGACCGCCGCCCTCGGCACCGAACTGGTTCCAGTGATAGGCACCGACGGTGGGGGTTGGAAACGTTGTCGCGTCCAGAATGTTGTTCCGCCAGTACTCCCACAGCGTGCCATGATACGACGGCTCACCGCGCTTGGTGACAACGTCGATGGTAGCGCCGGAAGCATGCCCGAAAGCCGAGGAACCCACGCCGGAGTCAACGGTCATCTCCTGGATCGCGTCCGGCGGAGGATAGATCGCAACTCCAAGCAGGTTGGGATCGCGGTTCTCAACGCCGTCCATCAGGAAGTTGTTGTCTTTCTGCCGCTGGCCAAAGACAGACGGAATGACGTTCTGGCTGACGGGACTGTGATTTGTGGTCGAGCCCGCTGGAGGCACCGGTATGACGCCAGGAGCGAGACTGAGGGCATTCAAGAAGCTGCGGCCGAGCAGTGGAATCGACGTCATTTCCGACGCGGAGATTGTTGTGCCGACGCTCTCGGAGGTTGTCTGGAGTACGGGCGTGACGTCCTGCACGGTGACTTGTGTGGACGCGGTCGCAACCTTGAGGCTGAAATTGATCGCAGCGGTCTTGTCTGCAGTCAAATCGAAAGGCTCCGTGCGCTGCGGCTCAAAGCCGGCGACAGAAACCGTAAGAGTATAGCGTCCCGGCAGCAGCGTCGGAATCAGATAGGTACCGTCCTCTCGCGATGTAACCGAGCGAATAACTGACCTATCCACGCCCATAAGCGCGATCTTGGCGCTGGGAATTACGGCACCTGAAGGATCAGTCACCAGACCCGCCAAGCTCGACTCACCGACCTGTGCCCGCACAACCAGGGGGAGTATGAACAAACAACATGTCAGGAAGAAGAATTTCAACGACTTTATCATGCGTCACTCCAAGCCTTCAGAAATGCTGTTGGATTCGGTCTTCGATCACCACGCGCGTTCTGCGGCTGACCCCGAGACCCTGCGTTCCGGCCATGGTCTTGTTGCTGCCCGGCGCTTCGCCGGCTAGAACTGCTGCACAGATCGGAATCCAATCCGGCGAACCCGCCTCATGTATCGCTGTAAAACACTCCACGGTAAAGCCCGGCGCGGCGTGAAACCTCACAGTGCACTTTCGTAGCATATTGATCTGATATTTACATCTTGTCCAATAGAATCTCGCGGTCCGAACCATCTAGAATTTCGATTGAACAAATTAGACATTTTTAGCTGCTTGCGCTACGGGAATATGTCGCCAACCGCGGCCGATTTCGGGGCATGGTCAACCGCGCTGCTTGCCGTCTGCGTTCCACAGATTGATCAGACCCTGATTTCCCTGTGGTGCCAGCCCAGCCTCTATGGCCCTTTCGAAAAGCGAGTAGACGAGACTCGCGGCCGGATAGTCCCCACCCAACTCCATGGTCAAGTCTTTCAGCAGCGACACATCTTTGAATTGAAGACGCATACTGAACCCCGGAGCAAAATCCTCCTGCAGGATCTTCGCTCCTAGATTGGTCAGCATCCACGACGCGGCCGCACCGCTCGAAATCGCCTTCAGCGTTGTTTCCGGGTTCAGGCCGGCCGCGCGTGCAAGACGTATCCCTTCAACGGCGCCAAGCAGATTTGTAGCGCCCACTAGCTGGTTGATGAGCTTCGTCTTCTGGCCGCATCCGCTCGGACCTGCATAGACGATTGTCTTGCCCATTGTGGAGAAAATCCTGGAACATGCATCAAAAGCACGCTGCGGTCCCCCAACCATAATTCCCAGCGTGCCGGCCTCGGCTCCGCTCTCTCCTCCACTTACCGGCGCATCGAGCATGTCGCATTTCGTTGCCGCGAGCCGGGAGGAGAATTTCACCGTCTCGGCGGCTGAGATCGTGCTCATGTCGACGACGATCGAACTCTCTTTGACCCCGTGCGCAACGCCGCCAGACTCGAAGAGAACCTGTTCCACGGTTTTCGTGTCCGGCAGCATCAGGATGATGACGTCGCTCGCGCGGGCGAGTTCCTCGGCTGATGGGTGCGAAGAAGCTCCCAGCGCGAGCAAGGACGCGGCTTTCGCCAGGTTCCTGTCGATGATGGATAACGGATAACCCGCGCGTAGAAGATTTGCAGCCATGGGCCTGCCCATGACTCCGGTACCGATAAAGCCGATTCTTTCCATTGCCGTGTGCCTCCTCCGGCGCACTCGCCGCGACCGCGCAAGATGCGTCCGTTCCATGTTCTCGTTAAGGTTTTCCGCGGGGTCATTGAACCCGGGGGAGGTTCTCGAACAGCGCGAATTCAAGAATGCTGCACTCTTCGACGCCGCGTCCAATCCATTCATTGGCCAGCTTCATGTAGTCGGCGTAGCGGGTTGTATCGAACAGCGGATAGTCACTGCCCGCGCACAGCCTCCCAGGGACAAAAATCTCGCGTAAGCGCATTGCGGCGCGCTGAACGTCCTGATGAGGAAACGCCTCCTGAGAAAATTGAGCAATTGCCGACACTCCGGCAACCAGATGCGGAAGCGCGCTCAGGGCGGACATAGACCTCTCCCAATCCTCGTCCTCCCGCTTATAGCGCCTGGGCCAGCCTAAGTGCGGCAGATAGATTCTTAGTTCAGGACAGGCCTCCGCCAGCCAGAGAAGTTCATCCGCCAGAACCCCGATTCCTGCTTCGCAATGCGGAATAAGCCATATGCCGGAGCGCGCCAATTCCGCTGCAAATGGGCGAAAAGGTCGGAGATCCGCAGTCCGGACGCGCATGCCTCCGACGGTTTCGGGCGCGAGAATCGCCGGACTGAATGGCCCATCTTCAGGCCGGAAGCAGAAAGCCACGCGGAAGCGCGACGAGTGTGAAGCTGCGAGTTGCTCGAGGCATTTGCGATTGTCCTTGTTCCACGTTTCAACAATGAATGCGCGATCGACTGCTGCCTCGTCCATGCGCCGCTCGAGAGCGGCCAGGGGATCGTCCACGCCCATATCGAGATGGGTATACGCGTCAATCATCGGCGAACCTTGCATGGACGAACCGCGATCGCGCGAAAATGGGGCCGAATGCGAGCCATGGAAGAACCGCAATCAGGACGAATATCAGGTTCTCATGATGACGATCGGCGAGAGCGCCAATCCGGCTGCTCACGAGACCGTATGCGATATTACTCAATCCACCCAGCAAGCCGGAGCTGATGCCGACGTACTCAGGTTCCAGATCCTGGACGAGCGTGAGATAGATGACGAGGAAGGAACCGACGCCAACGGCAGTGAGCGACAGACACATTACGGCGAGGTAACGATTGGGCGTAAACCCGGCGGGGGCTGCCAGGCACATCAGAAGGCAGGCGACGAACAGAGCCCACTGCTTCGCGGTGTTCGTACTCAATCCGCGATTCACCAGGACACGGACAAACAGTCCGACGAGCAAATTGCCTGTAAACGATCCGGCATAAACCACGATCGAAAACGCGTTCCCGTGAGTAAAGCTGAATCCTCGCTCCGTTACGAAATAAAGCGGTATCCAGTCTGCGAGAAAGTAGTTGACGCCGTTAACGACGAGGGCAGAGACGATAAGGATCCAGAAGTCCGGCTTCCTGAAAATGCGAGCCACAACCTCTACAACCTTCCTCGCCGGAAACGGAGCGCCTTTCAGCGATTGAGTTTCGTGCCTGGTACCCCAAAGCCAGGCCAGGAGCCACAGAGCGCTCATGGTTCCCGTGGTCACGAAGGCGGCTCGCCATGACCAGCGCACAGCGATGACGGTAATAATAACGGGAGCAACCAGCGCTCCCAGCGCGGCGCCGCTATTGAATATCCCGTTCGCGAGCGGGCGATCCCTGGGCTCGAGAAGCATGTTTGTGGACTTCAGCGAGCAAGGCCAGATGAATGCTTCGCCGGCACCCAACATAAATCGGAGCCCGGTAAGCATTCCTACAGTGGTGGCCAGGCCCGTGAGAATTCCAACTGTCGACCAGAGGCCGCTCGCGATGGGGAAGACTATGCGGGGGCCATAGGCGTCGACCAGGAATCCGCCCACGATCTGGACCGCCCCGTATGAATAACGAAAAGCCGCGATGATGCGCCCAAATTGCTCTTTATTCAGATGAAACGTGGCAATGATCTGTGGCGCGGTAAGCGCCAGTACCTGACGATCGATGTAGACGATAGCCGTCGCCAGAAATAAGAGAAAACAGATCCCCCACGTCCTGGCTGAAGGCCCTTGCCGCTGCTTCATATGTTTAGCTTTCTATCGCAACATCGGACGTGTCTACACACGGCGATACCAGCAAAGCGAGAAATAACCGCTCTTCATGCCGCGGCTTTATCGTCTCACGCTTCCCATGTCTCAAAATCGGGACACCGGGGGGACGCCCAGCTCAGAGGTTGGCTAGCCAAATAAAGCCAACGCGGCATCAGCGGTTTCCGATGTAAGGCGTGTAGGGGCGAGCGTCGAGCGCCTCCTGAACCAGGCCAACGCCGAAACCTGGCCCCGTCGGCAATTCCAGCGCCCCCTCCGAGAACCGCACCGGGTTGGTCAGCATCTCTCTCATCAGCTTATCTTCCGTCGCCGATCCAATCGTCTCGAGAATGAAGAAGTTGGGGATCGCAGCCGCGAAGTGCAGATTCATCACGGTTGCAAGCGGTCCATTGGGATTGTGCGGCGCCATGCCGACGTAATAAGCCTCAGCCATAGCAGCGATCTTCTTCATGCCTGTAATGCCGCCGCAATTGACGAGATCGCATTGCAGATAATCCACTGCCTGCTTCTCCAGAAAGGGACGCACGCCATAGATCGTGGCCCAACGCTCGCCGGCAGCGATGGGGATCGTAGTTTCCTTCCGCACCCAGCTTAACTCTTCTGCGCTCTCCGGCGGAGTCGGCTCTTCCACAAACATGAGGTTCAAATCTTCCAGCTCGCGGCAAAGACGCAACGCAGCCTTTGGACTGAATCGCCCGTGGCAATCGACAGAAAGTCCCATCTCTGGACCACCCGCCTCGCGGGCCGCAATGAAGAACTCGCGAATCCGCTTGAAGATCGACGGATCGAGATATTCGGTTTCCTTCCAATGCGAGTCCACCGTACCCTGCGTGCCGGAGTAACCGCTTCCGTTGACGGCGTGCTGGCCGTCTCCTCGATTTCCTTCGCCATAAAAAAGCGGCAGCGTGGTTTTCAGCGCGCGATATCCACGCGACTTGCATACCTTGACATTCGCCGCGAATGCCTCCGGGGAATCCCCTGCCGAGCAGTGGCAATAGGTCAGGACATGAGCGCGCGTAGGGCCACCCAGGAGCTTGTAGACCGGAAGTCCACTGACTTTACCGAGAATGTCCCACAGCGCACAATCGACGGCGCTGATCGACGTGCTATGCAAAGGCCCGCCTACCCAGAACGAATCCCTGTACATTCTCTCCCAGTGAGTTTCGATCTCGGTGGGATCCTTCCCCACCAGATAACGCTTCAGTTCCAGAATCGAACGCTCGACGGTATGCGTCTTCCGCTTCATCACGGTTTCAGCCAGACCCGTGATTCCTTCGTCTGTTTCAACCTCAACGATGACGGCATTACGAAAGTTCTGATTGACAATCTGTGTTTTGATGTCCGTGATCTTCATGTACGGCCTCGATACTCCCCAAAAAGACAATAGCGATCCTTCGATCGCATTCGGATTAACTGCGCGTCAGGAAAAATGCTCAATACATAGGAACGATCGGAAATTCGATTGTGCTCAGTGCTCCGCATCTACTCAGGCTGATCTCACCATAATGAAAGCTATGTCACCGTGAACTGTATTGGAGAATCTCCCATCAGTCAAATATCAAGTTATTCTCCGTTCCATCCAATTTCGAGATGGATATCCGAGCGCTTGCCCAAAGCGCTCGTGAATAAAAAGCCATTCGGTCCCGCCGCCGAATTTGGACACTTTCCGCCCGGATGTGATCGATGGAAACTAAACTGCTAGCGGCCACTCAGCGCCCGAAACTGGTTGATGACCCGAATCAGATTCACCGTCTCGGACCAGGGAATGAATCGGCCTCGTCCTTGGCAGGCACCCACAAATTGCATATCCTGGTCGCGAATCGCGTTTTCATAGACGGCTCGTTCATCGCCCCTGAATTGCAGTTCTTTGAGATCTGACCGCAAGGCACTAAAGCCGTCTGTTTCAATCGTGTGTTTCGCGCCTATCACCACCATGCCGGCAACCGGCAGCTTTGCGCCGTAGCTCACGGTTATGGTCGCGGGCTTTCCGCTGGGGAGTCTTGCCAGCAAAGATACCGATTGCGCAGAATCCGCATCCGGAAATGCGATACAGGCCACGGCGTGCATGCTGCCGCACCATCGCAGCACCAGGTCGATTGCATGCGCGGCATGATGGAGAAGGGCGTTGTCGGCCCAGGTGCGGCCCGCGCGAAGCTCAAGATAACGGACGTAGTTGATCTCCTGGACTTCTCCGATGGAACCGGCATCGAGAGCCGCCTGAATCGTGGCGTACGGTAACAGATAGCGAGACGTGTGTGCACATCCCAGCAGCACGCCTTGTTTTTCAGCCAAAGCGCCCAGTTCCTCGGCTTCGTGAAGCTCGCCGCAGGGCGGAAGTTCGACCAGCGTGTGAAGTCCTGCATGGAGAGACTCGAGCGTCTGCTCGAAATGCAGAGTGGTGGATGAACAGATGATCGCGGCGTCGGCCTGGCGGGCCACTTCGGCGATGCTGTTGCAGATCGCCGGAACGCCGTGCTGAGAAGCAAATGAAGAAGCTCTCTGTGCATCGCGACTATAAACGGCCGTGACTTCCACGCCGGGCTCCCTCGCGAGATACGTGGCGTGAATCGAGCCCACCGCTCCGCAACCGATAATGGCGACCCGCATCTTCGAAGAGTTATGGTCCATGGAAATCAAATGCCGTTCAAAACACGGGTGGGATCGATCCAGCCAGTCTTTTCCAGAATCTTGCGCAGTTTCTCCACCTGTTCCGGATCGAGCGGAAAGAAGGGGTCGCGGCTGTATCCTCCCTCAAGACCCCACAGATTCAGGATCGAACGATAGATCGCGAGATCGCTCACCGGGCCTATCTGCTGGTGCGTGTACAGATGCACCAGGGGAAGTATCCGCTGCCAGATTTGCAGTCCCCGCGCGACATCATGATCGATAACCACGGACTTATAGAGTTCCTTTGCCGCGACGGCCCCCACATTCAGAAGGCCGCTGATCCATCCATGGGCGCCGCCGCACAAGCCCTCGAATCCCGCAAGGAAGGAGCCGTAGAAAATGGCGATCCTGTCGCCGAGAAGATAGCGCAAATCATGCACGGGCTCGACCGTTCCGTACGTTGACTTGACCATGTGGACGAGGTCCTCTTCGACGAGCCTGACAACTTCAACCGGACTGAAATCGACACACGCGGAATTGCCGGGATTGTTGTAGAGCATCACGGGCACATTGACAGCTTTACGAATGCGCCGATAGTGCTCGATAACGGCCGCTTTGGATGGCTTTTGATAGTAGGGCAAAATCACGATCACTGCATCGGCGCCGCACTTCTCCGCGTCTTCTGAAAGCTCGATCGTGATCTTGGTGCTGTAATGGCCTGAGCCGTAGATCACCGGCACCCGCCCGCGCACAACATCCTGCGCCAGCCGGAAAACGCGTCGGCGTTCTTCCGATTCCATGGCAATAAACTCCCCGCTGGTTCCCGCGATCACGAGTCCATCAACCTGTTGCTTTTCAATCAGCCACTCCCAATGACGGGCGGTGGCCGCCTCGTCAAGCAGGTTATCCCTGTCGAACATAGTGAGCGCCGCCGGGAAAATCCCGCGAAAGCGTTCAAGCTCAAAAGACATTTCATTCTCCTCTTTGACGCCGCATCTCGATCTATCGTTTTGTGGCTATCTCTTGGAACAATCACGTTCATTAGGCATTAAGCCGGAAGCAGGATTGCGTTTTGAAAAGCTGCTATGACTTCCTGGCGATTCAAATTCTCAAATTTCAGATATTTCTTTTCACCGAGCGGAAGTTTCAGTCGCGATCCGGCTCTGGGTATTGCCAGCGGCTTGCCCGGTTCTCGCATCAGCGTCACCTGTCTGGCCGGGAGCGATATCTGCAA
>Ga0187851_10002263_pt1 | contig 17283 bp, 18 predicted proteins | sample June2016WEW_6_10_FD_132997 | JGI IMG/M metagenome (GOLD analysis project Ga0187851, IMG submission 132997) | Peatland microbial communities from SPRUCE experiment site at the Marcell Experimental Forest, Minnesota, USA - June2016WEW_6_10 | ecosystem: Environmental > Terrestrial > Soil >...
GCGCCCATACTCACATGGACGAATATCGCATCCTGTCACCTTCTGTTGTGCTTGATGAAGTGCCTGCCGTAACTCCGTGCTTTGGAGAGAACCCAGCCTTTAAGGTTTTTACATTGACGCAAAATACGTTTACACCCACAGATTATAGTTCCCTGAACTATGACCTCGCTAAGGTGCCGCTGCCGACGCAGTTCGATAACTATTACACTTTTTCGGCTGCCTATTCCATGCAGGGTCCTTTGGGCGTTTCTTTGCTGCAACTTTATCCAGAACTGGAAAATGGTATTTCACTGACCGATACCCAGCCTATTACGCAACAGGCACTCTACATGGTCCAGTATAATGCTGGAAACGCAACCTGGAATCCCAAGCCGCTGCCGCTGGGCGCGCCCTGGAATCCCATTACTAATGCTAACTGGCCGGTTTTCGCCTGCGGCATCGGAAAAATGGCGCAGCTAGATTTTGAAGATTGCGTGAACTCGTATTGATTGCAAATCGGACCTGAGGACATCGGCGGATCACGGGAATTGACGTGCCTAACGGAGCCAGATAGAGCGGTCGAAAAAGTAATGGCTCCTTCGGGCCAGACGGCACCATTCCCCGACCGCGAGGGAGGAGCTTTAGTGTCGCTTGGTCATGCAATTCAAAATTGGAAATATCGTCCATAACAAGACCACCCGAGAAGAAGGTCGTATTGTGCGGACCGCAGACCTCCCTGGCTACGGCTTCTGCTACATAGTGTCAGTCGCTCCAAGCCCAGTTTGGGGTATGACGGCGACAGAAGCCATCTGGAAACGATCATATGTGAGTAATGGATCGCCATTGAGCAAGTTTCTCGCGGATTTCTTCTAATCGACATTCACTGGCGTCCGGTAGAGTCGTCCGGACTTTCGGCCTACGTGGGTGACGATGCCGAAGCCCGGAAGCCAGCCTTCGAATAGCCCGGTGATCCGGTTGGTGAGGACGATGTCCATCTTCGCCAGCCATCGCTTACGGAACCGCATCATGAGCACGCCCGTGGCGGCGATGGCGACGATTATGATGGCTGCGGCATTCACGGCTTGATGGAATCAGATGCGTTTGCGTTTATTCCGAGATGGCGAACGGCGTGCCGCGTCGGCGGTCACGAACTTGTGAGCCATGCCTAGCAAGTCCCGTAGGACATCAGGTGCGACGCGGGACAGGCGAACCAGCACGGCGCTGCCGCCGAGATAGTGATCGGTCACGTAGTAAAGATCGGGAGCGGCTGCGAGCAGTTCGGCGCGGTCGTCGAAGCCGACGCGAACCGCAAGCGAATTCGGCTCGGCCGAGCGATGGGTAGGCGAGCACGCCATGAGTCTTCCGCGAACCTTGAGCGCGGGTGCTCCGTATGCTGTGCTCTCCTCCACGCCGGGCAACGCCAAGCCGATTGTCCGAACGCTATCGAAGTTAATTGGGCCTCCCTTGTTTCTTCGAGGTTTTGATCTGCTTCGCCGATCTTACAGCCGCTTTTGATCCGGACTTCGACGTTCGTGCACCCGGAATTTTGCCGATACGAGCATCCCCAGCCAGCACAAGCTCGCATGCCCGCAGCGCCGCTGATTCAAAGTCAGGGGCATCGACGGGTAAGACCTGCCAACCCGTTATGCCTTTGCCAGGCGGCCTTTCGCCCCCTGTTTCGCCTCGGGAGGAGATGGTCAGCCCGGTATAGCTTCTGGACAGGGGGAAGGCTTATTGACACTTGTCTTTCCGTAGATACTTTGGAAAGGAAGGAACTCCTGACGCCGACACGCTATGAAAAGCAGCACAAAGATCACCAAGATTATCCAGCCGTATCCCGCGATTTAGGCGGGGATCGTTCTCTTTCAAAATAATATGACTAGACGTGCAGAAAGGAGGGATCACATAAAAATCCTTAAAGGCGCGATTGTCTATCGTCAGACGTGCGATTAAGGTCACAAGTAGGCTCTCATCCGAGACAGGCTGTAAGCGCCATCGAACGCTCCCTTCATGAGTTCGGAAAGTTCGGGATGCCAGTACCGAGATGAGCTTTCCGTTGTGCAAGCGAAGCCTAGTGCGAAATGATGGTCCACGATTCTCAATCGAGATTTGATCCCTAGAAAGCTCGACGATCCTCTTCATTAGGTCTTCGCGCAGCACATGAGTATATCGTCGCTTTTCAAGCCAGCCCCCTCCTCTCCAAAAACCGTCATAACCGATAAGTTCATAGGCGCGACTCAGCGAACCGAAGCGTCTCCTGTATAGACTCGCCGATGGAATACCAAGGGTACTCGCCATGAGTTCGACAGTTAGCTTGCCGCCATGCTTCACAAGACCAGCCTTGAGAGCATCCAGCATGCCGTCGTCAGATATGTTGCGTCCAGAAGTTTCAACCATCCGTTGTGCCTCTGCAAACGTGAGCGGCTCCACCAACGCTTCAAAAGCTGATGGCACAATCGTCCATTCTGATCTCGGCACGTCTACACTCGGTGCATACAGCCTTTTGGTGGAGCGGCCATACACGTTGAAACCAGCATACTTGGGGTGGGTGAGAATGATGCTGACGGATCGCCCCGTGTGGTTCCATTCTGATCCTCCGACGTATTTGATGCGTCGGCGGTTAAGTTCCTTGGCAATTTCTTTGAACGTCATGTTCTTGCGGACAAACATCTCATAAATTTCTTTTACACAACGCACTTCGTTTGCAGGTCCGAGAACCTGAACGACGCGATCACTCGCAATGCTCTTTCGTTGACCTGCATCTAAAAGATGCTTTGGTCTGCCGTCCGCCGAAACCAATAGCCGTCTTAATCCGTACCCCGGCTGTCCTCCTTGCTTAAAGCCCAGTCGTGCCGATCTTTGATGCCCGGCGTGGGTCTTGACGCCGAGTTCTCGACTGTACTCGCCTGCCATCGCTCTCTTCAGCGCCTTCATAATGGCGCTTGGCATCGTCGCATCATTCGAGAATGTTTCGGCACAGTAATGTACGAGCACGCCCGCCCTCTTACAAAGAAATTCGTAGTAGGCCGCCTCATCCGTATCCTGAAATCTTCCCCAGCGACTAACGTCATAAACCAAAATTGCGCGATAGGGTTGGTCCCCCTGAACCACATCGCGCAAAAGCTGTGCAAGTCCTTTTCGGTTCTTGAGAACTACCCCGGTCCTGCCTGCGTCAACGTAGGTCTTCACGACGCTGAAACTGTGCTTCTCCGCATATTGCCGGAGGATCGCAGTCTGATTCTCCAGCGAGAAGTTTTGATGTTCGGTGGACATCCTGAGATATTGAGCGGCAGGAACGGGAGAAGCAGCAGAATTCACGAGTGTGCTCCTTACTAAAGAGAGTTTACTCGTTCTCTTAGCCCGAACTAGTCGTGGAGAACAACGTGGAGAAGTGAAGGGCTGACTTCAAGCCCACCGTTGTAGCGAACGTAACCCAACTTCCGGAACCTGGTCATGAAAAGATTGACTCGCGAGCGAGTTGTGCCCACCATTTCTGCCAGCGTCTCCTGACTGATCTTGGGAATCGCAACTTCGGGCTTTCCGTCTTTGCCGAAGTGCGCAAGCAGCAGGAGAATGCGAGCTAGTCGTTTCTCGCTGGAATTGAAAAGCTGGTCAACCAAATCCTCTTCGTATCGAATGTTTCGCGTCAGCAAGTAGGCTACAAACATATCGGAAAAGGCGTGTTCGCGATGAAGCGCTTTCATCATGTACTTCTTGTCGATTTGCATCACAGAGCAATCGGTCATTGCGGTTGCGGAGCACATCCGGAGGGGCTGTCCTATAAGGCAGCCCTCCCCCAAGAAATCGCCCTCGTTCAGAATCCCTATTGTGGCTTCTTTCCCGTTCCTTGCGACAACGCTTAACTTCACCTTCCCTTTCTGGATATAGAAGACGGCATCGGACGGATCGCCCTGAGCAAAGATTGTCTGCTTTCTGGGAAAGGCTTCAACTTTTCTACCGCGGTCAATGGTCGAGAGGAAGATTTGGGGATTGAATTTCCCGCGCTTCTTGACTGCCGCCAAGGGTGTCATGACTAGCCCCTTGAAACTTAAGGTTTGCCCAAGAACCCGGAGTTCGGAAGCCAATATTCTATTCGAGGTCCGATTCGTCGACGACAGCATTTGTTCGGTGTTCTGAAAATGGAACAGGCAAGAGGGCCATTCACAGTGCGGCCATGATGGCCTCTTGCCTCTGTGGTACTCCAGTTGGCCCTCTTATCTCATGCGTGATGGGCTGCGGTCAGTGACGAATGAACATACGATGGTTGTGCAAAAGTCCCATGCTCGCCATAACCCGCTTGCGGCTTTCCTCGGATCGATCTCTGGCGTGCTGGAGCATTTGCTCAAGTTCACTGTGAATTTCGGCGATGCGCTGCTTTTCACGCTGCAATTCTTCTTCGAAGGTGCTGTACGTTCGCTTGGGATGCCTGTCCATGTTCCTCCATTTGAAGGGCAGGGACGCAGAAATAATCTTTCCGCCTACGTTCCCTGCCCACCCACCTTTGAGGCTTGGCGAGGAAAGGCCATCATGCTAGTTAGCCTGCCGCCTCACCTTGGGAGAACTTATCTCATGCTAATTGGGTGTCGTCTGTGACAGATGAACGTCCGGGCTGTGGATAATCAGACAATCTGGATGGGTTTACTCTCCGACCATACTCTTCTGCAAACCCCGCACTAAAGTCTTCCCAAAACCAGCCGATCTGGCCTCACGGAGGAACACCATGACGCTGATTCCTGCTGCTCCATACCTCCGATGAAGGTAAAATGAAGGCCCACTATGGAGCAGCGCCCCACGCCGGTCGCCCAGTATCTTCGGATGTCCACCGAGCATCAGCGGTACTCGCTCGATAATCAGCAATTAGCGATCCAAGCCTACGCGGACCTGCACGGTTTGAGCGTCGTGCAAACCTATACCGACGGCTCTAAGACCGGAGTCGTTCTCAAACGGAGAAGCGGTCTCCAGCAACTCCTGCAGGATGTTGTGAGCAGCAATCCGGGATACAAAGCGATTCTGGTTTATGACGTCAGTCGCTGGGGTCGCTTTCAAGATGCTGACGAATCGGCCCATTACGAGTTTCTTTGTAAGTCCGCGGGAATCCCAGTTCACTACTGTGCGGAAGTCTTTGTGAATGACGGTACCGTGCCGAATACGCTGTTGAAGGCGATTAAGAGAACAATGGCGGGCGAGTACAGCCGGGAGCTTGGCGTTAAGGTTTTTGCAGGATTGAAGCGACTGGCAAAGCTCGGTTTCAAACAGGGCGGACTTCCGGGATACGGACTAAGGCGGATGCTAATTTCTGCCGAAGGCAAGCCAAAGCAGATTCTTGCTCAAGGGGAACGTAAGAGCATCGCCACAGACCGGGTGGTCTTGGTTCCTGGGCCAGCTGACGAAGTGGATTGTGTCAGAGAAATATATCGACTATTTCTTGAAGAGAAGCGAACCGTGCACGGAATCGCTCAGGAACTCAATCGACGAAATACGAAATATTTCGGGAACTCCAAATGGGATCTAACGGCGGTCCTTAAGATTCTGTCGCACCCGAAATACACCGGCTACAACGTCTTTGGGCGGACATCTCAAAAGCTCTATACCGCCGCAATTCGTGTCCCCAAATCCGAATGGATCTGTACACCAAACGCTTTTGCTCCGTTGGTAGACGAGGCGACATTTCAACAGGCTCAACTTCTGTTGCGCGGAAGAACGATCAACAAATCCAACGAGGAACTGTTGGAAGCGTTGCGTTCATTGCTCGCCCGGCAAGGCCGACTCTCCTTGCGGCTTATTAAAGAGGACCCCGAAATGCCGTCGCCCTCCGTCTACCGAGGACGTTTTGGCAGTTTGCGGCGGGCATATGAATTAATCGGATACGGACGCTCCGAAGACTTTGGCAAAGTTGATCTACGCCGCCGGACGCAAGCACTCCGTGAAGAACTGATTAACAAGATTCAAGTCATGTTCCCGACCAAGGTCTCGATTGTGCGGCGAGGAGGGAGATGGCGGTCGCGGCTTCGCCTGAAAAACGGTCGCTTCGTGAGCGTCCTCGTTTGTCGGTCGATCGGCAAAAGAAGCAAGCATTTCATTTGGAAAGTTGATCCCATCGCCTACGAGCGCCGATGGGTAACGTTGATCGCTTTTCTGAATATGAAAAATGAATCCATTCACGAAATGCACGTTTTCCCTAACATGAAGCGCACGGGACCTTTTCACGTCACGGCGGATAATAGCTGGGTGAAACGTGGCCAGCGGTTAGAGGCGCTGTCACAATTCCTTGATGGCGTTAAGGCTGTTTCCCAAGAGCGGTGACGCAATCGATCAGTCCGAACCTTTCCGTGGAGGGGCCCGCCCATAAGTTGGATAAACCCGAACGTTCACGAGAACTGGCCGACGTGGAACGACTGCTCAAACGACCCTGCGATTACACTCAGTGAGAATCCAGTTCGGTCCAGCCCATCATCGGCGAGCGGCGGCGTTGGGCGAGGGCACGCGCTCCCAGTGAATTTAAGCACAGGAAATCCCTCTTCTTCGCATGAGTTAAACTACCGACATCGTCACGAACTTTGACCAACTGCCATGCCCCTTGATACTCCAACCATGCCCTCCGCATCTCGCAGTAAAAGGGTCCAACCCATGCCCGATCTGGTTCCTGCGGCACAATATGTCCGCATGTCGGATGAAGCGCAACAATACTCGGTTGATAACCAGAAAGCGGCAATCCAAGAATATGCTTCCAGTCACGGCTTCACGGTGGTGAAAACCTACGCCGACATTGGAAAGAGCGGAGTTGTGGCGAAGCACCGCAAAGCTCTACGGGAGTTGCTCAAAGACGTTGTAAGCGGCAATGCTAACTACGAAGCTGTCCTCGTTTACGATGTGAGTCGGTGGGGTCGGTTCCCGAACAACGACGAAGCTGCCCACTACGAATTCCTCTGTCACAGTTCCGGCATACCCCTCCACTATTGCGCCGAGCCATTTGCCAACGACGGTACGGCAACGAGTTCCCTGCTGAAGGCACTGAAGAGGAGTATGGCCGCAGAATTCAGCCGGGAGTTGGGAGACAAGGTGTTTCGCGGCAAGACCCGAATCGTTGGACTGGGGTTTTGGGTTGGGGGGCCACCGGGTTACGGCTATCGGCGGCTCATGGTCTCGGCGGACGGCAAACCCAAGCAAGTAATGAAACCGGGCGAACAAAAGAGTCTGACGACCGACCGAGTGATCCTCGTCCCCGGCCCGCGCAAGGAACTTGAGACTGTGCGAAAAATATTCCTGATGGCGGCAGACGGCAACGGTCCCAGCGCGATAGCTCGCGAGCTAAATCGAAGCGGCATAACCCATGATGGAAGACGGTGGACGCACATCGGAGTCCATAATATTGTGAAGAATCCAAAGTACATGGGCTGCAATGTCTGGAATCGACATTCGCAGCGCCTAAGAGGGCCGCTTATTCCAGTCGAACCTCGGTTTTGGGTTAAGAAGCAACTGGCGTTTTCGCCGATTGTGGACCCGAAAACGTTTGACCGCGCACAGGCTGGTCTACCAGTTCCAAAGCGGTGGTCGGATGAGGAAATCATAAAGAGAATTCGACGCTTGCTCAAGACCAAGGGTCGGCTTAGCGAAAGGCTCCTCCAGAAGGCACGGGGCATGCCCTGCACGGTCACCCTTCACAATCACTTCGGTACGTACCGGAAAATCTATGAGAAGGTGGGTTACAACATCGGAGCCGAAGATATTCACAACGGTGCGCAATCTGAACGGTCGATGAAGTTGCGTCAGAACCTAGTGAACGCCATCCGAGAACTGTTTCCCCAGCATGTGACCGTCACTCACTTGCCCAATAGGACGCGATCGATACTCTTGATAGACAACAGCTTTATGGTTTCCGTCCTACTTTGCAGGACCAAGCTCAAACATGGAGCCTCATGCTGGGCGGTGGACCCGAATCCTGCCGAGAAGCATTTTGTTACCTTGCTCTGTACCATGAATAGCAAGCACGATCATGTCATCGAGTACTTCGCACTTCCGGCGATGGATGAGTTTAAGCGAACATCCATCCACGATTCTTGGTTTCGTAGAGCCGCAAAGCTGCCCAGTCTCTCTGACTTTTACGTCACAGTCAAGAAGCTGTGGGCGGAAGGATCAAGTAGCCTACGAATGCGCCGCCCGAATTTTCCATGAACGTAGCCTTGCCATCGAACTACGAGAAGAGCCGATCCTGAACCCCGGCGAGTTTCGCAGGCGCACTGCATTCGGGATCGTCATTCACCACGCTGTGGACGCGAGGGCTGACGGGATAGCACGGAATGACTCCAAATTATCTGAAGGATACGATTTTTCCATGAGAATGCTTTGGCGAGAGAGGTTGGGTTCCTCCTTTGGAATTGTGATCATAGCGCTGATTCTGCTTGGTACTGGCGCAGTGTTCTACGCGGGTGCAAATCAACCGCAGCAGAACGAAGATCTATTAGTAGTGACTGACGCCAAGGTTCCGTCCTATCCATCTGTCGCCCGAATGTCGGGGTTCCAGGGAGTAGTACGGCTTCAAGTCTCGACCGACGGCGAAGGGATCTCCAAAGTTCAGTTGCTGGATGGGCAAATTGTCTTGGCAGGTGCCGCAATGGACAACGTCAAGACGTGGCGGTTTAGATGGCACGAACGAACTACCTTCGAAACAGTTTTCCGATACAAACTGTTGCCGGAGCGGGTGTGCGACGCTGAGAATCCCACTGTCGTATTGCATTTACCGCTTGAGATTGAAGTGACGGCAAAGGGTATGAAAACATGTGACTCCTTTGGTGAAATCAAACCTAGATAGTATGACCGTGCGCACCCTTAGATGGCAATCTATATTGCCGGCACTCCGATGCCTTTTCATGTGTCAACTTGCGGCTTTTGGGCTACTCCTCGTATCCGGAGCCCAGGCGTCGAAGCTGTCCAAAGACGAGCTCGCCGCGATCTCACGGCGCGGAACCCTTCTGGCGGAATACGATTCCGCGGCATGGCAGGCGACCGACGCAGTGAAAGCTGCTCATCCGGTAGATGGGCGAATGGGTCGTTACATTGCTCGAAAGACAGACGCTGGATGGGCGGTGGATTTCGGTCGGCTCAACGATACCGGTGACAAGTTCCTGTTGGCCTACGAAGCGGACCAAAGAGGAGGGACTGGGCAGTTCGAAGTCAGAAAGTTCGATCCGGTGAGGGAAGATGCGGGTTGGAACCTCGCGGCTGCAAGAGGAATCGACATTGCCATGAAAGACCTTGGCAGAACTGGCCGCCCCTACAATGTCGCGGTCCTCCCGGCTGAGCACGAGGGCATGTACGTGTACTTGTATCCAGCGCAGATCGAGGCGGGTGTCTATCCTCTTGGAGCGGATGTGCGATATCGCGTTTCGCCAGACGGTACAAAAATCATCGAAAAGCGGCAGATGCACCAAGACATCATCGAGTATGCTCCTGCAAGAAAAGACGTGAAAGTAACAGTCGGGTATCACACTCACGTTCTGAGCGATCTGCCGGAGGACACCGATGTGTTGCTAGTTCTAACGCGCAAACCGCAAGTACCGGAGCTCGTACTTGCCGGTCCATACATGTTCACAATCCACAAAAACGGACAAATTTCAGTTGAGGATCGGCCTCGATAGGTTGGCGGAGCAGAGGGGCTGTCGTTTGCGATTCTAGCCGGCCAGGGCGAGCGATCCGGGAGAGGGCAAGGTACTCTGGTTGCTAGAGTATTAGAGTATTCTGAGAGTTTTTCTCGTAGGCTATGGGTTTGGGTGCCGTCCTACCGGAGCGGATCCCGTTTCCGAGTCCGGGGGAGGAGCTGTCAACGCTCACGAAGATTCTAACCCCCCTGCGACCAATGAGAATTGCCCCCGCAGACAAAAAACGGGAACGCTACGGAGCTTTTTCTGCATCCGGCTCCCTACCGATGCTCCAAAGCCCGTATCCGCATGACCAAGCGGGAGGACTCTCACCACAAAGTCTCAACATAAAATATCTCTTCGAACCAGTGTGTTGGTCATACGCTTACTTTCCAGCGATCCCAGATTCCTCGCGAATGCGAACAACTGCCGAACTTGCGACAAAGAGTAGGGGGAGAAAGAAAACTCTGATGGCGCTGCATTCCATGCGGCTAGTCGTTTTGGCTCGCTAGTCGGTAATGATGACCTTCTTGTTCCTTATCACGGTTCCAGCTTCGCCAAACAAGATCGTGCAGCGAAAGTTGGGCTCTTCGAAAACCCAACTCTTACTCTGGCGCTCTTTCTCGCCTAGCCGAAGGTTACGATCTTGGGCGAGCCTTGAGATGCGATCTTTGGTCATGCCGGAAGAGATTTCGTCACACAGGGAGCGAGTACTCAAGTTAATGTGCTCAGCGGGCCGGGGTTCTTCTTTTCCTCCGAAACCCGGCGCAGTGGGAGCCAGCGCGCCGCCGATCTTTCTGCGCCATAGTTCGCGACCATCGTCGGTAATTGCACGAACGTAGAGGCCATCGGGACACGACTCCTCCACATAGATGTCGGGACCGTTGGCGCTCGGCACTGCTAGCGTGAGTTTTGTAGTCTTGCAGCCCGGCAATTCGGTAACCGACCACTTCGTAGTCCCTATGGGCAACGAAGTGCCAGAACGAATCTCAATGCTGGCTTCAGAGGAATCGCCTTCGGCATAAGCAGTCAGAGTCACCGTCGAGGAAGGTTCCTCCGCTTGAATAGTCACTTCATCGCCATCCACCGTGAGCTTGGCAGCATGTTCGGGAGAAACACCCCAGCGGACGCTGTGCCGCAAGCGTCCGTCCTTGCCCACAGCGCGGAAGGTATGCGTCTCGCCTACCAGCATAGTAGCCTTTGTAGGCACTACGGAAAGAGCGGGCGCGTCTTGCGCGAACACCACCCGACAAGTCAGTCCCATGCTGAGTGCGAGAAGGGCCAGAACGGCGGCACACGTCACTTTCCGCATTTGTTATATGCCTCGTATTTCAACCTCTTCAGGCTACGTCTGGCAAGGAAACTGCGAAAGTTACCTTCGGATTGACCTTATGCTCAGGTGCAACGCGCTCGCTTCAGGTTGACCGCTCCGTGCCTTCTCTTAGATGATTGTGACGTATGGACGCCGAACGCATCATCGACGATATTCAGCAGCTAGAGGAAATGTTCGAAGCGCCGGATATTAGGCCACTCAGCGCAACCGACATCTCTGCTGCAAATCGAAGGCACGACGAAATGCTCGCGCAGAGCCCTTGGTTCCGGCTGTGGCATCGGTACGGCATCTGTTGCCGACCTGAAGCCGAAGGCGGGCTTCGGATTCAGAGCTAGGGCCGCCTCCCCCGCCTTGAAGACCTCGAATATTGAAGGGGTTAGCGGATCGAGAGAAGCAATCGATGTATCAATTTGGAAACAAGCCTTGGCATTAGGCCCTCAAGAAAAGAGGATCATCTTGGCCGCAAAAATTCTCATGGTTCTTAGTGCGAGCATTATCTTTACGCTCGGAATCGTCCACCTCGCCTATACTTTATGGGGGCCAGAGCTCACGCCCCGTGATCCCGCCCTGCAAATCAGCATGAGCCAGATTTCACCTGTCATTACGAAAGAAACAACAATGTGGCGGTGTTGGGTGGGCTTCAATGCCAGCCATAGCATGGGACTTATTTTGTTCGGCTTGGTTTTCGGATATCTCGCATTGGCTCACGGCCAACTCCTATTTCAGTCACCGTTCCTGCTCCTCGTCGGGTTGGCAATGCTTGGTGGTTTTGTTGTGCTCTGCAAGGTTTATTTTTTCAGTGCGCCTCTCACAGGCGTTTGCATTTCTTCGGCCTGCTATCTCGCCAGCATTGCGCTATCGCGGCTCTAACAATGCGCTCCCGACTTTAACAGTACCTTTGCGCTTACAACCTCGCCCGTGAAAGACGCCGAGTCATGTCGTACACCGCTCCGAATGCGGCGACCATCCGCCACACTTGAGGCACTGGGTCGAAGTCCATTGGTGAAGGCAGGCAGGGCACACCCCATCCGTATCGAACGTGTTCCATTCGTGTCCGCAGGCACAAAACCATCGGTCTTCTTTGCGCGGGCGTCCAGCCGCAGAGCGGGCATCGGATGCGCGGGTCGGAAGGACCTGCGCTCTCTCGGAAAGCACAATACCCACCGCCTTTGTGACAGCACTCATGTTGGCGGCCTCAATGTGACGGCTGCCGAGTCCCAGCGGCACTTCCGCTTGCGCAGCCACAGCGTCGAGGTAGCGGCACGCGGAAAGTACAATTCCGTCACCACAAACCCGCCGTCCAACTGCGCCAATTCCTTGATGGTTCCGCGGAGATTGAGACTGGTGAAATGTCGCGAAGCCTCAGGATGCCCCAACAGCTATGAACAAATCGCGGTCAGCCTGGAGCGGTCGGCCCATGAGATGGCCTTCATCTCTGACGATTGAGGGAGACGGAAGCAAGCACAAATTGAAGGCGGCCCAGTTGATCTCGTTGCCGAGTTCGGGACAGGCGCGGCTGGATGCAGGTGAGAATTTGGTCCTGATCAACCTGCTGCGCTTCGAGGACGATCCGCAGGACCTGATGGCGATTCCTGGTGCGTTGCGGGCCGACCCGGGAAAAGTGCGGCACAGAACCCGCATCGTACTGCCAGAAGGTATGGACCTGGTGCTCTACTGCGAGTCGAAGGACAGTTTTTTGAGTGCGCGCGTGGCTTCAGCGTTGCGCAAGACAAATCCGAGTGCTGGTCGGTGGGTTGACGCGTGGAAAGCTCGTGGTTTTCCTCTCGATACCGTTACTACCGAGCTTGCCGAGCGTATTGCAGAAATGAAACGGCTCGGTATCGAGTTGATTCCATCGCCTTGGAGTCCGCCACCCTCCGAAACCACGCCTGCTCCCGACTGAGACCACACGCAGACTCTTTTACCGGTCAGCGCCAAGAGACCAGCTAGAATTAGTTCCATGGCAACCGATCGCTCCGTCGCCGTCTTCGATCTCGGTGGCGTACTCATCGACTGGAATCCCCGTTACCTCTATCGCAAGCTTTTTCATGGAGACGACGCCGCCATGGAGCATTTCCTGACCACTGTCTGCACTCCATCCTGGAACTCGCAACAAGATGCCGGGCGAAGTTTCGCCGAGGCTTGCGCTTCTCTCAAGCTGGACCACCCCTCCCACGCCGCGCTGATTGACGCCTGGATCGAGCGTCAGGAAGAGATGGTGCTTGGCCCGATTCACGGCACCGTTGAGATCCTCGGAGAATTGCGCGCTGGCGGAATTCCTCTCTATGCCCTGAGCAACTGGTCCGCAGAAACTTTCCCCATATCCCTACGGCGATTCGAATTCTTGCGATGGTTTCAGGGAATCTTGCTTTCCGGCGAAGTGCGCCTGCTCAAGCCCGATCCGCGCATTTTCCAGTTGCTCCTTGACAATAACGCTGTCGATCCCGCTCACACTGTTTACATCGACGACTTGAAACCAAACGTCGAGGCTGCGGTTGCCCTCGGCATGCATGGCATCCTGTTTACCGATCCTATTGCGCTTCGCCTCGAACTGGTGAAGGTTGGCCTGATTCCGGCTTAACTCTAGTGATCCGGGTGCGGTGGATCAGCTAAACACGTAGCTAAAGCGGTGTAGGCTCATGCCGCATTTTCCCATATAGAATTGACGATCAGTAAGCATGGCCGACATCATCAAGAATGAGTCGCTGGGAGCGGATGCAGCACTGATCGTGCGGCGCTTGGCGCAACGCTTTGGTGAACTGCCCCAGGTCGTGGCCGTTGTGCTGGCTGGGTCGCGTGGCGCAGGCGTTAGTGACCTGGAATCGGATTTCGACCTCTACGTCTATACGGTAAATGCGGTGGCTCTGGAGTTTCGTCGAGCACTTTTGGGCGACGCGGCGGAAATTGACAATCGCTTCTGGGAACTGGGGGATGAGTGGTCCGAACCTGCGACTGGCACTCAACTCGATATCATGTATCGCTCCCCTGAATGGATTGAAGATCAGCTCGACCGCGTTTTGGTGCGCCAAGAATCTGCGATCGGGTATACGACGTGCTTTTGGCACAACGTTGTCCATTCCGAAGCGCTATGTGATCCACGCGGTTGGTATCGCTGGTTGCAGAGTCGCGTCAGCGTCCCATATCCAGACGGGTTGCGGCGCGCCGTAGTGAAGAAAAATTGGCCGATTCTGCGCCGCAATCATTCATCCTATCGACGGCAAATTGAACTGGCCCTGAAACGCGGGGACGGGGTGAGCGTTCAACACCGCGTAACAGCCTTGCTGGCCAGCTTCTTCGACGTATGGTTTGCGATTGAGAAACAGGCCCATCCAGGAGAGAAGCGCCTTCTAACTCATTTGCCTGAACCGTGGGCAGTCCTTGTACGTGCTGTGCTAGACGCACAACCAGGGACGTTGCTCGCAAAGATAGATTCCATGCTGGATCGACTCGACGAGCGACTTGTCGAGGAAGGGCTGTTGGATCCGGTTGGGCCAATTGAGATGCAACCGCGTCGTTAGATTGCGAATAATGGGTGGCGGGAGAAATGTTCACTGTTTTCATAATGGTCCAATGACCTTAGTTTAGTTGACTTAGTCTATTACGGACCGCGCAAGATTTGCGAAGTAGCGACTAGTCCGACAACCTGACAACCTTTCGGTGGGCTCGGTTGGGCTTTGCCAATAAGTGCCTGCTCGACTGTCTTCGCCAGACTCCTTGCCGACTGATGGGCCGCAAGTCAGAACTGCGCCTTTCCAAAGCCGATCGCGCTCACCGATCTGGCACACAACTCGCACACAGATACCACTGGTCCGCTTCCAGCTTTCAGAATCGAACTAAAGGCCTCTCAATTCCCCGTTTTCCGACTATCCGGCCAGAACCTGTTGCATTTGTTTCTCAGATTCCTCCATTTCCCATCTGCCCGGTTTCTAGCAAGAATGCAAAATACGCCGCCAGGGCACAAATACGGTAGGATCGATCTTATTGATCATGGACCGCCGAGAGTTTCTCAAAATTAGTGCCTTGGCTTCAACCGGGAGCTTAGTGCTCCCCAAGAGCGGCCCAGCCCAAACGACCGAACCGAAGCAAATCGCGATCCTCACGCTCGCCGCCGCTAGTCTGAAAACGCGGCTTGCAACTCGGGAATTGATGAGCGGATTGCGGATCCTGAACGGCGTGCCTGAAGTGATACAAACCAGCGGTGATCACGATACGAATGCGATCTTACTAGCGCTTGTTCTGGATTTCGCACGCTTCAAGGGAATTGAGGATTACGAAATCGCAGCCTCAGGCAATGGTGCCATTTTTCACGCCGCGAGCGAACAGGCTCTCCTTTATGCCGTGTTCGATTTTCTAGAGCGCCAAGGACTTGTCTTCGGTATTGATGGAACAACGGCTCCGATTGATCGTCCGGCGGAACTACGTCTGCCGGCACAAGGCCAACCTTGGACCGTCTCGCCGCGCTTTCCGGTGCGCGGGCTCCTGCCCTGGCCAGATTTCTTAAATTGCATCAGCATTTTCAACGAAGAAGATTTCAGGGCATATTTCGCGGCCATGCTGCGCATGCGCTTCAACACGTTCGGAATGCACGTTTATACGCAAAACGATCCTGGTCCTTTAGCGGAGTCTTATTTGTCGTTTGACTTTGCCGGCAGCGGGCACAGGGCTGCCCTCGAGGACACGACCATGACCAACTGGGGTTATCTGCCGCAACGTACTTCGACTTTCAAGATGGGAGCCGACCAGTTTTTCGATGGGGAAACGTTTGGGTCCGATGCCACGCGCATGGGCGGAGATAACTGGGACATTGCCAACCGCACGACCGCAATGTTGAGCGCCGCTTTCGATTTTGCCAGGGAGCTCGGCATTCGCACTGGTATCGGCTTTGAACCGTATCAGAATCCGGCGGAAATCGTTCGCGCGCTTCCGCCAGAAGCCCTTTCGCACCCCGGCGGTTTTATTGAGTCTCGCACCGCACACAGTCTTCTCGATCGGAGGCTCGGCGACCTGCTGGAACGCTACCCGATGGTGGATCATGTTTGGCTGTGGCAGGATGAAGGCGCGAACTGGGAGAGCCGCTCTAAGGCAGTGCCGCTCTCGATTACACCTTTCGCCCAAGCCCATGACTTCCTAAGAAGGCACGCGCCCGGCAAGCGGTTGGTGCTCGCCGGGTGGGGCGGAGTGACTCGACATTTCGAGTCCCTGCATCAGCGGCTGCCGGAAGACATAATTTTTGCAGCCTTGAACGATTCGCTCGGATGGGATCCCGTGAATGAAGTTTTCGGCAAGCTGGGGAGCCGTGAACGCTGGCCCATTCCCTGGATCGAGGATGACCCTTCCATGTGGTTCCCCCAATTCCGAGCCAGCCGCTTTCAGACAGACATGCGGCGTGCCCAGGAATTCGGCTGCCAGGGTGTGCTCGGGCTTCATTGGCGGCACCGCATTGTTGACCCTACTGCCACTTTCCTTGCACGCGCCAGCTGGGACAGCCAACTCAATGCGGCAACTCATTACCGGAACGTTAGCTATTCACTGGCTTCTAAAGCTCGCGCCGCAGAACTGGCCAGGCTGTTCGACCAGTGCGATCGCAACCGCGCTATCTCGTCGACGTTTGTCGGCAATTATGATCAATCAGGATACGCGAATCGCGTCGAAATCGCGGGCGACTACGATGAGGCATTTGACTACGCCGAGACGGAACCTGATCTTGCTGTCCTGCCAACTCAACGTGTCATGGCAGAGAACTTCCGCCAACTTGTATCGAACGCGACATCTCCCCTGGAGCGCGACCGCATCGGCTACTTCGCTGGCTTTGTCGGCTTCATGGTGCCCTATTGCGACGCCTATGAAAAAGCCTGCAAACTCAATATCGTGCTAAAACAGGCGGTCGAGCTCAGGGCTAAGGGTGAAGAGAACGCCGCACGCGAGCTAGTCACTCGACAGGCCGTTCCACTTTGGCTCGCCATGGCGCCCATGGTAAGAAATGCCATGGTTGAATATCAAGGGATAATTGCCACGCGCAACGACCAGGGACAGCTCGCATCCATGCAAAACAAGTTCGTTCGAATTTCGCTTGAGCGGCTCAGGCTCTCGATCAAGGAATTTGTGAACGAACTGCCGCCTGAGATGGATCAAGCTTATACGGCCGCAGTCTCACCCGAGGCCGCGAATCCTCCTCGCCTCTTCATCCCTACCCGGCCGTCGCTCTTCAAACCCGGGGAATACCTTCGCATCTTCATCATCGCCTCAGGCCAAGAGGAAGTCACCCAGGTCAAACTGCATACTCGCCGCCAGACCGCGCAGGAATGGCATACCTCGGCTGCAACTCACGCCTGACGC
>Ga0187851_10002264_pt1 | contig 17282 bp, 8 predicted proteins | sample June2016WEW_6_10_FD_132997 | JGI IMG/M metagenome (GOLD analysis project Ga0187851, IMG submission 132997) | Peatland microbial communities from SPRUCE experiment site at the Marcell Experimental Forest, Minnesota, USA - June2016WEW_6_10 | ecosystem: Environmental > Terrestrial > Soil > Wetlands...
AGCCTAAGGTTGAAGCGCTCGCAAAGGATGAGGCCAAGGCCCAAGCGCTCGTAAAGGAAGAGGCCAAGGCTCAAGCGCCCCCAAAGGAAGAGCCGAAGGCTGAAGTGTCCCCAAAGGAAGAGCCTCAGGCTCAAACGCCCCCAAAGGAAGAGCCTAAGGTTGAAGCGCTCGCAAAGGATGAGGCCAAGGCCCAAGCGCTCGTAAAGGAAGAGGCCAAGGCTCAAGCGCCCCCGAAGGAAGAGGCTAAGGTTCAAACGCCCGCAAAAGAAGAGACTAAGCCTCAAGCGCTCGCAAAGGATGAGCCTCAGGCCCAAGCGCCCCCGAAGGAAGATCCTAAGATTCAAGCGCCCCCAAAGGAGGAGACTCAGCCTCAAGTGCCATCAAAGGAAGAGGCTCAGGCGATCCAAAAGGAAGATGCTAAGGTTCAAGCGCCCCCGAAGGAAGCGCCTCAGCCACAGGTGCCCCAAAAGGAAGAGCCGAAGGCTGAAATGTCCCCAAAGGAGGAGCCTCGGGCCCAAGCGCCCCCGAAGGAAGATCCTAAGGTTCAAACGCCCGCAAAAGAAGAGCCTAAGCCTCAAGCGCTCGCAAAGGATGAGCCTCAGGCCCAAGCGCCCCCGAAGGAAGATCCTAAGATTCAAGCGCCCCCAAAGGAGGAGACTCAGCCTCAAGTACCATCAAAGGAAGAGCCTAAGGTTGAAGCGCTCGCAAAGGATGAGGCCAAGGCCCAAGCGCCTCCGAAGGAAGAGGCTAAGGTTCAAACGCCCGCAAAGGAAGAGCCTAAGGCTCAGGTGCCCCAAAAGGAAGAGCCGAAGGCTGAAGTGTCCCCAAAGGAAGAGCCTCAGCCTCGAACGCCCCCAAAGGAAGAGCCTCAGCCTCAAGCGCTCCCGAAGGAAGAGGCTAAGGTTCAAACGCCACCGAAGGAAGAGCCTAAGGTTCAAGCGCCCGTAAAGGAGGAGCCAAAGCCTGAGAAGCCTAAAGGGACAACCTATTCATTCCAAGGTAGTTCTCCATCTGAATCGTACCTCGATATTGCTCGCATCCACCACAAGGAAGCCAAACAACTGCTGGAAAGCGCGCACGCGGCGCAGGCCGAGGACCGGCGGGAGGAGGCCAAGCTGCTGTTTGATGTGGCGGCCTCGCGAAAGGCGACGGCCGAAGCCTTCGAGAAGGCTGCCAGAGGCGAAACCGGCGACCCGATTGTGGCCGAGATCCTGGATTCGCTGGAAGAGAATCGCGAACCCTTTGTCCCCTATGCTCCTACCTTTCTCACCGAAGAGGAGTTGATCCCCGAGGAAGTGCCAGTGGTTAAGGATTTGTCGCTGAAAGGACGGCTTTTGAGCGCGTTGGCCTGGGTCGGGAGCTTGATCTCACATTGAGCAGCCGCGCCTTCGAGCTGGGAAACTTCTGATTGAAGCCGGCTACACATTGAGCGCTCCCTCAGGGGCTAGGAGCCGCGCCCAATTAAAACCGTTTTATGAGATAGCGTCTAGCCAGGCCGCGCCGCGCGGAAGATGGCCACGATGTGCCAGCCGACGGTCCCGAAGACCGCGACCAGAAACAACACCATGAAGGCCGGGGAGAGATGACCGTGGCCCTGGCGGACCGACTGGATGATAAACCACTGAATCCAGGCGAAGAGGCAAGCCAGTTCGAGCTTTAAGCAGGCGAGCATCTGGAGAGTCAGGGCTTGCAGGCGAGCGCGGTTCTCCTCCGTCACTTGAACCGGGTAGTTGAAGGCGGCGGGAAACCGGGAGACGAGTGTGATAAGCAGATAGATTCCCACGGCGACCGCCGGCAGAAAGAGGAGCGTGGAGGCCGGACCCCATCCGTTGGGGTTGCCGGCGGCGTCGAAGTGGGTAGGGATGCGCTCGGGCAGCGGGTTTGGGCCGTGGAGCGCCTGCCAGGTGATCCAGGCCATCGTCGCCAGGGCCGCCAGGGTGATCGCTTCCAGTTGTTTGCGCATAGGAGCCTTTCTACGGGATTGTATCGAAACGATACATCTTCCGCCGGATGACGTTGACAACTTCGGATTTTACTGTATAGAAACGATACAGAACGACGCAGGTTCTTCGGCGGCGCAGTAGGACTGACCGCCGGTTTCCGGCTCCGGGCCGGTTCCCCGTTAAGGTTTGCACTTTCAAAGACAAACTCTGTCGTCATGATTCCCGTTACCGCTGGCGGCGCAGGCAGCCTTCTCCCTCAAGCAGCGTCTTGACCAAAGAGAACCATCCCATGAGATCAATTGTTTGCAACCCACCCCCTCGCAACCTCCACTGATTTCCGGTGCGCACGGCTGGCCGTCCGTCGTTTGACGAAGATCCTTACGCAGCCCTCCCAAGGAGAAAAGAGATGACCACAAGCGTTCTTCACATTGCCGCACGCCGCATTCTCTGCGCCGTCCTCGTGCTGGCGCCAATGCTCGTCACCCATCTATCGCAGGCGCAGAACAACCCGCCTCCCTACTGGGCGACCCACCAGTCGCCGATTGTGATTACTCCTCCCATCCCCTTGCGCGATCCGCGCAAGTTCACCGCGACCGGCTCCCTGGAAGTACCGGCGAATTACTACCTGGTGAACACGGTCGGCAAGCCATGGTGCGACAAAGAATCCCGACAGGTCTGTGACGGCAGGACGGATCAGCACTGGGGAAGCCTGAAGGTCTATCCCGACGCGGCAGGCGCGCAGTCCGTCGAGTTCAACGGAGCCCGTTACACCCTCAAGGAGTTTCATTTTCACCACCCCGAGGAACACATCGACGGCAAAATCCCTCACGCCATGGAAGGGCATTTCGTCTTCCATCTGGATGGAGCAGCCTCCTGCTCTCCCGGCGAGTATCTGGTGATCGGCCAATGGATCGATTCAGGCGCCGAGAATGAGCAACTCGAGTTGATCTTTGGCGACAAGGTCAAACTGCCGCCCCACTACCTGCCGGGGGACCATTCCTTTCGTGTCAGCGGCCTGACGATCGGCAAGGTGCTTGCGGGATTTCCGGACGGAACATTGTCCTACCGTTACGATGGCTCCCTGACGGCGCCGGCGAATGTCCTGGGCTGCAGGCCGGAGACCCCGCCGACCGGCCCGCAAACTCCGAATCAGTTGGGAAGCCGACAGTTGCCGGGGGTGGTGACCTGGGTGCTGCTGACCAAGCCCATCACCATGTCCCCGGAACAGATTGGCAGGTTTGTGAAGCTCTTTCCCAACAACGCTCGTTCTCCGCAGCCCGCCAGCCCCGAACAAGTGGTGCGGCAGGGCGCGGACAGCGGCGGGAATTGATCCGCCTTTGGGTAGCGGCGCGGTGCGATGCGGAAGCGCGCCGCGCCGGATTCTGTGCGCACACTGTCGCAAAACGATACACAAGCCGCCCAATCAGGGATGACGCCGCCCGATGCGGAAACGATTCCGCAAGGCTGAGGAAGAAATCCTCACTGAAAATGCACGGAAATAGGAGAGATTGGCGGCGAAGTATCCGCGCAATACGGCGCAAGCGTATCGAAACGAGACAGTCGGACCGGATAAACTTCCTGGATCCCAGAAAAATACCGAATCCGAGAGCACATTCCGCCAAGCGGGAAGCTCGCGTCTAAAAGCCCGGATCACCCGAATGTGGCGCGCTTGACGGTCTGGCGGAAATCCGCGCCGGTCATCTCGACGCGGACGCACATCTCGGCCAGCCGGGATCTCATGCGGTCGCCGATGCGGTCGCCTAAGGTGTCTTCGCTCCGGGCGGGCTTGTCGGCCTTTTCCGCGGGTTTGAAGCCGGCGCCGGCCGGAAGGTCTTGATAGTTGGTGGTGATGATGGTGGTCTGCCGGTCGTTGTAGCGGGTGTTGAGGATGAGCGCAACCGTGTCCCAGACCCACTCGTTGGGTTTTTGCGCGCCCAGGTCGTCGAGGACCAGCACCTCAGCGGCAAAGACCGGCTGAAGCAGTTCAAGCTCAGTGGTTTGCACCTGCGGGTTGTAGCTGTTCTGGATGCTCTTGAGCAGCTCGCGGTAGTCGACGAAGAGGCCGCGGACGCCGCGCTCTTGGACCAGGCGGCGAAGAACGCCAACGGCCAGGTGGGTCTTGCCGACGCCGATCGAGCCGGTGAAGAGCAGCCCCTTGCCGGCGGTATCGACCGGATAGGCCTCGACAAATTTGCGGGCGGTCAGATGCGCCCGGCCCAGCGAAGAGTCGGCGCCGCGAAAGGCGGTCTCGTAGCTGTCCAGAGTGTAATGGCGGTAGCGCTCGGGGATGTGAGCGGCACCCAGGCGGCGCTCCTCGCGCTCCATCTCCTGGCACTCGCAGGCGCGCGAGACCCAACTTCCGCTGGCATTGACCACCCTCACCAGGCCGACCCCGTCGCAGATTGGGCACACTTTCATCCTTACAAGCGTAACGCACCCGCTTGTCGTGGGCACCGGTGCATCGCCTGTTCCCGATTGTGGAAAAGGCGTGTCGCCTCCGCCAGATACGAGCAGAATCAGGGCTGGCGGCGCCTCCTGCCATTTCCGGCGTTCCGGGTATAAGGCGAAGGGCAGCCAGACTGAATGTTCTTTTCTGACGCAAGAAAAGTTACTTTAATTCACGAGACGTTGAAGTGCAGGTGGGTATGGGATCACATATCAGCGTTGAAAATGGGGTGTATAATTCGATCCGCAGTCAGAATCCACTTGGGTGAGGCGTCTATGTTCTCGAGGAAAATCGTCCTTTTTGTCGTTGCGGTCTTTGCATCTCTTTACCTGTCCGGTTGCGGCGGCAGCTCCAAGCCGCCCAGCGTTGCCGTAACTGCCGCGGCAACAACGGTGGATGGCTTGAATACGGTGGCGTTGACAGCCGCCGTGACGAACGACAAGAACGACGACGGCGTGACGTGGAGTGTGAGCGGCGGCGGAGCGCTCTCCAACAAGACGACCACCTCGGCGACCTACACTGCGCCCGCGGTGCCCGCTTCGGCGCTGAGTGTGACGGTCACGGCGACCTCTGTGGCGGACACCTCCGAGACCGCCAGCGTGACGCTGACGGTGCCTGGCAAGCTGACGATCACCTCGACCGGCGGAGCCAGCGGGAGCCTGGCGGGCGCGGTGGGGACGATGTATTCGGTGCAACTGGAAACGAGCACCGGCATCCCGCCTTATAAGTGGAGTCTGGCAGCCGGCAGCACGCTGCCGGCCTGCCTGTCGATGAACTCGGCGGGCCTGATCACCAGCAACGGCCCGCTGATGGCCTCCTGCGCCGTGGACCCGAACCTCACTTTCGATGTGAGCGACTCGGGCAATCCGGCGATGACCGCCAGCGAGCAGTTGGACCTGGTCATCAATCCGGCTGCGCCGGTCGTCTTCAGCACCACCACGTTCCCGCCGGCCACCGCGACCTATAACGTTCTTTATACAGGCGCGGTCTCGGCCAGCGGCGGCGTGGGCACGCTAACCTACAGCGCCTCCGGGCTGCCCACATGGTTGACCTTCAATGCATCCAGCCTTACCCTCAGCGGAACGCCGACGGCCGTGGGCAAATTCAGCTTCTCTATCCAGGCTGCAGACGCCTATGGAGACGCGACGAGCCAAGGCTATACGGTTACTGTCGGTACCGATTCACAGACGATCACCTTTGGCGCGATCCCCGCCCAGGCAGTGGGGACGCCGCTGACGCTTACGGCGACGGCCAGCTCCGGTCTGGCGGTGAGCTTTGCCTCGACGACGCCTTCGATCTGCTCGGTCAGCGGCACGACAGCCACATTTGCCTCGACGGGAACCTGCACCATCCAAGCCACTCAGGCCGGAAATGCGGACTATGCCGCAGCCACGCCTGTCTCGCAGAACATTACGGTCAACGGCGAGGCACAGACGATCACCTTCGGCGCGATTGCCACCCAGGCGGTGGGCACGCCGCTGACGCTATCCGCCACGGCCAGCTCCGGCCTGACGGTCAGCTTTGCCTCGCAGACGACCTCGGTTTGCACGGTCAGCGGCACGACGGCTTCGTTCGTCGCCACCGGAACCTGCACGATTCAGGCCACGCAGGCGGGCAACACCACCTGGGCGGCGGCCGCGCCTGTCACGCAGAGCTTCAACGTTCTTAGCGAATCGCAGACGATTACCTTCGGCGCAATTGCCGCCCAGACGGTAGGCACGCCTCTGACGCTTTCGGCCACAGCCAGCTCCGGTCTGGCGGTCAGCTTTGCCTCCCAGACGGCCTCGATCTGCACGGTCTCCGGGACGACAGCTACGTTTATCGCCTCGGGAACCTGCACCATCCAGGCCACGCAGACAGGCAACTCAAGCTATGCGGCCGCCCCGCCGGTTTCGCAGAGCTTCACGGTCAACGGCAAACCGCAGACAATTACCTTCGGCGCGATTGCGACCCAGACGGTGGGCACGCCGCTGACGCTCTCGGCCACGGCCAGCTCCGGTCTGGCGGTCAGCTTTGCGTCGACGACCGCCTCGGTCTGCACGGTCTCCAGCACGACGGCAACGTTTGTCGCCTCCGGAAGCTGCACCATTCAAGCCACGCAGGCGGGCAACTCGATCTGGGCGGCGGCTGCGACGGTCCCGCAGAGCTTCACGGTCAACGGCGAAGCGCAGACAATCACCTTCGCCAACCCCGGCGCCCAGACAGTGGGAACGCCGCTGACGCTCTCGGCCACGGCCAGTTCCGGCCTGGCGGTTGCTTTCGCGTCGACGACGAGTTCCATCTGCACTGTTTCCGGCACGACGGCCACGTTTATCGCCTCCGGAAGCTGCACCATTCAGGCGAGCCAGGCAGGCAACTCGATCTGGGCCGCGGCCCCGTCGGTCTCGCAGAGCTTCACGGTCAACGGCGAAGCGCAGACCATCACCTTTGCCAACCCCGGCGCGCAGAATGTGGGAACGCAATTGACGCTTTCGGCCACGGCCAGCTCCGGTCTGACGGTCAGCTTTAGTTCGCAGACGAGCACCATCTGCACGGTCGCCGGCACAACGGCCTCGTTTAGCGCCCCTGGAACCTGCATCATCCAGGCCGCGCAGGCCGGAAACACAAAGTATGCCGCGGCCCCATCGGTCTCGCAGAGCTTTACGGTGAATGGCAAGGTGCAGACCATCACCTTCGGTGCGATTGCCGCCCAGACGGTGGGCACGCCCCTGACGCTTTCCGCTACGGCCAGTTCCGGTCTGACGGTCAGCTTTGCCTCAGAGACGACCTCCATCTGCACGGTGAGCGGCACGACGGCCACCTTCATCGCCTCGGGAAGCTGCACTATACAGGCGACACAGGCGGGCGACACCACGTATGCGGCGGCCACTCCGGTCTCGCAGACCTTCACCGTGAACGGCAAAGCGCAGACCATCACCTTCGGCGCGATTGCGACCCAAACCGTGGGAACGCCGCTGACGCTTTCGGCCACGGCCAGCTCCGGGCTTGCGGTCAGCTTTACTTCGACGACACCCTTGGTGTGCACGGTCTCAGGAACGACGGCGACATTCCTCGTTTCGGGAAGCTGCACCATTCAGGCCGCGCAGCCGGGCAACTCGACGTGGGCCGCGGCCCCGGCGGTGCAGCAGAGCTTTACGGTCAACAAAGAATCGCAGACGATCACCTTCGGACCGATTGCCGCACAGAATGTGGGAACGCCGCTGACGCTCTCCGCCACGGCCAGTTCCGGTCTGGCGGTCAGCTATACCTCCGAGACGACCGGGATCTGCACGGTTTCCGGGACGACAGCTACGTTTATCGCCATTGGAAGCTGCACGATACAAGCCTCGCAGGGCGGAAACGCAAGCTATTCGGCGGCCACGGCAGTCCAGCAGACCATCACGGTCAACGGCGAGGCGCAGACGATCACCGTCAAGCCGAATCCGGTTCCTGCGCAGACGGTGGGAACGCCGCTGACGCTGACGATTACGACCAGTTCCGGGCTGCCGTTCACCGTCGCTTCAACTACGCCGGCGATCTGCACCGTCTCCGGTTCAGGGCTGACATTCATCGCATCGGGAACGTGCACCATCAACGTCAATGCGGCGGGCAACTCTGTCTATGCGGCTGCGCCGCAGGTGACGTTGAGCATTGGGGTGAATGGCGAACCGCAGACCATCACATTCAACAACCCCGGTTCGCAGAATGTGGGTACGCCGCTAAACCTTGTCGGCTCTGCAACTTCGGGACTGGCAGTCAGCTTTGCTTCGCAGACAACCTCCATCTGCACGGTCGTCGGGACGCAGGCCACGTTTATCTCCACGGGGACCTGCACAATCCAGGCTACACAGCCGGGCAACACCGCCTGGGCCGCGGCCACGCCAGTCTCACAGAGCTTTACGGTCAACGGCGAAGCGCAGACGATCACCTTCGCCAACCCCGGCGCCCAGATTGTGGGAACGCCGCTGACGCTTTCCGCTACGGCCAGCTCCGGTTTGGCGGTCAGCTTTGCTTCAGAGACGACTGGCGTCTGCACGGTCTCCGGTACGACGACGACGTTTGTCACTTCCGGGACCTGCACCATTCAGGTTACGCAGGCGGGCAACACGACCTGGGCCGCGGCCCCGGCAGTCTCGCAGAGCTTCACGGTCGAAGCAGCGTTGGCCATTTCCACCACCAGCCCGCTGAAGTCCGGCCTGGGATCGACGTATTCGCAGCAATTTGCAGCGACGGGCGGCACGGGCACTTATAGCTGGGCTGTGACTCAAGGAGCCTCCAGCCTCGCGGCGCTGAACTTGAGTCTGACGGGCAGCGGCCTTCTTTCCACTTCGACGCCGTTCGCCGCGACCGGGAGCGCCAGCTTCCAGGTGACAGTCTCCGATAATGCCGTTCCGGCCCACACGGCCTCGGCGCAGTTCACCTTGACGGTTACCACCTTCTCAATCACCACGACAAGTCTGCCATATGTGTACACAGGCGCCGGCGCCAGCTATTCGCAGACGTTAGCGGTGGCCGGCGGCTCGGGAGCGCCCTACACCTGGTCAACCAATGCCGCCGGAACCGCCAGCCTTGCGGCGGTCGGCCTGAGCCTGTCGAGCGGCGGCGTGATTTCCAACGGAAGCGCGACGCTGGTGGCCGGAACCGCCAGTTTCACCGTGCAGGTAAAGGATTCCGCCGGAGATGTAGCGACCCAGGCGTTGGTAATTAATGTCTACAACCCGGTGACGCTGCCCGCGGCGGGCGCTCTGGCTGGGGCAACAACGAATCAGCAGTACAGCGTCAACGTCGTCGCCTCGGGCGGCAACGGGAGCTACACCTGGACGGTTACGGGACTGCCCGCCGACAGCCTGACCTACACCACAAACGGCGCCACGCTGACCATCAGCGGTAAGCCGCTGCTAACGCAGACGGTAACCCTAACGGCGACAGTGAAGGACGGCAACGGCAACAGCGCAGGGCCGATTCAGTACACCATCGCGGTCAATCCGCCTTCGCCGCTGGCGTTGCCGGGCTCCAGCTTGCTGGCCGGCGCGACGACAAATACCGCTTACAACGGAGCCATCAATGCCAGCGGCGGCAGCGGCTCCGGCTATGTCTTTACGGTGAACATCGGCGGCGTTCCCACAGCTGTGCCGACCAATGGAACGCAGCTCACCGTTGCGGACAGCATCTGGGTCTCGAACACCGGCGGCAACACACTGACCATCGGCGGAACGCCGACTCTGACGCAAGTCGTCATCCTCACCGTCTCGGTCGCGGACGGGGCGGGCGACAAGGCCGGGCCGAACGCATATACCATCGAGGTCAATCCGCCTTCGCCGCTGACGCTGCCCGCGGCCGGGTCTCTGCCGGGCGCTACAACCAACGTCAGTTACAACGGAGCCATCAATGCCAACGGCGGCAGCGGCTCCGGCTATGTCTTCACGGTGACTGTCGGCTCGACTCCCACGGCGGTTCCCACCGACGGAACGCAGGTGACCGTGGCCGACGGCATCTGGGTTTCGAATACCGGCGGCAATACGCTGACCATCGGCGGAACGCCAACTCTGGCACAAGTAGTAACCTTGACCGTCTCCGTAGCGGATGGCGCGGGCGACAAGGCCGGCCCGAACGCCTACACCATCGCCGTCAACCTTCCCGGCTCGCAGGTGAGCGGCCAGGTATTTGTCAACTCCGGATGTGGCGGCGGCTCGAATGTACCCGTGGTCACGATCAAGATATTCACGAATCCTGGCGGGAGCCTCGTGCAGACCACGACCACCGACAACAGCAACGGGAATGGGACCGGGAACGGGAGCTACTCGTTCGCCAGCGTGCCTGCCGGGAACTACACAATTACTCCCTCGATATCGGGGCCGAGTTCCCTGTTCTATCCCGTATCCCAGAGCGTCACCTTGAGCGGTAACCCCGTTACGGGGCAAAACTTCACCGCCTCGCTGGGTTACACGGTCTCCGGCACGGTGAGTTACAGCGGGGCGCAGACCGGGCAGGTCTATCTGGATCTGAACGGCAATTGCGGCGGAGGCGGACTGGGGACCAGCATCTCCGAAGCCACCCTCAGTGGGAACGGAGCGTTCAGCATCCGCGGCGTGCCGCCCGGCAGCTACACGTTGCAGGGATGGATGGACACTCTGGGCCAAGGCACGCCAAACGCCACCGACCCCACGGGCAACACTTCGGTGACGGTGACGAATGCGAATGTTACCGGCCAAGCCGTCTCACTGGCCGACCCGACGTTTACGACGCCGACCGAGAATCCCACGATCAGCACCATCATTCCTAACTCGCAAGGCGTGTTCATTGAGTTCAGCCCGAGCAAGAACAGCAATGGCGAGGAAGACGCCAATCAATACATCGTGCAATGGAGCACCAGTTCCACACTTGGCGGCGGGACCGGCGGCGGGCAATTCGCCACCATCGCTGGAAGCCACACGTTCACGGCGAGTGGTGATAACGGCGTTTGGGTTCTCAACAATGCGGTGCTCGCCGGCTCGGGCTTCAGCTTCACCATCGGCCAAACGTACTACTTCCAGGCCCGCTCCCTCGACACACTGGCCAGTACCCAACATCCGAGCGGGTGGTGCAACTACACATCGAAAGGGTGCAGCGATACGACGCCCGCCGACTTTATCGGGGTGACCATCGCCGCGCCCGCCTGCACCGGGACATGCACCGCGGTTTCAAGCTCGGTGACCATTCCGGCCAGCATCACAATTAAAGCGGGTGCGCCGTTGTATCTGGGCTTGATCCAGGTGGACAGCGGCGGCAACCCGACCGGTATCTATGTCAGCGAGATTGCCAACCCGAAAAACGGCGTGAATAACTTTCCTCAGCCGATCACCGTTCCGAGCGGTTCCAATTATGCGGTCATCGGGATCCTTGACCAGAACAACACCGGCGGCATCGGCGCCGGAGCAGTCACCAATACCAGGAACAACATCCAAGGGAACCTGACCATATCGGGCAGCACGCAGACCGTGCCTGGCATCACGCTGCCCACCGCGAACAGCACGGTCCAGGTAACAACGCAGTTCAATCAGAACACGTTCCCAGGGGGGAGCAGCACCAATTACAACCTCGACTTCGACGTGCGCGAGGGTAACAAGCTGCCGGTGTCGGTTACGCTGATGTCTGGCCCCAATGTGATCGACCCGGTGGACATCAGCAACGAGTGCCAGGGTTGCGGCAACCCGCAGTTCCAGTACGGCGTCAATATCGGCAGCGCCGTACCGAAGGTTGGCGACACCTACAGCTTCCTGGTGACCTACAGCGATGCGACATCGGATACCGTCACCGGCGCGGTAACCACCGTGCTGGGCGCCAGCGCGCTTCCCACCCTCATCTCGCCCACGGGCAGCGGCATCGGCGATACGCCCAGCTTCGACTGGACTTACCCGGCCAGCGCCGGCAGTTATACCTACCAGTTCTCGGTGTGCTGCGGCAACAACGGGAGCGTCTGGAATATACCGTCGAACAACTCGAAGTCCAACGGCTTCAGCAGTTCGCAGATTACGCCGCCGCTGGCCTGGGGCGTGGATCCGACCAACTCCAACAACTTGCCGTCGCCATCGAGCCTGAGCGCCGGCGCCTACTACAGTTGGTCGCTGCAAGCGCAGGACAGCAACGGCAATTCGGCGCAGGCGCAGATGAACTTCGAGACCGCCACGGGGCCGGTATCGCTGCCCGCGGCCAGTTCCAATCCTCTGCCTTCGGGCGTGGTTGGTGTGGGTTACTCCGGGACGCTCAATGCGGCGGGCGGCCCAGGCGGCGGCAACTATTACTTCCAGGTGAACGGCACCACCATTCCCACCAACATGAGCTATGTCGCAGCCACCAATAGCGACGGGCTGACCTTCGCCAACTCAGGCGGCAACACGTTGTGGGTGGGCGGAACACCGGCCTCGGCCGAATCGGTTTCGCTCCAGATCGAGGTCTTTGACGCTACCAACTCCGGCGACCACGCCACGGTCACCTATACCGTCGTCATCAACAACGAGACGCCGGTATCGCTGCCGGCGGCCAGCAGCAATCCTCTGGGATCGGCGTTGGTCAGCCTACCCTACTCGGGGAATATCAACGCCTCGGGCGGGCCGGGCGGCGGCAACTACGCCTGGACGGTGAACGGCGCCGCCGTGCCCACCAACAACACACCCGTAACGATTCCGAGCGGCGACGGACTGATGGCCACCAACTCCGGCGGCAACACGCTGTTCTTCGGTGGAACTCCCCCCACGATCAATGCGGGGGTCTCGTTGACCGTCACCGTGACCGACACGACCAACAGCAGCGACACCGCGACCGTCACCTATACCCTCCCCGTCATTGCCGGACCCAACGGCGCGAGCAACAAGTACCTGAGCGGAACCTACGTCTGCAAGTATGACGGCTTCAAGGACATTGACGGCTCGCGCATCGCGTCTCTCGTCAGTTTCAAGGCCAATGGAACTGCCGGCACATTTACCAGCGGCGTCTTTGACAGCAACAGCCGTGACGACCAGGCGGAGGTCTCGGGCACGATCACCGGCACCTACTCGATCGGCGCCGACAACAATGGCCTGGCGACCACGCCCTACAGCGTGACCGCTCCGGCTGCCGACGCAGGCACGGGAACTAATAGCTGGGCGATTGCGCTGAACGATATCAACCTCGCCACGACCACAGCCACCGAGTTCCGCATGGTCGAGATCGACGATGTAGGCTCCAATCCCTCCGGCCAGACCGGCACCGCCGATTGCTACCAGGCCAATACCAGCGTCTTCGGCACGGACGTCTTCACCGGCAACAGCTTTGTCTTCAAGATGGACGGTGAGGGCGGCGACGGCACGCCGGAGGCGGTTCTGGGCCGCTTCTACAATGCCTCGGGCACCGCGTCCGGAAGCTTCACCGGCGGCGTTGTCGACCAGGCGAAGGCCTCCAACAGCGCCGAATCGGAGTTGACCTTCACCAGCGGTACTTACACTACACCGGATGCGACCAACGGCCGCTCTACCGTCAACTTCACGGTATCGGGAGCAAACGGAGGAACGGTAACCCTGGAGGTTTATGTCATCGACGCCAACCGCATGTTCGTGATCAATACCAGCGATACGAAGGCGCAGTCCGGCGACGTGCGCAAGCAGCTTGTCACCTCCTACGCCACCACGGCGTTCACCAACAGCCCGGCCGTAACCTATGAACAGGGATACGGCTACTCGAATCCCAGCACACCGCAATACTATTCGATGCTCGTTCAAGCAACCGGCAGCAGCACCGGCAATGGCGTAGCCACTGGCACCGTCAAGCAGATGTATCAGGACAATAATGGCAGCTATGAAGCCGGCCAGGGTATCGGCACAACGTCCACAACAACCTTCGACTCCAACAATCCCGGCCGGGCCACGATTGCAGTCTCCGGCAGCACCGACACGATGATTGCTTATTACTTCAACACCGGCAGCGCCTTCCAATTGGATTTCAATGGCGGCGAAAGCTACTTGGCAACCGGCTGGACAGAGCCGCAGACAGAAACCACTTACACCTATGCGGCTGTGGCCGGCACTTACATGTTTGGCCAATTGCTGCGGATGGAACCGGGATCCAACGGCAACGCGGGAGAGCTCATCCTGAGCAGTTGCACAAGCGGCAGCGCCAGTTGCGGCTTCACAGGCGGTGTCACGACGGGCGGAGAGGGTGACTTCTCCTACGATTCATCGATCGGCAGCATGACCTATAACTGGGACACGACGGTCACCGGCACAGGCTCGTACCTGGTCGGAAGCGGCAGCAAGGGACTCAGTTGCATAGTCATCAGCGCAACCAAGGACGTCTGCATCTTCAACGGCGACGACTCGCCGTCGGTGGCGATCCTGCAGCAGTAGCCAACGCAGTCTCAACCCAAGGGCGGTCGACCATCCGGTTGGCCGCCCTTTTTCTTTGCTCCGAGCCGGATGTGCGCGGCCTGCCCCGTGCCCCATCCTTTTGCGCTTTTTGCAAAAAAATGGGCGACCGCTTCCGCTCCCGGTTCCGGTCTTGAAAAGCCTGTTTGGCCAAAGTCCGGAGCGATTGCCTACAATTGTGGATGCGGAAGGATGGCTTCACCCGCACGAACGAGGGGGAAAATTCCTTGCATCGAATTGCCTTGCGCAGTGCTTTTGCTTTCATGGCCCTTGCGGGCTTGCTGTCGATGGCCGGGCTTCCGGCACAGGCGCCGGCAGGAGTTCCTGGGACGCAGGGGCCAGTTACTGCGCCGAGCACAACGCAAGCCAAGCCGGCTGCCGCGCCGGTTTCTGTCTGGCAGCAGGAGTTCGAGGCGCGAATGTTGACGGATTTTGGCTGGCTCGCTAGGTTCAAGGAGGCTGATTTGGCGCTGGGTCCGCCCGCCGCGGGCGAAGATCGCGTAGTGTTCATGGGCGACTCGATCACGGAGAGTTGGAAGATCGAGGGCCGGGCCGGGTACTTTCCCGGCAAGGCGTACATCAATCGCGGCATCAGCGGGCAGACCACGCCGCAGATGCTGGTGCGCTTCCGCCAGGACGTGATCGATCTGAGGCCGAAGGCTGTGGTGATTCTGGGCGGCGTCAACGACATTGCCGGCAACACTGGGCCGATGACGCTGGAGCAGACCGAAGGCAATCTGGCCTCGATGGCGGATCTGGCCGCGGCCAACAACATTCGCGTGGTGCTCTGCTCGGTACTGCCGGCCGTGGATTTCCGCTGGAGGCCGGGATTGACGCCCGCGCCCAAGATCGTGGCGCTGAACGAATGGATCAAGGCTTACGCGACCGAGAAGGGCCACGTGTATGTGGACTTCCACACGGCGATGAAGGACCAGCGCGACGGTCTCCCCGCTTCGCTCAGCGCTGACGGGGTGCATCCGCTGCCGGCGGGCTATGCGGTGATGGCGCCGCTGGTGGAGGCGGGGATCGAGAAGGCGCTGAAGGCAGGGAACAGGGAATAGGGAACAGTGATCAGTCGTTGGCGCGTTGGAGGATTTGTGAGAGTGAATCAGCGAACGGTCTGGGCGGGAATCGGCCTCACTTGCCTCACCGTGGCAGGGATGGTCAGTGTCTATCAGGTCTTGTTCTCGCTATGGATGACCGCCTATCCATACGCCGACATCAATTTCTGGCGCCCGCATTTCCATCTCCGGTTGGTGCAAACGGTGCTCATCGGGGTGCTTTGGACCGCTCTGGTGGTTTGGATGTTCCGGAGAAGAGATTGAGTTGATCGTTGAGGCCAAAATCGTGGTGAGATTGCGAAACCGCCCGAATCCCCCTACAATGGAAAAGAAGGATTGCAGGAAAGGTTTGTACAGAGAGATGCCCAAGGAAAAGATTCATCCCAAATACGACGCGGTGCATGTGAAGTGCGCCTGCGGAAACAACTTTGAAACCCGTTCGACCCACAAGGGCGACATACACGTGGAAATCTGCTCGGTCTGCCACCCGTTCTTCACCGGCAAGCAGCGCCTGGTGGACACGGCCGGCCGCGTCGAGCGCTTCCGCCGCAAGTACGCCAAGTCCGACAGCGCTGTGGCAGCGGCAGCGGCCAAGTAAATCGCCCCGGCAACGGCAAGCACGATTGGGCCTCCGCTGCGGCGGAGGCCCTTTATGTGCTGTTTTTGTGCGAGAATGGCTGCATGGCAGCATTGCAAGTTCAAACCTATCTCGGTCGAGCCAGAGATTTCCTGGAAGGGTTCAACCTTCTAAGGGATGATCTGGATGAGTTCAGGTTTTCCTCTGCATTGCTTGGCATTCACTGCGCGATTTCATATAGCGATGCCTTGCGAACTGGCATGGGATGCTCGGATGTATCGTCGGAGGATCATCGCAGTGCCGCAGATGATTTGAAAAAGCGCCTCAGTGAAGATCGGGGCGTCGGAAGCTTGCGTGGAGTTGAGCATCTCAAAACCCTCCTCTCTAAGAAGGGCAGGGTTGCATATGCTACTGAAACCGTACGAAGAGATGAGGTCGAGGACATTGTTAAGCATGCCCGTCGCTTCGCGGACTGGGCAGAGAAGACGGGCAGGATCTTGAAGATTTGGGGGTGACGAAATGATTGAAGTTCAAATGGCGCACGGATTAGGCAGGGCGAAGAACATAGTGCAGGATTTTTTGGTACATAGGCTGTTATATCCAAAGGTTTATCTCGATGCTGAATTCAATGGTAAGAAAGTTGATGTACTCGCGATTGATCGCGAGGGTACAGGCGACGTTCATGCCGTCTATGTCATTTATCAGGGAACGGATGTTGAGAATGCATTAGAAACGATTGTCGCAAATATTGCATCCCCTCCACCTCCGGCGAATATCCTGCCGCATTTTATCTACGCCGCCGTCGTTAACAATGGCCCGGGCGCAAGTAAGTATGTACCCCCGGAAAACATCGTTGAAAAGTCGTTTGCCAAGGATGGCGTGGGCCGCATGGGAGTCTTGTATTTAGATCTGTGCGAAGACGATCCCAAGTTTCAGGTTCGGGTCATTCTCAGGGCTGAGCGCTTCCGCAACTCAAAGGAGATTGCCGAGATGGCCGATCAGTTTGTTGCCTCGCACACCCCAAACTGGGAACTCCGCGAGTAGCAATCTGGATGCTTGTAGCAGACAGCTAAAGGCTAGAAGCTAGAGGCTAGCAGCTAAAAAAGGCTTTTATGTCCGGCAAGGGCTTTACCGTGAGGAAGGACTGGGACAACCCCCGCGAGCACGCGATGCCCGCCGAGGCGCGGGTGCCGGCCCGGATGCGCCTGGGGCCCGTGGTGGTGGCTCCGGCCACGGTGCTGGCGCCCATGGCAGGGGTCACGGATACGGTCTTCCGGCGGTTCATCCGCCACGCCAGTTTATTTACGGCGGCGCGTGAGGATGCGGAATCTCAGCTCTCAGAAGCCAGACCTGGGGCACCGGGAATTGAGGCCGAAGTTTCCAACGCTCGCTCCGGCTGCG
>Ga0187851_10002266_pt1 | contig 17268 bp, 14 predicted proteins | sample June2016WEW_6_10_FD_132997 | JGI IMG/M metagenome (GOLD analysis project Ga0187851, IMG submission 132997) | Peatland microbial communities from SPRUCE experiment site at the Marcell Experimental Forest, Minnesota, USA - June2016WEW_6_10 | ecosystem: Environmental > Terrestrial > Soil >...
CGACCGGAATTAGAGGCTTGGGAAGGACATTTGTAAAAGGCGCTAGTCGGGTCCCCTGTCCTCCTGCCATGATCACCACGGGGAGATCCAAGCGACGCTTCTTCTTTGACACCGCCTCGTTTTGAAAGAGCTCTTTCCAAAATACCAACCGCACGATTTCGAGCGACGCATTCACGACTGGGATGCAAATGAGGTTCTTCGCTAGCATTTCAGCGCGAATCCTGTCCGCACCAAAACCCTCATGAACCACGCACGGCTTGCGGTTGCAGATTTGAAGTACTTGCGCCTTTAGGTCTCCGTCAGACAGAATCCATCGCCGGATATCTCCGTCGGTGAGCGAGCCAACCAAGCGCGCCTCAGCGTCTACGACAAATACGATTTTTTCCTCGGTATTCTCCAACTGCTCCATCGCCTGGCGGATGGTATGCGTTTGGGATACCAAGAACGATTTGACGCTTTCGTTCGCATGAATCATTTCAGTCGTTCCATTTGGAGTTGACATAAAGTTTAGCAAAAGATTGAGTTTGGTTTGTTTGGCAGGTCGTGAAACCTCTTCTTGAGAAAATCAGATGAGATTTTCACGTCTCTCAATACATTCTTAATTCGTTCACTGGTACGGCCGTCGTGGAATCGGTCGTATGGATTGCGCATTCTGCGCAGCGACGCCCGAAAGTGCGGTGAGGCAGCACGCTGAATTCCGCGCAGAATTTCGGCCCTGCTGCACGGAACATCGATGACATTTGCGGCGCGGATTCGGCCGCGCTGACGATCACCAATATTGACAACCGGCATGCGAAAAGAGGGCGCTTCGATCAACCCGCTTGAAGAATTGCCTACCATGACCGTGAGATGCTGGAGGCAACTGAGGTAGCGAAGATGACCGAGGTGCGGAAACCACTTGAATCTTTCCGGGTGGGCAGCACAAGCCGCCTTTAGGTGATGGTTGATTACCGCGCCTTGGGCATCGGCATTGGCCATGGTGAATATCGCCCGCAGGCCGCTGGCTTTGACGGCTGCAATGAGTCGAAGAACCTGGATCGCGATCGACCCGGCGTCTCGCGTTGCCGGATGAAATGTGACGAGCGCTACCGGATCCTTGACTGAGAAGCCCAGTTCCCGCTCGAGTTGCGATCGCGTCAGAAGCCGCGAATGGTAGATTTGGTCCAGTCCCGGAGCGCCGAAAGCGAAGACCGTCGCCGGTGATTCCCCCATCTGAATGATCCGGCGGCGATAAACCTCGGTTGCGGCGAAATGAAGGGAAGACATTTTTGTAATTGCATGTCGGACCGCTTCATCGAGGGCGCCTTCGCTGCGTTCACCTCCGTGAACGTGCGCAATTGGAATTCTCAGCATCAACGCGGCAATTGCAGGTGCAAGCAATTCGAATCTGTCACCGAGCAGCACCATTAGGTCCGGCCGGAGTTCCGATAGCACCTCAGCGAATTTGCCTAACCCACGCCCCACCGACTCCACATTCGCAAGTCCGCTACTTCCTGTAAGGCCGATGTCGATCCGCCGGTCAATTTTGACGCCGTCAGCTTCAATCTCCCGTACGGTGAATCCAAACTCCTGAGCCAAATGCGTGCCGGAAACAATCAACTGGAGCCTGAGCCTGGCATCGGCGCGGATGCAATCGATGAGATTTCGCAGCAGCCCGTATTCGGCTCGGCTGGTTGTGACGACACAGATTTTTCGGCGGCTCACGTTTGGGCCTGACTTTCCTGCGCTTCAATTTCGGGGCACATCGCTCCGAGGGAGAGTGGTACAGAACGCCCCTGAAGATTCTACTAAAACCGATGTCAGAGGCTCGGGCTCGCGCCAGATGCGATCTCTCCCCATCTGCGCCATGATCCGGCCGATTCCCGTCGCCGTCGTGCCATACCGCTTGATCTGCGCTGCCATTTCTTCTTGTTTAGACTCAGAAAACGCAAACCTGTACGTGACGGGCTGACTAAGTTTGAATTCGGAAATCGGCGTAGAAAGCGGACTGCGCAACCAGCCCGCAATATCGTAGTTCATCAAAACACAGGGATTGCTTTCATTCCGGTCAACTCCCCAGATATTGTGGACCCGACCCGAGCAATACGCTCGAATTTCCTTCAGGCTCTCCGCCAGCGCCGCATCATTCGGCAATCGATCGGCAAAGATCTTACCAGCTGTGCGAAAGACGTAGTCTACCCATTCATCCATGACTGCGAGACTCCTGGCAGTATGGGTCTGAATGAGGTTGATCCCGATTTCCCCGTTCAGTAACTTTTCGTAATTGTCTCCTGTGTAGATGAACTGACGAAGTTTCTCTTCGGAATCCCACAACTCGTCTCGCGTGAGCCTGACAAACGAATCAACGACCTCTTTGACCCGTGGCGGAGCCGTTTCCCGGTCCGCGACGAGCTTCTGAAGTAGATCCATGATCCTAACCTTGTTTTGCCGCATCAGTCTTAACAGAGCATTGAAGCCGCCGCCGTTGTACACCACGGCAACCATAAGGTGCAGCTTCCTGGCGTTCTGGTAGTCTTCGAATGACATGGTGTTTGTCGAACTGACGACCTCCTCAATCTCGACAGCAATACGTCCGTCTCCGAGCTTCGCAAAGTCACGAGGCAAGATGCGAAAATGGGAGCCGATGTTGTGGGTCGCCCGGCTGAAGGCCGTGTTGAGTTGGGTGCCGTTGAGCAACATGCATGTGTAAACTTCAACGACGTTAATACCTGATTCGAGAACCTGGGAGATCGAGTTGACGTGCCGCTCATAAGAGTCCCCCGGCAGGCCGAGAATGAGCTCGGAAAACGTGGGCACGCCGAATTCCTCATAGACACTGGCCAACGACATCATCTGCGATGTGCTGATGTTGTCGCGATGGATCTCTTTCAGAACCACGGGATCCATGGATTGGACTGACATCCACATCGACATCGACCCTTTTAGTTTTCGAAGCGCCTGGGCAATGCGCTCCTTCTTGTTCTTCCCTGTTGAGGCAAAGATGGAGCGCGGCCAGTTTTGCCTTTCTTGAATTTTGGCAATATGTTCGACAATTTCGTAGTCCCGTTCGTACATGGCGAAATTGGGGTCCGCGAAGGTCAGGTTCGAGATGAGAATGGGCGCTTTTCGCACGGCCGCGGCGACGTAGTCCAGCTCTTCCTTTACGCGCTCGGTGCTGAAGAAGTTCACCTTTGAGATCAGCTGGTTGCCCTCATGGCAGAATGAGCAGGAGAAAGGGCATCCTCGATTGGTTTCCAGCATAGGCGAAAGCTTACCGTCGAAGAACTTGTCCATGAATCCGGCCAGATAGGGAGACGGAATTTCGTCGAGCATGCGCCGCCGAGGGAGCATGATCCCTTTCACGACTTCTGAATTGCTGATCCGATGAATGAAGCCGTCGATCGGCGCTTCTTGCATCCGTTCGCGGTCGAGCCCAGTCTCCATGGCGCGCCTCACGAGAGCGGAGAACGCTTCTTCTCCCTCCAGATAGGCGTAGAAGTCGATAAGGCCATTGCGCTTGACGAATTGTTCGCGGCCCTCGTCTTCCAACGGGATATTCGGGCCTCCCATGACGCGGATTGTCTTTGGGGAAAGAGCCCGGGTCATTCGGAAGAACTCCAGACCCAGGTTGAAGTTCCACGGGTAGTTACTCATCCCGAGGATATCTGGCGGCGCATCCCGGATAGCCTGTTCCAAATCGTCAACGTACTTGAAAATCTTTATGTCGATTTCGGAGCCAAAGGTTTTCGCGGCATAGGCCGCAATAAACCCTACGTTGAGCGGAAAGGCGTCGGTCGCGATGGACAGAGTGGTATAAGTGAGGTCGCCTAGATAGATCTTCAGCGGCCTGCTTGTTCCCGAGTGGTTTGTGTGGGTCATAGTTGCCTTCATGCTGTGACGGCGTTGCCGGGGAGACCATCACAGAGAATTTCGAGTTGAGATGCTCGTATCGGGTGTAAAAACTCGATCGGCGCACTGCGGTATCCTGGTGCGATCATCCGTCGTATGCGTCAATGAGTAAGTGATGTCACGCGAGATCGTTCCATTGAATGACTTCATCTTCTTTAACGTCGGTCCGGAGAGTGTGCCCGACCAAGACCTGAAGAAACTTTGGAGAAATGCCCGTGCCGGGGCGCTTGATGGTAATGTCTTCGGCACGGAGTCGGTGCCCCGCGGACAAGTTGCGCGCTGCGATCAGGCTCTTTCGCGCAACGGAGATGTTAGGAATTTCACATGGCGCCGGAACCTTGACGCCGTTGCCCAGTGCCGATTCGACATTCCGGATGGCTGTGACCATCCGCTTGAGCTCGGCCGGTTCAAGCGACGCAGCATGGTCGGGACCCGGAAGCGAGCGATCAATCGTGAAATGTTTCTCGATCACTTGTGCGCCCATAGCGACAGCGGCGACGGCAATCTCGATGCCCTCTGTGTGGTCAGAATAGCCCACTGGTAGGCCGAAGGCTGCGCGCAGTGTTTGCATTGCTCGGAGGTTAATCTCGCTATAAGGCGCCGGATACTCTGTGACGCAGTGCAAGAGCGTAATGGGCGCAGTTCCCTTGGCCTGAAGCGCGAGAACAGCTTCCTCGACTTCTCCCAGCGTCGACATGCCGGTGGATAGAATGACTGGCCGGCCTTTGCTTGCAATGTGCCGAAGAAGGGGAAGATTGGTCACTTCCCCCGAGGGCACCTTGAATTGCGAGACGCCAAGTGCGTCAAGAAGATCGACGCTTTCTTCATCGAACGGGCTCGACAGAAACTCAATGTCGATTTGCCGACAGCGATCGATGAGTCGGCGGTGGGCCTCGGCATTCAACTCCAAGCGCTGCAGCATCTCGAAGTGAGATTCTGCGTTACCCGTTTGCCGTTCCTGATACTGCGCCTTTGCGGCTGAACGGGAGGCGATGCGATCGGCACGAAAGGTTTGAAACTTGACCGCATCGGCGCCACAGTCTTTGGCTGCTTCGACAAGCTGCAAGGCGAGATCCACCGATCCGTTGTGATTTACGCCAGCTTCAGCAATGATGTATACGCGAGCCATGAAATTACGATTTGATGCGGCGAGCCGGGCAGCCAACATAAACACCCGGTTCGCTCAGATCCCTTGTTACGGTGGCGCCTGCCCCAATGAGGCAACCAGATCCGACAGTCTTCCCTTCAATAACCGTTGCACCCGCTCCGATCATCGAAAAACGCCCGATGGTCACTCCTCCTGAGATGGTAGCTCCCGAAGCGACATGCACCCAATCACCCAAGGTGACATCGTGCTCGACCGTACTGTTGGTGTTGACGATGGCGCCCCGACCGATGCTCGCGCCGCTGTTAATAATTGCGCCGTCCATCACCACGGCACTTTCGCCAAGTGAAACCGCCTCGTTAACGACGGCATTTGGGGAGACGATTGATGGGAAGGAAATGGAAAGAGCACGCAGTTTTTCCCATAATGAGAAGCGAAAATTCCCCAGCCCTACCTGACCGACGGCGAGAACGGCAGTAAGATTCTTGTGTTGGTTCGCTAATTCGGCTAGGTCCCCATCAAGACCGAGAAACGGGACTCCCATCAGATCGCCTCTATTTTCCAAGGCCGTGTAACCGAGAATATCGAAGCGATCTAGCTTGCGAAGAATACTGACAATGACCTTGGCATGGCCGCCAGCGCCGATTAACACAATGGGATTCATGGCAGACTCAATAGTTAGCGGTTCAATTCAGCGACACATGTAAGTGCTGGCGCAGAAATGAGGGCAAGTCACTCGCCTGATCAGCGCGCATCTTTGCAACATTTCGGATCCGATCGCGCAAAGTCTCGCCTTGCTCCAAATAAGACTGAGCCAGAGCCAAGATTTCGCCGATTTCTGCATTGCTGGGAAGCGCGTCGAATTCCTGATTCGCCTCATAATTGAGCACCTCGGGCAGGCTACTCATCTTGTGAGCATGAGATCCAAGGAAAATGCAAGGAGTTCCGCCAAGCGAAGCAAGAATCGATGGATGGTAGCGGCCAGAGATGAAAAGCCGAGCATTGGCCAGAACGGCACCGCACAGAAGGATCGGCGCATTCGAAGGCACGATGCCGACCTGCATTTTTGCAGCAACTCGTTGCAAGAACGAATCCGGCAGATCGCATTCCATGAGATAAGTGCGCAGCCCAAGTTTGCCGGCGGCATCGACCAGGCGTCCATAGCATTCCACAGCCTTGTCGGGATACCAGGAAGCCAGTGCCCCTCCACCAATACAGATGTATGGTTGAGAAAAGTCGAGTTTTCCCCAGTACTCCGCCTTCTCGGGATGCGGCAAAATGAAATCGCCGTCCTTTGGCAGCCAGCAGCCCGGCCCCTCGTAACGGGAAAACCAGGAGAAGAGTGAATCGGGGATGAAGCTGGCATTTGCCTGTGGAATTTCCGCATTGATGTAGCGGAGGGACTCGTAGTCGCGTAACGCCACTGCCTCGCAGCGAGCAAAGAGACTCCGCGCCTTGTCCAGGGTCTCGCTATTTCTCCCTGTTACCGGACAGTCCGAGATCATTGAATTGACGAGGAACACGGGTTTTCCCAATCTCAGGCCCAATTCAACCATCGCGAGAAGGAAGAGAGTTGAGCGACGGGGCGGGGTGGAAAAGATGATATCGCCGTCTCCGTCAACCACGAAAACGTCAGCTGCCATGGCTTCTTCATAAATACGACTCAGAGCAGGATAACGATGTTTTTCCGTGAGTAGGTTGTCGACGCTGATTTTGGGATCTTTGGAAATGAAATCATGCGCGCCCCACAACTGTTCCAGCTTAATGTACCAACTGACGAGCGGCCTCTTGCGCCTTTCCAGAAGATAGCGGAAATGCCGGTAGAATCTGGAAGGCATCAGGGTGTGGACATATCCTGCCTCAGCTACAGACAAGTCGAAAAAATCGCCGGTAATACAACCGCCGATTTCAAACGGTCCAGAGAGGGTGTTGCGAAGTGCAATGCTGGCGCCACGCCCCAAGTTGAAGCTTGTCCGGTTGTCTCCGACGAAGAACAACTTCATTTTCGATTGATTGCTGGACACAACCTACCGTTCGCTCCAGCGCTGCGGTTTCCGCACAACCCTCACCTCATACCGGTTTCAGAGCCCGAAAGGGTTCACACCAACCCCTGCTTCGTACTCTGGATGAACTTGTCGTTTCAGGGCAACGGCGGCAACGGTTCCATCGGGAAGCATCCAGTCATATGGCACCACAACGGGCGTAGAGTGGCGAACATGTTTCAGGAACTCCCCTTGATAGCCGTAGTCCGCGAGATCTCCACTCACATCGAAGTGCGCGACTTCCTGGTAGGGAACAATCATTTCACCTGGGTCTGCGCCCTGGATCCTCATCTTCACCGTGTAACTTTGTGGCAACAGGGGAATCGAACGAAATAAGCACGATATTTTGCCGGCGCCTGCCAGGCAGTCGGGCCTATGTCCATCGAGAAGCATATTAGCGGTAAAGCAGGAACCGCTAATTCCGACAATTCCCAGCGCGACAATGGGTCTTGAAATGCGCTGATCGGCTTCGTAGGAGATTTCCACGATGAGATCCTCGCCGGGCTGAAACTCCCTGGCTTCGATGCCGCGGCTATTTTTCAGTTTGACCTGGATGATCTTCAAACCATATGCCGCATTCATCCAGGAAAACTTGGTCTCGCCGGAAGCGCTTTCGAAATACGCGCCCGTAACCTCCTCCACAGTGCCGTCTTGATGGACCTGACCATCCTTGATCCAGACTCCCCGTTGACAGAGATTGCGAATAGCTTGCAGGTTATGGCTTACAAATAGAACCGTCCTACCGCTCTCAGCGAAGTCTCCCATCTTGCCAAGACACTTTTTCTGGAATGCGGAATCTCCGACAGCAAGCACTTCATCAACGATCAAAATCTCGGGATTCAGGTGGGCCGCCACGGCAAAGGCCAAGCGAACGTACATACCAGAAGAATATCGCTTGACTGGAGTGTCGAGAAAGTCCTCAATCTCGGAGAACTCGACGATCTCATCGAATTTTTGCCTGATCTCAGCGCGCGTCATCCCCAAAATCGCGCCATTGAGAAAGATGTTCTCGCGCCCTGTGAGCTCATGGTGAAACCCTGTACCGACCTCGAGCAGGCTCGCAGTCCTTCCATTGATACGAAATCGGCCTTCAGTCGGAACCGTGATCCGGCTGAGAAGTTTAAGGAGCGTACTCTTTCCAGCTCCGTTCTTCCCGATAATCCCAACAACCTCACCCAGGTTGACGTTCAGGGTCACATTCCTGAGCGCCCAAAAGTCCACCTGTTTCAGTTTCGATTCTCGACGTGATCTCAGCCAGGCGCCAGGTGCCCGAATTGCGCCCTCAAGAGCATGACGCATTCCGTCAACATCGGCTTTCTGCTGACCGATTGTGTATCGTTTGCCGAGACCTTCGATGACGATAGCAGCCTGGGACATGACTCGATTCGCGGAAACCAGCACGGGCTCAGTTAGGAAATCAGCGCGAGCTCAGTTAAATGACATCAGCAAACGTGAGTTCGGTCTTGCGAAAGTACAGAACTCCCGAGACGAGAATCGCGGCGACCTCAAGAATCGACAACGTGAGCGCCGGAAGATACATTTTATTCTGGGCGCCGAGCAGTGACCAGCGAAACCCGTCAATGATGCCGACCATCGGGTTGAGTGAATACAGAAGCCGGAAACGAACGGGGACAACGCTGCTTTGATAACCTACGGGCGAGAGATAGAGGCCAAACTGCACGACAAAGGGAACGATAATCCGAAAATCTCGATATCTCACCATCAGGGCAGCGATCCAGAAGCCAACTCCAAGGGACGCACAGAACGCCAGCAGAACAAAGAACGGAAGAAACACGGCCTCCACAGGAGGAATAAATCTGTACCAAACCATCAGCGCGACCAGAAAGGCAGAAGAAATAAGGAAGTCAACAAAACTCGTGATGATCGAGCTGGCCGCCAGGATAAGGCGCGGAAAATAGATTTTCGCGATCAGACTGGAATTCGAGACCAGGCTGTTTCCGCTGTCGGAAATGGCTGTCGAGAAGAATTGCCACGGAAGCATACCGCAAAGAACCAACAGCGGATAGGGCAACCCTCCGGACGGCATTTTGCCCAGCTTCCCGAAGACTAGCGTCAATATAAGCACTGTCAAAAGCGGCCGAAGTAGCGACCAGCTTACACCCACGACTGTTTGCTTGTACCGAACCAGAAGGTCGCGCCAGCCAAGAAAGAAGAACAGTTCGCGATAGCGCCAGATATCCTTCCAGTATTGCCCTTCTGTGCGCCCAGCTTCCACCAGCAGCTCTGTCATGGTTGGCTCATGCCCCGGTCTATAGACTGCACTGATCGGCTCGGCCGGTGGATTCTGCCTGGAAAGGTCATAATGTTTGGATTTGCGCAGGTCGTTCGACCCTGGATTCGCAGCGGATAACTCGGGAAGATACCAACCATTTTTATCTCGTCAAGAAACATATGCAGTTTCAAACAAACGTGCAGAAGTCAAACGCCGCAAGGTTCCCCGGCGAAGTGAACTCTCAGCCACTGTTCAAACACCATTAAGCTGAAAAGTATCTTGTGGTAGTCATTTTGGCCCGCCTGATGCTGCTGGAAGAGCCGCTGAACCGCTGAGGGCCGCAGATACTGATACATCAGCGACTCTGAATCCATCAACGTCTCTTTCATCTTGTTGCTCACACTGCCACGGAACCATTCGTCCACCACATTCACATTGAAGCCACGCTTCTTCCTTCTTAGAATCTCCGCAGGCAGAAGTTCTTTGCACACCTGACGGTGAGCCCATTTTTGATTTCCGCCGCGCACCTTAAAGCGTGCAGGCAATCTTTCAACGTACTCAACGATTTCCTTATCGAGATAAGGTACTCGAGCCTCAAGGCCGTGGGCCATTGAAAGCTTGTCACCAAACATCAGAAGTTCATCGGGAAGAGTCGATCTCATTTCGAGAAACTGAAATCCACCCAGATCATCGGTCTCGCTAGAGAGTTCAAGGAGGTCCCTCCAGCATTCAAGCAGCGCATCGCCGGCATCCCCATTTAACACTCCGTCCTGAAAGAGTGCGTTCACTTCGTCACCTGGCAGAAGTGAAAGCACCTCCTTATATCGCTGTGCGCGGTCCGCGATGCTCAGGGAGTGGATACCTCGTTTCAACATTTCGTTTCGTGGTAGCGCAGTAATCGCCTTCTCAAGCGGGGCGCGCATCCAGCCGGGAACGGTTTCCCAGTACGAAGCGTAGCGGACTCCGAGGTGGCGGCGGTAGCCGGCAAATAATTCATCGGGGCCTTGTCCGATCAGCACGACCTTCACATCCTGGCGAGCCCGCTTGCATACGAAATACATCGGCACAATGGACGACGAGGCAATCGGTTCCTCCAGTTGGGCGACAATCGCCGGAAAGGCTTCTTCGAACATCGCCCTGTTGAGCAGCACAGATGTATGCTGCGATGAAAAACGCGATGCTGTTTTTTCCGCGTCGGCCAGTTCATCGTCGGCATAGCCGGTACCATAGCCGACGGTGTAGGTTCTCCAGGAACTGCCGTAAAGGTTCATTAAAGCAAGCAGGAGACCGGAATCGACGCCACCGCTCAGCAAAAGCCCCACAGGAACGTCGCTGAGGAGATGTCTTTTCATCGACTGCTTGTAAAGCTCGACCAGATCCTCCCGGACTTGGTCGTCCGATTTTGGCGGTGAAAATGAGGTCGGACGATAGTTGTACCACTGGCGCACTTGGGCTGCACCGTTTTCGCAAACGAGCATCGTGCCCGGGGCCAGCTTTCGCACTCCGCGAAAAATCGTATGTGGTGAAGGAGTAAACCGATATCGAAGAAACAGACTTAGAGAATCCGGATCCGGCTCAGGGCGTTCCTCGGAACTCGCCAATACGGCACGGACCTCAGAGCCAAAGTAAAGACGCTTTGCGGTTAAGCGGTAGTAAATCAGTTTGATGCCGAATGGATCGCGAGCCAGGACCAGCCTTTTTTTTCGAACATCCCAGATTGCCAAGCCGAACATGCCGTTCAAATGGTTCAGTACATCGTCGCCCCACTGCTTATATCCGTGCACGATGACTTCCGTATCAGATTTCGTATGAAATTTGTGGCCAAAGGCTTCGAGTTCGCGCTTGAGTTCGGGGAAATTGTAAATCTCGCCGTTGAAGACGACCCAGACAGATTCTTCTCCATCGGACATTGGCTGATGTCCGCCGGCAAGGTCTATGATGGAGAGCCGCCGAAAGCCAAACCCGACGGAGCCGCTAACGAAGTAGCCTTCATCGTCAGGACCGCGGTGGACGATGCTGCTCGCCATCCGCTCGATGTCCTGGCGAAGCACTGGGGCATCATCTCCGAAGTTGAACTGGCCGCATATTCCGCACATGGTGATTCCTGATCGTCAGTTTCCGGTTTTGGCGCTCGAGCTTTGCGCGTCTCTGTAAAGAAGGAAGCACAGGCTCCTGAACATTTGCGACTGTGCCCAGCGGTGCATCGGCGTATTGTCCCAGCCAATGAGTAGCTTTCGGCTCCGGAAAGACCCGTCCGGCTTTTGCCACGCAGAGAAGTTCGTCAGACGGGAAAGAATCAAATCCAGCGCAGAGAAGCGCCCCTTCAGCAACACCGCCAGATTGATGCACTCAGCGTAATCGTAAAGTTCATTTCGATAGACCGTGAGTCGCGGTCTGCGAGAAAAGGGCTTTGGTAATCCTTCGGCGTCGAAGAGATTCTGAATGTAGTAGTGAACGCCGCGCTCTATGGCCAAGGTGCACTCGCGGTTTCCAGTCAGGGCCTCAATTTTCGCAAGTGCTTTGAGTACAAAGCACGTGTGAAAGTGATCGACAAAATCTCTTTTCCCGTCCGTGGAGTAGTACCAGGAGCCGTCGGAATTCTGGGATTCGAGAACGAAATTCAGATTCCGGTCCGCTACGGACTGGTACCTTTGTTCTGAAAAATCCATCGCAGCCTGCGTCAGGAGAAAAGCTCGATACGCGCTGGCATTGATTACGCCCCCTGGGTCATCAGGATCTGGTGTGTACGAACAGCTGGATGCCAAATCCGAGGTACGTATATCGTGATAATCAAGAAATGCATGCTCGGCAATCGAGCGCATGATTTCCCGCCATTTCAGATCTCCGTCTATCCGAAAGACTTCCCTAAATGCCTCGTATGCATAAGGAAGGGTGGTAATCATCGGCGTACCCGCGTGCATGGTTCCGTTGCGCGTTTCCCAACTGAATGGGTACCCCCAACAATATCGCTCGAATCCAGCGGAGCGCGTTTCTTTCAGGACATGAAGGAAGTCTACGGCACGCCGGTAGTATTGGTCATCGTTGAGAACGTTCGCAAGGAACGCAAAGCCCATTGCATAATGAGCGTCTGCAATGGGGAAACGCTGTTTCTTATAGAAGAAGCGGCGTGCCGAAGGCACAAAGGCTTCCGCGAAGATCATCGGTGCCACGGCGACCGTTCCGAGAAGCGGCTTCCGGTAATACAGCGCCTTCGCGCCTCGTCCTAGGTCGCCTGCAAAAAAGCTTTGATGATCGTAGGAAGTCTCGCCATATTGGTCGAGCCACTTTACAAAACGCAGGACTCCGGATTCAATTGCGGCAATCTCGGGCCGTGACATCGCAGGGGTTTCTATTGTGACTGCAGTCATATTGTTCACTTACTGATTTGCTAACTTTCCTTAGGCTGAAAACTGTCGACGTGTCCAGATTTGAGCATTGACTTAAGAATCGTCCGAAGCTTCTGCATCTGTTCCTTGCGGTGAAACCGCATCAGTTCGTCAGACACCGGACGTTTCTGACGGGATATGAATGCCCATATGTATCCCAGACCGAACGCGGCGCCATCGATCAAATATGGCGGTTTGGTCATCCGGTAGGCGACGCGAAACATCTCCCAAACAGGATGCCCGCCAAGATAGTAATCTTTCTCGCCATATGAAAAGCTTGATGCAAATCGGCCACGCTCCGCTGTTCCAAGTTTGCGGTGATGGAAGAACGACTTCTCACGAAATGAACGTGTTTTCCATCCGATCATGCGCGCATGCGTGACAGCCATCCAGTCGATACCACCGGCCTTATTTGGCTTATAGCCACCGATCTCATCGAAACACTGACGACGAAACATCTGACACTGGCCGGAGACATATGTATGACCCTCAAAACTGTCTGTTCCCGAGCTATAACCGCCATCCTCGCGGAAAATTGTTCCAGCAACGCCGAGTTCCGGATCCTTGACAAACTGGTTCATCAAGAACTCAAAATGATCCGCATCGAGCGAAACGTCCGCGTCGAGATTACCGATTACGACGTAATCCAGGTCACTTACTCTCTCCCGCCCAGCATTGAATGCGTTTACCTTCGCAGCGAAGTGCCGCTCTTTGCGCACGGGAAGGTCAACTAAGGTTATCCACGGATGATCGGCCAGGTAAGAACGCACCTTTTCTGAAGTGGCGTCAGTCGAACCGTCGTTGACAATGACCCAGCGTTGCGGTAGAACCGTCTGCTTAATCACCGATTCGAGCGTTTTCTCAATGAACGCCTCTTCGTTTCTTGCAGGAGTAATCAGAACATAAGGGCAAGCAGTATTCATTTCGTATCAACAATCTCCTTTTGAAGGGCAATTTCCAAAGGTTGCAACGCCGGCGGCCGCGGTTCGGTTATCGCCGACGAATTGCTCCCGTAAATTGAATCCCGATCGTTGGCTAGAGCTTCCTCGTACTGTCCTTCAGGCTCATACACAATGACATGGCTGCCCAGGGTTGAGAAGGAAAATGGAACGCAAAGAAGCTTCTTCAATCTCGTCCGCAGCTCTTCGCGCCGCTCTGGATTCACGTAAAACAACATAAAGCCTCCGCCGCCTGCGCCCAGCAGCTTGCCTCCTATTGCGCCCGCGCTGAGTCCCGCCTCGTAGATCTCATCTATCTCACTGCTTGAGATTTTCTGTGTGAGCGATCGTTTGATCTGCCAACCGGTGTGCAGCAACCTTCCGAATTCTTCCAGGGGCCGATTACCGTCTGCAAGGATCGCTTCCCCTTCATCCACCAATTCGAGCATCGTTTCCAATTCCCGCTTCTTATGTGGGGTAACTCTTAGCTGCTCCTGAGCGATTTCCGAGGCAGTTCGCGAGAATCCAGTGAAATAGAGCGCCAAATGCTGTTCGAGGTCGGCGAGCCTGCTTGGAGAGGCCACGATTCGTCTCACGTCGATAGCTCCGTCGCTGCCGAAATCGATACGATTCAAACCTCCGTAAGCTGCACTCACTTGGTCCTGTGCGCCCACTGCTTCCTGAAGCAGATCCCGCTCGATATGGATTGCTTCCTTTGCCAAGGTGCGCTTGTCACGCATCTGATTCTTCAGTGCATAAAGCGCGAGCAAGAGCCCAACCGTAAACGCGGAGCTGGTACCCAGTCCAGTACGCGCGGGCAAATCTGCAACGTGATGTATCTCGACCCCTTCGGTAATGTTGAGAAACTGCAGGCAGGCTCGTACAGACGGATGTTCAATCGCGTCATTCCTTCCTACATTTTCCACCTTCGAATAGGAGATTCGGCTGTGATACTCGAAAAAGGGTGGCAAATGCCGGCAGCTTAAATAACAAGACTTATCGATCGTCGTTGAAAGAACGGACCCTCCGTGTTCACGGTACCAGATAGGATAGTCGGTCCCTCCGCCGAAAAAGGATATGCGAAATGGCGTACTGGTGATGATCATTAACTTAACCTCTCATTCCGAAGAACAGCCGCGGAGGATGCGCGTTGCGCATGGCGCCCGCATTTTTATGGCGATGAGCGTGAAAGAGCCTTAAGGCGATCCGCACATTCGCAGCGTCGATGCGAGAGCCATGCCGGGCCGAAACGTAATTGTTAGAGTCGTATGGCATTTGCCACTTGAAAACGCCAACCTCGGCGAGGGGACATGAGCTGTTGGGTATTGGCAAATGGGCATAAGGATATTATCTCGTACCCGATAAATCTGGAAGAACTACCGTGCATTCCGTAGCTCGCTCTTCATGCCGTTTCTCGGGCCGGTGCATTCAAGGAAACAAGTGATGAGCGGATTCTAGACTGGCTTTTGACTAGAGATAGGCCTCTCGTGATTTGCTTCTAATGGCCTCAAACCTCGTCTGAATTCTTCGATTGTGGCTGCCTCGAGAAATGGAACGGTTATTTGGCCGAACATTTGGATGCGAGGCGGACCACACAGTGTATATGGAGGAATGTTATTGGATACCGTTGAGCCAGCTGAGACGACCGCACACTCACCGATCGTCAATGTCTTGCCCGAGGCGCATATAATTATGCTGCCCGCGCCAATAACTGCTCCCTTTTCGATAATCACCTTCCCTGCACCCTTTGTATGGCCTACGATAACACTCCGCAGAAGGATCGCAGCGCCCTCCCGAATTTCAACGGCCTCTGGGTGAGCTCCGTCAAGGAAGACATCATCTCCAATCCATACGCCTCGACCAATGGTTGCGCCGCGCAAACGGTGAAGAAATGGCCTGAGGCTATATCCTCCCGGCATAAATCTGGCCATCAGATGTAAGACACGATTCAAACAAGCTCTGACAGTGGACTTTGCTCTATGCCAAACGGATGCATCATCGTCTTTCATCTGTATACTCTTCCGATTTCCAGTAATCACTGACCTAAATCTTGGCGTTGACCATAATGATGGATCAGACAATCTTGCGGGCGAAACTCAATTTCCCCCGAGCGACAACCGTATCTTCCACACGCGCTGTTCCCTCAATAAGCGCCGCCTCTGCCGTCATTTTAATTATGTTCACGTCGATGATCATAGTATGACCAGGCAATACCGGCACCAGAAACCTCATATCGTTGACCGCCGCCAGCGCCATGAATTCGTTCGACTCCATGCCTTTGCCGGTGGTATAGCTGAACAGGATGGAAGCACTCTGCCCGATGGCCTCAATGATCGAGGTTCCAGGCATGATCGCATAATCAGGGAAATGGCCGAGAAACTGAATCTCGTTGCCCGTCACATTCTTAAGTGTCTTGATGCGTTTTCCCGGTTCGAGTTCGAGCACCCGGTCGACCATGAGAAATGGAAACCGTTGTTTCAGGTGCGCCTTTACTTCTTCAAATGTCATTGTCATAGGAATCGCAGGCTCAGTCCGCCGGAAACAACTTTCCCCGGGGTGGGTTCAAACTCCGTGGTAATCATCAACGCTTGCGCAGGATCATGCCCAAAGCGCGGGGAAGAAAGCGGCCACCGGGCACGGGCGTCCCTGCATCGCATACCAGCTTCGTTACGCGCAAACCGACTTCCTCCGCCATCCTGATTGGTTCGCTTTCGTGGTGAAATTCAAATGTGTGGTCACGCTGCGCCGATTCAAGCGCGGTGCTGAAGAAGGCCAGGCCGTCGTCGGCAAGATGATGCGCCAGCACGGCAAACAGAGGTCGCGGATCCTGCAGGTGCTCCGCCAGCATCGCGGCAATAATTCCCTGGTAGGTTCCACGTTCCCCTGACAGACTCAGATTCAGCGCGTCCTTGACTTCAAAGGACACTCGTTCTCCCAGTCCGGAAACCTGGTGCAGCTTGTGTGATATTGCGACTGCTGGCGGACTGATATCGAACCCTTGCACGTGGATGTCTGGCCTTGTCTCCGCCGCAAGCAGTCCCATTACGCCATGACCGGAAGCAATTTCCAGAACCCTGGAGCCTTGCGGCAGGGCCTTCAAAAAATCGTCCCGATAAAGCGCGATATGGCTCACCATGGAAGGCCAAAAAGGATAAATCAAGATTGCGGCCCACATGTAAGGAACCATGTAGCCTTCATCTTCATACACTTCGGAGATAAGCTCAGGCATGCTTTCCGGCGTGTATCGGCCCTGTTTCTCATACATTTGTTGGGATTTCCAAACACCCATGCAGTACTTGGCGTAGCCTGTCGCCGCATCGTCGAAGGCGCGATCGCCGTATGCCGCACCTGCCCAACGGGCCAGCGGGCTCATGAGCCAGGAACATAGCTCCTCATTCGCGTGGTAAGTTGCCCAAGCCGACGGGGCAAACATCTTGGCCTTGGTGTCAAGGCCCTTCAGGAAAGCAGTTGCGTCGCTCATAGGTCTTCTCGAAACTTCCTTAAGCAGAGGTCTTTTTCGTGCACTTCTTAAACCGCTCTGGTGTTCACAATCAGTGTCTGCAGTTTGTTCTGCGATAGCCGCCTAATCAAGCAGATTCGCCGCCTCACAGCGTCGATATTCCCGGCAGACCTTTAGTCCGTCGAACTGACATGACGAACCATCCGGACCATGGGC